>Ga0302324_100004733_pt1 | contig 30013 bp, 25 predicted proteins | sample Palsa_T0_1_FD_201949 | JGI IMG/M metagenome (GOLD analysis project Ga0302324, IMG submission 201949) | Peat permafrost microbial communities from Stordalen Mire near Abisko, Sweden - Palsa_T0_1 | ecosystem: Environmental > Terrestrial > Soil > Palsa > Peat permafrost | place: Sweden: Abisko...
CGCACCGCGATCACTCTCCAGCCCTGGCGGTTGCCGCCGCTCGGGGCAAAGCGTGCGTTCTCCAGCACGCGAAGCAGGACCTCGCCTGCGACCGGGTCGCTTCGGAAGCGCCGCGTCGTAGGCGCGCAGCGCATCGCCTCATAGAGATCCATCGACTGCACCCTAGTCCGAGGCTCGGGCAAAGCGCCATCGGGTCTGGCTGAACGGCCCGCCCTTGCCGAAGCCGAACACGGTCGTGGGGGCGACCCGATAGACGAGCGCCCGACCGCCGCGGATCGCGTCGCTGAGCCCGAACCAGGTGCCCTGCGGCGCGGTGAAGTGCTCCCCGTACTTCGCCTCGTAGCTGTCGGCGACGCGTCCGAGCTCCGCGCTGTCGCCGACCTCGGCAGCGACACCTTCGACCACTACGTCGACACCGCCGTCGAGCCTGTTCTGGCCGGTCGTGAGGATGCAGTGCCGGTTTCGCTCGAGGTTCTTCGCCTTGCGCTCCTGCGGTCCGGTGCAGAAGTACATCGCGCCGTCGTGCCAAACGGCCAGCAGCGGGGTCACATGCGGGCGCCCGTCTGGACGCACCGTGGAGAGCCAGAACAGCTCGGCATCCTCGATGCGCCGCCGCCCCTGCTCCCAATCGGTCGCCGTCGCGCCGGGGCTGCTGAAGCCGGCATGGAGCTCGGTCACGGGCGTCTCTTCGGTCATGTCATCGGCCTTTCAAGGACACTACAGAGCCGCCGCGCCGGAGCCCGGCGAGCGTCCGCATTGCCGGCGTCGGTCACTTGGCGCAGAGTTCCCTCACGTGCCCATAGAGAGCGCTCGCACCGGCGATCGTGACCGCGTTGACCTGCGCCTGGGTGGCGGAGGCGCCGAGCTGGTCGCCGACCAGCAGAAAGCAGCGACCGGTGGTGAAGATCACGTCCCCGGCGGCACCTTCACCCACGACGATCGCCCCGGGGATCGCGGGGACCTTGACCCCCTCCACGTGCAGTCCGTAGCGCGGGTCGAGACCCAGGTAGCGCGTCACTTCCGCGCGGGCGCCCTGAGCGGAATCGAACACGATCGCGAGCGAGATCGCGCCGTTGCCGGCCGGGTTCTTGTAGTGCTGCCCGATGCCCTCCTGAAATCCGGAGCGCGTGAGCCTCTTGATTTCGCTTTCGACTTCATCGCTTTCGTTGCTTATCGCCGCCCACCGCTGTGGCGTTGTAGCCATTTCAGGAGGGCCGTCGGCTGAGAAGCCGTGCAGGTCGGCCGCGGGCAGGACGAGCGCGGCGGGAGCCGGCAGCGCCGCGGCGACGGCCGCAGATGCCGTGCCGTGGGCGGCGGTGCTCGTCGAGGAGGCGCCGCTGCCCGTCGAGGAGGCGCCGCTGCCACAACCGGCCGCGCCCAGGAGGCTCGCCGCCAGCACGCCGGCGACGATCGGGCGGCCGCGGTGGGAAACCTGCTCGATCGCGCGGGGCGGCTTCATCTCAGAGCCGCCAAGCTATCGCGTCGAAGCGGCGTTCGCCTATGACGGCTGCCCGGCGCCGCGCAGGTCGATGCCCCGGATGACGCGCGCCGGCGCTCCCGCCGCCAGGGAGAACGGCTCGATGTCCCTGGTGACCACGCTGTTGGCGCCGATCACCGAGCGCTCGCCGATGCTCACGCCGCTGGTGACAACCACGTTGGCTCCCAGCCAGCAGTTGTCGTGAATGCGGGTCGGCCCGGAGGTCTCGAAGCCCTGCCATGTGATCGGCAGCTCGGGGTCGTCGTAGCGGTGGGAGGCGTCGGAGACGAAGCAGCCGTTGGCGAGCATGCAGTGGTCGCCTATCTCCACCAGCTCCTGCGAGGCGACCATCACGCCGAGGTTGAGGAACGTGCCCGCGCCGATGCGCACGCGGGCGCTCCCCGGCGCGGTGATCCACACGCCGGGCTCGAACAGCGTCCCGGCGCCGATCTCGAGGCGCCCCTCGCGCAGGGCCTCGAGCACGTTCCCGTGAAGCGGCCAGCGCGCGAACGCTTCGCGGCGCATGAGCTGCCAATGGATGCGCGCGCGGTTCCACGGCAGCGAGTTGCGCTCATACCAGCGCCACTTCTGCGCCCACAGACGTGCCTGGCGCGCCAGCTCGCGCGCCCGCAGCGATGGCTCGGAAGCGGCGCACGGCCGCTCGTTCACGCAGCGACCCTGGGCCGGCGTTTGCGCGGAGCGCTCTTGCCGGCCCTGCCGCCCGCCGGCTTGACCGCGGGCGTGAGGATCTCCGAGAGGAACTGCCCGGTGTGGGAGGCCGGCTCGGCCGCCACCTCCTCCGGGGTGCCCACGGCGATCGCCAACCCCCCCTCCTCACCCCCCTCGGGGCCCATGTCGATCAACCGGTCGGCGGACTTGATCACGTCGAGGTTGTGCTCGATCACGACCACGCTGTTGCCCGACTCGACGAGCCGCTGCAGCACCTCGAGCAGGCGCTGCACGTCGGCGAAGTGCAATCCCGTGGTGGGCTCGTCGAGGATGTACAGCGTGCGCCCGGTCGCGATCTTCGACAGCTCGGTCGCGAGCTTCACGCGCTGGGCCTCGCCGCCGGACAGCGTGGTGGCCGGCTGGCCCAGGCGGACGTAGCCGAGTCCCACCGCGTTGAGCGTCTCAAGTCGCCGGCGCACCTTGGGAATGTGCTCGAAGAACTCGAGCGCCTCCTCGACCGGCATGTCCAGCACGTCGGCGATGCTCTTGCCCTTGAAGCGCACCTCGAGCGTCTCGCGGTTGTAGCGCTTGCCGTGGCACTGCTCGCACGGCACGTACACGTCGGGCAGGAAGTGCATCTCGATCTTGATCTGGCCGTCGCCGCGGCACACCTCGCAGCGCCCGCCCTTGACGTTGAAGCTGAAGCGCCCGGGCTTGTATCCGCGCGCGCGCGCCTCCTGGGTCTTTGAGAACAGGTCGCGGATCACGTCGAACAGACCGGTGTAGGTGGCCGGGTTGGAGCGCGGGGTGCGCCCGATCGGCGACTGGTCGACGGCGATGATCTTGTCCAGCTGCTCGAGGCCGTGGATCGCGCGGTGCGAGCCCGGGCGCTGGCGGGCGCGGTGCAGGCGGTTGGCGACGGCCTTGTACAGCACGTCGTTGACCAGCGTCGACTTGCCCGATCCCGACACCCCGGTGACGCAGGTCAGCACGCCGAGCGGGATGTGCACGTCGATGTCGCGCAGGTTGTGCTGCGAGGCGCCGAGGATCTCGATGTAGCCGCTCGGGGTCCTGCGCCGCTCCGGGAGCTCGATCGTGCGCTCGCCCGACAGGAACTGGCCCGTCAGCGACTCCGGGACGAGCTGGACCTCCTCGGCCGTCCCCTGCGCCACGATCCGCCCTCCGTGTTCGCCGGCGCCGGGCCCGAGGTCGAGCAGGTGGTCGGCGGCGCGCATGGTCTGCTCGTCGTGCTCGACCACGATCACCGAGTTGCCGAGATCGCGCAGGCGCTCGAGCGTGCCGATCAGCTTCGAGTTGTCGCGCTGGTGCAGGCCGATCGAGGGCTCATCGAGGATGTACAGCACGCCCACCAGCGACGAGCCGATCTGGGTCGCGAGACGTATGCGCTGCGCCTCGCCGCCGGACAGGGTCGAGGCTGCTCGATCCATCGACAGGTAGCCGATGCCGACGTTCTCCAGAAAGCGAAGGCGCTCGGATATCTCGCGCAGGATCAGCCGCGCCACATGCCTGTCGGTGTCTGACAGCTCCACCTCCTCGAGCCACTCGAGCGCCCGCCGCGCCGACAGCGCGCAGAAGTCCTCGATGCGCGTGCCGCCGACGACCACCGCGCGGGACTCGGCCCGCAGCCTCGCGCCGCCGCACACCGGGCAGGCGCGCAGCGACATGAACTCCTCGATCTTTTCGCGCGTCCAATCGGAATCGGTCTCGCGATAGCGGCGCTCCAGGTTTCTGACGATGCCCTCGAACCTGGTCGCATAGGAGCGCCGGCGCCCGTAGCGGTTGCGGTAGGTGACCTCGATCGGCTCGCCGTTGGTGCCGTACAGGAACAGGTCCTGCTGCTCTGCCGGAAGCTCTTCCCAGGGCGCTTCCAGGTCGACCCCATAGCGCTCGGCGATCGCCTCGGTCACCTGGTCGTAGTAGCTCGAGGTGCTGCTCGCCCACGGCGCGAGCGCCCCTTCGCCGATCGACAGCCCCCGGTTGGGCACCACCAGCTCGGGATCGATCTCCATCTGCGAGCCGAGCCCGGTGCAGCGATCGCAGGCGCCGTGCGGGGAGTTGAAGGAGAAGATCCGCGGCTCGAGCTCGGTCAGCGACGGCCCGTGCTCGGGACAGGCGAACTTCTCCGAGAAGGTGAACACGGAGCCCGGCTCGGGCGCCACGCCGGGGACGATCTGCGCCGCCGCCGCGCGCGCGCCCTTGGCGCCGGTCGCGTGCGCACGCTCGGGCGGGGCGGGCGGGCCGTCATCCTCACCCTCCGCCGACGCCGCTGCGGAGCCCGAACGGGCGGAGCCGATTATCTCTATCTCGACCAGCCCGTCGGCCAGCGAGACCGCCGTCTCGATCGAGTCCGCCAGGCGCTTACGCACGTCGTGGCGCATGATCAGGCGGTCGACCACCACCGAGATGTCGTGCTTGTAGCGCTTGTCAAGCACGATCGACTCCTCGAGCATGCGCACCCTGTCGTCGATCTTCACGCGCGCGAAGCCGTCGGCCCTGAGCTCGTCGAGCAGCTTGCCGTACTCCCCCTTGCGCCCGCGCACGACCGGCGCGAGCACCATGAAGCGCGTCCCCTCGGCGAGCTCCATCGCCTGGTCGATGATCTGCTCGGCCGACTGCCCCACGATCGGCCTGCCGCAGATCGGGCAGTGTGGCTTGCCCACGCGCGACCACAACAGCCGCAGGTAGTCGTAGATCTCGGTGACCGTGCCCACCGTCGAGCGGGGGTTGCGCGAGGTCGTCTTCTGGTCGATCGAGATCGCCGGCGAGAGCCCCTCGATCGAGTCGACGTCCGGCTTGTCCATCTGCCCCAGAAACTGCCTGGCGTACGCCGACAGCGACTCCACGTAGCGCCGCTGGCCCTCGGCGTAGATGGTGTCGAAGGCGAGGCTCGACTTGCCCGAGCCCGACAGCCCGGTGATCACCACCAGCGCATCGCGCGGCAGCGAAACGGAGATGTCCTTGAGGTTGTGCTCCCTTGCTCCGGAGACGACTATCTGGTTGCCGGCGGGCATGTGGGGCTCATTCTATTAGGGCGAACAGACGTTCGCCTGGGCCGCCCCGGCCGGCGGTGATCGGCGCGCCGCGGATGCGCACGCGGCTAGCCCTCGATCGCGGCGTACACCTCGTCGATCAGCGTCTGGCGGTCTGACAGCTTGAAGTTCTCGGCCAGATAGCGATCGGCCTCGGCGCGGGATTCGCCGTTCAGCGCCATGTTCAGTGCCACCAGGCGTGCGCTGTCCACGTCGCCGTTCGCGCCCTCCGAAGGCGCGGGGGCGGGCGCCTTCGCCGCCGCCACGCGCTCCTGCTGGGCCTGGGCGGGCGCGAGGAGCTGGGGCGGTGCCGGCTGCGGCGGGCCGAAGGCCGAGGAGGCGATGGCCGGCGGTGGCGGGGGACCGTCGTGGGCGGCCGGCCTGTCGGCCGGGGCCCGGCCGGAGGCGGCGTCGTAGAGCTCGCCCATGTTCGTCTGCACCGCCGCCAGATCGCCCGCCAGCCCGCCCGCGCCGGTGCGCACGCTGTCCACGAGCGAGCCGACCTCGGCGTCCATCGTCGACACCCGCTCCAGCAGGGACGCCGTGGCCTGCGCGACGGCGTCCACGTGCGCGCGGGCCCGCGCCAGGGCGTCCTCGCGGGTCCGCTGCGCGTCGCGGTCGGCCTGCTCGCGGGCCTCCGTCGCGTCGGTGAGCGCCTGGCGCTCGATGTCCGCCGCAGCCGTCTCTGCCGCCGTCAGGATGCTCTGCACCTGCGTGGCCGCCGTCGATGCCAGCGACGGCTCGGCGCCCGCACTCGCGCGCTTGAGCTCCTCGAACTCCGCTGCCAGCGCGCGCAGGTGGGTGTCCACCGCAGCCGGGTCATATCCCCGACGGCCGATGGGAAAGTCCCTCCGTTCGATCGCCTGCCGGTCGATATCCACGGCGGCAATCCTAGGCGATGTCGCCTGTGGGAGCCTCGCTTGCCTGGATCTCGCGCAGGTCGCGGCGCAGCTCGCGCAGCTCGTCGCGCAACTGCGCGGCGTACTCGAAGCGCAGCTCCTCCGCGGCGAGGCTCATCTCCTCCTCGAGCTCGACCACCATCCGCTCGAGCTCGTGCTTGGGCATCTCCGAGCCGGCCCCGGCCGCTCTGGAGCGCGACCGGGCCGCCGATGAGCGCCTGCGCCCGCGGGGCACCTTCGACTCCGCCTGCAGGAACTCGGCGATGTCGGAGATGCCCTTGACGATCGTCGCCGCGGTGATCCCGTGGCGCTCGTTGTATGCGAGCTGGATCTCCCTGCGCCGATCGGTCTCGGAGATCGCCGCGCGCATCGCATGCGTCTCCTTGTCGGCGTACATCAGCACCGTCCCATCGACGTTCCGTGCCGCGCGGCCGATCGTCTGGATCAGCGAGGTCTCGCCCCGCAGGAAGCCCTCCTTGTCGGCGTCCAGGATCGCCACCAGCGACACCTCCGGCAGATCCAGGCCCTCGCGCAGCAGGTTCACGCCGACCAGCACGTCGTACTCCCCCAGGCGCAGATCGCGGATGATCTGGATGCGCTCGAGCGTGTCGATCTCCGAGTGCAGGTAGCGCGTCTTGAAGCCCATCTCCAGCAGATACTGGGACAGGTCCTCGGACATCTTCTTGGTCAGCGTCGTCACCAGCACCCGCTCGTCGCGCTCGACGCGCCGGCGCACCTCGTTCATCAGATCGTCTATCTGGTTGCGCGTCTCGCGCACGTCCACCACGGGATCGACGATGCCGGTCGGGCGGACGATCTGCTCGACCACCCGCCCCGAGCGCGTTCGCTCGTACTCTCCCGGCGTCGCCGAGACAAAGGCGATCTGGGGGGTGATCGAGAGGAACTCCTCGAATGTCTGCGGGCGGTTGTCGAGCGCGCTGGGCAGGCGGAAGCCGTAGTCGACCAGCGTCTGCTTGCGCGATCGATCGCCCACGTGCATGCCGCCGATCTGCGGCACCGTCTGGTGTGACTCGTCGATGAAGCAGATGAAGTCCTTGGGGAAGTAGTCGATCAGGCAGTACGGCCGCTCACCCGGCTTGCGCCCGTCGAGGATGCGCGAGTAGTTCTCGATCCCCGAGCAGAACCCGACCTCGCGAAGCATCTCCATGTCGTACTGAGTGCGCTGGCGCAGGCGATGGGACTCGAGCAGCTTGCCCTCGGACTCGAGCTGGGCGCAGCGCTCGTTCAGCTCGAGTCCGATCTCCGCCACGCCGTCCTCGATCGTGCCCTCCTTGACGTTGTAGTGCGTCGCCGGCCAGATCGCCACGTGCTCGAGGTCGTCGGCAATCACCTCGCCGGTGAGCGGGTCGAAGTGCGCCAGCTGCTCGACTTCGTCGCCGAACATGCGCGCGCGGAAGGCGGTCTCCGCGTAGGCCGGAAACACCTCGAGCGTCTCGCCGCGCACGCGAAAGGTGCCGCGGGACAGCACCGTGTCGTTGCGCGTGTACTGGATCGAGACCAGTTTGCGAAGCAGCGCGTCGCGATCGATCTCCTCGCCCCGCCTGAGGATCTGCATGTTCATCTCATAGGTCTCGGGCGAGCCCAGCCCGTAGATGCATGACACCGACGCCACCACGATCACGTCCCGGCGGGCGAACACCGCGGCGGTGGCCGCGTGGCGCAGCCGATCGACCTCCTGGTTGATCGCCGAGTCCTTCTCGATGTACAGGTCGCGGCTGGGAACGTAGGCCTCGGGCTGGTAGTAGTCGTAGTAGGACACGAAGTACTCGACCGCGTTGTCCGGGAAGAACGTGCGGAACTCGTTGCACAGCTGGGCCGCGAGCGTCTTGTTATGGGCGATCACGAGCGTCGGCCGCTGAACCGCCTCGATCACCCCGGCCATCGTCATCGTCTTTCCGGTTCCCGTCGCCCCCAGCAGCGTCTGAAAGCGCTCGCCGGCATCGACGCCTTCGGCCAGCGAGGCGATCGCCTTCGGCTGGTCGGCCGTCGGCGTGAACACCGAGTCGAGCTTGAAGTCGGGCATCGCCCCCTACGGTAGCGAGCACCAACAGGACCGCTGCTGAAACCCACGGCTGACGCGCTCGAGTGCCCGGCCCAGCCGCGGCCGCTACGTCGTGGTCCGCTTCAAGGGCTTTGCCGCACGTCCACGCAACCCACCGCGCGAGCGGAGCGGTCGCCTGCCGGTACCGGCGGCGGCCACGAGATCATCCTGCGTCGCGAGAAATGCGCTGACAACAGACGGGTCGAAATGACTCCCCGCGCCGCGCTGAATCTCGTCAACGGCGTCCTCCACCGGCCAGGCGGACTTGTACGGCCGCTCGTGGGTGAGCGCGTCAAAGGCGTCCGCAACCGCGACGATCCGTCCGACGAGGGGAATCGCCTTACCCGCCAGACCGCACGGGTATCCCCCGCCGTCCCAGCGCTCGTGATGGGATTCGGCGATGACCGTGGCCATTTGCAGCACCGGCGAGCCACTGCCGGTGAGTATGTGCGCGCCGATCGCGGCATGGGTCTTCACGACGCCGAACTCCTCTGCGCTCAGCTTTCCCGGCTTGAGCAGGATGCGGTCCGGGATCGCGATCTTGCCGACGTCGTGCAGCGGCGCCGCTTCGCGCAGAAGACCGGCCTGCTCAGCAGGGAGCCCAAGGCGGACAGCCATCGCAGCCGCGGTCTCCCCCACCCGTTGTGTGTGCTGGAAGGTATCGTCATCGCGGTACTCGGCAACCAGGGCCAGCCTGTGCAGCGTTTTGGCCCGAGCATCCTCCAGCTCACGCGTCCTGCTTGAGACCTCGGACTCGAGCACGTGCGCGTGGTTCGCGAGCTGCTCCTCGGCTTCGTGCAGGAGGGTGACGTCGCGTGCCACGGCGTGAACGGCGCCCCCGAGCCCGCTCGTGTGCCCGCTCCATTCCAGCCAGCGGTAGCTCCCATTCGCGGCGCGGTAGCGGTTGCGGAACCCGATCGCGTCACGTGAGCCGCTCGCAACGGCGGTGTCCTCCAAGTTGGTCAGCTCGCGATCGTCCGGGTGGACGAACTCGATGAACGGTCGCGAGCACAGGGTCTCGGTGGAGTATCCGAGCGTCCGTTCCCACGCCGTGTTCAGCCGGGTGAAGCGGCCGCTCGTGTCCGCTGTCGCCAGCAGGTCGAGCGACTCCTCGAAATAGCGAGAGGCCTCGGCTTCCAATCTGCGCCGGTGGTCGACGAAGCGCCCGAGCAGCGTGCCAAGGAGCAGAAACGCCAGGGCCCAGGACAGATTGCCAAGCAAGCTCACATCGAACACGCCGGAGGCGAAGTCGTAGGTGGCGATCGCCGCCAGCGCCACCAACGCCCCTGCGAGCCCACCGCGGAGGCCGAACCGGAGCGCGAGCAGGGCGATGGGCACCACATAAAGGACTTCCAGGGCATCGGCTGGATTGGTGTCTTCGCCCTGGAGCCAGTACACCAGCACGAACAGCACAAGCGCCGTGATGATCGTCTGTGGAGCATCCAGGGTTGGCCAGCCGCGCCGAGGCGACGGTTGCGGCGCGCGCGGATGCGCGGCCATCGCTGCATCGGGATGCGCGGCCATGCCTTCCCTATCGCGTATTCCAGCTGGCGGAATTGCGTGCGAAGCGGTGGGTGGACCAATGTTGAGCAGGCCGCGACCCCCGGCGGTCTGCCGGCGGCGTTCGCCTGAGCCACCCGGCGCCCGGGAGATGCATCGCTGTCCTACCTGCGAGAAGCTCGCAGAAAATCGGGCAATTTTGGGATTTTCGCCTGTTACGGTCACCGAAATCAACTCGCGATGTCAGTCGAAGGTGAGAGGAGTTTCACCATGGTTAAGTTCAGCCGCCGTTCATTTCTGAAGGTCCGAACCCCGGCCCTGGCCGCCGGCGCGGCGGGAACCGGCCTGTCCGAGGAGGGCGCAAGCCGGCGGGCGTTTCTGCAGGGCACCGCCGGCGCGGCCGCCGGCGCCGCCGCGATCCTCGCAACCCCCAAGGTCGCTCAGATCGCGCTCGATTCTCCCGGCAGCAGTGTCCCGCCCGTGCCCAAGGCCGTTGTCACCAACGCCTCGGGGCCCGCACCGGCCGAGCCGGTTACCGCATATGTCCGCGACGCCGAGCGCGGCGAGGTGACCGTCATGTACGGCAAGCAGGAGACCACCTACAAGGACCCCGTGCTCGTGAAGCGGCTGCTCGAAGCGGCTCGCTGAGGCACGCAGGAACTTCCGGCAATCGACCACGAAAGGCAACAGACATGTCATCGCATCGCGAGGCTCCGGAGATAAGCAAGGACCCGGTAGCCGACAACACGGACACCTACGCGTTCGTCTCGCCCGACGACCCCGGGACGGTAACGCTCATCACCAACTACCTCCCCGCCGAGGTTCCGGCGGGAGGGCCCACGTTCTACGAGTTCGGCAACGACGTTCTCTACAAGATCCACGTCGACAACAACGGCGACGGGCTACCCGACATCACATATGAGTTCAGCTTCGACTCGGTGATCACCAACCCCAACACATTTCTCTACAACACCGGAGCGATCAGCTCGCTGAACGACCCGAACTGGAACAAACGCCAGTTCTACGACGTGACGCGGGTCGATCACTCAAAGCACGGCGGCGAACGGGAAAAAGTGCTTGGCGAGGGCCTTGCGTGTCCCCCGTCCAACATCGGACCGCATTCCACGCCGAACTATTCAACGCTCGGCCAGGAAGCCGTGCACTCGCTGCCCGGGGGCCAGACGGTGTTCGCCGGTCAGCGCACCGACCCGTTCTTCGTCGACATCGGCTCGATCTTCGACCTCGCCGACCTGCGCCCGTTTCAGGAAGCGCATGTGGTCCCGATGCCCGCCGCCGGCGGCGTCGACACGCTATCGACGGTCAACGTCCACACGATCGCGATCCGCGTACCGATCTCGAGTCTCACCTCCGACGGATCGGTGCCGACCAACGTCATGAGCTCGAAGGCCGTGATCGGCGTGTGGGGCTCGGCCAGTCGCCGCAAGGTGCGGATCAGTGACGGTGAGAAGAGTGAACGCTCGGAGGCCGGACCGTGGGTGCAGGTCTCGCGGCTCGGCAATCCACTGGTCAACGAGGCGCTGATCCCGATGAGCCGCAAGGACGAGTGGAACTCAAGCCACCCGGTCGGCGAAAAGGAGTACCTGCAGTACGTCGCGCATCCGGAGCTCGCGAGGCTGTTGCCGGTGCTCTACCCGAAAGTGTTCCCGAACCTCGAAGCCCTCGAAGCCAAAAAGGCGCCGCGCGAAGACCTCGTGGCGATCCTTCTCACCGGCCTGCCGGCGGGCGTCGTGCCCGGCTTTCAGAACAACACCAAGGCGGTGGCCGACATGCTGCGGCTGAACGTCGCGGTCCCGCCCGCAAGCACCCCCAACCCGCTCGGGATCGTCGGCGGCGATCTTGCCGGATTTCCCAACGGCAGGCGCGTGAGCGACGACACGACCACGATCGAGCTGCGCGCGATCGCGGGGCTCACCGTGCCCCTGGTGAACAAAGCCTACAAACCGGACGAAGCGGCGGAAGCCGTCACCGACGACACCCCGCCGATGTCGGTCCGCTTCCAGTCGACGTTCCCCTACATCGGCATCCCCCACGACGGCTTCGACTTCCCGTCGACGACCAAATAGGGAGCGCCGAGCGAATGCACAGCCATCGTCACAGCCACACCCACGAGACGACCGGGGAGAACCACGCGGCGCGGCGGCACCCCGAGCAGGTCGTGCTGGACATCGGCGGTGACATCGGGGCGCTGATCCTCCACACCCGCGCCGAGATGCTCGGCGTGGAGGTGGAGATCAGCGCCACCGGGCAGGACGATCGCCGCAGCCACAAGGACGTGCTCGAGCGGGAGATCTGCGGGCGTCCCGCCTATACGGCGGTGTTCGACAACATCCGCCAGGGCACCTACACGCTGTGGGTCGAAGACGTGGCGCGCGAGCGCGACGTCGTCGTCACGGGGGGTGCGGTCTCGGAACTCGACTGGCGGATGAGAGCCCACCCGCCCCACCCGCTGGACCTCGAGCCGCTCCTGCGGGACTGATGCGACTGACCACCGCCGCGGTGACCGCGGCCGTCGCCGCCCTCGCTCTGCTCGGCGCCGCGAGCTCCTCGGCGCAGCAGGCCGGCGCCGCGCTCCATCTCGCGGGCGTGCCGGCGACGCTGACGCTGCCCGGAAGCTTCACCATGACGGTCAGCGGTTCGACGGGAGCCGCCTCACCCGCGTCGGTGTATGAGATCTACGGTCCGGCCCCCTGCGCGGCGAGCGTGGACGCCCAGCTGGTCGCGAGCCCCGATGAGTCGCTCATCAGCCCCGAAGCGGGCGAAGTGCCGGCGTTCGGCCTTGCGGGCGCCTTCACCATCCACGCCCACGGCCTCGGCGAAGCGCTCAGCGGCCCGGGGCTCTACAGCGTGTGCGTATTCATGGAAGCCCCCGAAGAACCCGAATCCGGGGAAGACTCAGAAGAAGAAGACGTCATCGCCGTGGCGTCGGCGACCTTCTCGGTGCCGCCGACGGCTGCCGGCAGCTCGGCCGCCACGACAACGCGGGGCGCTGCGAGCCGGTGCGCCGCCCCGCACATCAGGCGCCGGCGCGGCAGGACAGCGAGACAGGCGATCGCCAGGGGGCACTGCTCGCTCCCGCGGAGGTGCTTCGTGCCGCACATCAGGGGCAGGAGGCTGAGATCAGCCGAGAGGGCGATCGCGAGGGCTCACTGCGCGGTCGGGAGAATTCGCAGGGCAGGCTCCATGCACGTTCGCAGGGGGCGTGTCCTGTGGCAGAGCCGCCGGGCCGGCTCCTCACTGCCCCCCGGGACGCGGGTTGGCTTCGTGGTCAGCGCAGGCGCGAGCCGCCGCGCGCCGGCACATCGACGCCGCTGAGCTCAGCCCGCCGCGTCCATGCCGTCGGCGACGGCCTCCTGGGGTTTCAGCCTGGCGCTCCAGCGCTCCTCGACGCGGCCGAATCTCCAGAAGGCCAGCGCGCCCGCCCAGCAGACGACGAACATGCCGACGATCACGAAGCCCGCCTTGTTGATGTCGAAGTTGGTCATGAAGCTCCAGAAGCCACCGTGCAGGCCGCCGAGCTCCACCGGCAGCAGGCCGAGCACCTCGACCGTGCCGATGAAGAAGCAGATCGACACCGACAGCCCGGTGATCGCGAGGTTGTAGTAGACCTTGCGCACCGGGTTGAAGAAGGCCCAGGAGTAGGCGAAGTTCATGAAGATGCCATCGATCGTGTCCATCAGGGTCATGCCGGCCGTGAACAGGATGGGCAGGCACATGATCGAGTAGAAGGGAAGGTGCTGGGAGGCCAGCAGAGCGGTCGTCGCCAGCAGCGCCACCTCGGTCGCGGTGTCGAAGCCCATGCCGAACACCACGCCCACCGGGTACATCTTCCACTCTCTGTCGATGGTCCTCATCCACCTCCCGAAGAAGCGGAACATCAGCCCGCGGTTGTTCAGCTGGCGCTCGAGCTCGGCCTCGTCGTAGTCGCCCTCGCGCATCGATCGGAACACGCGAAAGATCCCGGCGAGGATGACGACGTTGAGGAGGGCGATCAGGTACAGGAAGCTCGCCGATACGACCGTGCCGAAGATCCCGCCGAACTGCTCGAGGCCTGAGCTGCTGTGCGAGACCGCTCTGTAGATGGCCTTCTCGGCCACCACGATCCCAATGCCGATCGCGACCACGATCGTCGAGTGGCCCAGCGAGAACCAGTATCCGATGCTGAGCGGTCGCTTGCCCTCGTGCATCAGCTTGCGCGTGGTGTTGTCGATCGCGGCGATGTGATCCGCATCGAACGCGTGCCGCAGGCCGAGCGAGTAGGCCAGGCCCGCCACGCCGATTCCGAGGCCCTTGTAGTGCGAGGGGACGACGACCGCGAGGAACACCCCGAACCCGACCACGTGCAGGGCCGTGATGCTCGCGAACATCAGCCCGGCGCGGCGCCGCTCCGCCGGGGTGAGCGCTCTCGCCACCCGGGCCACATGCCCGAGGAGCCCAAAGCGGGTCCCGCCCTCCTGGCGGCTCACGGCCGAACCCCGGTCGATCGCGACCCGCAGCCCACCGCCGCCGCGCAACCGTCGCACAGGCCGACGATCGGAAAGTGGATGAAGCTCGCGCGGTAGCCGAACCGGCGCTCGATCAGATCGCGCACCTCGTCGAGCTCCTGCGGCGCCACCGCGCGGTAGTCGCCACAGCGCTCGCAGGTGAGGTACTCGCGCTCGCCGGTCAGCGCCAGCGCGTGCAGCCCCGGGCCGTGGCCGAGGTGGACGTGCCGAACGACGCCGATGTCCTCGAGCGCCTGCAGGTTGCGATACACAGACCCGATGTCCGAGGACGGCACCCGGCCACCGATCCCTTCCGCGATCTGCTCGGCGGACATCGGCCCGTCGGCTGCCAGGAGCGCCTCCAGCACGAGCCGCCGAGCGGCCGACACGCGAAGGCCCCGCCCGCGCATCAGCGCCATGGCGGAGCCCAGATCTTCAACCGCCGGCGCGACCGGATCGGCGCCCGCGTCGCCCGCCCCGGTGTGTCGATGCTCCACTGAATAATCGACATCGCGCGTGCTCACTGGAGCCTCCTCCCAGATGCCGGGCATCGCCGGCAAAGCCACTCGTTTGTGCTGCTGGTTCTCCCGTTTGTGCTGCTGGTTCTCCTATACGCCGGACTCTCAGCTGCGGATCACTCGCAGCACCGACGGGCGTCGCGGCTGTAGCGGGCGACGCCCTCGCCGGGCACTGACGGGCAACGCCTGGCTGCGCCGCGCTACAGCCCGAGCTGGCGCGCATAGGCCGAGCGGTACTCGCGCTGGGCTTCAAGCACGCGCTGCACGTAGGCGCGAGTCTCCGGGAAGGGAATCGCTTCCACCGTCAGCGGCCTGCCCGCGGCGTTGGCCTGCGCCACCCAGCTGTCCACGTTCGCGAGACCACCGTTGTAGGCGGCCACGGCGAGCATCTCGTTGCCGTTGTAGTGGTTCAGCAGGTAACGCAGGTAGTAGCTGCCATAGGCGACGTTGATGCGCGGCGTGGCCAGGTCGCTGGCGGTGAAGCTCGAGCCGCCCGACAGGTGCGCGATGAAGTAGGCCGTGCCCGGAAGGATCTGCATCAGGCCCTCGGCCCCGGCCGGCGAGGGGCGCGGATCGAACTTCGTCTCGGCATAGATGACGGCCGCGATCAGCGCCGGATCCAGGTGCTTCTCGCCCGCCTGTTCGCGGATGACGCTCGCGTCGCTGAGCGGCAGCCCGAGCCTGCGCACGACGTCGTCCACGCCCGACACGACCAGCCCGACGAGCAGCGCCGCGAGCAGCACGCCCACGACCCAGCCAAGCGTCCTTCCGGTCATCCGGAAAGCTTGTCAAGAACCGCCGACAGGCCCTGCTCGAGGTCCTCCTCGCTGCCGTCGTTGCGAACGACGAAGGTCGCCCGCAGCGCCTTCTCCTCCTGAGGCAGCTGGCGCGCCGCCCGCTCGTCGGCCAGGGCATGGCCGCGATCGGCGGCTCGCGCGCGCCTGATCTCCTCCTCGGAGACGACCGCGATCGTCGCGTCATACAGCCCCTCGAGGCCCGCCTCGAACAGCAGCGGCGTCTCCACCACCGCGGCCCGCGGCCGCGGCCCCCTGCTCGCCCGGCCGCCGCGCACCTCCTCGAGCCAGCCGGCCACCCGGGCGCCCACGAGCGGCCACAGCAGGCCCTCGAGCCATCTGCGGTCCTCCTCGTTGGCGAAGGCGCGCTCGGCGACGGCCGTCCGGTCCACCACACCGCCCGGCGCCACCGCGGGGCCCCAGCGCGCGACCACCGCCTCGCGCAGCTCGTCCTGCCCGTACAGCTCGTGCACGACCGCGTCGGACGACAGCACCGCCGCGCCCAGCCGCTCTAGCGCCGACAGGGCCGTCGACTTACCCGCTCCCATGCCTCCCGTCAGCCCAACGAAGGGCACGGCCTGCTCCACCAGCTCGACGCCGTCCCGCGTCAGTCCGACGAGGGCTCGGCGGCGATCTCGGGCTCGGCCGCGGCGGCCGTCTCTGCGGCCTCGGGAGCCTCGGCCGGCGCTGAAGCTGCTGCGGGCTCCACCGCCTCGGGAGCCTCGGCAACGGCCTCCGCTGCCTCGGACCCCTCAGCGGTGGCGGGTGCCTCCACCGTCTCGGAAGCCTCGGGCGCCGCGGGAGTCGCGGAGGCCTCGGGGGTCTCCACCGCCTCTGGGGCCTCGGCGGCCGGCTCCACAGCCTCTGGGGCCTCGGCGGCCGGCTCCGGCGCCTCGACCACCTCGGCGGCCGGCTCCGGCGCCTCGACCGCCGGCGCCGCATGCGAGGCCTCGGGTGCAGCGCCGTCGGCGGGCGCCTCTCCGCCCTCAACCGCTTGGGCATCCTCGGTCTCGCCCGCAGCGATCTCCCCGGCGGGCTGGCCCGGGCGTGCAATCGGCAGGATCTGATCCTCCACCCGCTTGGCCGACAGCGACAGGCGCCGTCGCTCGGAGTCGATCTCGAGGATTCTCACGCGAATCTCATCGCCCGGATGGACGATCTCGCGCGGGCTCTCGACGTGATGGGGGGCGAGCTCGGAGATGTGCACGAGCCCCTCGACGCCATCGAGAATCTCGACGAAGGCGCCGAACGTGACCACCTTGGTGACCTTCCCGTCGAGCTCGTCGTTGACGTTGTAGGTGTCCACGATCCTCTGCCACGGGTCCTCCTGGGTCTGCTTGAGACCCAGCGAGATGCGCTGGCGCTCACGGTCGATGTCGAGCACCTTGACCTTGACCGTGTCTCCGATCGTCAGGATCTCTGAGGGGTGGTTGACGTGCGACCACGACAGCTCGGATATGTGGATCAGGCCATCGATGCCGTCGAGGTCGACGAACGCGCCGAAGTCGACGATGTTGGAGATCTGCCCGTCCACGACCAGGCCGGGCTGCAGGCCGTCGAGGATCTGCTGGCGAACCTCCTTGCGCTCCTCCTCAAGGACAGCGCGACGGGACAGGACGACGTTGTTGCGCGAGCGGTTGAGCTCGATCACCTTGGTCTCGATCTTGGTGCCCATGTATTCGTCGAGGTTGGGCACGCGGCGGATGTCCACGAGCGAAGCGGGCAGGAAGCCGCGCACGCCGAGGTCGATGATCAGTCCGCCCTTGACGACCTCGATGACGGTGCCCTCCACCGGCTGGCCGGACTCGGCCGCGGTTTCGATGCGCCGCCACGCCTTCTCGAAGCGCGCGCGCTTCTTTGACATGATCAGCCGGCCGTCCTGGTCCTCCTTGGTCATGACGATCGCATCGACCTCCTCGCCGAGGTGAACCTCGTCGCTGGGGTCGACCGACTTGCGAATCGACAGCTCGTTGGCGGGGATGACCCCCTCGGACTTGTAGCCGATGTCGACGAGGACCTCGTCCTTGTCGATACGGACCACGTTGCCCGTCACGACCTCGCCCTCCTCGATGGGCCGGAAGGTGGCCTCGTAGTTGGGGACGATCTGGCCGTCTATCTCCAGCAGGAGCCCGTTCGACCCCTCGACCACGCGAGCGTCGGGGTTCTCCGTCAGTGTCTGCACCGGGGAAAGCCTAGCGCAGCCGTATCATTGCTGGGCAGATGCCGGTGCGAGCGACGAAGCGGGGAGCGGAGCGCACCCGCCTGCATGGAGTCGACTGTGACGTGCTGGTGTGCGGGGCGAGCTTCGCCGGTCTTGCGGTGGCCCGCGAACTCGCCGGCACGGGGGCGCGGGTGCTGATGGTCGACCGCTACGAGCTGGGAGAGCGACAAACGTCGGCGTGCGCCGTGCCCACGGTCTGGCTGGAAGCACTCGACCTGATGGGCTCGCACCTGCAGAGCTTCGACGCGATGACCGTCCACACGCGCTTCGGCAGCGCACGCTGGCCGTTTCCTTGGTCGTGGTCGACCTTCGACTACCGCGAGCTGTGCGCGCTGTTGTGGTCGCAGGCCGGCGGCTCCGAGTTGGCACTGGAGACCGCCACGGTGACCGGGCGCGAGGGCTTCACCGTTCAGACCGACCGCGGCGAGCTGAGCGCCCCGCTGATCGTCGATGCGCTGGGCTGGCGGCGGGTGCTGTCCAACGCGACGGCGATTCAGCCGCCCGCCGCCCCGCTTTCGCGCGGGCTCGAGGTCCATCCCGCGGGCCGCTCCGAGGAGATGCAGCTATGGATCGACCCGGCCTACGTCCGCGCCGGATACGCCTGGAGCTTTCCCGCCCGTGACGAGATGCGCGTCGGCGCCGGCTCGTTCTGGCCGTCCAACCATGTCAAGGAGCCCACGGTCAGGCTGGCCGGCGACCTCGGCCTGCCTCCCGAGGGCTATCAGGGCAACTGGATTCCCCACCGGCTGCGCCCGGCCGTTGAGGATGGGGTGTTCTTCGCGGGCGACTCCGCCGGGCACTGCCTGCCGCTGACCGCCGAGGGGATCCGTACGGCCCTGTACTTCGGCCTGGCCTGCGGGCGTGAGCTGCGTGCGGTGCTCGACGGTCACAGCTCACGCGCCGAGGCGCTCGAGCGCTACGGCGCGTTCTCCGATCGCCACCAGCGCAAATACCGCTGGATGCTGGGTAGCCAGCGCATTCTCGGGCGGATGACGCCCAGCCGCTCGGTCACCGCCTGGGTCCGGCTACTGAGCAGCCGCCGCGTCTCCGAGTGGATCTTCGAGCACTACCTGGCGATCGCCCCGCCGGGGTTCGTCGGCGCCGGGCCGCCGGGCAGTTCCTCGAGCGCCAGCCCCAGCCGGCGAATGCCCTCCTCGATCGCCGGCTCGGCGAGGTTGGCGTAGCCGAGCACGAGCCCGTCGTGCACGGGCCGCGCCTGCATGTAGGCGTAGCCGAGCGGGTACACGCCCACCGAGCTGCGCCGGGCCGCCTCAAGCAGCGCCGCCCCGTCCACCTCGCGCCCGAGGCGCACGATCGCGTGCAGACCGGCCGCGAGGCCAGTCACACGGGCGCCGGGCAGGTGGTTCCCGACAGCCCGCACGAGCGCGTCGCGCCGCGCCTTGTAGCGGCGGCGCGCCTGGCGCAGGTGGCGATCGTAGGCGCCGCTGTCGAGAAGACGCGCGAGCGCGAGCTGATCGATGGTCGGGCAGCCGTGGTCGGCCAAGCTCTTCTGCTCCACGACCGGGCCGATAAGGCGCGGCGGCAGCGCCAGCCAGCCGAGGCGCAGCGCGGGCGCGAGCGTCTTTGAGACGGTGCCCATGTACACCACCCGATCGGGCGCCAGCCCCTGCAGCGCGGCCAGCGGGGGGCGGTCATAGCGATACTCGGCGTCGTAGTCATCCTCGATCACCACGCGTCCAGCCACGCCCGCCCACTCGAGCAGCGCCGCGCGTCGCGCGGGCGCAAGCGCCACCCCCGTCGGCGATTGGTGTGCAGGCGTGACGAGCACCACGTCGAGCGGGCCGTCCCGGCCGGAGCGCCCGTCGCCGGCGCCGCCGAGCGCATGCAGCTGGTCCACGCGGGCACCCTGCTCATCGACCGGCAGCGGCACGAGCGTCGCCCCGTGTGCAGTGAGGATCATCCTGTGCGGCAGCCCGGGGTCCTCGACCGCGATGCGCGGCCCGTTCAGCGCCCGCGCCAGCAGCACGAAGCCCTGGGCGGCGCCCGAGCAGACGACGATCGACTGGGGATCTGCGACGACCCCGCGCACGCGGCGCAGGTGCTCGGCCAGCGCCCGTCGGAGCTCAGGCGCCCCGCGCGCGTCGGGGTAGCCGAAGGCCCGGTCGGGCGCCTCTCGGATGGTCTCGCGGATCGCGCGCAGCCACGCCCCGCGCGGAAACGAGCCGAGATCGGGATAGCCCGGGAAGAAGTCGAACATCAGCGTCCGGGGCTCGGGCTCGACGGCGGGCGCGGCCACCGCGCTGGCTGCGTCCGCCACGAACGTGCCCGCTCCCGGGCGGGCGACCAGATAGCCCTCGGCGAGCAGCTGCGCGTATGCGTCGACCACCAACCGGCGCGACACCGCGAGATCGGACGCCAGCGCCCGCGTGGCCGGGAGCCTCGCTCCTGAGCGCAGGCGACCGGAGCGCACGGCCTCGCGCAGGCCGTCCTCGAGCTGGGCGCGCAGCGGCCGGCGGATCGAGCGGTCCAGCTCGACCAGCAGCTCCGGACCGGAATTGGCACCCTTTTCTTTACTCAAAGTGGTCCTTTACGGGGCTCCACTATCAGCATATCTTGAAACTGCATGAACGTTGGCGAAGATCATCTGAAGGCCGCGCCGCGAGCCTCGGCGCCCCCGGGAACGCTCGCCGTTGGCATCGGCGCCTTCGCCCTGCTCGAGCTCGCATTGGCCGTGTTCACGGCGGTCGCCCCGCACGCCTTCTACATCGCGATCGGGCCCTTCGGGTCCTTCAACTCCCACTACCTGCGCGACGTGGCGAGCTTTGAGGGGGCCATGGGACTGGCATTGGCGGCGGCCGTGCGCCGTCCGGGCTGGCGCGTGCCCGTGTTGGCTCTGACGACGGTGCAGTTCGCGTTGCACAGCGCCAACCACCTCCTCGACATCGGCCGTGCGCATCCGCGCTTCACCGGCTACTTCGACTTCTTCTCGCTGGCCGCCGCAACCGTCATGCTCGCCCGGCTGTGGCGCGCAGCCGGCCGCGAGGCCGCGCACCGAGAGCATCCGGCGGGCGCCCGCGCCACGAGCGTTCCCGCACCCCTCTCCCCCACACCCGGAAGGAGCATCCCATGAGCCGCATCGAAGGCGTACCTGAGCGAAGGGCAGGCCTGCTCGTGCGCATCATCTACCGCGTCGCGCGCCACGAAATCGCCAGGCTGACCGGCCGGCGCGATCGACTGACCGGCGACATCCCCATCCGCGCCCACCGGCCACGGACGCTCGTCGGCTACGGCGTGCTGGAGAAGGCGGTCGCGTCGAGGCCCGGCGTCGAGGCGCGCCTGCGCGCGCTCGTGGTGCTCAAGTCGGCGGTCATGCAGGGGTGCGAGATGTGCCAGGACATCGGCTCCCACGAGGCGCGCGCGGCGGGCGTTTCAGACGAGCAGCTGCTCGACCTGTACCGCTATCGCGAGAGCCCGCACTTCGATGACACAGAGCGCCTGGTGCTCGACCTGGCGGTTGCGATGACGCTCACGCCCGTGCAGGTCGGCGACGAGCTGTTCGCGGCGCTCAAGGAGCGCTTCGACGACGGCCAGCTGGTCGAGCTCGTCAACCTGATCGCGGTCGAGAACCTCCGCTCGCGCTTCAATGCCGCCTTTGCGATCCGCTCGGCCGGTTTCAGCGAAGGGATGGCGTGTGCACGCATGGAGCCCGGGCCGGCGAGCAACGCCGACGGGAATGATGCGAGCGACCAGGAGGAGCCCGTCCAGCCGGCGCCGCACCTCGCAGGCATGCCGGGCGGGGCATGAGGGTCTTCCTCGCCGGCGCCACGGGGGTCATCGGCCGACCGCTCGTGCCGGCGCTGATCGCCGACGGGCACCGGGTCACCGCCATGACCCGCTCGCCCGAGAAGGTCGCCGCCCTGCGCGCGGCCGGGGCGGAGCCAGTCGTAGCCGACGCGCTCGACGCCGAGGCCGTCGCAGCGGCCGTCAGGGAAGCCCGTCCCGACGCGGTCATCCATCAGCTCACGGCGATCCCGCAGCGGCTCGACCCGCGCAGGATCGAGCGCGACTTCGCGCTCACCGACCGCCTGCGCAGCGAGGGCACGAGACATCTCCTCACAGCCGCCCAGGACAGCGGCGTCGCGCGGATAATCGCCCAGAGCATCGCCTTCGCCTACGAGCCGGGACCCGCCGGCACGGTGCACGGTGAGGATGACCCGCTCGTCAGGAGGCCCGCGAAGGAGTTCAGGCGCTCGGCCGGCGCAGTGGCCGAGCTCGAGCGCACGGTGCTCGGCGCCGGCGGGCTCGTGCTCCGCTACGGCTACTTCTACGGCCCGGGTTGCGGGATCTCGCAGACGGGCGCGATCAGCGCGGACGTGACCCGCCGGCGAATGCCGATCGTCGGCGACGGGCAGGGCGTGTGGTCCTTCATCCACATCGAGGACGCGGCGCGCGCGACGGTCAACGCCCTGACCCGAGGCGGGCCCGGGCCCTACAACATCGTCGACGACGACCCCGCGGCCGTGCGCGAGTGGATCCCGGCCTTGGCGCGGGCGCTCGGAGCGAAGCGCCCGCGCCGGGTCCCGGTGCTCCTCGCCCGGCTCGTGGCGGGTGACTACGGCGTCGCCGTCATGACCAGCGCCCAGGGCGCCTCGAACGCCCGCGCCAAGGTTGAGCTTCGGTGGGCGCCGCAGCACTCGAGCTGGCGCGAGGGCTTTGCCACCGCGCTGTGAAGAGCCGTACCCTCGGCGACGGCGCGGTGGCCCTACTTGCGCACGACGAGCACCACGCCGGCCAGCAGGAGCAGCACCCCGATGATGCGGGGAGCACCGATGTGCTGCCTGGACAGCCCCAGCAGGCCGAAGCGGTCGACCACCACCGCGATCGTGAGCTGACCGGTGACGACGATCGCGGTCAGCCCGCTGAGGCCGAGCGTGCGCACCGTGAGCAGGGCGACGGTCACATAGAACGCGCCCAACAGGCCCCCGACTAGCGCCCACCAAGGCGCGCGCCCGGCGGTGTGTATGGCGCCGATGCCCCCGCTCGACAGCGAGGTGATGAGGACCAGCGCGAGCGTGCCCACGAGGAACGAGAAGGTCGCCGCCTGCAGGCTGCCGACCTGCCTGCCGAGCCGCGAATTGATCGGCGCCTGCATGCCGACGAAGACCCCCGCGCCGGCGGCGAGCAGCACGGCCAGCCCGCGGCTCACTTGGCCTCCAGCCAGTTCTGCCCGACGCCGATATCGACCGCCAGCGGCGGGTCGTGCTCCCACACGCCGCACATCTCGCGCTCGATCAGCTGGCGCGCGGCGTCCTGCTCGGAGGGCGGTCCTTCGAACAGCAGCTCGTCGTGGATCGTCAGCAACAGGCTGGTCTCGAGCGCGGAGTCCGCCAGGGCTGCGTGCGAGCGGATCATCGCGAGCTTGATGATGTCGGCCGCCGTGCCCTGGATCACGGTGTTCACCGCCAGGCGCTCGCCGAGGGTCCGCACCTGGTAGTTGCGGGCCTGCAGCTCGGGGATCTGGCGCCGGCGCCCCCACAGGGTCTTGACGTATCCCTCCTGCTTGGCGCGCTCGATCGTCTCTGCGATGAACTCCGCCACCCGCGGGAACCGCTCGAGGTAGGCGTCGATGAACTCCTTGGCCTCCTCGCGGGGGATGTTCAGGCGATCGGCCAGCCCAAAGTCGGACAGCCCGTAGACGATCCCGTAGTTGATCATCTTGGCCTTCGAGCGCATACCGGGGTCGATGTCCTCCGCGGCGACCGAGAAGACCTGCGAGGCCGTCGCCGTGTGCACGTCTTCGAAGCGCACGAAGATCTCCTTCAGCACGGGCTCGTCAGCCGCGTGCGCGAGTACCCGCAGCTCGATCTGGGAGTAGTCGGCGGAGATCAGCACCCTGCCCGGCTCGGCCTCGAAGCAGCCGCGGATCTCGCGCCCGAGCGGTGTGCGGATGGGGACGTTCTGCATGTTTGGATTGGTGCTCGCGAGCCGGCCCGTCTGCGCTCCGGCCTGCAGATAGGTCGTATGGATGCGCGAGCGCTCGTCCACCACCTGAGGGAGCACGTCCAGATAGGTCTTGGTCAGCGTGGATAGCTCACGCCAGCGCTCGATCTTGGGCACGATCTCGTGCTCGTCCCGGATCGCCTGAAGCACGCGGGCGTCCGTCGAAAAGCCCGTCTTGCCGCGGCGCTTGCGCGAAAGGCCGAGCTTCACGAACAGGATCTCCCCGAGCTGCTGGGGCGAGGAGATCAGAAACTCCTCCCTGGCGAGCGCGAAGATATCCCCTTCCAGCGCGGTCAGCTCCTCGCGTACGCGGCCCGTGATCTCAGCCAGGCGCTCCAGGTTCAGGCGCACGCCGAGCAGCTCCATCTCGCGCAGGACCGCGACCAGGGGCAGCTCGATGTCGTCCATCACCTCCCGCAGGCCACGGTCTGCGATCTGCTCACGCTGCCAAGCCGCCAGCGCGCCGAGCATGACGGCGTCGCCGGCGAGCGGATCCTCAGCGTCGCTTGCGAGGCCCCGCTCTTCACACAGCTCCGCGAAGGGATAGCCGCGCCGAGCAGGCTCCAGCAGATAGGCGCCCAGCAGCGTGTCGTGGCGGAGCCCAGGCGCCACGAGGCCGAGCGCCTTGGCGTCATGGGCGACGAGGGAACGCTCCCCGCAGGCCGCCACCACCTGCTCGGGGCCCTCGCAGTCTCCGGCCAGCACCTCCACGGGCCCGGCCGATGGGCTGTCGGCGTCTGCGCCCGGCCCGACGGCGACGGCGAAGCGCCAGGGCGCTCCGTCGGCGAACAGGGCGCCCTCGGGCGCCTCGCTCGCGCGCGCAACCACCCAAAGCTCTGAGTGCTCGGCGCCGAGGCCGGCGATATCTGAGGGAGCGCCGGCGCGCACCCGCGCTCCGAGGGCCACCTCAGCGACGGGCGCCGGTGCTGCGATCTCGGGGTCGCCCAGCGCCTCCTCCAGGCGCCGCAGCGGATCGCGCAGCTCGTAGGAGCGGAACACCTCTCGCACTCGCGAGCGGTCGGGCTCGCGGGCTGCCTCGGCCGCGATATCGAGCTCGACGGCGACGTCGCGCTGGACCGTGGCCAGCTGCTTTGACACCCGCGCATCCTCGGCATGCTCGGTCAGGTTCTGTTTGCGCTTGGGCCCGCTGACGTCCTCGATGTGCGATAGCACGCCCTCGAGCGAGCCGTAGCTCTGGAGCAGCTCGCTGGCCGTCTTGTCGCCGATCCCGGGAATCCCGGGGATGTTGTCGGAGGTGTCGCCCTTCAAGCCGTAGAAGTCCGGGATCAGCTCCGGCGGGATCCCGTAGCGATCGACGACGGCCTGGCGGTCGTAGATCTTCGTGTCGGTGATCCCGCGGGCCGTGGCCATCACCTTGATCAGGCCGTCGCCGTCGATCAGCTGAAAGACGTCGCGGTCGCCGGTCACGATCATCACCGGCACCGGCGGGCTCGCGCGCAGCGCCTGCTCGGCAAGGGAGGCGATCACATCGTCGGCCTCATACCCCTCGACCCGCACGTTGCGGTAACCAAACGCGTCGACAAGGGGTTCCATCGCCGGCCACTGCTGCTTGAGCAGGTCCGGTCGCGAGCGGCGCTGGGACTTGTAGTCGGCAAAGAGCTCGGTGCGGCCGGAGGTGCCCGCGTCCCACGCGACCACGGTCGGGCACACGCCGTACTCGGTCACGATCTTGACCAGCATCGAGGCGAAGCCGAAGATCGCGTTGGTGGGAACGCCGGTTGAGGTCGAGATGGACTCCGGGAGCGCGAAGAAGGCGCGGTAGACGAGACTGGGCCCGTCGATCAGGAACAGGCGCCGCGCAGCGGCGGCCTCACCGCCCGCCGATGCGCTCGCGTCCCGTGCGCTGTTCACAGCCATTGCCCGACCACTCTACGAGGACGGCCGCAGCCTAGGTGCGAGCACGCGCGGGTATGCCGGGTGGCGCGGGAGCGCGCGCTGACTAACATGCCGTGCCCCCAACAACCGAGGGACCGTAAGCCGATGAGCGCCACTCCCAGTGCGCAGTACCGCCTCACCATCCGCGTCAAGATCGAGGATGCCCCCGGCACGATCGGGGTCCTGACCGCTGCGATCGGAGACGCCGGCGGGATGGTCGGCGCGGTGGACCTGGTCGAGGTCGACGGCGGCCAGAGCCTGCGCGACATCGTCGTCGACGCCTCCGGCAAAGACCACTGGGAACAGATCATCGCCGCGATCGACGGGCTGAGCGGAGTGGAGGTGATCGACGCCACGGATCGCACCTTTCTGCTGCACGCGGGGGGCAAGATCGAACAGCACAACAAGCACCCGTTGAAGACCCGCGACGATCTCTCCATGGTCTACACGCCCGGCGTGGCACGCGTGTGCCTCGCGATCGCTGACGACGAGGACAAGGCGTTCCAGTACACGATCAAGCGCAACACCGTGGCGGTCGTCTCAGACGGCACCGCGGTGCTCGGGCTCGGCCGCATCGGCCCCGCGGCGGCGATGCCCGTGATGGAGGGCAAGTGCTGCCTGTTCAAGGAGTTCGCCGGGGTGGACGCGTTCCCGATATGCCTCGACACGACCGACACCGATGAGATCGTGCGCACCGTTGAACTGATCGCGCCCGCGTTCGGGGGGATCAACCTCGAGGACATCTCGGCCCCGCGCTGCTTCGACGTCGAGGAGCGGCTGAAGGAGCGCCTGGACATACCGGTCTTCCACGACGACCAGCACGGCACCGCGGTGGTCGTGATGGCGGCTCTGTTGAACGCAGCCAAGCTCACGGGCCGGCGGCTCGAGGATCTGAACGTGATGATCATCGGCCTCGGGGCGGCCGGCATAGCGGTGACGAAGATACTGCTGACGGCCGGCGTCCACCGGATCATCGGCGCCGACTCGCGCGGCGCGCTGCATGTCCGCCGCGAGGACTACCTGGACGGGTCGATGAACCTTCTCAAGCGCTGGTTCGCGGCGGCCACCAACCCGGAATGCCGCGACGGCGCGCCCGCTGAGGTGATCGACGGCGCGGATCTGCTGATCGGGCTGTCCGGCGCCCGGGCGCTCCCGGCGGAGGCCCTGTCGCGCATGAACGCCGACGCCATGGTGTTCGCGATGGCCAACCCCAACCCCGAGGTCAACCCCGAGGAGGCCGCTCCCTATGTGCGGATCATGGCCACCGGAAGATCGGACTACCCCAACCAGATCAACAACGTGCTGTGCTTCCCGGGCATCTTCCGCGGCGCATTGGACGTGCGCGCCACGGCCATAACCGAGGACATGAAGATGGCCGCCGCGCAGGCGATCGCAGCGATCGTCGAGGACAGGGAGCTGCGCGAGGACTACATCATCCCCTCGGTCTTCAACCGCGACGTCGCCCCAGCCGTGGCGGCCGCCGTGGCCGACCAGGCGCGGGAGACCGGCACGGCGCTGGCCGGCCAGGAGATGGGGTTCGCCCACGGCGACACGATGACCGGCTCCTCCGCGGGCGACTCCCACTGAGCGGCCGCCATCGCGCGCGCTGGGCCCGCCGGGCGCGACCGCGTGTGCGAAGCTGATGGCGTGAGCGCTCTGCGCGTGACGGTGACGGGTGCGACCGGGCTGATCGGGCCGGCACTCGTCGCCTCCCTGAACGAGCGCGGTGCGCAGGTGACCGTCCTCTCGCGCGATCCCGAGCGGGCCCGTCACACGTTGGACCCGGCGTCCCGCCCCGGCGGTGGGCCCGCGGCCGCCGGCGAGCCGCCGGCGCCCATCGAGGCCGTGCACTGGGATCTGATGAAGGAACCGCCGCCGGCCGCGTCGCTCGAGGGACGCGATGCCGTCGTGCATCTGGCGGGCGAGAACGTCGCCCAGCGATGGACTCCGAAGGCCAGGCAGGCCATCCGCGAGAGCCGCGTGACGGGCACCCGCCATCTTGTCGAAGGGCTCGGCGGCTGCACCCAGCGCCCGCCCACGCTCGTGAGCGGCTCGGCGATCGGCTACTACGGAGCGCGCGGCGAGGAGCCGCTCGACGAGGACGCACCCCGGGGGGACGACTTCCTGGCCGATGTGTGCGCGGACTGGGAGCGCGAGGCCGCCGGGGCCTCGGAGCTGGGTGTGCGCGTTGTGCGGGTGCGCACCGGCGTTGTGCTCGACCGCCACGGCGGGGCGCTTGCAAAGATGCTGCCCGCGTTCCGGCTCGGGGTGGGCGGCCCCGTGGCCGGCGGACGCCAGTACGTGTCGTGGATCCACCGCGATGATGAGATCGGGATCATCCTCGCCGCGCTCACGGACGAGCGCTGGGAGGGCCCGGTCAACGCGACGGCGCCGGAGCCCGTACCGAACGGCGACTTCTCGAGGGCGCTGGGCCGCGCTCTTCATCGTCCGTCGCTGCTGCCGGTGCCCGGCGCCGCGCTGCGCCTTCTGTATGGCGAGATGGCCGAGATCGTGACCGCGGGCGCGCGCGTCGTGCCCGCCAAGCCGCTGGTGCTCGGCTACGAGTTCGGTCATCCGCAGCTGCCGGAGGCGCTGAGCTCCGCCCTGGCGTCCGTCTAGCAGGGGCGCGCCGCGCGCTAGCAGGGCGCGCCGCGCGCTAGCAGGGGCCGCGCCGCGCCGCTCTCAGACCGGCGCCGGTACGGCATCGCGCGGTCGCGCCGGGCGATTCTGGGTCTCGATGATCACCCGGCAGGGGCGCTTGCTCAACAGGTATGCCGCGGTCGGCCCAATCCGCTGCTCGTCGATCGGCGCGTGGATCGTCGACCAGTAGATCACGTCGGAGCCCACCCGTTCGGCTTCTTCGACCAGCGCGGCCCCGGGGTTGCGGGTGCGGATCAGCCCGGTGTGGATTTTGATGCCGGCGCGGCGGGCCTTGATGCGCGCGCTCTCGAGCACCGAGCGACCCTGGGCCTCCTCCTCCTCGAGCCCCGCCTCCAGCGACAGCTGGCTGGGCACCGGCAGCACGAAGATCGCATACACGACACCGTCGTCGCCGATCAGCTTGGCGGCGCTCGAGAGCGCGCTCGCGCTGACGTCGTCGCCGAAGATCGGCACGAGCGCGGTGCGGTAGTCGAGCGCCGCGAAGTCCGCCGGGCGCTCGGCGCGAGGAATGCGGTAGTGCTCTTTGGGTTTCAGGCCCTGGCGCTTGCGATACAGGAAGTAGCCGCCCATCCCGAGGATCATCCACGGGATGCCGACGGTGCGAGCCTCGGTGTGCAGCACGACGACCGCGATCCAGGCGGCGAACGTGCCGATGCCGCCGACGACAGCGGTCAGCGGTATCAGGTAGCCGCGGATCCGCACCCCACCCGGCGCACTGTACGGTCGCTCGCGGTTGGGGTCTTTGACCCTCAACGCGATGATCGCGGCGTGGGCGGTCGTGAAGGACAGCATCGCCCCGAACGAGTAGAGGTTGCCCAGCACTTCGGTGTTGCCGTAGATGATCAGCGCCGAGGCGAGCATCGAGAAGAACACGAGCGTGAACCACGGCGTGCGGAATTTTGGGTGAAGCTGGGAGAACAGGCTCGGGAGCTGGCGGTGCTCGGCCAGCGACCAGGACAGACGCGAGATCCCGATCATCCCCGCGTTGGTGGCGATGAACAGGATCGTCGCGGCGAGGATCCCGACGTAATATCGCGCGAGTTTGAGCACCATGCCGTGCAGCCCCAGGCGCGAGATGATCCCGAGCACCGGGTCGTTCTCGAAGAACTTGCCGAGCTCGGTCGCGTAGCCGGCTTCCTTGTAGGTCGTGTGTAGAACCGGGCTGTAGCCCGCGGCGTGGTGCAGGACCGGGAGCGCGGAGAGCGCGACCACGGAGATCCCGGCGTACACGCCGAGCACGGCGAGCACGACGAGGTTGACCGCCTTGGGCACCTGCACGCCGGGGTCGCGCGACTCCTCGGCCATATTGGCGACCGTCTCGATGCCGGTGTAGGCCAGCATCGCAAGCGACAGCGCGAAGATCAGTTCCTTCCAGCTGGGGACGCTTCCGAGGTGAACCTGGTGGATCAGTAGCGACGGGTTCAGCACCAGCACGGCGCCCACGCCGACGAGCAGGATCTGCGTGCTCAGATCGAGGATCGCAAGGACGAAGTTGAGCTTCGCCGACTCGCCGAGACCGCGGATGTTCAGCGCAGCGAGCAGCACCACGACGATCAACCCTCCGAAGATGTCGTCGGGGTTGTGGTTGAGCGCGTGCAGGCCCGGGAAGGCGCTGAGGTAGTGGGGGACGAAGAACGCAGAGATGGCGATCGTGAGGATGTAATCGAGGCTCAGCGCCCAGCCGGCGAAGAAGGAGACGACGTCGTCGAAGGCATGGCGCGCGAACGAGGAGGAGCCGCCGGCTTCGGGGAACATCGCGGCGCCCTCGGCGTAGGTTTTGGCGGTTAGCGCGAACAGCCCGCC
>Ga0302324_100004740_pt1 | contig 29991 bp, 27 predicted proteins | sample Palsa_T0_1_FD_201949 | JGI IMG/M metagenome (GOLD analysis project Ga0302324, IMG submission 201949) | Peat permafrost microbial communities from Stordalen Mire near Abisko, Sweden - Palsa_T0_1 | ecosystem: Environmental > Terrestrial > Soil > Palsa > Peat permafrost | place: Sweden: Abisko...
CGGCGGTCTGTTGCGATCATTACCATAAAAATTGTTGTTGCTGAACGCTGCGAAAGCCGTGAATTGCAAAGTCTCTGCATTCGGCGAGAATTCAACGATCACGCCGGGCCCAGCATTGCCAATCGCCGAATTGGACTGAAATATCTGAGAGTATCCCGGAGTGACCTCAAAACCGGCCGCCGAATTACCGATCGCGGTGTTGCCTTCGATGAGGCCTGACAAATTCGTCGCAAACCCGACGCCGCCATTCGCCGCTACATTGTCGATAAGCTGGAAAATATTCGCCGACGCCACCTCTATGCAATCATCGTCTGCGCAGCCGCCCGCAGCCAGGAATCCTGTCCCCGCGCCGACCGTCATATTGTTTCGTGCGATGACCTGTCCCGGGCCCACATCTATATTAGCCAGTAAGTTGAAGCCGATGCCGTTGCCGATAGCCTCATTGTCAGACAATAGAAAATTCGCATTTTGGACGCAAAATGTAATCGGACAACCGAGTATCTGGTGGAACTGCAAGCCGACGAAGGAAAATCCGGACCCGTCATTAACATCGACATTGCCGGCAACGGTGACGTTTCTAATCGAGTGGGGTTGAGCAACGATGCTCAGTCCATTGTCATTCCCGCCGGTGATCGTGAACCCCCCGCCTGCTCTGCCAAAAGTTACGCCATCGTCGAAAATCATGACGTTGGACCGGTAGGGCGTCGTCGGGCTGCCTTGAATGATCGTCACGGCTGCGCCGTGAATCGAAAAGATGTGCACCGCTTTCGTTACGCAAATGATGCACCCCTGAGTTAGATAGGGAGTGCTGGGTTGCTCGTCGCCGGGACCGCCGAAATTGGGGTTACCGCTGATATTCCCATAGCGCCCGGCGCCGACCAGGATGGTGTCTCCATCCGACGCGTTCGCGATCGCCTGGCTGATGGAGCGGCACGGGCTGGTCTCGGCCCCGCAGGTCGCACTGTCGGCGCCATCATTGGCCACATTGAAGGAGGCCGCGGCAGCGGGGGCAACGCTGCCAATCATGATCGCCGCGCTGAGCGCAGCAGTGAAGATTGCAGACAATTTGAGTGCATGTTTCATGGCATCCTCCCCCCGCAATTTTGATTGTTGTGGCCCTAAGCCCTGGCCCATCGTATTGATTGGTGCGCGAATCGGTTGTTTTGCTTCTAGTCGCGAGGCCTCTGCCGCATAAGGCAGAGCGCAGAGCGATTTGACAGTGTCGCCACACTTCTCGATTCCTAGCAAGTCGAGTGCGCAAAAATGTGTCGCAGATCGCAGACACATTTGCATTATGTTAAAAACCCCACGCGATACAGGGCGATCAAGGATGAAGCGGAGTAGCGGGTACATTATGGGTTCCTCGTTCGCGCAAATCGCGACACTTGCCCCAGTTATGCCCGAACTTGTATCCAAAATTTGATGCTATCATGCATCAAATTTGATGCGCACGAGGATTCACCCGTGAGAACCACGATTACAATCGATGACGAACTTTATCGTCAGGCGCTGGACCTGGCCAATCCCGAAATGGACAAGACTGATTTGTTTCGCGAAGCGATGAAGGTGTTTGTTCGCGTTCAGGCGGGCAAGCGACTTGCCGCTCTGGGTGGCAAGTCACCCAAGATGAAGCTGGTGCCGCGTCGGCGGCCCGCGGTGGATTCGCGGCGTTGACCGGTGTTCTTGTCGATTCATCAGTCTGGGTCGCGCATTTTCGCCGGACCGATCCGTTGCTCGAATCATTGTTGGCAGCGGATCGTGTATTTTGTCATCCGCTGGTCGTGATCGAGATTGCTTGCGGCACGCCGCCGGCCCCACGGGAGCGAACCCTGGCTGATCTCAAGCGCCTTAGGTCATCGACCATCGCGACGAGCAGCGAGATTCTGGAACTTATCGAGAGCGAGAAACTCGAGGACTCAGGCTGCGGGGCGGTCGATATGACATTGCTCGCCTCAGCGCGGCTGACGCCCAATGCCGTGTTGTGGACCGTCGACAAGAATCTTGATGCTTTGGCGTCCAGATGCGGGGTAGCCTTCCGCGAAATTCACTCCCACTCGATCGTCGCGGGCGGTTTCCCGGATATGTCGTAGACCACGCGGGAAATTCCCGTAACCTCATTGATGATTCGATGAGCCACGCGATCGAGGAATTCATAGGGCAGGCGCGCCCAGCGCGCAGTCATGAAATCAATGGTTTCCACCGCGCGCAAGGCGATCACGTAGTCATAGCGCCGGCCGTCACCCATGACGCCGACTGACCTCACCGGCAAAAACACGGCGAAGGCTTGGCTGACTTTGTCGTACAAATCGTGGGTGCGCAGCTCTTCGATGAAGATCGCATCCGCGCGTCGCAAGAGGTCCGCATGGGACTTGTCAATCTCACCCAAGATGCGCACACCGAGTCCGGGACCCGGGAAAGGATGACGATGCACCATTTCCTTCGGCAATCCCAATTCGACGCCCAGCTTTCTGACCTCGTCCTTGAACAGCTCACGTAAGGGCTCGAGCAATTTCAGTTTCATATGTTTCGGCAAACCGCCGACGTTGTGGTGCGATTTGATGACATGCGCCTTGCCGGTCTTTGCACCCGCCGATTCGATCACGTCCGGATATATCGTGCCCTGCGCGAGCCACTTCACATCTTTGAGTTTCGCCGCCTCTTCATCGAACACTTCGACAAAAACTCGTCCGATGATTTTGCGCTTCTTCTCCGGATCCGCTTCGCCGGCCAACGCCTGCAGAAATCGTTGCTCGGCATCGACTCGAATGACATGCACGCCCATGTGCTCGGTGAAGGTCGCCATGACCTGATCGCCCTCCCCCAAGCGCAGCAAGCCATGATCGACAAAAACGCAGGTCAGCTGGTCGCCGATGGCCTGATGCAGGAGCGCGGCGAGCACCGAGGAATCTACGCCTCCCGATAGCCCCAGCAGCACGCGGTCATGGCCCACTTGAGCGCGGATGCGCGCAACGCTGTCCTCGATGATATTGCGAGTGGCCCAACTTGCACTGCAGCCGGCGATCTCGCGCACGAAGCGCCTCAGGATTTCGCCGCCTTGCAAACTATGTGTGACTTCCGGATGAAATTGCAGGCCATAAAGATGCCGCGATTCGTCGGCCATGGCGGCGAGCGGCGCATTGTCGCTGGCGGCGATGACCTTGAATCCCGGCGGCACCGCCGTCACGCGATCGCCATGGCTCATCCAAACATCGAGTAAACGCCGGCCTTGCACGTCGCGATTGTCTTCGAGTCCATCGAGCAGCGGCGAGGCATTCGTCGGCCTGACTTGCGCCGCGCCGAATTCTCGGTGGGAGGAGCCTTCGACCTGACCGCCGAGTTGCGCCGCCATGGTTTGCATGCCGTAGCAAATTCCCAGCACCGGCACGCCCAGCGCATACACTTCGGGCGGCGCTTCGAGTCCCTTAGCGTCGTAAACCGATTCCGGTCCGCCTGACAACACTATTGCTTTGGGTGCGAAGTTCTTGATATCGCTGATTGGGACATCGCACGCATAGATCTCGGAGTACACACCGATTTCGCGGATGCGGCGGGCAATCAACTGCGTGTACTGGGCGCCAAAATCGAGAATCAGAACTCTATCCGCATGAATGTCGGGCATCAACCAATCCGGTAGTTGGGTGCTTCTTTGGTGATGGTCACATCGTGAACGTGACTCTCGCGCACACCGGCGCTGGTGATGCGTACGAACTGCGGCCGCGTGCGCATCTCTTCGATGCTGCCGCTGCCGGTGTACCCCATGGCGGCGCGCAACCCTCCTGATAACTGGTGCAGGATCGCAACCAGGCTGCCTTTGTAGGGCACGCGGCCTTCGATGCCTTCGGGTACGAGTTTCTCCAATTCCGAGGTGGTGTCTTGAAAGTAGCGGTCGGAAGAACCGTGGGTCTGCGCCATCGCACCCAACGACCCCATGCCTCGGTACGCCTTGTACGAGCCGCCCTGGTAGAGTTCGACTTCGCCCGGCGACTCCTCGGTCCCAGCGAACATACCGCCGATCATCACGCAGTGTGCGCCGGCGGCGAGCGCCTTGGCGATGTCGCCGGAATAGCGTATTCCGCCATCCCCAATGACCGGAACGCCCGTGCCCTCGAGCGCCTTCGCGACGCGGGCAATGGCGCTGATTTGCGGCACACCGACACCGGCGATGACGCGCGTGGTGCAGATGGAGCCCGGGCCGATCCCCACTTTGACGGCATCGGCGCCGTGCTTCACCAGATCGAGCGCGGCCTCTGCGGTGACGATATTGCCGCCGATCACTTGGATGTCCGGATATTTCGCCTTTATCCTCGATACGGTCTCCAGCACGCCGCGTGAATGGCCGTGCGAGGTGTCCACCACCACGACGTCGACGCCGGCGTCGCGCAAGGCGCCCACCCGCTCGAGCGTGTCCGGGGAGGTACCCACCGCGGCTCCGACGCGCAAGCTTCCGACGCTGTCCTTGCAGGCGTTGGGAAATTCCGTGGCCTTCTGAAAATCCTTGACGGTAATCATTCCCTTCAATTCGTGATCGCCGGCGATCACCAGGACCTTTTCAATACGGTGCTTGTGCAACAGCGCCAGAACCTGCTCCTTGGGAGCATTCTCGCGCACGGTGATCAGCCGATCCTTCGGCGTCATCACCGAAGAAACCGGGGCGTCCAGTTTGGTCTCGAAGCGAAGATCGCGATGCGTGACGATTCCGACCACCTTGGTACCGAGTACCACTGGCACACCGGAGATATTTTTCGCGCGCGTCAGTTCCAAGACCTGACGAATGGTCATGTCCGGATTCACGGTTATCGGATCGCTGATCACGCCGCTTTCGAACTTCTTCACCCGATCGACCTGCCGTGCCTGGGCATCGATCGACATGTTCTTGTGAATGATGCCGATGCCGCCCTCTTGGGCAATGGTGATGGCGAGGCGTGCCTCGGTGACCGTATCCATGGCCGCCGACACAACGGGGAGATTGACCTGGATCTCGCGGGTCAGCTTGCTTGCAAGAGAGACATCGCGGGGCAGGACTTCAGAATATGCCGGCACCAGCAACACGTCATCGAATGTGAGTGCCTCTTCAAGAATGCGCATAATGAGTTCGCGGTCTAGGTTCGTCTAAGAGGCGGCGCATTGTACCTTGCAGGTACGGCGCGGTAAACCGCAGTATCATGGCCCCATGGAAACCGCGGCAAATCGCGACATTTATAGCGTTTCGCGCCTCAATCGCGAGGTACGAGTGCTGCTGGAGCGCGGTTTCGCCAGTCTTTGGCTCGAGGCAGAGATCTCCAACCTTGCCAAGCCCAGTTCCGGGCATTGGTATTTTTCGCTGAAGGATGCGACCGCGCAGGTGCGCTGCTGCATGTTCCGGCAGCGAAACATGATGTGTGCCTTCGCACCGCGGGATGGCCAAAAAGTGCTGGTGCGCGCGCGGATCGGGCTCTATGAGCCGCGCGGCGAGTATCAGCTGGTCGTCGATCACATGGAAGATTCCGGGCAAGGGGCTCTTAAGCGTCAGTTCGAGGAATTGTCGGCAAAACTGGCCGCGGAAGGATTGTTTGCGCCCGAGCGCAAGCGCGCGTTACCCATGATTCCAAAGCGGATTGGTGTTATCACCTCCCCCAGCGGCGCCGCGATTCGCGACATCCTGCATGTGCTCGCACGACGATTTGCCGCAGTTCCCGTGCTGATCTATCCGGTAGCCGTGCAAGGCGCGGCCGCCGCCGCGGAAATCGCCGCGGCCGTTCGCTTGGCCGGCCGGCGCGCCGAGTGCGATGTGCTTATTTTGGCGCGCGGCGGCGGCTCGCTCGAAGATCTGTGGGCTTTCAACGATGAGGCGCTGGCCCGCGCGATCGTCGCCTCGCCGATACCCATCATCAGCGGCATTGGCCATGAAATTGACTTCACGATTGCGGATTTCGCCGCCGATGTACGAGCACCGACCCCGTCCGCGGCGGCCGAAATTGCGGTGCCGGACGGCGCAGAATGGCTCACCTCCCTCGCACGCCTTACGCATCGCCTGCAGCGGGGCCTGCTGCGCAGGGTCGAGGCGCAACGCGAGCGATTGCGCTGGCTTATCGGCCGCGCCGCGCTGGTCAGTCCCAGCGCGCGGCTATCTCAGCAGACGCAGCGCTTGGATGAATTGGAGCAGCGCATGTCTCGGGCGCTGCGCCAAATCCTCGCCGATCGCCGCTCCCTGTTGGGTGAGCGGCGCAGCCGGCTGTGGCAGTTGAGTCCGGTTGCCCGGGTGCGCAGTGCCGCAGCGCGGCATGCCGCTCTCTACGCGAGACTGCGTGCGGCTGCCCTCGCCCGCCTGCATCTCGCGCGCGAGCGGCTCTCGCCCTTGGTGCGAACCTTAAATGCCGTGAGCCCACTCGCCACATTGGAGCGCGGCTACGCCATCGTCAGCCGCGTGAGCGGCGCCATTGTGCGCAGCGCCGCGGAAGTGAGTCCCGGTATGCCGATCGAAGTACGCCTCGCGGTCGGCAGAATTCGCGCCAAAGTGGAGGAACCTTGATTCGCCCTGCCCTGATTCGCTGTCTCACGCTTCTGCTCTGTGCGAGCCCCACGCTCGCTTTTTGCTACACCCTGCCGCACGAGAGCGCGGTGCCGGGCGGAGTCAAAATCTTAAAGCTCGATATTCATAGCAACTCCATGCCCTATGTGGAGATCGACGGTCACCGCGCGCTGGTCGTTCGGGATGATGCGAGCTGGATCGCCGTCATCGGCATCCCCTTGTCGGCGCCGCTCGCGCCTCAGCAGGTCATCGTCCACAGCGGCGATGGCAGGCAACAAGTGCAATTTTCGATTGGGGACAAGCAATATGCGAGTCAGTCGCTGAACGTGGCGCCCGGGCAGGTCAATTTATCGAAGGCCGATCTGGAACGGGTAAACCGAGACAAAGAGATCATCGAGCATGCGATGAGTCGCTGGACCGACGAGCAGCCAGAGGCACTGCGCATGCCGCAGCCGATCCCTGGTGTGCGCAGCAGTTCATTTGGCATGCGCCGCATTTTCAACGGCGAGTCACGTAATCCTCACATGGGCATGGACATCGCCGCACCTGTCGGCACGCCGGTGCGCGCGCCGCTTGCAGGTACCGTGATCGACACAGGCAATTATTTTTTCAATGGCAATACGGTCTTTGTGGATCACGGCCGCGGCATGATCAGTATGTATTGTCATTTGAGCGCGATTAACGTAAAGCCCGGAGAACACGTGGCCGCGGGAACGACGCTCGGCAAAGTGGGTATGACAGGCCGGGTGACGGGGCCCCATTTGCACTGGGGCTTGAGCCTTAATCGCGCCTGGGTCGATCCGGAATTGTTCGTCTCGAATTAGCTCTTAGTTCTTCGTTCCGCTCAACATTTGATCGACAGCGGTCCCCTCGATCGGCGGCGACAACGCCGCCTGACGCAGGCGTGCGCTATGTTCTTGGACCGCCGCACCCGAAGGCTGCATTTCGATCTGTCCTTGGAAAAACGCGCCCTCGCTGATGCCGACCCGAGGCGCAAAGACGTTGCCTTTGACCTTGGCCGTGGCCCGAATGTTGACGGACTCGGTCGCATAGAGATCGCCCTCGACCTTGCCGTCGATGACGATGACGCGGGCCCGAATATCGCCCTTCATAGTACCGTCGGTGCCGATGGTGAGGCTCTGGGTGTGCGTGATGGAACCCTCAACGCTGCCCTGAACGATCAGGTCTTCCTGCGCCGACAGCTCACCGCGGAATCGCAGCGTCGGACCCAACACCGAGGCTCGCGATGCTGCCTCCGCAGCCTTTGCATCGGGCGAGCGTGCGGGCTCGGCAGCGCGCGGTGCGGGCGAGCGCGGCTCAGCGCCGGGGACGCGTGGCTCAGGACGCGTCAAGGAAGGTTCGGGCGCACCCGGGCGGCTGGGGTTGGCATTCATCATGAGATCATCTCCATCGAGAGGTTTTTTGAACCACGACATTGTTAGGCGGCGCTACCGACGGTCTTGTGCGGACGGACCGGATCGAATTTAGCCGACTGTTGGCCGGCCTTCTTGCCGTCCATGTCGATGCTGCCGCTGAAATTCGCGCCCTCGGTAATGCTCACGGTCGGCGCAAAAATATTCCCGCAGACCTTCGCCGTCTCCTTCACGATCACGGACTTCTCGGCCTGCAAGTCGCCGTCCACCGTCCCTTCCACAATGATGAGTTGCGCCTTGATATTGGCTTTCACCGTGCCTTGCGGGCCCACCGTCAACCGTTGTGTGTGAGTGATCGATCCTTCCACGCGGCCCTGGATCAACAGATCTTCCTCAGCGGTGAGGTCGCCTTTGAAATACAGCGTCGGACCCAGGATCGAAGCTCGCTCGGTCGCGCTGTTATAGGGATTGCTCATGCGGTGTTCTCCGTGGGCTTGATGGTCTTGCAAGGCACGCAGAGAGTACCTGGCATAATCGCTCCGAAAATGAGATCTCGATCACGAAACGTTTCGCTGCGAACTGAGTGCAACAGAATTTGTCGCAAAAAGCGGACGCCCCTGCGCAGCGCAGTGAGGTGAACTCTTAAGTAGAAAGTGCGGCGCTATTGCGCGGCAGGCGGTTGCCCACGCATGAGAATCGCGCTGAATTTATCGAAACTCCCGCCCGGGTTCGAGTCAAACGCGCTTCTGTCGGCAAACGGCAGATTGAACAAGCATTGTGCCCAGCACGACAGGGCGAACGACCTTAGCTGTTTCCATGATCTTCCCCGGATTTCACGGGTCGTTGCCGCGTCAGATAATCATTCAAGCTATGCGCGAGGGATACGAAGTCGGATGGAATCATGATCACCGTGGTACTGTTGTTCTCCGCCCCCACTTCGGAAATCATCTGCATGCGCCGCAGCTCCAGCGCGGCGGGATTCTGGGTGATCTGCGCCGCCGCTGCCGATAGCTTCACCGACGCCTCGAGCTCGGCCTCAGCCTTGATGATGCGCGCACGCTTTTCGCGGATGGCTTCGGCCTGCATGGCCATCACCTGCTGCATGGCCTTGGGCAGTTCCACGTCCTTCATTTCGAAGCGCTGAACTTCCAGTCCCCAGGCAGCGGTCGAGCCGGAAATATTGTCGCCCAACAGGGTATTGATCTTGTTGCGCTCCTGCAGGATTTCATCCAGATCGTGCTGGCCGATGATGTTTCGCAAGCCGGTCAGCGCCAGTTGGTACACCGCGGCGGGTGCATCGGCCACCTCGATGACAGCTTTCGCCGCATCGACGACCCGGTACCAGAGCACGGCATTGACCTTGATGGTCACGCTGTCGCGGGTAATGGTTTCTTGCTGCTCCGCCGACACCGTGCGCGTGCGGATATCGACGCGCACCGAGCGTTCGACTCCGAGCGGGATGATCCAATAAAGGCCAGGGCCCTTGAGCCCCATGTAGCGTCCCAATCGGAACACCACGCCGCGTTCGTATTGTTGTGCGACGCGCAGGCCCGACAACGCAATCACAACCAGCGCGATCACCAAGACATCGAGGATGGGCATCGGCGCTCCTTAGGGTGTCCCCTAAGTTTACGCCGATTATTCGATGCTTTCTCCATGCAGCGAAATATCCAGGCCTTCGCGCTCCTGCTCTTCGGTCACGCGTAAGCCAATGGTCATATCGATGATTTTCAACAGGATGAAGCTGGCTACAAACCCGTAGATGACAGTCACGGCGACTCCCTGCAACTGAATCAGGAATTGCTTCATGACGGTGTTGTCCACGCCGCTGATCTCTTTGCTGAAGAAAACGCCGGTCAACAACGCGCCGATCATGCCACCAATGCCATGCACACCGAACGCGTCCAGCGAATCGTCATATCCCAGCAGATGCTTGAGCGAAGTCGCGGCGGCGAAGCAGATCACGCCTGCGGCCAGGCCGATCACCACGGCGGGCGTTGGGCCGACGAAGCCTGATGCCGGCGTAATGGCAACCAATCCCGCCACGGCACCGGAGGCGATGCCGAGAACGCTCGGTTTACCCTTGGCAGCCCACTCCGCAAACATCCAGCTTAACGCCGCAGCCGCCGTCGCCATCTGCGTGACCAGCATCGCCATGCCGGCGCGCCCGTCGGCGGCGCCCGCAGAACCGGCGTTGAAGCCAAACCAGCCCACCCACAGAAGAGAGGCGCCGATCAGCGTCAAAGTCAAATTGTGGGGCGGCATGCGTTCACGCGGGTAGCCCAAGCGTTTGCCGAGCACAATGCAACTGGCCAGTCCCGCCATGCCTGCGTTGATGTGCACGACGGTGCCGCCGGCATAGTCCAAAATGCCGGCGGCGTTCAGCCAGCCGCTCGGCTCCCAAACCATATGCGCGATCGGCGCGTAGACCAGCAAGGACCATGCGCCCATGAATACGAGCATGGCTGAAAATTTCATGCGATCGGCGAAGGCGCCGGCGATCAGCGCGGGCGTGATGATCGCGAAAGTCAGCTGAAACATGGCATAGACGGTTTCGGGAATCGTCAAGGCCAAATGCGACACGGACAGCTGATTGACCGGGTCGTGCATGAATGTCATGCCGCCGAACAACGCGCGGCTGAAACCGCCGAGAAATTTGCTGCCGGGCGTGAATGCCCACGAGTAGCCGACCAGCCACCACAGAATGGTCACGATGCAGACGATCGCGAAGGTCTGCATCAGTGTGGCCAGCACGTTCTTCTTGCGCACCATGCCGCCATAGAACAGGGCGAGGCCGGGTATGGACATCATCAGCACCAAGGCGGTGGAGGTCAGCATCCAGGCGGTATCGCCGGCGCTGATTTTGTCGGCGCCGATCAGGATGGGCGCGGTCGGCGCGCTGTCACCCCACGCCGCGGACGCAACTGAGGCCAATACCACGAGAAAAGCCAACATCGGCAGTTTTTTCATATATCCCCTGTACTTTAGATCGCGCTGGAATCGCGCTCGCCTGTGCGGATACGCACGACTTGTTCGAGATCAAATACAAATATTTTTCCGTCCCCAACCTTGCCAGTTTTCGCCGACCTGATGATCGCTTCGATCACGAGATCGACGAGCCCATCATCAACCGCAATCTCGATTTTTGTCTTCGGCACGAACTCAACGACATATTCGGCGCCGCGATAAATCTCAGTGTGTCCGCGCTGCCTGCCAAAGCCGCGGACTTCAGTGACGGTCAGTCCGTGAACACCGACGTCGCTGACCGCCGCTCGCACCTCGTCGAGCTTGAACGGTTTGATGATCGCGGTAATGAGCTTCATCCCACTAAAGGTCCTTCAAGCCTGCGACTGTTGCGTGGCGGAAAGCACCAGTTGTGCCAGCGACGAAGTATTGAGTGCGATCAGCAGCTTAACGACGCGACGCCCAGTGGAATCCCGAATTTATGCACCAATTCGGGGCGTCGATCGGCCTGCCGCGTCTCATCGCGGTGCGCGGCGCGACTGGAGCTGTCATCGGAGCGCCAATTCCAACCGAACGCGACCGTCCTGATTCTTCGCTTTATCGTTGGCCACCAAAAACACACGTTCGGGCGCGATTTGCGTGCCGCTTAGCAAGGCTTGCTGCATATTCATCGCCCGCTGCTGTCCTAATGCGCTCAAGTCGGACTCGGTTACTGCAATACGCTGATGAAGTTCATGGACCAGGAAATCATTTTTTGCCGCCGTCTTTTGCGGTTTAGGTTGGATGGACTCAACCGAGTCGGGGAACTTCGGGTCCGAGCCAAATTCAGTCACGTATAGCCGCGTCAGTAGGTCAAACTGCGCGCCCGCATCCAGCTGGTCAAACGCTGTCGTGGCAGCGGAGGATTTCTTACGGGCAGTCGTTGCGGCCAGCGCCTCCCGGAGCTGCGCTTGGTACTTCGCCTCGATGAGACTCGGACGATCCAGTTCGCCGACCACGGCAATCGGAATCTCGATTTTCAACTGCGGGCGCGCGTCCAGCGCCTTGACGATGCTCTGGGCTTTTTGGACCCCGAGCGGATCTAATTCGGCAGCGCCGGGTTGAAAATCGACGAATTGCAGATCGGGCCCGCCGCCGAACAAGGACCCCAAGAGCGCGAACGGCGCCGTGACCGCTTTCTCCAAAATATTGACAAAAACCTTCCAAATAATCGGGCCTAGCCTGAATTTCGGATCGTCGAGCGAACCGGTCACGGGAAGATTGAGATCAATGACGCCATCGCGATCTTTGAGCAGCGCGACTGCCAGTTTGACCGGCAGCGAGACCGCATCCTTGCTCTCGGTTTTGTCGCCGAATTCGAGTTGCTCAACGATGATGTGATGCTGCGCATCGAGCTTGCGGCCGTCGACCTTGTAGTGCAGCTCAGTGGTCAACTTCCCCTTGCTGATGTTGTAGCCGGCGAACTTGCCTGAATAGGGATTGAACGTACTAAGTTCTATGTTGCGAAAGCTCATGGCCAAATCGGTGTACAGCGCCGCACTCAGCACATTGACCTCGCCCGTGATGCTTACAGGCGCGAACTCATCCACCGATCCGTGAATATCGATCTTTGCGCGGGAATTTTCTTTTGACGAAAGCCCCAGCACCGTTCCTTCGAGCTTCTTGATGCCGGTGGCAAAGTTGGGCACGACCGACAGGTCGGCGAAATTGGCCTGGCCAGCTTGCAATACGATTTTCTTGATCGACATCGGGAATGCCGGTCCTGCGGCGCGCGCCGGGGTGGCCGTGCGCGGCGCCGGCCCTTTGCGGCCCTTGCGCGGCAAAGGCGCTGCGGGTGCAAGAGCCGCCGTGGCGGCGAGCGGCGGTCTGGCGTCGCCGCTGGGCGCCACGACTGTGGCGCCGGGCCCCGCCAAGATGCGCTTCACATTCATCGATTCGTCCGGCTCGATAATGACGCGCGCGTACAGCTTCCGTACCGTGATCTGATCGATGTCGAGCCGATCGGGATCACGCTGGAAATTTAAGGCCAACACGTCCAAGCGGTCCCAGTTAATAAAATCCTGATGCAAGGCGTTGTCGACCGTGTGCAGATTGGCGACGCTTAAGTTTCCACTGAATTGCAGCGCGGGCTTCTGCGCGCCGTAGAGCACCTTGGCATCGCCGCCCAACTTTCCAGCGAGCAAAGTCATCGAGGTGTACTGCGCAATGTAGGGTTGAATGGCGGCAAGCTCGATGCCGTCTAGTTTCAGGTTCAAATTCGCGGCCACGGGCTGCGGGGTAATCTGCCCCGCGACATTCAAACTGCCGGTGTCATTGATTTTTGTATCGAGCGCCACACTCACGGGCTTGGTGAGGTCCAGGCTGGCGCCGGTCACCTTGATGGACAGTGGCGCAATCAGCACCTTCGCGGCCGGCTTGGTGCGCCGATCCTCCGCGGAAATGCTGGCATCGTGAAGCGCAAATTCGCCGAGCTCAAATTGCCAGGCGGCCCCCGCGTCATGGACTGGCGAAACGCCCTGCGTCACCGGCGGCGACACTGCCGGCGGGTTCGGCGCTGCGGGCAAGGTCGGCGCCGCGGGCGGGTTCGGCGCTGCCGCCGCGGGTGCCGGCGTTGCGGCGAGTTTCAGCAAATTAATCGATCCGTCCGGCTCCAACCAGGTCACGAGTTTCACGCCCATGATGATCAGAGAATCGCTGTGCGCGCGCCGCGGCTTTAAATCCAATGTCGTGCCGCTCAAGGTCAACTGCGGCACGGTGATCCAATCGACGTCGGAGTTCTTTGGCCGCACTGTCAGGTCCGTCAAGGCGACTTTGGACACGTCGACTTTCAGATCGACATCGTCCTTCAGCGCGAACTTATAGGTCGCATTCACGTCGATTTTTCCGGAATTGACCTGAAAGTTCAGCTGATCTTCCAGGTACTCCCAAATCGTGTGAGCTTGCAGTCCTGCGATCTGGAATTCGCCGTCCGACTCGATCGGCTGAACTGCGAGATGCCCGTGCCACTCGATGCGTTCGCCGAGCTTTGAGGTGCCGGTGAAAGTGAAGCGGCCGCCGTCGACGCCCGTGGTGAAATTCTGCAACTCGAAATTGATGGGCTCCAAACGCGTCGCGAAATCAGAAGGTCGCCGCCGATCATCAAACGAGAGAAACCCTCCAGTGACCTTGAACGAACCGATGCGCAGCGCCGGGATGGGTTCATTGCTTTTGGGTTGCGGCTTGTCGCTTGCGCGGGGACTCAACTGCGCGAGGTTCAAGCGGCCGTCCTTGAAGATCACGGCGTTGGCGAACGGCGAGTCGATGTCGATATTGCTGAAGGTATAAGCCCGGTGCCACAGCGAAGACACTTCGAAGTCAACGAACAACCGCGAAAAGCCGACCAGCTTCGTGCCACCGGATCCCGTCAGGTAGAAATCATTGACCTGCACCTGCAGCAGGAACGGGTTGATGTGAATATCGCCGACGCTGGGCGTGACGCCATCCAACGTTTTCGGAATGTCGGTCAGGAGGGCGTTGCGCACCCATCTTGGCGCCAATACGACCCCAACCAAGGCGTACAGGCCGAGCAGAAAGGCGACGACCGCTGCGATTCGGAAGGTCTTTGTTTTGATGAACTGCCGCAAGGAACCTTTCCCCGTGGTACCGCGGCCCCGATATTAGCGCTTATTGCGTTGAATCAACCGTTTGCGTTTGCGAACCTGCCGCGGGGTCAAGGGGTTACGCTTTCCGGCGAAGGGGTTCTCATCGCCGCGAAATGCCACTCTCACCGGCGTGCCCATCAAGTCAAACGCCTTACGATAGACATTGACCAGATATCGTCGATAGGCCTCCGGAACATGGTCGGTCTGGTTGCCGTGGATGACTACGACGGGCGGGTTTCGGCCTCCTTGATGCGCATAGCGCAGCTTGATGCGGCGCCCGCTGATTACCGGCGGCTGATGACTCTCGATCGCCGCCTCCAGCACCCGCGTCAATTCCGGCGTGCTCATATCGCGCATCGCCGCCGCATACACCTTGCGCACCGAGGCGAATAACTCGCCGACGCCGCTGCCGTGGCGCGCCGAAATGAAATGCAGCGGTGCGAAGTCGGCGAATTGCAGACGTTGCTCGATCTGTTGGCGAATCAGGTCGCGCTGCTCCGAGGGGATGTTATCCCACTTGTTGACCGCGAGAACCAGCGCCCGGCCCTGTTCGATCACCGTACCCAACAAGCTCGCGTCTTGCTCGGCAACCGTATCGTGCGCATCCATGACAACGACCACCACATGCGCGCTCTCGATGGCCTGGAGTGTTTTGATGACGCTGAATTTTTCGACCGCCTCTTCAACCCGGGAGCGGCGCCGCATGCCGGCGGTATCGATCAAGGTATAGCGCTCGCCATCGCGCTCGAAGGGCACCAGCACGGCATCGCGCGTCGTGCCGGGCTGATCGAAGGCCACCATGCGGTCCTCGCCCAGCAGGCGATTGATCAGCGTGCTCTTACCCACATTCGGCCGGCCGATCACCGCAACCTTGATGCCCTGCATTTCCGGGCCGTCCTGCGGATCGGGCGTCAGCCCCGCGAGGGCCGTCTCCAACAGCGAAATCACTCCCTGATCATGCGCGGCAGAAATGGGCAGCGGCTCACCCAACCCCAGTTGAAAAAAATCGGCGACCGCCAGGTCGCTGTCGAATCCTTCGGTCTTATTCACCGCCAGGAACACCGGCTTGCCGCTGCGGCGCGCCAGCTGTGCGACGAACTGATCCTGGGGCGTGACACCGGCCCGGCCGTCCACCAAGACGACCAGGCGATCCGCTTCGCTGATCGCCCGCTCGGTCTGCGCAATCATCAAGCTCTCGATCACGTCCGCCTGCTCAACGAGGCCGCCGGTATCAACCACGATGCACGGGACCTCCGTGCGCCGGGCGAATCCGTATTGACGATCGCGCGTCAACCCCGGCAGATCGGCAACCAGCGCATCGCGAGTACCGGTCATGGCATTGAATAGCGTCGACTTGCCCACATTCGGGCGGCCGATCAATGCAACTACCGGCAACATTGCCTTAGGTCTTAGGGCGGAGGCGCGGCGGGAGGCGGAGTCGCGGGTGGAGGCGCCGGGTTTTCGGCAGGCGCCGGGTTCTCGGCAGGCGGCGGCTCGACTGTCGGGGGCGTGCCGCTCGCAGGGCTCGCCGCCGGCGCTGTTGGTGCGACCGGCGGTGCAACTGGCGTCGCGATCGGCGTCGCGATCGGCGTCGGCGCGGGCGCGCTTACCACTTTCGGAGTCGCCCGATACGCCGCCAGAGTGCCGGCATCGGTCAAAACGACCACCGTGTCGCCCGCTCCGGCGGGCGGATTGGAGACACGTTGCTTCTTCGCAATGCGTTCTCGGGCCACAAGCTCACCCGTGTTCTTGTCCAACCAATGCAGATAGCCCTGGAAATCCGCAACTGCGATCGCCGTGCTGGTCACGACGGGCGTGCTCAAGCCCCGGCGCTTGAGTTTGTCGTTGCGCCAGACTTCCGCACCGTCACGCTGACGCATTGCCACTACGATGCCGTCGGATTCGGTGACGTACAAATTATCCTCATCGACCGACAAACCTCGGTAGCTCGACATATCGTGCGACCACCACAACTGGCCAGAGTCGAGCGCGAGCATTGCCGTGCGTCCCTGGAAACCCGTGGCGAAGACATTGTCGCCGACCACACGAACGGCCGAATCGATGTCGACCAGCCGATCGAGTTCCGTGCGGCCGTGAGGCGATGCCAAGGCCGTATCCCAGATTGTGTCGCCGGTGGTAAGCGACACCGCCATCACCTTGCCGTTATCGAAACCGCTGATGGCGATTTCTTTGGCGACGATGGGTGTCGCCGTGCCGCGCAAGCTGAGGCGCGGCACTTGCTGCTCAACCGACCAGAGCACCTTGCCAGTGTGCGTATCGAGGCCGTGCAGGCGGCCGTCGACCGACCGCATCACAATGACGTTCTCGCTGATCGCCGGCGAGGAAAGCAGCTCAGAATTGATTTGCGAGCGCCACAACTGCCGCCCGGTCGCGCCGTCCAGCGCAATGACCGCACCCTTGCTGGTGCCGGCCACGACGATGCCAAAGCCCGCCGCCGGTCCCGCGGAAATTGGAACCTTGAGCTTCTTGACCCAAACATCGCGGCCCGTCTCGAGCGATACCGCTAGCATCTCGCCCTTATGATTGGCGGCGAACACGACGCCATTGTCGATCGCAGGTCCTAGACCTAAGCGCAGCTTGGTTTGCTTCTTGCCGCCGCCTACGCCGTCGTCCCATAGTCTCTTGACGGGCAGCGTTTGCGGAAAATCCACCAGCGTGGCCGGCGGCTCGACGTCTTTGTCCTTGCTGCAGCCGGCAGCGATGAGCAGTGCCGCGAAACTCAAGGGAAGCAATATGCGCATCAGGGTTTGGCCTTTTCGTTCGAGGCGAGGTCGGCAAGTTTCAATTGCAGCAGCGCGGCGTCCGCGCCGCCCTCGCTGCTGCCCAATGCCTGGTTGTATTCGGCAACGGCACCGGGAATGTCCTTCTTGGCATACAGCGCATCGCCGTGGACTTCGTGGTAACGGCCCGCGAAGCTCCCCGGGGTGCCTTGCGCCAAAGTCGCGATGGCATCGTCAGGTTTGCCTTGATCAATCAAAATACGTGCGAGCCGCAGGCGCGCTATTTGCTTGAGTTCCGCATCCTTGGAGTTGTTCATGACCTGGGTCAACGGGGCAACGGCGTCGGCGGCCTTGCCGCTATCGACATCGATACGCGCAATTGTCAGCTGTGCCTGGTCGGCATAGGGTGAACTGGGAAAGTTCTTGATGAGGCCGTCGGCAATCTGCAGGGATTTCTGCGCATCGTTCATTTGCAGCGCCGCGGTCATTTGCGTGAATTGCTCCGCAGCCTGCATTGCCCGCGTATTTTGATGCGAGCGATAGTACTGAATGCCGAACCAACCGCCCACGCCGAGCACGACGCCGCCCAATATCCAGGGAGCGTATTCAGTGAAAGCGCGCTTAACGGCCTCCAGTTGTTCGTCGTCGGTTAAGTATTCTTCAGCCATGGCTACTTCCACTCCCGCCTGTAAGACCCAATAAAATGCCGATGCGTTCACTGATTCGTTCCAGGGGGCATTCTTCCTGCGGCAGGTCGCGGCGCAGCGCCTTGACGGCCACGACCCCGCGGGCGACCTCATCATCCCCCAATACCAGCGCGAACTCCGCGCCGCTCTTATCCGCGCGCTTGAACTGCGTTTTGAAGCTTCCGCCGCCCAAATTGATCTGCACGGCCAGATCCGGCCAAGCATCGCGCAATTGCTCCGCCAGTTTGAAACCAGGGATCTCGACTTGTTCCCCGGCCAGTACTACATAAATCTGCGGGCGGGCTTCAAGGAGCGCCAAGTTCTGCTTCTGCAGGAGCATGACGATGCGCTCCTGTCCCATGGCCCAACCCACTCCCGGAGTGTCGGCGCCGCCCAACTGGGCCACCAGGCCATCATAGCGGCCGCCGGCGCAGACCGTGCTTTGCGAACCCAACGCCTCGGTGGTCCATTCGAACACCGTCCGCGTGTAGTAATCCAGGCCGCGCACCAGATGCGGCTCGACATGATACTCGATGCCGGCACTGCGGAGCTGAGCGCACAGGGACTCGAAGTGCTCTCGTGACTCCGGATCGAGCGATTCCAGCATCCGCGGCGCACCGGCAATAATCGGCTGCATCTGCGGATTCTTGCTGTCGAGGATTCGCAGCGGGTTGCCGGTCAGGCGCCGTTTGCTGTCCTCGTCCAGCGACGCGGCGTGCCCGCTGAAATAGGCGGTGAGCTTGTCACGATAGGTCGCGCGCGATGCCGGCGTCCCCAACGAGTTCACCAGCAGCTTCACGTCGCGCAGTCCCAGAAGCCGCAACAGCCTGGCGGACAGAAGAATCATCTCCGCATCGACATCCGGCCCCTCGAATCCGAACGCTTCGGCATCGATTTGATGAAATTGCCGAAAGCGCCCTGCCTGTGGACGCTCGCGCCGGAACATCGGTCCCATGCACCACACCCGCAGGCGTCCCTCGCGCAGCAGCCCGTTGGAAATGACCGCGCGGACGATGCCGGCCGTCGCCTCGGGCCTTAGCGTAATGTGATCCTCGCCCTGATCGACGAAGCTGAACATTTCTTTTTCGACGATGTCCGTGAAATCGCCGATCGAGCGCTTGAATAACTGGGTCTGCTCGATCACCGGGACGCGGAATTCCTCGTAGCCATAGCTCGCAAATACTTGGCGCGTAATGCGCTCCAAGTGCTGCCAGGCTGCGATTTGCGCGGGCAATACGTCATGCACACCACGCAAGGGCTCGATGAGCTTACTCAAGACTTCTCTCAGCCGGGCGGACGCGGGCTGCGCGGCGGCGCACCGTGCGATTGGTCGGGGCGTGAATCGCGCCGCAGGACGCCATCGGCGCCGGCCTCGAAGCGCGCCACGTCTCCGGCAAAGAACTGCGGTCCAATCGCGACGGCGCGATCGTTGATTTCCAGCTGCACGCCGCTGCCAAAGCCCAAGTACACCCGCAGCGGCGCGGCGCCGGAGACCGTCTTCACGCTGTTGGCAAGTCCGTTGCCCGCAAACGTGCGCTTTCCAGAAGCATCATGGATATCCACCCACGAATCAGCCGAGAAGCTCAAACGCAAGCGCGCGCGGCCGGCACCCGGCGCAGGCGCGTTCGAGGCATCCGCGCCCGCCGCAACGCCCGGATCGGCCGCAACAGTCGGCGCGGGTACCTCCGTCGCGATGGGGGTAGCGGAGGCGGAGGTGACAATGCCGGATTCGACCGCCTTGTCGGCCGGCGCCGCATTCGCCATTGCGGTGGGCCGTGGCGCGCTCGGCGCCTTGGTGTGCGCATGCCAGGGTCGCCACCACAAAATGCCGAGCAGCAGTGCGACCGCAAGGCCCGCGCCGATCTGGATGAGGGTTAAGCGGCGCGCAGAGGGCCCATCGTCGCGCGAACTCAACAGCATGCTGGGACCGGCGGCCGGGGATTCGGCCCGCGAGGGCGCGCGGGATTCGAAAGCCGCGAGAATCTCGGTTGTGGGGAGTCCCAGCAGCGCCGCGTATTTCTTCAAGTGACCCTTCGCGTAGACCGTCGGGCCGACGCGCTGGTAATCATCCGCCTCGAGCGCATCTATTACCCATCGATCCAGGTGCATTTCATCAGCCGCCTTCTGGGCACTCAAACCACGGCGCTCGCGTTCGGCCTTGAGCTGGGATCCGGGGAGTGCGGGCTCGGTCATCGATCGATGCCGTTGCGCATATTTTGCGCTTGCATTGAGTCCGGAAATTCTGTCTGCACGCGCCGCGCGTAGACGGCGGCGGCCACCGCATCGCCCAGCTTGCGTTGCGCGCGAAAGCCCAGCCACAGTACTTCCGGCGTCGGCGGATTGACGGCCAGATAGCGCTGCACGATATCCCGAGCCTCCGCCGCGTCGCCGCGATCGAATGCGACATTGCCCAACTGCAACAGACCCTCCGGCATGTTCGGGCGAATCGCCAGTGCGCGGCTGAAATAACGGTCGGCGTCGACGAGATTCCCGGCGCTGCGCACGCATACGCCGGCATTGACCAACGCCACCTCCGGAGTCTGGTACAGGGGGTTGGTGGCCACCGAGTTGAACATTTTCTCCCCGGCCGCGGTCTTACCGGTGCGGCAGAGAAATCCGGCAAAAGCGTTGGAAATATTCGGATCGTTCTTGCCCAAGCGAACGGCATTCTCGTACGCGTGCTCCGCCTTGCCCATTTCATTGACGCGCTCATACACCAGGCCGGCCGTCTCCTGGACGGAAGGGTTTGAGGGATCCTCGGTCAACGCCTTTTCGATACATTCGCGGGCGGTGGCCAGCTTGCCGAGCTTCATATACTCGAGCGCCAGCTGCATATTCGCCACAGCGGCCTGCGCGGGCTGCTTCTTGTAGGCTCGAACCGGCGGCTGATATGCCGGCGGGTTGTGGCTGCAAGCGGTCAAAATCAAGGACGTCATCAGCGCCAGCGCAGCACTCGAGCGAACTAGTTTTGAATTCGTGATCATTGAATCTCCGCCGGCGTGCGCGGCGCCGCTCCGAGTTTCGTCCCCAGCCGCACCAGCGTGCGATCATTGACCCTGCCCGCCAATTGCCCGCACGCCGCGTCGATATCATCGCCGCGGGTCTTGCGAACCGTCGCGATCACGCCGTGATCATTCAAGATGTCGCGGAATTTCAAGATCGCCGCAGGCGCGGAGCGGCGGTAGCGGGTGCCAGGAAAAACATTGAAAGGAATGAGATTGAGCTTGGCCGGGCGGCCGTGCATCAATCGAGCGAGCTCGCGCGCATGTTCGGGCTTGTCATTGATGCCATCGAGCATCACGTACTCGAAGGTAATGCTGCGTCCGTTTTGCTGATCGATATAGTGCCAGCACGCTTCGAGCAATTCGGCGATTTTGTGCTTGCGATTGATCGGCACGAGTTCGTCGCGCAATTCATCGTTAGGCGCGTGCAGGGAAACTGCCAGCGCAACGTTGCACTCTTCCGCGAGCTTGTAAATCTGCGGCACCAGTCCCGAGGTGCTCAAAGTCACCCGGCGCCTCGATAAATCGTAGCCCAAATCGTCCAGGAAGATCCGCATGGCCGGGAGCACGTTGCGGTAATTGGCGAGCGGCTCACCCATCCCCATGAACACCACATTGGTGATTTTGCGATCGCCCTCGCCGACCGCGGTGCCGCTGGCCAGCGCCAACTCGCGCTGCGCCAGCCAAACCTGGCCGACGATTTCCGCCGCGCTCAAATTACGGTTGAAGCCCTGCTGCGCCGTTGAGCAAAAGGTGCAGTCCATCGCGCAGCCCACCTGGCTCGAAATGCACAAGGTGCCGCGACCGGGTTCGGGAATATAGACCGTTTCGATGCCTTGGACCTGGTCCATGCGCAGCATCCACTTGCGGGTGCCATCCTTGGAACTCTGCTCGGTCACGATTTGCGGAACGGTGATTTCCGCAATCTCATTGAGCTGCGCGCGAAAGTCCTGCGCCAAATCGGTCATGCTGGAAAAATCCGCGGCGCCGCGCCGGTAGATCCACTTCATCAGCTGCCGGGCGCGAAACGGCTTCGCGCCGAGACGCGCCGCGACGAACGTCTCGAGCTGCGCGCGGGGCAGTCCCAGCAGATTCACGCGTTCGCTCGACACTCAATCCCCCTTCATGCGCCGCTACGCTAGCGCGTACGCGGGCAGATCTCAATTTCGCGAAAGAAGTAGCTGATTTCGCGCGCCGCGGTATCGGCGGCATCCGAGCCGTGAACCATATTCTCATCGATGCTGGTGGCAAGATCCGCGCGAATGGTTCCTTTGTCCGCCTTCTTCGGATCGGTGGCACCCATCACCTCGCGATTTTTCACGATCGCGTTTTCGCCTTCGAGCACTTGCACCATCACCGGACCCGAGGTCATGAAGCGAACCAGGTCTTTGAAAAACGGCCGCTCGCGATGCACCGCGTAGAAGCCTTCCGCCTCGGTTTGGGATAGCCGCATCATGCGGGCTGCGACCACTTTCAAACCCACTTGTTCAAAACGACGATAAACCTCGCCGATCAGGTTACGGCCGACACCGTCTGGCTTGACGATTGAAAGGGTTCGCTCGATGGACATTTAAACCTCGCTGAGGGACAAAATCAGCCACAAGGGTGGGGCTGACAAAGACCGCGAAGTGTACTGGAGAGGGGCCGCTCAAGCAATCATGATAAGGGCCGAAGTCACTGTATTACTTGGAAAAACCAGTGATCAGACGTTGAAGCTCTCGCCGCAGCCACATTCGCCCTTGGCTTTGGGGTTTTGAAACTTGAACGCCTCATTCAAGCCCTGCTTTACGAAATCGACCAGGGTTCCATCGATCAGAGGCAGGCTTAAAGGGTCGACCACCACCTTGACGCCTCGCGCCTCGAAAACGGCGTCTTCTGGGTTGACTTGATCGGCGTAATTCACCACGTAGGCGAAGCCGGAACAACCAGTTTTCTTGATCCCGACTCGCAAACCGACGCCAATTCCGCGTTGCGCCAAGTGAGTCCTTACCCGATTGGCCGCCGATTCCGTCAGTAGTATCGCCATGCTGCGCTGTACCTCACAAAACTTCAGGCTGACACCATAGATAACATGCCAACGCCCCGTTCGCACGGAACCAAAGCGCGTTTTTAATTAATCCTCGTTCACCTAAAGCGCTAAGCGTCCAGTGAGAGATGTGGGTCCCTAGGCGCGAGAATCAATAGCCGGAAGGACCGCGGCGAGCCAGGCATCTTCGATGATCAGCAGGCGCCCCATTTTCTCGATGGGCACGGCGAATCGGTCGCGCAGCGCCGGCAAGCTTTCCGGAAGCGTTGGCTGTAGCTGCTGCCCCACCGCTTGCTCCGCCAGCCACGCGGCCACGGCGATGGTGTGGGGACAAGCAAAGGCCAAAAACTTCACGGCCGCGACCGCCCCCGCGTTGATCTGCAAATCAAATTGCACCCAGGTGCCTTGGGCGTGGTTCCCTGCCGCACCGCGAAAAACGCCCGGGCCCGAAAGCTCACCCGCGTGCGCAGCTGTCTCGAAGTAACTGCGGGTCAATTCGCTGTAGTTCATGCGGCGGGCGCGGCGCCGGAAACTTTGCGAAGCCGGCTCACTTCTCGAGACAGGGTCGCGATCGCGGTGTCGATGTCCTCCACGGTGGTGGTCCTTCCCAAGCCAAAACGCAGGCTGCTCTCGCTCAGGCGCTCGCTGCGGCCCAAGGCGCGCAATACATACGAGGGCTCCGCTACCGCCGATGTGCACGCGGATCCGGTCGACACGGCCACGTACGGGCGTATCGCGGCGAGCAGGCTCTCCCCTTCCACGCCTTCAAACGACACGTTGAGCAAGTGCGGCACGGATCGCGTGGCGCTGCCGTTGCGCAACACGCCGCCGAGTGAGGCCAAGCCCTGCCACAGCCGCTGCTGAAGTTGTGCGATCCGCGCGGTTTCGACCGAGGAGATCTTCGAAGCCAACTCGAACGCCAGACCCATGCCGACCACTTGGTGAGTCGCCAGTGTCCCCGCCCTCAAGGAACGCTCCTGGCCGCCCCCGAAATGCAAGGCGGTGAGCTGCACACGGCCTCGCCCGCTTGCATCGCCTCGCTGCGAGATCGCGAGGGCCCCCACACCCTTCGGTCCGTACACCTTGTGTGCCGACAGCGACATCAGGTCGGCGCCCAGACTCGCAAAATGCACCGGGCATTTTCCGACGCTTTGTGCCGCATCGACATGCAACCAGGCTCGGCCGTGCCGCGCACACACCGCGCCGACGGCCGCGATATTCTGAACCACGCCGATCTCATTATTGACGTGCATGAGGGATACCAGCACCGTGTCCGGGCGCAGCGCGGCGGCAACTTGGCTGGGATCCAATAATCCTTCGCGATCGGGAACGAGGTAGGAGATCTCCCAGCCGCGGCGCTCGAGTTCGCGGCAAGGATCGAGCACGGCCTTGTGTTCGGTTCGCGCCGTGACGATGTGACGGCCGCGTTCGCGGTAGTACTGCGCAACCCCAAAAATCGCCAGGTTGTTTGCCTCGGTGGCGCCCGACGTCCAGACGATTTCAGTTGAGGCGGCGCCCACGGCCGCCGCCACTTGCGCCCGTGCAGATTCAACCAGAGCGGCGGCGGTATCGCCATAACCATGGCTCGCCGATGCGGGGTTGCCATACTCTGTCTCGGACCGCAAGACCTCTGCCATGCGCGCCGCCACGCGCGCATCGACCGGCGTGCTCGACGCATGATCCAAATACACCGCCATCGGTGCTGCTCTCATTTGCGCGAGCGTTGCGCCGACGATGCGCGTCGGCCTTGCACCGCACTCAAGATTCCACGCAAGATGTTGAGTTCATTGCGGTCGAGTTGCGCGCGATTGAACAGGCGCCGCAGCCGCTCCATCAAGTGCCCGGTGCGATCCTCGAAATCGATTTCGTCGAGGACCTCGTGCAGGTGCGCATAAAAGTGCTCCACATCTCCCGACGGGGCCAGCGCCATCTCCAATTGCGTGTGCGATTGCGGCAGTTCCCTAGCCATGAAGATCTCGTACGCCGCCAACTGCACCGACATGGCGAGATTCAAGGAGCAGTACTCCGGATTGGCGGGGATACGCACCAGCACATTGCACAGATTCAAGTCCTCGGTTGCGAGTCCATAGCGCTCCGAGCCGAACAGCAGCGCGGCGCGATTCTCTGGCCCCAATGCGACGATCCGTCCGGCGACGTCGCGCGGCGTCGTGAACTCCCAATAATACGAGCGCGGCCGCGAGGTCGTGCCGGCGATGAAGGCGCAATCCGCGACGGCCTGTTCGACGCTCTCCACGACACGTGCGCCGGCCAGAATGTCATCCGCGCCCGCCGCCAGCGCGGTGGATTCGGCATGCGGAAATGAGCGCGGCCGCACCAAAACCAGATCCGAAAGCGCCATGTTCTTCATGGCGCGCGCCACCGAGCCGATGTTTCCCGGGTGGCTGGGATCGATGAGTACTATGCGAACGAGGCTGGTCATGATGATATTCTAGCGCCACACCATGCAACCCCTGCTCAATATCGCAATGCGCGCCGCGCGGCGTGCCGGCGATCTAATCGTCAAAAGCCTGTCGCGCCTCGATTCGCTCAAGATCGACAGCAAAGGCCGCAATGATTTCGTCACGGATATCGACCGCAAGGCCGAGGCGGACATCATCGCGACGATTCGCCGCAGCTACCCGCAGCACGCCGTATTGGCCGAGGAATCGGGCCGCAGCGGCGAGAATGAATTCACTTGGATCATCGATCCGCTCGATGGCACCACTAATTTTTTGCACGGCTTCCCGACGTTCGCGGTCTCGATTGCGTTGGAACACAAGGGGCGCCTGCAGCACGCCGTGGTCTACGACCCGATGCGCCAGGAGTTCTTTACCGCCTCGCGCGGCGACGGTGCGCAACTGGAAGGCAAGAAGATCCGCGTGAGCAGCCAGCGCACCTTGGAAGGCGCGCTGATCGGCACCGGATTCCCATTTCGCGCCGGCGCCACGTATGTCGACGAGTACCTGGCGATGCTCAAGGTCGTGATGTCGAGCGCCGCGGGCATTCGCCGGCCGGGCGCGGCGTCGTTGGACCTGGCCTACGTGGCTGCGGGAAGAATCGACGGTTTCTGGGAATTCGGGCTGTCGCCTTGGGATACAGCCGCCGGCACGCTGCTCATCCAGGAGGCCGGGGGCCGCGTCGGCACAGCCACCGGCGCCGAGTATTCGCTCGGCGCCAACATTGTCGCGGGCAATCCCAAGGTCTACCAGGCGTTGCTCGATGTCATCGGACCCCTGACCCCGGCTTCACTTCGCGTCTGAAGGCTCGACGTAGTTCGGGTGCAGGGTGCTGCGTTTGCGGCCGTAGACGGCATAGAACACCAAACCCAGCGCCGCCCAGCCGAAGAACACCATCTTGGCGAAGAACGAGAGCAGCAAGAACAGTGCTAGACAACCGATCAGCGCCAGAGGGCCCACGAGCCAGATGGCCGGGGTTCGAAACGGCCGTTTCCGGTCACGCTGAGTGCGTCGCAAGATCATCACGCCCATGGCCACCGAGAAAAATGCGGCCAAGGTGCCGCCGTTAGATGTGTCGGCGAGATTGCCGACCGGAAAAAACGCGGCGGCGCACATCACCACCGTTCCAGTGATCAGGGTCACCACGTGAGGCGTATGGAATCGTGGATGGATTTTTGTCAGCACGTCCGGCAACAGACGATCGCGCGCCATGCTGAAGAAGACGCGCGTCTGACCGAACATCATCATCAGAATCACCGATGGCAAGGCGAGGAAGGCCGCCAAACCGATGAGCCGTGACGTCTTGGTCCAGCCGATTTCCCGCAGCACGTGCGCCAGCGGCTCGTCGCTGCAGACCAGCGTGGAGAGCTTGGCCTGATCTACGCAGGCTTGCATCATCGCTGGGCCGCCGGGGTCTATCCCATGGCCCGCCGCGTCCATCACCGGCTGCGCGCCGATGGAGCCGATGGCGCCGCTCGCGACCAGCAGGTAGAAAATCGTGCAAATGACCAGGCTGCCGATCAGGCCGATCGGCATGTTGCGTTGGGGATTTCTCGTCTCTTCCGCGGCCGTGGACACCGCGTCGAAGCCGACATATGCGAAGAATATCGAAGCCGCTGCGCCGCCGATGCCGAGCCAGCCCAGGGGTGCGAACGGTTCGAAATTTTGCGTTTTGATGACGGGCAGCGCCAGCGCGCAGAACAGCACCAAGGCCGCAACCTTGATGCAAACCAGTACCGCATTCACGGTCGCGCTCTCGCGCGTCCCGAGCGCCAGAAGCGTGGTGACGAGCGCCGCGATGAACATGGCGGGCACATTGATAAACCCGCCAGCGAAGTAGCCCTTGGACAGATACAACGGGATATGAATGTCGAAGCTATGCGCAATCAGCGGCACGAAGTAATTCGACCATCCCACCGAGACGGCGCTCGCCGCGATGGTGTATTCGAGAATGAGCGCCCAGCCGACGATCCAGGCGATCAGCTCGCCCAGGACTGCATAGGAGTAGGTATAAGCAGAACCGGACACCGGCACCATTGCCGCCAGTTCGGCATAACACAACGCGGTGACCGCGCACACGAAACCGGCGATGACGAAGGAGGCCATCATTCCTGGGCCGGCCTTTTGCGCCGCCTCGGCCGTCAAGACGAAAATGCCGGTGCCGATGATGGCGCCGACCCCCAGCATGGTGAGCTGGAAGGCCCCGAGCGAGCGGGTCAGGGATCGTTTCTCGGCACTCGCCAAGATAGCGTCAAGCGGTTTGATGCGCCAATTCATGTCATCTCCCGTTTTTAAATACTGCGCGGACTTTAGCGGCTTTCCCACGCTGCAAGCAAACTATTACTTAATGCGCCTGCGCAATCGTATGTTCATCCATTCCACCACCGCTGCGAACGCCATCGCGAAATACAGGTACCCCTGCGGGATATCGAGCTCCAGAGACTGCGCGATCAGCGCGGCGCCGACCAGCACCAAGAACGCCAGCGCCAATACCTTGATCGTCGGATAGCGGTCGATGAAGCGGCTGACGCCTGCGGAAACCACCATCATCACCAGCACCGAGATGACGATCGCGGCCACCATGACCTCGATGTGCTTCGCCAATGCCACCGCGGTGAACACCGAATCGAGCGAAAACACGATGTCCATGATGCCGATTTGGATGATGATCATCAGAAAACTGTTCATGACACCGGGCTTGCGGGTGCGCGCCCTGCCTTTGAGCGTGTCGCGAAGTTCCATGCTGGCCTTCACGATCAAGAGCAGGCCGCCGGCGAACAGAATCAGGTTGCGGCCGGAGACATCGGTCCCGAGTGCGCGAAACAACGGCTGCCGCAGGGTTGCCAGCCACGTAATGGAGAACAGCAGTGCGATGCGCGTGAGCATCGCGAATCCAAGGCCGAGGATGCGCGCGCTGCCACGTTGCAGCTTCGGCAGCCGCTCCACCAACACGGACAGAATGATGATGTTATCGATGCCGAGGACGATCTCCAGTATGACCAGGGTCAGGAATGACACCCAGGTCTGCGGATCGGCGAGAAGATCCATCACTGGCTCAGAAGCCTGTCCTAGGGCAGGCCGTCAATCTCTTCTGGTTTGGTCGCCTTGCGTTCGAGCAAATCATCGACCCGCAATCCTAAGTCGAGCGACAACGCGGCGGAAATATAGATCGATGAATACGTGCCGGCGATGATGCCGATGACCAGGGCAGCCGAGAATCCGCGCAAGGTCTCGCCGCCGAATATCAGCAGCGCCACGACCACCAACAAGGTCACGAGTTTGGTCATCAAGGTTCGCGACAAGGTTTGATTGATCGATTCGTCGATGACCTGTGCGATCGAGAGCTTGCGCGAGCTGCGGGCGCGCTCGCGAATTCGGTCGAATACGATCACGGTGTCGTTCAGCGAATAGCCGATCACCGCCAGGACCGCAGAAATGGCCGTCAGGTCGAAAGTCATTTGCGTCAGCGCGAAAAATCCCACGACGCAGATCGGATCGTGCAAAACGGCAAAAATCGCGCCCAACGCCAGTTTCGGGGTGAAGCGAAACAAAACGTAAATCAGGATCAGCGCCAGCGTCGCAGCCATCGCCACGCCCCCCTTGACGAACAGCTCCTGTCCGACTTGCGGGCCGACGACCTCGGTTCGCTGCAGCTTCACGCCGGCGTCGATTTTGCCGAAAATCTCCGAAATGCGAGCGCCGATTTGATCGCCTTTCGCATTCGGATCCGGCGGCAGACGCACCAGGATGTCGCGCGAACTGCCGAAGGCTTGCACTTGGGCCCCTGCGACCCCGGCCGCGGCCAGCGCTGAGCGCAGCCCTTCGATATTCGGCGCTTGCGGGAAATTCGTCTCGACCACCACGCCGCCGGTGAAATCGACGCCCAAATTCAAGCCCCGGATCAGCACCAAGGCGAGCGATGCGACGATCAAAAAAGCCGACAACCCGTACCACACCTTGCGGGTGTGCATGAACGGGAAGCGGGTGACCTTGTGAAAAAATTCCATGGCTGATCCTCTAGATCGACAGGCGTTCCAGCTTGCGCTTGCCGCCGTAAATGACCTGCACCAAGGCGTGGCTGCCCATTACCGCGGTGAAAACCGAGGTGAATATTCCGAGCACCAACACCACGGCGAAGCCGCGGATCGCGCCGGCGCCGAAGGACCAGAGCACCACGCCGGCGATCAATGCCGTCACGTTCGAGTCGCCGATGGCTGACCAAGCGCGCTCGAACCCGGCCGCAATTGCCGCGCGCGGCGTGACGCCATTGCGCAGCTCTTCACGGATGCGTTCGTAAATCAGGATGTTTGCGTCCACCGCCATGCCCACGGTCAGCACCACAGCGGCAATGCCGGGCAAGGTCAGCGCCGCGCCGAACCAGGACAGCATTGCCGTCAGCAATATCACGTTGGCTGCGAGGGTCGCATCCGCAATCAGGCCGAACACCTTGTAATACACCGCCATGAATACAAATGCGGCCGCCATGCCGAACACCATCGCCTTGATGCCCTTGTCGATGTTGTCCTGGCCGAGGCTCGGTCCGATCGCGCGTTCTTCCACCGGCGTCAGCGGCGCGGCCAGTCCACCGGCGCGC
>Ga0302324_100004741_pt1 | contig 29990 bp, 26 predicted proteins | sample Palsa_T0_1_FD_201949 | JGI IMG/M metagenome (GOLD analysis project Ga0302324, IMG submission 201949) | Peat permafrost microbial communities from Stordalen Mire near Abisko, Sweden - Palsa_T0_1 | ecosystem: Environmental > Terrestrial > Soil > Palsa > Peat permafrost | place: Sweden: Abisko...
TGGTCCGCACATGACATCGGCCGCCTCCGCCGGCCCGCGCGAGGACCGCTCGCCGGGGCGGCACAGGACTCGCTGGCGACAGCTCGTCCCTGTCGGCCTCCTGGCCGCCCTGTCAGCCCTCTGGTCAGCACTGCCAGCCCGGTCGGGCGCGGGCCCGGCGGCGCTGCTGATTGTCGCGCTCGTCTCTGCTGCCTGCAGCCTTATCGAGCTGGCGGTACGCGGCGTCGCAGCGCCGGCAAACGTCTTCGAGCCGCCCGCGGACCGGCTGACCCGGTATGCCCTCAGCTTTCTCCGCGCTGTCCCGTGGGCGGAAGTGCTGATCATCGCGGCCGCAGTGCTGGAGGCGATACACCCGGCCCGGCCCTGGCACACGGTGGTACTCGGCGTGGCCCTGCTCGGCTACCTCTTCGCGATTCATCTGGCCGAACGGGGCGACGGCATTCGCCTGATCATCGACCAGCTGCCGGTGATCGCCGCCGGTATCGGCCTGGCTGTCCTGGCCGCAGGTGCTGCGGCGCTGCCCGGCCTGCCCGCCGGCCCGGCCGCGGCGGCGGTCAGGATCGTGGCGGCCGCCGGTGCCGTCTTCGCCGCCGCCATGGTGATCCCCACCTGGATGACCCGCGACCGCTGACGGCCGCCTGTCCGCCCGCGCCGGGCTGGCTAGCGTCCGGCGGCGTAGCCCTGCATGCCGCGCGGGTTAGCGGCCGCGTACAGCATGCCGCCGGACCGCGCGACCGCGCTCAGCCGGCCGAGCGACCACGGCGCCCGGACGCTCACGTCATGGCCCCTGGCGCGCAGGCCCGCGATGACGTCCTCGCCCGCCCGCTCCTCAATGGCCAGCGACCTCGGCTGAGATCCGCGCGGATAGAACGAGCTCGGGAAATGGTCGGTGTGGTAGGCGGGGGCATCGATGGCTTCCTGCAGGTTCATGCCGAACAGCACGTGATTGAGGAAGAACGCCAGTGACCACTGGTCCTGCTGGTCTCCGCCTGGCGTGCCGAAAGCCAGGTACGGCTCGCCCTCGCGCAGGGCCAGGCCGGGCGACAGGGTCGTCCGGGGCCGCCGGCCCGGCGCCAGCGTGCTGGCCAGCCCTGGCGTCAGCGTGAACATCTGCGCCCTGGTGCCGAGGCAGAAGCCCAGTCCGGGGATCACCGGCGAGCTTTGCAGCCAGCCACCGCTGGGTGTCGCTGACACCAGATTGCCGAAGCGATCGGCAACATCCAGGTGACAGGTGTCGCCAGGCCCAAGTTCCGGCGCCGACAGGCCGGCGGACGAGGCCGTCGGCTCGCCGGTACCGGGTGCCGCGACCCCGCCGCCCGCCGCGAAGGCCGCCTGCGCATATCCCGGCAGCCGGGGCGGCAGGCCGTCCGGCGCACCTGGCCGGAGCTCCGCCGAGGCCCGATCCGTGATAAGCGTCCGGCGGGTGGCCGCGTACTGCGCGGACAGCAGGCTGGCCAGCGGGACCGGCGACTGCCTGGGATCGCCGTACCAGGCCTCCCGATCCGCGAAGGCCAGCTTCGCGGCCTCGGTGACGAGGTGAATGAGCTCCGCGCTGCCCGGCTGCAGCTCGTCGATTCCGAGGCCGTCGAGCAGCGCGAGCTGCTGCAGGAAGACCGGCCCCTGACCCCACGGTCCGGTCTTGCAGACGGTCAGGCCGCGGAAGTCTGCGGTCACTGGCTGCTCCGCTGACGCCTGCCAGGCGGCCAGGTCGGCCCCGGTCAGCAGGCCGCGGTGCGGCTGACCGGTGACGTCCATGACCTCGGCGCGGGCCAGGTAGGTGACGATCGCCTCGGCGACGAAGCCCGTGTAGAACGCCTGCCTGGCCGCCTCGATCTGCTGCTCCCGGCCGGGTCCGGCCTGCTCGGCCTCGGTCAGGATCCGCTGGTAAACCGCCGCGAGCGCACGATTGGCAAAGCGCCCGCCCGGCGGCGGCACGCCGTCAGCCAGGTAGACCTCGGCTGAGCCGGGCCAGTGCTCCCGGAAGGTCCCCGCGACTGCCGCGATCGCCGCGCTCGCCGCGGGAAGCATCGGGTAGCCCTGGCTCGCGTAGCCGATCGCGTACTCCAGGACATCGCGCAGCCGCAGGGTGCCGTAGCGCTCGAGCAGCAGCATCCAGGTGCCGAATGCGGCCGGGACGCAGGCGGCCAGCAGCCCGGTGCCGGGTATCAGGTCGAGTCCGAGGCCCGCGAAGTGCGCGGTGGTGGCAGCGGACGGTGACGGGCCCTGCCCGTCCAGCACGAACGGCTGCCCGTCCCCCGCGCTGACCCCGATGACCGGCACCTCACCGCCGGGCCCGTTGAGGTGCGGCTCGACGACCTGCAGGACCAGGCCGGCCGCGACCGCCGCGTCGAAGGCATTGCCGCCCCGCTCCAGGACGGCCATTCCGGCCGCGGACGCCAGCCAGTGCGTAGAGGCCACCATGCCGAACGTCCCGGCAAGCTGCGGCCTGGTCGTGAACGCCGCGCTACCCGTCATGGCGTATCTCCCGCGGATTCAGTGCTGCCAGAGCTGGCACTGTCAGCCTGGCACTGCAGGGCCGCACGCACGCCACGGGCGGCCGGCCAGTTGCTGGCCGCCCGCCCGTGGTGCCTGAGTCGTACCTGGTTTCCGTGCTTACTCCGCGGCAGCCGAGGCGCTGACGGCATCGCCGAGCGCACTCTCCAGCGGGAAGTGGCAGGCCGCCAGGTGCCCCTCGCCGGGGAACCGCTGCATCGGCGGCTCCACGTCGGCGCAGATGGCCTGCGCCAGCGGGCACCGCGTCCGGAACCGGCAGCCAGACGGCGGGTGGATAGCGCTCGGCAGCTCGCCCGTCACACCTTCGGTGACCTTGGCCTTCTCCGCTTCCGGGTCGGCCACGGGAGCGGAGTCCAGCAGACCCCTGGTGTACGGGTGCGCGGGCCGCAGGTACACCTCCTCGGCCGGTCCGACCTCGACGAGCTTGCCGAGGTACATGACGCCAATCTGATCGGACAGGTACCTGACCACCCCCAGGTCATGCGAGATGAACAGGTAGGTGAGCCCGAGATCGCGCTGCAGTTCCTTCATCATGTTGAGTACCTGCGCCTGGATCGAGACATCCAGTGCGGACACCGGCTCGTCAGCAACGATCAGCTGCGGATTCAGCATCAGCGCGCGGGCGAACCCGAGCCGCTGCCGCTGGCCGCCGGAGAACTCGTGCGGGTACCGGTCGGCTGCCGAGCGCGGCAGGCCGACCTTGTCCAGCATCTCCGATACCGTGTGCAGCTGCTCCTGCTTGGAACCGATGCCCTGGATGACCAGCGGCTCGCGCAGCAGCGTGCCTGCCCGCATGCGCGGGTCGAGCGAGGCGTAGGAGTCCTGGAACATCAGCTGGATGTTCCGCCGCTCCCGGCGGTACTCGCGTCCGCTGCTCTTGGCCAGGTCCTTGCCCTCGAAGTTGATGGCGCCGCTTGTCGGCACCTCAAGGCCCACGACCAGCTTGCCGATCGTGCTCTTGCCGCAGCCCGACTCGCCCACGAGGCCGAACGTCTCGCCGCTGCGGATCTTGAAGTTCACATCCGCGACAGCGCTCAGCCAGCCGACGCGCCGCTGCAGGACCGCGCCCTTGGTAACTGCGTAGTTCTTCACCAGGTGATCGACGTCGAGCAGAACGTCGCCGATACCGGGCCCCGGCAGCGCCTCCGCGACCTCGGACGCGTTATAGCCGGCCAGCTTTCCTCGTGCGTCGCGCTCCGACGGTCCGACCGGGAAGAAGCAGCGGAACTCGTGCCCGGCAACCTCGCCGGTCAGCCTCGGCTCCTCCTGGCGGCACTTGTCCTGCACGTAGCGGCAGCGCGCCGCGAACCGGCAGCCAGTCGGAGGGTTGACCAGGTCCGGCGGGATACCCGGGATGGAGTAGAGCCGTTCCCCTGCCTCCGCTGCCTTGTCCGGCAGCGCCTGGAATAGCGCCTCGGTGTAGGGGTGCCGCGGCCGGGTGAACAGTGTCTCGGTATCGCTGATCTCGTCGATCTTGCCGGCGTACATCACCGCCACCCGGTCCGCGCGGCCCGCGATCACGCCCAGGTCGTGGGTGACCAGGATGACCGCCATGCCGAGCCGGAGGCGCAGGTCATCGATGAGCTCGAGGATCTGCTTCTGGATGGTGACGTCCAGGGCGGTTGTCGGCTCGTCGGCGATGAGCAGCTTCGGCTCACAGGCCAGCGCCATCGCGATCATCACGCGCTGCCGCATGCCGCCGGAGAACTGGTGCGGATACTCCTTGATCCGCTCTCGCACCCGCGGGATGCCGACCAGGTCAAGCACCTCGGCCGCCCGGTCCAGGGCCTGCTCCTTGGAGACATCCCGGTGCAGGCTCACCACCTCGGCAATCTGCTTGCCGATGCTCATGGTCGGGTTCAGCGAGGTCAGCGGATCCTGGAAGATCATGCCGATCTCGTTACCGCGGATGCTGCGCATGTGCTCTTCCGAGAGCGTGCTCAGCTCCTGGCCGTTGAGCTTGATGCTGCTGTCGCCGACGATCGAGCCGCCCGTCGGCAGCAGGTTCATGATCGACAGGGCAGTCATCGTCTTGCCGCAGCCGGACTCGCCCACGATGCCGAGTGTCTGGCCCGGCTCCACCTGGAACGAGACTCCGTCGACCGCATGCACGACGCCCTGGCGCAGCTTGATCTCGGTGCGCAGGTTGGTGATATCAAGAAGCGGCGCCACTAGGTCACCTTTCCTACCGGCGCTGCAGCCGGGTCTCGAAGGCGTCGCGCAGCGCGTCGCCGATGAAGTTGAATGCCACCACAGTCAGAATGATCGTGAGTCCGGCCGGATAGATGAGCCACCAGTAGCCAAGGTTCATGAACTGCAGGCCATTGGAGAGCATCGAGCCCCAGTCGGTCTGGGGTAGCTGGATGCCGAAGCCCAGGAATCCCAGGCCGGACAGGATAATGATCGAGTCCGCCACCGCGAACGTCGCCTGCACGATGATCGTGCCGATCGCGTTCGGCATGATGTGCCGGAGGACCGCGCGCGAGCTCCGGCCGCCGGCCACCTTCACTGCCGCCACGTACTCCCTGGTGCGCAGCGAGAGCGTCTCGCCGCGGACGAGCCTCGCCGGCCCAGGCCAGTACGTCGCCGCGATGAACGCGATCATCGTCAGCCGGCTCGGGTGGATTAGCACGGCCAGGATGATCAGCACGAAGATGAACGGGATCGACAGAATAGCGTCGACGATGCGCATCATGAACGCGTCCACGACGCCGCCGGCGAAGCCGGACACCGCCCCGTAGATCGAGCCGAACAGGCAGGCCACGAACGCGGCAGCCAGGCCCACTTCCAGCGAGCTCTGGCCGCCATACATCAGCCGGCCGACCACGTCGTAGCCGAGGTTGTCGCAGCCCAGCAGATGCTGGGTACTCGGCGGGCAGTAGGCGTCCGCCAGGGTGACGCTGACCTGCTGGGTCTTATAGATCAGCGGCCCGACGAAACTGAACAGGATGATGAAGATCACGAAGCCAAGGCCGACCAGCGCCAGCCTGTTCTCGGCGAAGACCTCCCAGCCGCGCCGGAACATGCTCCGCGGCTTGACGTCCTTCTGGTCCGGCTCGTGAGCGTCGGTCGGTGTCTCGACAACCAGCAGGCCGGATTCCGGGTCAACTGCCGTCTCGGGATGCGGTGTCATCGCCATCAGCTGTACCTCACCCTCGGGTCGAGCATGGCATACCCAATGTCAGCAAGCAGGTTGCCGAGAATCGTGACCACGGTCGTGATCACCGTGATCGCCAGCATCAGCTGAATGTCGGTCGCCTCCGCCGCCTGGAAGAACAGCAGCCCCATGCCCGGGTAGTTGAACACGTACTCGATGAAGATGGCACCGCCGATGACGACCGGCAGCTGCAGCCCAAGCAAGGTCACGATCGTGATGAGCGAGTTGCGGAAGATGTGGCCCCACAGCACCCGCCGCTCGCTGGCGCCCTTGGCCCGCGCGGTACGCACGTAATCCTGGACGATGTTGTCCAGGACCGAGGAGCGCATGAATCTGCTCCACAGCGCGAACGCGACGAACGCGTAGGTGGCGACGGGCAGGACCAGGGCCACCGGATCGGACAGGATCCCCACGAGCGAGGTGGCCTGCGGCGCGAAGGCCGGGAAGATGTGCAGGTCGATGGCGAACCACTGGACGAGGAGGAGGCCGATGAAGAACGTCGGCGAGCCGTATCCGACGAAGCCGACGCCGGTCACGATGTGGTCGATCGCGGTGTAGCGGCGGACCGCCTGGAAGATGCCCAGTGGGATGCCGATCAGCAGGCCGACCCCGGTGCCGATGACGGCCAGGACGATGGTGCGCGGCAGAGCTGTCCAGATCAGGCTCGAGACCGGAGTGCTGCGCAGGATGTCGAAGCCGAAGTTGCCGTGCATCACCTGCCACAGCCACTTCAGGTACTGAATGTAGATCGGCTGGTCGAAGCCCCACGCCTTGGAGTCTGCGGCGATCTCGGCGGGAGATGCCCGCACCCCGAGGACCGCGCGCACCTCGCCGCCGGGCACGAGGTGCAGCAGGAAAAATGTGATGATCGTCACGATGAGTGTGACGATGATGGTCTGGATCAGTCGCCTGATCAGGTAACCGACCACTGCTTCACTCCCGTCCGGTGGGCGGCATGGCTAGCCAGGCCCCGATCGCGGCCGTCCTCAGTGCCGACGGCGGATGGCCGCCTGCCCGTACTGGACCTATGCCGGCCGCGCTGTCGACAAGGTGCATCGGGCTCCCTCCATAGTGCCCCGACCAGTTCATACTTCACAACAGCTGGGTTCCGGACCGGCCGCCGCGCTGGCGTAAATGTCAGCGCGGCGGCCGGATCCGGAGTACCTGGTTACCGGGCTAGCAGGTCTTAGAGCTGCAGGTCCAGTACTCGGGTGTGAACATGTCGAGCGGGTTTTGCACGACATTGTGCAGGTTGTTGCTGACTGCTTCCGTGTTCACCGGCCACGGGAACCACAGAGCCGGAAGCTGAGTGGCCGTGTAGTTGGCGTACGTGTGGAAGACACTCAGGCTGCTGCTGGTGTGCGTCTCGTTGATGAGCTTGTCCATCGTCGGGTCGCTGTAGCTACCTGAGTTGTTCGGCGCGCCGGTGGAGTACAGCGGCTCGCCAGTGGGCTCGAAGCCGGGGCCGTTGAAGCTCCAGCCGCCGAGGTAGAGGAAGTCCCACTTGCAGGACGACTGCGTCGGCTTGCACGGCACGGTGTCGGCCAGCAGCGAGTCGAACGTCTCGCCCTGCGGAGTCAGCTGGATGCCGGCCTGGCCGAAGCCTGACTTCAGGATGTCGACGTTGTCCTCCTGGGTGGAGATACCCGAGGTGTAGGCCATCGTGAACTTGGCCTGCGTGCCCTTGGCAACGCCAGGGCCACAGTTAGATGCGCCAGAGCCAGCCGACTCGCAGGTCAGCACGCCGCCGACGACCTTCCAGCCGTGCGACGCCAGCAGCGCCTCAGCCTTCGACGGGTCGTACGGGTACGGGCCCTGGCCGCCGTTCTCGGTCATGGCCGAGGACGTCCACTGGCTCGGCGGCAGCGTCGGGACACCGGACGTAGTAGGAGCCGAGTAGCCGCGCCCGACGGCGGTGTCCATGCCCTTCTCGTTGTTGAGCATCTGCATCGCCTGGCGGAAGTACAGCTGCTTGAACGCCGGACCGGCGGTCGGGTTGTTGAAGTTGGTGTACGCGAAGCCCGTGGTGAAGGACAGCGCTGCCTGCAGCGAGTACCCGGCTGATGCCAGCGGGTTCGACGTAGGCAGGTAGCCCTTCCCCGCCGGCGGCAGGTCGGTCGACGGGATGGGGCCCACGCTCAGCGCGCCGGTCTTCAGACCCGTGTAGATCGCGGTGTCGCTGGTGTAGGTCGCGAACTTCAGCTCGGCGATCGACGCCTTCTGCGGACCCGAGTACTTGGTGTTCGGCACGAACGTGTAGTTGCCGTTCACGTTGTACGCGGTCAGCTTGAACGGACCGTCGACCACCTGCCACAGCGGGTTGGTGGCGTAGGTCGCGGTGTCCTTGTTCTGCGCGGTCATGTAGGTGTAGACGGCCTTGCACTTCGCCCAGCCGTCGGCGGCGGAGTCGGTGGTGCAACCGCCGCTGCCTGCTGCCCCGCCGGTCGAGGACACGTCCCACGCCTGCGGCATCGGGGTCAGGATTGCCAGCTGGTTGTAGGTGAACCAGATGCTGGAGTAGCCCGTCTTCAGGTGCAGGGTGACCTGGTCCGGACCAGTCGCCGAGTACGACGTCATGTTGTCCGGCAGCAGGGTCGGCGTGTAGCCGGCGTAGTTGGTCTTCTCCGCCTCGAGCATGTTGAGGAAGAAGATCAGGTCCTTGGCGTTAACGGTCTCGCCGTTGGACCACTTCCAGCCCTTGAGATTGATCACGACGGTCTTGCCGCCGTCGGAGTACACCGGCGCGCTGGCCGGGGAGTCCTTGTAGTCGACTGCGATGGATGTGGCGCTGTTACCGCCGAACATGTACAGCGGGCGGACCATGAGGTACATGAAGTCCTCGTAGTTCGTCACGCTGTAGCACTGGGTCCCCTGGAACGGGAAGATGCAGTTGGCACCCGCGCCGTTGATGTTCGCGAGCGTGGCGACAGCGCCCTTGACGGTGGCACCAGACGAGGTGCCGCTGTTACCGGAGCTTGAGCCGCACCCTGCGGCCAGCAATGCGGTCGCAGCTACCGCAGCGACCCCCGCGACGCCTATTTTGCGTCTGCGATGAAACATGTGTACTCCTTCGTTGCGGCGCGAATAGCACGCCCGAGCCGGTTCGTAGTTCAGGCGCCGTGACTCTCCGTGCGCACGCAATTCCGACCTGCCACCAAGCCAAGATACCTAAAGACCGAAGTAATCAGGCCTTTAGTCTGCTTCGCGTGGTTAGAGCCGGTCCTGCGCCGCCCGATTCGTCTCGCGGCGTCCGAAACCGGTCCAGGTCCGGGTTCGCTGGCCGGGTCAACCCATGCCAGCAGAACCCGTTTCCTTTCCGGCTACGGTTCGAAGCAGCGTAGTTGGATGGCGGTGTCGATGTGATGCACGATATGTCACAAGTTCCTATCGATGTCGTCACCAGGTCGGCCTGACCCCGGTGGCATGAGCAATCGGGCACACAGTACTAAAGCGTGATAGGCCCCGGGGACAGAGCGCCCCAACCAAGGAGGTTCCGGCGGCGTCTTAGCGGGAAACGGGCGCGCCGCCTGGCGGAGCCCGGTCCGACCTTAAGGAACCTGCACCATGATTTTTCCCCGGACCGCCACCACCCGCGTCGCTGCCCTGGCAGCTGCGGCTGGTGCCTGCACACTGATCGCCGCCTGCGGCAGCTCGCCAGCACCCGGCGCAGGCGCGACCACGACCGTGACTGCACAGGCCGGATCAACGGCCAGTACGCCTGCGGCCAGCTCACCTGCGCCATCAGCGACCGCATCCGGGACGCCGGGCTGCCTCGCGTCCGGACTTCAGGCCAGGCTTGGCTCCTCGCAGGGCACGGCGGGCACGATTTACCAGGTTGTCGTGCTTACGAACACCTCCGGCAGCGCCTGCACGCTCTATGGCTATCCGGGCGTCTCCTTTGTCACCGGCGCCGGCGGGTCGCAGGTGGGCGCGCCGGCGACCAAGAACCCGGCTGTCACTGTGACGCTGGTCACCCTGGCAGCCGGCGGGGAGGCCAACCTGCTGCTCGGCGTGCACGACGCCGGCGCCTTCCCGAGCTGCACGCTGACGAACGTGGGCTGGCTGCGGATCTACCCGCCCGGTGACTACGGCAGCGTCTACGTCCAGTACAAGACTCAGGCTTGCGCCAATGCAGCCGAGAAGACCTTGTCGGTGACCCCGGTGCGCCCGGGCGCAGGGAGCGCCTCCTACTGACCTGGCCACCGCGCTGCGCTGGGACGGCCTGCACCGGAAACAACCGTGCTGGCCGTCCCTGCGTCGTTAAGAAGTAAGGAGCGCGACAGTTCAGCGGACGCTCGGCGGGTGACGCCGCGGCGGGACCGCCCCGGTAGCGCCCGGAAGGTGGCACCGAATGACTCCACCGGCCGATGGCGGCAGGCGGGGCACCGCAGCGCGGCGGCTCGCGCCGGGCGTGGCCGGTTTAGCGATCGCGCTGCTGGCGGCGGCCTGCAGCACGTCCGGTCAGCACGGCACCGCGTCCGGCTCCGGATCCCGGCTGACTCTCAGCCCGTCGCCGCATATCCGGCAGTACCTGCCGCACACCTCGCCTGCCGCCGTGCCGACGCCCGCCCGGCGGCCCGCATCGTCCGCTCCCGCTCCCGCCCCCTCGACCGGGCCGTCCGGCCCTGCAACCGAGCCTGCTGCGGCTGGCCCGGCGGCCTGCCCTGCCAGTGGCCTGAAGATCACCATCGGCTCGCCCAGCGGCGCGGCCGGCAGCCTCTACTACACACTCGATTTCACCAACATCAGTGGCGTGACCTGCACGATGTACGGCTATCCGGGCGTCAGCTTCGCTACCGGTCCCGGCGGCAGGGTGATCGGTCTGCCGGCCGTGCGCGATTCCGCCTTCGCCCCGTCCCTGGTGACCGTGTCCCCCGGCCGGACTGCTCACGCCTCGCTGCAGGTGCAGGTAGCGCAGAGTTACCCGGCCCCGCTCTGCAAGCCGGTCACAGCCCACTGGCTGCAGATCTACCCGCCCGCCTCTTACGTCGCCGGCTACGTGGGCCTGACGGCCGTCACCTGCAGAGGGCACATCCAGAGCGGAAGCACGCTCGGGATCTACGTGATCAGGCCGGGAGCAACCGGCCCGTAGCGGCTGGCCGGGCGGAACCGGCGGGCAGCGGCGAACAACCTCGGCCGCGATGGCGGCGTCGTACAAGACAGAGCCTGGCCGGCCAGTCCGGCTGCCATGTCGCCAGGCTGCCAGGAGGCACCTGATGAGCACCCCCCGCCCGTTAACCAGCAGCGCTGCCGAGACGAGCACGCCCGCTGGAAAGAGCACAGCCGGACCGAGCACGGCTGCCGGGAAGACAGCCGCCAGGATCATGGCCGGGCCGGCGCTCGTCGTAACGCTGGCCGCGCTGGCCATCAGCGGCTGCGGCACGACGCCCGCGCCCACAGCAGGGTCCGGCACCGGATCAGCCGCCGCCTCCGCGCCGCCGGCCGCCCAGTCATCCGCCGCCACGTCGCCCGCCCCGGCCGCCAGCAGCGAGGCAGCCAGCAGCGCACGGGCCAGCAGCCCGGCAGTCGACAGCAGCTGCCCGGCCTCGGCACTGAAAATCACCCTGAAGGCCGCCGCGGCCGGCGTCGCCGCCGGAAGCTCACTCGTGCCGCTGGAGTTCGAGAACGCGTCCGGTAGCGCCTGCACCCTGCCCGACTACCCAGACGTCGCCTTCGCGACCAGCTCGGCGGGACCCGATATCGGTGCTCCGGCCACCCAGCAGCACGCCGCGCTGGCCTCAGCCGTGGTGCTGGCACCAGGGGCGCTCGCGCACGCCTGGCTGCAGATCACGGACGCCGCGAACTATCCGGCCAGCGCGTGCAAGCCGGTCACCGCGCGCGGGCTGCGGGTCGGCTTCGCGCCAGCGGCCGCGACGGCCTTCGTTTCGAAGGCAATCCCGGCCTGCGCGCTGAAGCCGGACGGCAGCAGCATCCTCGCGGTGTTCCCGGTGCAGGCTGGCCCGGCCAGGCGCGGCACAGCGCCCTAGCCCCAGCGCGATGACCCTCGGGCGATGATGCCAGCGCGACGACCGTCGGCCTTGCCCGTGAACGGGCCCGCCGGCAGCGCGTGCGACGATGGTCAGGCCCGCATTAGATAAGGTCAGTCATCATGCTCAGAACGCGCGCATCCGCCCGGACGACGGCGTCCACGCCGGTCGCCGCCAGCCCGCCTGCGCGGCGCGGCGGCGGCGTCGCGAGGAAGACGGCGGCAGCCGTGCTGGCGGCGGGAACCTGCCTGGCAGCCGGCTGCGCGGCGCCAGCACAGGCCGGACCGGTGATCCAGCTGAGCTCAGCCCAGATCACCCAGCCCGGCGCCAGCGGCATCACCAACGTCTACGTTGACGTGCGGAACAACGGGCCCGCGACGCGGCTCATCTCGGCCAGGATCAGCGTCGGCGGCCAGGTCACTCTCCGGTCCCCCGTCCATCGCGGCCAGGTCCAGATGCGCTCCGTGCCGTCGATTGCGATCCCGGCACGTACCTTCGTCGGCCTGGACCCGAACGGCTCGCACCTGCTGGTGACCCGTGCCGGCCCGATGAAGGCCGGAACCGAGATCACCCTGACCCTGGTCTTCGCTCATGCCGGGACGTTCTCCGTCCCTGCGATGGTGACGAATCCGCAGTCGGGCGGCAGCAGCTACTTCCTGAACTAGGACCCGGCATCGCCGCCCTGCCCCGGCAGTTGCAGGTGGCCCGGTCGCGATATATCGTTTCAGCATTAGTCTGCGCGCGGTGAGAGGCACGGAGGGCAGATGGCAACTCAGCCGGGCTTGCGCATCGGGGATGCAGAACGCGACGCTGTCGCGGCCGAGCTGCGGGAACACTTCGCGGCCGGCCGGCTGACGCTGGAGGAATTCAACCAGCGGATTGACGCCGCCCTTGCCGCGCGGACACAGGCCGACCTCAACCGGATCACCGCAGACCTGCCGCACGTCCGCTCCGGCGGCCCGCCGCTTCCTGGTTCGCGGGCGCGCCGCCCGCCGATGCTGGCCGCTGCGCCCCCTGCCAGCTGGCACGGCCACGGCGCTCTGGCTGGTCAGCCAGGCGCGAGCGCGGCCGCCGGCGGCTGGGCCGACTGGTCTGGCAGCGCCGGATCTGGCCGCGGCTACCATGGCCGGCGCGGCCCCGCTGGCGGCTTCGCCGCCCTCGCCACCCTGCTGGCGGCGGTCGCGAGCTGGCTGCTGGTCTACGACGTGCTGCTGGTCGGCGTGCGGTTCCCGTGGCCCGGCCGGGTAGGCCTGCTGCTCGCCATCTTCACGATCGTGCGCGGCCTGCTCAGGCGGATCTTCCGCGGCTCGCACCGGCGCTGAGCTGCCGTCCCGGCCGACCCTCAGGAGCCCGGCCGCACCCGGCGCCGCGCCGCCGGGTCAGCTAGCCGCCTGTCACCGGCGTCCGGAGCGGCACGACCAGGTACCTGAAGGCGGCCGCCCCATCGGGGCTGTCTCCCTTGCCATCCGGCGCACTGGACTGAGGGGCGTCGTGCGGGCCGTCGTTCCCGTCCGCAGAACGGGACCGAACCTCAGCCGGCCCGCCGGCGCCCGCCGGCGCATCGCCGTCGATCCAGGTAATCAGCGCAGGCTTCGCCGGGCTGGTGAAATCCAGCCTGATCCGGCCGGTTCCGGCGACCGGCGGCTGCTCGGACTCGCCGCCGGGATGCGGCCTCCCCTGGCCAGTCAGCGCGGCGGCTGCCAGGCCGTCGAGAAGATAGTGCGGGTTGAAGGAGATCGCCTGGTCCGGGCCCGTGAAGGTAACCGGAACTGACTCGAGCGCCCGCGCCCGCCCGTCCGACCGGGCCTCGATCACCACCGCGTCGCGGCGGAACGACAGCTGCACCGGCGTCGCGCGCTCGGCCACCAGCGAGACCCGGCGGACAGCCTCGGTGAACAGGCCGGCCGGCAGGTCCGCGCTGACGTCAAAGCTGGCCGGGAAGCGCGCGGCGTACCGGATGAACTCGGCCCCGATCAGCCGGGCGGTCAGCCTGCGGCCGCCGCCCTCGAAGCTGATCATGCCGTCGGCTGGCCGGGTGCTGTCCGGATCCTGCTGCCCGAAGGCGATGGTCACCGGGAGCCCCGGCCCGATGGTCCTGGCGACGTCAGCCAGCGTCCTCGCGGGCACCAGCGCGGACGCGCGCAGACCGGGATCGACGGGCTCCCAGTCGACCGAGCGGACCGCCAGCCGGTACCTGTCGGTCGCGGCGAGCGTCAGCCTGCCCGCGTCGAAATCGAGGCACACCCCGGTCAGCATCGGCAGCGTGTCGTCGCGGCTGGCCGACGGCACCACCTGCGCCGCCGCCGTGGCGAGCACCCCGCCGTCGACAGTGCCCGCTACGGCCGGCACCTCAGGCAGCTGCGGATAGTCCTCCAGCGGCAGCGACACCAGGGCAAACTCGGCGCTGCCGCAGGTGAGCGTCACCATGCCCGCTGCCGTGGTGATCTCGGCGTCGGCGGGCGGCAGGCTCCTGGTGATCTCGGCCAGCAGCCTGCCAGGCACGAGCGCGGTGCCCGGCTCGCCGACCTCAGCCGGCACCCGGGCGCGAGCAGATACCTCGTAGTCGAAGCACGACAGCGTCAGCCCGTCGCCGCCCGCCTCCAGCAGCAGCCCGGACAGCACCGGGACGACCGGCCTGGTCGGCAGCTCCCGCGCCACCCACGCCACTGCCTCGCCCAGCACATCGCGCTCGACCCTGAACTTCACTGCGTCCTCCGCCCGACCCGCGGTTAGCTTCGATCCTGGCACGCGCTGCCGACAGTTCAAGCCGCGAGTGCCGGGACCGGCAGCACCTGAGGGCCTCGACGGCTGCGACCGGGCCGCGGCCTGGCGCGGTCAGGGCGCGGTCAGGGCGCGGTCAGGTCGCGGTCAGGACACCAGCGCGGCCGGCACCGAGGCAAGCGCCGCCTCGATCGCGGCTGCCAGTGCGCGCGCCGACTCGGCAGTCAGCTCGACGGCCACGCGCGCTGACGGTCCCTGGCCGGGATTGCGGAAGTCGATGTTCAGCGTGTGCTCGGCCATCGCGTGGACCGGGTGGTCGAAGTACACGGTCGCATCAGTCAGCGAGAACCAGCCGCTCGCGCCCTTGCCGCTGCCATTGATCTCGATCATCTCGGTGTTGTACGTGCACATGTGAGCTCCTCAGCTTGCCAGGTAGCGGCCGTAGAAATCCCAGATCTTCTGCCAGCCGTCATTCGCTGCCTCCGGGCGGTAAGCAGGGCGGTTCACCGAGAAGAAAGCGTGCCCGGCGTCGGCATAGGTGTGGAACTCGTGCGGCTTGCCGTACTCATCCAGCGCCTTTGACAGCTCGGCGGTCTCGGCGGGGGACGGGTACTTGTCGTCCTCGCCGAACAGCCCGAGCAGCGGGCAGGACAGGTCGGTGGCCAGGTCCACAATCGGGCTGACCTTGAGCGGCATGCCCTCCGGGGGCGGATAGACGATGCACGCGCCGTAGCAGTCGACGGCCGCGTCGAGCGGCAGGCTGCAGGCAGCGAGGAACGACTGCCGCCCGCCCGAGCAGTAGCCGATGACGCCGACCTTGCCGTTCGAGTTCTGGAGCGCGCGCAGGTAATCGGCCGCTCCCCCGACGTCGCCCACGAGCCGGCCGTCCGGTACGCCGCCGTTGGCCCGCGCGGTCGCCGCCGCGTCGTCCGGGCTGGCGCCGGGCGCCTCGCGGAAGTAGAGGTTGGGCATCAGGGCGGCGTAGCCGTTCGCCGCGAACCTCCTGACGATCTCCTTGCTGGGCCAGTCGTATCCCGGCATGTGGTGAATGACGACCACGCTGCCGCGCGCTGCGGCACCGTCGTCGGGTATGGCCAGGTAGGCCTCGATCTCATCACCGCCGAACCCGGTGATCCTGATGGTCTGCGCAGTCAGTGCCTCGGTCATCCCGGTGCTGTCTCCTTCGGCATTCGTCGTCGGCTGCCGGTGCAACTCCATCCTGCCAGCGTGCCCGCACGGCGTTTCCGCTGGAGTCGGCTTCCGCAATGGGGGATCATCGTCGCGGACGGGGTGGTCACGCAGAGAGACGGAAATGACACCGGTAGCTATTGTCTTCGTGGTCATCTTCCTGATCGTCGGCTCGGTTGCTGGCTGGCACGGCCAGAAGGCGGCCGCGGCGCACGGCGACGTGAAGGTGGGCAAGGCGCGTGCTCGCGGCGGCCGCAAGACGAGGCTGCGCAGCGGGCTGTGGGTCCTCGGACTCGGCGTCGTCGTCCTGCTCGCTGCCTGGGACGCGCTGTCGCACACGCACTAGCCACTCCGGTCCAGCCCGGTCCAGCCCGGTCGGCCCGCCAGGCGCGGTCGGCACGCGCGGCGATGCGCTAGCGTCGGTGTCGGCGTATCAGCGCGCGCAGAGGAGATCCGGTGGCGGCTAATGAACTGCTGATCGATGGCTTCGGGCGGATTCGCGAGATCGTCCACGACGTGCTTGACGGCCTGACTGCGGACGACCTGGCTTACCGGCCGGATCCGGGGGCCAACTCGATCGGCTGGCTGATCTGGCACCTGACCCGGGTTCAGGATGACCACATTGCCGGAGCCGGCGATCTCGAGCAGGTCTGGCTGACCGGAGGCTGGGAGAAGCGGTCCGGCCTGCCGCTGGATCCGGAGGACACCGGCTACGGGCACGGCTCCGACCAGGTGGCGGCGGTCCTGCTGCCGGCTGAACTGCTGGCGGCCTATCACGACGCCGCCTGCGAGCAGACGATCGAGTTCGTCAGCAAGCTGACCGAGGCTGATCTGCGCACGGTCGTCGACCGGCGCTGGGATCCGCCGGTCACGATGGGCGTCCGCCTGGTCAGTGTCCTGTCCGATGACCTCCAGCACGCGGGCCAGGCCGCATTCATCCGCGGCATGCTGGAGCGCCGCGGCTGACGCCGCCGACACGGAACCGCAATGGCCCGGGAACCGCAGTGGCCCGGCGGGCCCTGCAGTGGCCCCGCGGCCCCGCGGCCCCGCGGCGGCCCCGCGCCCAGCACACGGCCGGAGCCTGAGATAGTTGAGTTTCACAAAGATTGACAGGCTCAACTGAGCCAAGTAACGTTTGATCTGCTCAACTATTTAGCCGCTCAACTCTTCAACGGAGTAGCTGTCCAGTGCCCGTGCCACCAGCATCCGATCAGCAGAGCGCTCACCAGCAGACCTGGGAGGTCGCTGAGTGCTTCTTTGAGCTGATCGGAAATATTGCCGGCCAGGCCGAGCAGCTTGCCCATCGACTGAGCATCCCCGGGCCGTTCATCAAGGCCCTGCACACCCTCGACTGCCCGATGGCCATGAAGGAACTCGGCAAGCGCATGCACTGCGACCCGTCCTTCGTCACGCTGGTGGCAGACATGCTGGAGAAGCGCGGCCTCGCCAGGCGCGAGCCGCATCCGGACGACCGCAGGGTGAAGAACATTGTGCTCACCAGCGACGGCGAGGCACTGAAGCAGCAGGTTGAGACCGAGATAGCTGCCCGGATGCCATGGAACCGGGCCCTGAGCGCCTCTGAGCGCGCGCAACTGCTTGCCCTGATCCGCAAGATGCTGAGCGCTGACGACCAGGCCGCGGACGCGGGGGCGTCCGCCAAGGACGCCCTGCACGAGCACCTGTCCAGCCTGCTCACCAGCGCACTTCAGGACAGCATCGCGCAGGACAGCGCGCCGGACGATCAGCCACCCAGCCCCCCGGCGTCGACGGGGGAGGTGAAGGACGTCGTGAGCAAGACCACCCCGGCTGCCAGCTAGCAGCGGGCCAGCCAGGCGGCAGCTCACGCCAGGACCCCGCCGGCCTCGGGCCGCCAGCCGACCACGAGCCGCAAGGCCCCGGACGGCCTCTACCGGATTCTCTCTCTGGGCATCAGCGCGGCCATGCGCGGCGGCTCGGAGCACGCAGCACACATCTCCGCAGTTAAGCAACGCCGAACTTGACCAACAGCGCCCGCGCTGAACACGGAATGTAGCGAAGGAGTCACACAAACAATGTCTGCCAAGTCACCGGGCGTGGCACAGCAGCCGGGCGGCGTCGCTGTCGCTGACGGCGCTCAGGACGGAGCAGGGGGGCCGGGCAGCCGGCACCTCGGGCTGGCCCTGGTTGTCATCGCCATCGCGCAGCTGATGGTGGTCCTGGACTCGACCATCGTCAATGTCGCGCTCCCCCACATCAAGGACGCACTGGGCTTCTCCGACTCCGGCCTGGAGTGGGTGGTCAACGCCTACGCCCTGACCTTCGGCGGCTTCCTGCTGCTGGGCGGACGGGCCGGCGACCTGCTCGGTCGCCGTAAGGTCTTCGTTACCGGCATCATCTTGTTCGCGCTCGCCTCGCTGGCGGGCGGCTTCGCGACCAGCCAGGCCTGGCTGCTGACCGCCCGTGCGATCCAGGGCGTCGGCGCGGCGATCGTCGCCCCGACAGCACTGTCACTGGTCACGACCACGTTCCCGGAAGGCCCGCGGCGCAACCGGGCTATGGGCGTCTATGCCGCGATGAGTATCGGCGGCGCCGCGATTGGCTTGCTGGCAGGCGGCATCCTCACGACCTACGCCTCCTGGCGCTGGGTCTTCTTCGTGAACGTGCCGATCGCCGCAGTCGCCGCGATCATGGCGCCGCGCGTACTGGGCGAGTCGAAGCGGCAGAGCGGCCGGTTTGACCTGCCGGGCGCGATCACCGGCACCGGCGGCCTGGCCGCTCTGGTCTTCGGCCTGTCCAACGCTGCGACCAGCCAGAACGGGGTCTCGCACTGGGGCGACACGAAGGTGATCGCGTCGCTGGTGGCCGCCGTCGTGCTGATCGGCGCCTTCCTTCTCATCGAGTCGCGCAGCAAGCACCCGCTGCTGCCACTGCGCATCTTCAGCAACCGCGACAGGTCTGCCGCGAACCTGATCATGCTCTGCATCGGAACCGCGATGTTCGGCATGTTCTTCTTCCTGACGATCTTCGTGCAGACCGTCTGGGGCTACAGCGCCCTGCGAACCGGCTTTGCCTACCTGCCGATGGTCGCCATGATCATGGCGATGGCCGGCCTGAGCTCTCAGCTGGTCGGACGCATCGGCGCCAAGCCAATCCTGCTGGTCGGCTCACTCGTCGGCGCCGGCGGCATGTTCTGGCTGTCGCGGATCAACGAGCACAGCTCTTACGTCGGCGGCCTGCTCGGGCCGATGCTCGTCACCGCCGGCGGCCTGGGATTGCTCTTCATGCCGGTCACGCTCGTTGCCTTGTCGAAGGTTGCCGACCGGGACGCCGGCGTCGCCTCCAGCCTGGTGAACACCGGCCAGCAGGTCGGCGGCTCCATCGGGCTGGCGATCCTCGGCACCGTCGCCTGGACTGTGGTCGCGAACGTCGCCAGGAACGCCACCAACGCCGCGAAGGCCGCGGCAGCAAAGGCGGCGGCGGCCGGCCACCCGGTGCATCCGACGAAGGCGCAGCTGGCGCACTTCCAGACGGCCGTCACCAACCACTCGCTGGCGGTCGGCTTCTCCCGAGGCTTCGAGGTCTCGGCCGGGATCGCGCTGGTGGCCTTCTTCATCACCGTGTTCATGGTGCGGGTGACGAAGGAGGACCTCGCGGGCGTGACGCCGCCGGGAATGGCCTGATAACGACGGGAACGAGGCCGCGTCAGCCGGCCGGCCTCAGCAAGGCCGCGGCCTGGTCCGGACAGAACTCCGGGCCAGGCCGTTCCGCTGGCCAGGCCCGGATCCGGGCCGGACATTACCCCTGAATGGGGATGAGCTCCCGCGATAGGACTCGAACCTATAACCTACCGGTTAACAGCCGGACGCTCTGCCGATTGAGCTACGCGGGACCGTCTGCGCCTCTCCCCCGGCCGAGGTGACCGGGCGATCAGCGCCGCGGCCATAAGGGTAGCGCACCGCCACGATAGCTGGAGCAGGGCCGACCAAGCCAGCGCATAACCGGCCGTCGCGGCGGGCATGATCAGCACACTAGGGCTGCGCGCATGACCGGGTCCAAACGGGGAAGTCAGTGCAGCAGCAAGTCAGTGCGGCAGCAATAGAGTGCAGCAGCGCCGGCATGCTTTCAGATGGAGAGGTCCAGATGCGCTTCTATCGAGTGAGCTTTGTTGCCGGGTTCGCCGCCGGTTTCGTTGCCGGGTCACGAGCCGGCCGGGAGAAGTACGACCAGCTGGTGAAGCTGGCCAAGTCCACGGCCGAGAATCCGGCCGTGCAGCAGGCCGCCGGCGCAATCCAGGCTCAGGCGTCCTCGCTGGCGAGCTCGGCCGCCTCGAAGGTCGGCGACAAGGTCCCGCAGATCGCCCAGAACGCCGCGCGATCGGTCGGCGGCCACATCCCGGGGCTGAAGCACGGCAGCACGCAGGCCAACGGGACCGCCCCCGAGGGGGACCGCACCGTCGCCGCGACCAACGGTCACGGCAAGCGCAGCAAGTAGCCGGGGTCAGGCGCCAGGCGTCGCAGCCGCCACGGTCAGGCCAGATACTCGCGAAGCATCTGCGCGCGGCTGGGGTGGCGGAGCTTCGCCAGCGTCTTGGACTCGATCTGCCGGATGCGCTCCCTGGTCACGCCGAACTCGCGGCCGACCTCCTCCAGCGTGCGCGGATGGCCGTCGGTCAGCCCGAACCGCAGCTGAATGATGCGCTGCTCCCGGATGCTGAGGTTGTCCAGCACGTGATCCAGCTGGTCCTGCAGCATGATGAACGCGGCCGCCTCCATGGGCACTACCGCGTCCGCGTCCTCGATAAAGTCACCGAGGTCTGAGTCCTCCTCGCCGATCGGCGACTGCAGCGAGACCGGCTCCTGGGCGATCCGCTGGATCTCGGCGACCCGGTCCGGATGCAGCCCCATCTCGGCCGCGATCTCCGCCGGAGTGGCCTCGCGGCCGAGGTCCTGATGCAGCTGCCGCTGGATCCTGGCCATCTTGTTGATGGTCTCCACCATGTGCACGGGGATCCTGATGGTCCTGGCCTGATCCGCGATGGCGCGCGTGATGGCCTGCCGGATCCACCACGTTGCGTACGTGGAGAACTTGTAGCCCTTGGTGTAGTCGAACTTCTCCACGGCGCGGATCAGACCGAGATTGCCTTCCTGAATGAGGTCAAGGAAGACCAGGCCGCGGCCGATGTAGCGCTTGGCGATCGACACGACCAGTCGCAGGTTGGCCTCGATCAGCCGCTGCTTGGCCGCGATGCCGTCAGCCGCGATCAGCATCAGCTCCGCCATGCGCGCGCCCGCGCACTGGGTCTGAATGCCGCCCTGAATCTTCTCCTCGGCGAACAGCCCCGCCTCGATCGCCTTGGCCAGCTCGACCTCGTCGTGCGCGGTCAGCAGCGGCACCCGGCCGATCTCGCGCAGGTAGATCCGGACCAGGTCGCCGGTGACTGCGCGCCGGGCCTCGGCCTGCACCTGCCGCGCCGCCAGCTCTTCATGATCAGGTGGCGCCTCGAGCACTTCCACGCCCTCGTCCGCGAGGAGTTTCAGCACGTTATCGACGGCGTCAGCCGAGAGGTCACAGCGCTCGAAGGCCGCGGTCAGCTCGGTCATCGCGACCGATCCGCGTTCCCTCGCCTGCGCAATGAGGTCGGCTACCTGATCTACGGGGGGTGCAGCCGTGAGACTCATGCAGACCAGTCTGCGTCACGAACCCGGAGTTAAGCGGACTCAATATTGTCACCAAAGCGTTAGTACCGCGTGCACGCTCTCGTGTGCCTAGAGTGCTCCGGCCGCGCGGTCTGAGAGCACCTTGCGGCGCTGTTCGAGGGCAACGAGGTCGCCGAACATCCGGTTGTACTCGGTCTGATCGGTGACCGGGCTGAGGCGCTGCAGCCGCGACTTGACCCGCGCGATGTCACGGCTGACCGCGAGTTCCTCGACGCGGGCGAGCACTGCGTCGGCGAACTTGGCATCCGGTTCCCCGGTCAGGCCCGGCACCTCGAGCGGCTCGACGGCCAGCCGCGTCACGAAGCCGCGCGCGTTGTCGTTCGGCGCACCGTTACGCAGCCGCTCGGCCCACTCGCGCGCCGACCGCGCGCTGGCGACTCCGCCGTTCGCGGCGATCAGCTCGCACACCGCGGCGTGCGCCGGCGCGGTGAAGTACGCCGGCTGCAGCTCGTCAAAGACCGGGCCGCACAGCGCCGGGCGCTGGATGGCGAGCTTGAGCGCCTGCCGCTCGACATTCACGACGGGATCGTTCTGCTCGTACGCGCTGCGCTGCTGACCCGTCCCGCCGCCGGCCGGGCTGCCCTGGGCCGGCACCGTGTGCTCCGGGTAGGACTGACCGCGACCGGGAACGGGGCCGTCTGCCTGGCTGCCGCCGCCGCCCGCGCGGCCGCCGCCGTATCCAGTGCCGTTGCTGGTCCCGCCGCCTGAGCGTGCGCCGGCTGCCTGGCGCGAGCCGTTCTGCTGGCGCGAGCCATTCAGCTGGCGCGAGCCATTCTGCTGGCGGCCGCCGCGGTCCTGCAGCCCGCTGTGGGCGAGGACCCGGTCGAGCACGAAGCCCTCGTCCATCATGCCGAGCCACCGGTCCAGCTTCACCGCGTACAGCTGACGCAGCCCCCGGTCCTTGATCCGGCCGACGATCGGAGCGGCGGCGTCCAGCGCCGCCAGCTGTCCCTCCGCCGTCTCCAGGTTGTGGTCGGCAAGGGTGCTCTGGATGGCGAACTCGAAGAGCGGCACCCGCTGCGCGATCAGGTCGCGAACTGCTGCGTCGCCGCGCTGCACCCGCAAGTCGCACGGGTCAAGACCGTCTGCCTGCACGGCGACGAACGTCTGGGTGACGAATCGCTCCTCCATGCTGAACGCCCGCAGTGCCGCGCGGCGACCCGCCGCGTCGCCGTCGAAGGTGAAGATCACCTCGCCGCGGAACTGGCTGTCGTCCATCAGCAGCCGCCGCAGGATGGTGATGTGCCCGTCACCGAAGGACGTGCCGCTGGTGGCGACGGCCGTCGTGATGCCCGCAAGGTGGCAGGCCATCACGTCGGTGTAGCCCTCGACCAGGACGGCCTGACGCCGCTGGGAGATGTCTCGCTTGGCCAGATCGGCCCCGTACAGCACGGAGCTCTTCTTAAACAGCGGTGTCTCCGGCGTATTCAGGTACTTCGGGCCGTCGTCGTCAGCGGCGAGCTTGCGCGCCCCGAAGGCGACCACGTCGCCGGTCAGGTCCGCGATCGGCCAGATCAGCCGGCCGCGGAACTTGTCGATCAGGCCGCGGCGGCCCTGGCTTGCCAGGCCGCCGGCCAGCAGCTCGGCCTCGGTGAAGCCGCGGCCGCGCAGATGCCGGGTGAGCGTCTCCCACTCAGCCGGCGCGTAGCCAACCCCGAAATGCCGTGCGTCAGCGAGCTCGAAGCCGCGCGAGGACAGGAAATCGCGTCCGGCCAGCGCTGCCGGGCTGTCCAGCTGCTCGGCGTAGAACTCCGCGGCCGCCTTGTGCGCCGCTAGCAGCCGCCGGCGCTGGGACTGCTCCTGGCCGGGAATATGGCCGCCCTGCTCGTATCGCAGCTCGATGCCAGCCCGGTTCGCAAGGCGCTCGACCGCCTCGGTGAAGCTGAGATTGTCGATCTTCTGCACGAACTTGATGACGTCGCCGCCCTCGGTGCACGAGAAGCAGTACCACAGTCCCCGCGCCGGGGTGACGTTGAAGGACGGGGTTTTCTCGTCGTGGAACGGGCATAGGCCTTTCAGCGAGCCGCCGCCGGCGTTGCGCAGCTGCAGGTACTCCCCCACGACTTCGTCGATGGCGGAGCGCTCGCGCACCAGCGCGATGTCCTCGTCGCGGATCCGGCCTGTCATCGATGCCCTCCGCCTGCTTGCCCGCCCTGCTGCTGGCTGAGTCTAGTCGCGCCCGATGCCACTCTGGCTGACTTGAGGCCACTAGCGCGGTCTCTGATGCGGGTCAGCGACCGGCGGCGCCAGCGGGCTGAGCTGCGGCGCCTGATACCGTCACGGCGTGCAGCCGCTGCTCGTGCTCTGGGACGTCGATTACACGCTGGTAGCAACCAGGCGCGTGGGCACCCGCCTGTACGAGATCGCGCTAGCCGAACTCTACGGAGTGCCGCTGCCACGCAATCTGACCTCCATGGCAGGGCGGACGGATAGCTCGATCGCGCTGGAGGTGCTCGCGGCTGCGGGCGTCGGCGATCCTGCCGCCGAGCTGACCCGGTTTCATCAGGTTCTCACTGCTCGTGCGCCCGAGATGGACGGACTGGTGCGCGAGCTCGGTACGGTTCTGCCCGGCGTTGAGGCCGCACTCACCGCGGTGGCCAGCCGGGCGGACGGGCGGCTCGTCGTGCAGTCCCTGCTGACCGGCAACATCCCCGCGCTCGCGGCGGTAAAGCTCGGCGCACTCGGCCTGACCGATTATGTCGATCTCAGCATCGGCGCCTACGGGGACGTCAGTCACCTGCGCGCCGACCTGGTCCCCGTGGCTCGGGGCAACGCCGCCCGCCGGTACGGGGCTGACTTCTCCGGCCACGCGACGGTTCTCATCGGCGACACACCCAGCGACATCGAAGCGGCCGCGGCCAGCGGTGCGCGCTCGGTCGGGGTCGCGACCGGAAGCTTCACGATGCAGCAGCTCATCGACGCCGGAGCCGGGGTGGTGCTGCCTGACCTCGCCGACACCGAGGCTGTTGTCGGCGCGGTACTCGGATACCCGTCGCCGGGGCAGCCGGCCGGTCACGGCTAGCCAGGTCGTTCAGGCCCCGCTTCGACCGCTCCCATTGCCAGGGCGCTAATGCGCCACCAGTGTCCGGGCCAGGTCGTCGTACCCGAGCTCGGGCCTGCTGGGCCACAGCTCCCAGTGCATCGCGCCGATCTCGAGCGGGTCCGCGCACATCTCATAGCCGCCCAGGTCACCGGTCGGCACCAGCCGCAGCCGGTCGATCGCAACGCCGCAGGCGTGCACGATCACATAGGCATCGGGGTAGGCCACGCTGAAGCCGGACTGCCAGCTCGCCAGCCTCGTGGTATTCGCGATCTCCACGCCCCAGTGCGCGGTCGGCCAGTCACGGTACCGGTCGGCTTGCTGGTTCGCGTACCGGACCAGCGATCCGATCAGGCCGTCCGGCCGGGCGCCCGGCGTCCTGATCTGATGCAGCGCCAGGTTGATCTGGGCGTACGTGGTCTCGAACGCGATCTCGCGAATCGCGTCTGAGCCAGCCTCGCTGTTATCGGCGTCGAACCGCCTGCGCGGGTAGGTACAAGTCAGTACCATCGCCGCGTCATTGGCATGGCCGAGCCGAACGCCCCTGATCGGCTCGTCGCGACGGCCGTGAATCGGCTCGATCCAGCGCCGGGCCGGCCAGTCCGCGTCGAGTCCCCACGGAGCGAAGTCGAGGGCGGCAGTTTCCATGCGTGACACCTTCTCACGCTCGGTAGCACCTCGCGCGCCGTGCGAGAAAGGTTTTCGCCGCCTGACGTCGCCGGCCCGCTGTATATGCCGCCCATGCCGGATTGGCCGAGCGGTGCCGCGCGGCCCGACTGCTACGACTGAGCCGGGGTCCTGAGCCCGGTCTCGCGGACGGCAGCAGCCACGAGCAGCGACCGCCGCCCGTGGCTGACATCGGCGGCCGCCACTGGCGACCACTCCGTCGCGGTGACTGCCCAGCCCGATTGCTCCACAAGCGCCAGATGCTCTGCTGGCGGCAGTATCGTCCGCCACGGCTCCGCGGCGGCAGTGCGACGACGCAGATTTGCTGCCGTCACGACCTCGGCGGAATCAAAGCCTTCTGCATGCGTCGCGATGCTGACCACGAGCCGGCTGCCGGGCGCCGCCCGTGCCGCCAGCGCTGTCAGCAGTCTCCGGCAGGTGCCCTCGTCGAGATAGACAAGCAGCCCCTCGCAGACGAACAGCGTGGGCTGATGGGCGTCGTGCCCCGCTCGCGCGAGCACCGCGCCGGCATCGTCGCTGCTGAAGTCTGCCGCGGCTAGCATCAGCGCCGCCCCGCCTGCCGCTCCAGCCGCGGCATCGTCCGTGGCGCCCCCCGCGGTGCGATCCGCAGCGCCCCCTGCGGCGCCATCCCCAGCGCCATCCGAACTGCCGGCCGCTTCGCCGAGTGCGCGCAGCAGCCTCGCCTTGTCCGCCTGAGTCGCCGGATGATCAAGCTCGAAGAACCTGACTCCGCTGGTCCGGAATCGCAGGGCGCGGTCGTCATAACCGGCGCCGCAGGTGACTACCTGCCGCAGTCCTGCCTCGATCGCGCCTGTCACCTCCGCGTCTACGAATCTCGTCCGGGCCGCGATACTCGGCTCCAGCCAGGCCGGCGGACTGAACTGCATGTCCCGGCACAACTTCCGCTGTGAGTCTGGATCGCCATGCATGCTGTGCGGCCGTCGCAGGCCAGCCCGGGTCAGGGCCACCGCCTGGCTTGTCCGGGATGGCAAATTCATAAGCAACAGCGTACTAATCTGAAAAGTGAACGGCATATCACGCAGGAATAGATCAGCTAACTAGTAAGTGATACCGTAATGATTGTGACAGCGCCAGGTCAGCCCGTCGAGTCGGCAGCCAGCGATATTCGCCGCAGCGTCATCAGCCTGGCGCGTCGGCTCCGGCTCGAGCGCGACTCGGCCAGCCTCACCGCGCTGGAGCTCAGCCTGCTCGGTCATTTGCACCGGCGCGGGCCGCTGACGCCGGGTGAGCTTGCTGCAGCCGAACGAGTGCAGCCGCAGTCGCTTACCCGGCCGCTCGCGAGTCTCGAGGCAGCCGGACTGATCGCACGGCACCCCGATCCAGCCGACGGCAGGCGCTCGCTGCTTGAGATCGCCGGGTCCGGTCGCGATGCGCTGCGCGCGGAAATGCAGCAGCGCGACAGCTGGCTCGCGGCAGCGATGTCGGCGCACCTGTCTGGCACCGAAATAGGGCTTTTGCACCTCGCGAGCGACCTGCTGCAGCGCCTCGCCGACGCCGACAGCGTTAACTCGTAAGATCACACGGGTTATAGGCCATGCGATCTTACGAGTTAACGGCCTGCTCCCGTTTTGTCAGTAACGTCCGGCACTCTGACTGCCATGGTGGCCGACCTGCCTCCGCAGTTACATGACCTCACTGCCACGCAGCGCGGTGTGCTGGCGCGCGCACAGGTACTGAGCGCTGGTCTGAGCGAGGACGCCATCGCTGTCCGGCTGAGACGCGGTAGCTGGCAGCGCCTGTACCCGGGCGTGTACGCGACCTTCTCCGGGCAGGTGAGTCGGTCGGCCGAGCTGTGGGCGGCCGTGCTGCACGCCGGTCCGGGGGCCATGCTGAGCCATCAGACAGCGGCTGAGCTGTGGGGACTGGCAGCCGAACCGAGCACGCTGATTCATGTGACGGTGCCCGGCAATAGACGCGTTCACAAGCAGGCAGGAATCAGGCTGCACGTGTCCGTCAGAGCGAGTGCTGCAGCCCATCCGTCACGTAACCCGCCGCAGACGCGGCTAGAGCCAACGGTCATCGACCTCTGGGAGACAGCGCGGAGCCTGGACGATGCGGTCGGCTGGGTGACTCGCGCGATCGGGCGGCGGCTGACCACGCAGGACAAGCTGCGCGCCGCGATGGAGGCGCGCGGCCGGATCCGGTGGCGAAAGCAGTTAGCCGAACTGCTCAGACCCGACGCGGCCGGCATCCACTCACCGCTGGAGCACCGCTACGTGCGCGACGTAGAGCGGCCGCACCGGCTGCCAGCGCCGACGAGGCAGGCAGGGGCGCGGCGCAGCGGCCGCAACGAGTACCGCGACACGCTCTACGAGGCGTACCAGACCGTCGTCGAGCTAGATGGCCGCGTCGCGCACCCAGGCGACAGCAGGTGGAAAGACATCCACCGGGACAACGCCGCGGCCACCAGCGGCCTGACCACGCTGCGCTACGGCTGGCACGATGTCACGACCAGAGCCTGCGCGGTGGCGGCAGAGATCGCTGCCGTGCTGGCCGACCGCGGATATACCGGCGCCCGGCCGTGCTCCCCCGGCTGTCCCGTTGGCCGCGAGCGGCAGCCAGTTCCGGAGAACGCCGGTCTCAGGCGCGGCGCAGCGCCGACGCGGCCACCCGGAACTGGGCGGCCAATGGGCGGCTCACCGCGTCGCGGGGCCGAGGCACGACCATCGGTCAGCGGCCGGAGCACCGCCATCCGCACCTCCCCGGTAGCTGCAAGGAGACCAGATCAGGTGCCAGTGGCGTGCAGCCGCTGATGCCAGGCCAGCGCCGAGGTATCGGTCAGCGAGGCGATCTGGTCGATCACGACGCGCAACCGCGCCCGGTCGTCACCAGCGTGCTCATACTCGTGCCGGAACAGCGGATCCAGCGTCGCAGGCGCCCCGGCCCGCACGGCGTCTGCCAGCTCGGTGATGATCTCGCGCTCGCGAGCCTGCGCCGCCTCGGCGCCCGAGCGGAACATCACGTAATATGCCGTCACGCCTTTCAGCAGCGCGCATTCGAGCCGCTGCTGGCGGGGCACTACCAGGTCGGCTGCGTACCGGCAGATCGGCGGCTGGCTGGCCGGCCTTGTTGCGTGCTCGGCAGCACCGCAGAGCCGGCCGATCAGCACGCTGGTCAGGTTCTTCACCGCGGCTGCCGCAGTCAGGCTGCCATCGAATTCGCGCGGCCAGCAGTCCAGCTTAAGCAGGCCGCCGAAGGCGTCGCCGAGCTCGCCGGCCGTCGTGAAACCCGGCGGGCAGTAGGCGCGCACGGTTAGCTCCGCGACCGCCTGCTGCTCGGCCGGTGATCGCAGCTGCGCCAGCGTGACCAGGCCGGCGTGCAGCCCGTCTTCCAGGTCGTGGACCGAGTAGGCGACGTCGTCGGCCCAGTCCATGACCTGCGCCTCCAGGCAGGACCTGCCGTCCGGTGCGCCGTCCCGGATCCAGCGGAACACGGCCGCGTCATCGGCGTAGGCGCCGTACTTGCTTGCCGCCCTGGCCGGCTCAGGATCGCCGGGACGGAGCCCCGCGGCGCCAGCACCGCCGGGGGGCGGGCCCACCCACGGATACTTCAGGGTCGCGTCGAGCGTTGCCCTGGTCAGGTTCAGCCCGGCCCCCGGCACCTTCGCCTCGAGGCGGGTGATCAGGCGCAGGCTCTGGGCGTTCCCCTCAAATCCCCCGCAGTCACGCGCCAGCTCCGCCAGCGCTGCCTCGCCATTGTGGCCGAACGGCGGGTGGCCGAGGTCGTGGGCCAGGCAGGCCGCGTCGACGAGGTCGGGATCGCAGCCGAGAACCGCGCCGAGCTCGCGGCCGACCTGAGCGCATTCCAGCGAGTGGGTCAGCCGGGTGCGCGGGAAGTCGCCGGAGCCGACGGCGACCACCTGGGTCTTGGCCGCGAGCCTGCGCAGTGCCGAGCTGTGCAGGACCCGGGCGCGGTCGCGGATGAACGGACCGCGCGCGGAGCCGCCAGCGTCGTGCGCGCGCTTAGGCGGCTCCTCCGCCCAGCGCGCAGTGGCCAGGCGGTCGTAGCCGCCATCGCCGGCGCCCGCCGTCACCGGCTGTCGCTACCTCCGGTGCTCTCCATTACCGCGGCGCGGCCGGCCTCGAGCCGGGCGACCGGCACCCGGAACGGCGAGCAGGACACGTAGTCCAGGCCTGCGGAGTGGAAGAAGTGCACCGAGTCGGGGTCGCCGCCGTGCTCGCCGCAGACGCCGATCTTCAGGTCCGGCCTGGTGGCCCGGCCTTCCTCGACCGCGATCTTCACGAGGCGGCCGATACCGTCGACGTCGATCGTCTCGAACGGCGAGACCCCGAAGACGCCCAGCTCGATGTACCGGCTGAAGAACGACCCCTCGACGTCGTCGCGGGAGAAGCCCCAGCCCATCTGGGTGAGGTCGTTGGTGCCGAAGGAGAAGAACTCGGCCGCCTGCGCGATCTGGCCGGCGGTCAGCGCGGCCCGGGGGACCTCGATCATGGTGCCGATCAGCGCGTGAACCGCGGTCCCGGTCTCCTCGGCGACGGCGGCGAGCACCTTCCCGGCCTCCTCACGGGCGGCCTCAAGCTCCTGAATCGCCCCGACGAGCGGGATCATGATCTCCGGCTTCGGGTTGCCGCCGGCCTTGACCCGGTCCACCGCGGCGTGGGCGATGGCCCGGACCTGCATCTGGTACAGGCCGGGAATGACAAGTCCGAGGCGCACGCCGCGCAGGCCGAGCATCGGGTTCTCCTCGTGCAGCCGCCGCACTGCCTCCAGCAGCTTGCGGTCCTGCTCGGTGGCCTTGTCGCCGGCCAGCGCGATCTTGACCGACAGCTCGGTCAGGTCGGGCAGGAACTCGTGCAGGGGCGGGTCGAGCAGCCTGATGGTGGCCGGCAGCGCGTCCATAGCCTCGAAGATCTCCACGAAGTCGCCCCGCTGGAGCGGCTCGAGCGCGTCCAGCGCGGACTGGCGGGTCGCGTCGTCGTCGGCCAGGATCAGCCGCTCGACCAGCTGGCGCCGTTCGC
>Ga0302324_100004742_pt1 | contig 29988 bp, 26 predicted proteins | sample Palsa_T0_1_FD_201949 | JGI IMG/M metagenome (GOLD analysis project Ga0302324, IMG submission 201949) | Peat permafrost microbial communities from Stordalen Mire near Abisko, Sweden - Palsa_T0_1 | ecosystem: Environmental > Terrestrial > Soil > Palsa > Peat permafrost | place: Sweden: Abisko...
ATTATGACGAGGCCATGAAGTGGTATCGGCAAGCTTCGGCGGCCGGAGATTACATTGCTATGTCCTTCATCGGCAACCTATACGAGCACGGCTCCGGCGTGAAGAAAGATAAGGACGAGGCGATCTCGTGGTACCGGAAGGCCGTTGCGGCCGGAAACACGCAAGCCAACATCGATCTGCGCCGGCTTCACGCCCAGCCTTAAAGAGCGGCTTGTGCGACCCACCCGACGCGCGGCTAGTGGCGCGGCCGGCCTAGCGTGCGGGCCAATTCCATTTCGGTGCGTTTAACGGGGTCGCCCCCTCCAGCTTGGTCTCCCCGAAGTCTTTCAGCAGATGAAGGCGAGTGCAAAGAGGAGCGGCAGTCAGTGTTTCGATGAGCGTTGTCGCATGGGAAACGACGATGATCTGTGTGTTCTTCGCTGCTGCGAGGATCAGTCTGGCAAGCGCCGGCAGTAACTCGGGATGCAGGCTGGTTTCCGGCTCGTTTAGCACAATCAGTTCAGGCGGGCGCGGCGTAAGCAGAGCCGCAGTCCACAAAAGGTAGCGGAGCGTTCCATCCGACAGCTCGGCCGCGGTAAGCGGCCTCAACAACCCATGCTGCTGCAACAGCAGTTCGAAGCGGCCATTCTGCGCCTCCACAGAAAGCCGGCTACCTGGAAAGGCGTCTTCAAGAGTCGTAGCGAGGGCTTCGTCCGGCCGGATCTCAGCGATGGTCTGAAGGGCAGCGGCGAGGTTGCTGCCATCATGGTGAAGCACTGGCGTGAAAGTGCCAACCTGCGCAGCCCGCGCGGGCGAGTCGGAATCGGTCCGGAAATGGTCGTAAAAGCGCCAGCCGCGAACAGCTTCGCGAACCGCCAGCATCTCCGGCGCTCGCTCAGGGTCAGCTACGGTAGCTAGCATACTGTCGGTATCTGACAGATGTTGCGTTAGCATCATCGGTTCTTCGTCGCGCGTTGTTGAGAGCCAGACGAAGTTGTTTCTGCGATCAACCAGAGCAGAGGCTTTCCGGTAGACAGGCCCATGCCAGATGCACTCGCGTTTGATATGAGGATCGAGCTCAAACATCGTCGACGGTGGCGGCGGTGGAGGGTAGCCCAAGTCGATGCTGTAACTGTACGCACAACCGCCAAAGCCAAGCTTGAGACTAGCCACTTTTCTGTTCTTCAGGGGTTCGACGGCATACGTTCCTTGGCGGACCCCCCGCGCGATTGTTTCCGGACCCGCCCAGAATGTTGAACGCAATCCGCCCTCACGGGCGAGGGAGGCCACGACCGCATTCTGCGCCGCGTCGGCCAGCAGACGTACCGAGCGATACACGCTGGACTTGCCACTTCCATTCGCGCCGGTAATTACGGTCAATTGTCCAAGAGGCAAGATCAGGTCACGCAGCGATCTATAACCTTGAACAGCTACAGTGCGGATCATGAGTTATAGCGTATCGCGAGGCGACTGATCCGCCCGCTACGGCCGCATTGGCAACCCGCACACGAAATTCTCGGCCTTGTCCGTGCTCCCCGTTCCCGTCCATTGCGCTTCCATCGGATAAGGGCACAGCGGGCGCGTGCGATCCACCACGCCGTTGGTCAGGTGCGACGCGATAATCTTCTCCGGCGCCACGCCGTGATCTACCCACTGATCCAGCGCCTCGAGCATATTGAATGTCGATGGACCCGGCCCGCCGCCGCAGTGTTGCATCCCCGGCACCATGAACAGGCGATAAAACTCCCGCGTGTCGCGCACGCCGTGATTCCCGCCACGGCCCATCACCCTCGCCACGCTCTCGTAGTAATTGACGCTGTTCAGCGGCGTGATGTCGGGATCGCTCCAGCCGTGGTAGTGAATCAGTTTTCCGCCGCGCGCTTTGAAGGCGCTGAGATCCGGGTCCATGGCACTGAACATCGCGCCCACCTTGCCGTCGGTGAAGTCCACGTCGTTGTCGAATCCCGGAGGCGCGTCGAACTTGAACGTCCGATAATCCCAGTTCGGATCCTCGAACACGACGAACTTGAAAAACGGAAAGCCCAGATTGCCATGCCCGCCGATTTTGCCCGGCTCCGTGCCGGTGATCCAGTTCACCCAGCCGCCCGGTCCGTCTTCGCCGCCCGGCACCAGTCCCGGATAAATCTGATCGCCGTCGGAGTTCCGAACGCCTGTCCACAGCTTCCTTACCGCGCCCACTTGAGCGGACGTCAAACAGCTTGGGCCGTCGCCTTCCTTGCACAGCAGCGCCGCCGGATCGAAGTGGCAACGCCGGGGATCGTTGAGCACGCCGTCCTTCACGCCATCCAGCGCGTCGCAAGCGTTGTTCACCGCCTCGGCGATCATCGGCACCTTGCTAGGCGGGATGTAACCGTCGCCCTCCATCGCCAGCGCCGCCCACAAGTGGCCGCCGATGTAGTGATGCACCCAGTTATTGGCCGGATCGCCCGCGATGATGCCTTCGTAATCGCGCGGGTAGCGTTGCGCCTCCATCATGGCCTGTTCGCCGCCGGCCGAGCATCCGGTGAAGTACGCGTGCGCGGGTTGCGCGCCATAAAAGGCCGCCAGCAGCGCCTTATCGGCTTCGGTCATCGCGTGGATGCCTCGATGCGCGAAGTCCACCACGCGCTCGAAATGTCCCAGCGCCCAGCTCCCATCGTTCGTGTTGCCCGCGTGACCGGTGTCCGTGCTGCCGGTGGCGTAACCCTGCCGCAGCGGGACCAGCATCGCGGCGTAGCTGATGGATCCCGCCAGTCCGCCGTTCCCCACTCCCACGAATTTGTGATTCCACTGCGCGGGCATCCAAAGTTCGAAGCGGATTTCGGGCGCCACCACGCCCGCCACGCGGCAGAACGCCGGAACTTCGCCCGGCATGTTCCGGGCCGGCGTTTCGCTCAACGTCAGCGGCCCGGCCGAAACGGAAGTCGCGGAGCTGATCGTCACGCCCGGCAGCGCTACGTTGGCGAGACCTTCGCAAGGCCTCTGGGCAAACCCGCCTGAGGCCAATACCAACATCGATGAAAGCGAAAGGATTGCGCGATAATACACGTTCGAAATCTCCTTGTGCGGGTTTTCGGTTTCCTATTCTCGCACGAATCGCGCGCCGCGGATTACACTGAGATCGTGGACAACGCGCTGCCTCTCGAAACCACGCCGCAAGACGTCAAACGAAGTCTGGACGCTGGCCAACGCCTCTTCCTGATCGACGTCCGCGAGCCGGTCGAATTTCAGATCGCCCGGATTCAAGGCGCGGAGCTGATTCCTATGCGCAGCGTGCCCTCCGACCTGCAGCGTCTGGAAGCCTGCAGCGACCAAGGCCCGCTCATCGTCTATTGTCATCACGGCGTGCGCAGCATGAACGTCGTTAACTGGCTGCGCGAACAAGGCATCACTCATTGCCAAAGCATGGCCGGCGGCATCGATCGCTGGAGCCGCGAAATCGACCCCTCCGTTCCACAGTACTCCTGAGTTTCTGGTAAGGGTACGTGCTGGCGGTTTGGGCGTGATGCGCTATCCCGCAACACACGAAAACTGAGTGATGGCGCCGAGATTCTGAGGTCCAATTGTCTCGCGCATGGAAGACGGCAGTTTGTGGAAGTACCTGCCAACTTTCCCGAGGAGCGGCGCTATGTTCTGGAGATGCTGGGCGACGTATATAAATTACGATGCGGAGGCACGCGCTCCAAAACTTACGCAGTGGAGCGTCTCGAGTCTCATGAGCGGCCCAGTGATGAGGCAACTGCAGCAGTGGCTGGTAGCGCAGTGTGCGCGGAAGCAAGTGGGACCAAACTCGGGTCTGGGCAAAGCCATCACAAACTTATTGCGTCACTGGAAACGGCTGACGGCGTTCCTGCGGGAAGCCGGCGCACCATTGGACAACAATGTTTGCGAACGTGCGCTGCTGCATCGCAAGAATGCGTTGTCTTATCGGACGCTACACGGCGCCGAAGCGGGCGAAATGTTCATGAGCCTGATCCACCCCGATCCGTTCGACTACCTCCCTGAGTTGCAGAAGCATCCCGCGGAGCCGGCATCCAACCCTGCGCAATGGATGCCCTGGAATTACTCTGAGACGCCGGCGCGGGTTGGCGTAGAATAAGTCCTACATGGCCGGAAAGGACCTCTGCGGCCTTGCTCAGGAACAGCCGAAATGCCCCGGGGAGGCGCGGCCTCACGACTCGTCAATCGCGGAGGTTTTCGGCCACCCCGGTAAACGGACCCAGGTGCGCTCGGTGGACCGGTTACCGCCGTTGGAGATTGTGCTTGAGGTCCGAGGCTCCCAAGCTATTCCTAGCAATTTCCGCGCTATTGCTCAACGGGCCGTACGGTCGATTACCGATTACCTAAGCCGGGCACAGATCATTTCCAGGCGATTCACAATCAATATGTTGGAGTCCAAAAACTTAAAATGAAGGCAAGGCCATGAAGAAGCAAGCACGCAATCACGTCAACCGCAAATTAAGTGATTCCGACGGAGCGCCCGCCAAGCCCACCGGCGCAGTCTCGGGAGAGTTTGTCACCGAGATGTTAGAGTACGACGGTGGAAGGCAGGTCACGGTGTACGTTCAACCGGACCCGCCCGAAGCAATCGTCTTCGCCGGTGACGGTCAGGGAATCTCGAAGTGGGGCCGGTTGCTGGAGAAGGCCGACGTACCGTCCACAATGATCGTCGGTGTACATGGGCTGACCGATGAGACGCTGCGGCTCCATGAGTACTCACCGGGCTTTGAGCCGGAGCGGTTCGCGGCCCACGAGAAGTTCTTCGTCGAGGACGTTCGCCGGTGGACGGAGTCGCGGTTTGGCGTGGCGCTGCCCTCTGAACGTACCGCAATGTTCGGCGTCTCGGCGGGTGGAGAACTGGCCCTCGCTCTGGGGCTTCGGCATCCACATGTCTACGGTGCGGTGTTGTGCGCCTCGCCTGGCGGCGGTTACAAGCCGCCTGGCATTATGCCGAGTCCGCTCCCGCGTACATACTTAGTCGCTGGCACACAGGAGCCGTTCTTCCTCGAGAACGCAAGGAGGTGGGCTGACGCGCTGCGCGATGCAGATGCGGATGTCGTCATGAATGAGCGAGCTGGGTCGCACGGTGGCGCATTCTGGCGAGAAGAGTTCCCGCTGATGGTGGCGTGGGTATTCGGACGTTGACGCATCTCGGTGCCTCGTCGGCGGTCTGATACAACAACTCGTCTAGAGTGATCATCGCCAGGCTATCGAAAACTTGCACTACTGGGTGACACAGGGATACTGCTTCTGATCTGTGCACGCCTGCTGAAAGCTCACCAGTACTCCTGAGACTTCCTCGATACCGGCCCACTAGTGCAATATGCGGGCGCTCGTTTTCCTGACACTAGCTCTGACGTTCGCCCCGACCGCGTTCCCCGATAACCCGGTGTATTCCGCCGCCAGCATCGTCAACGCGGCCGACAACCAGGTGGGCCCGCTCGCGCCGAACACCATCGCCACCATCTACGGCCAGAATCTAGCCTATGGAACCGCGGCGCTCACGGCGGGCGACGTTCTCGGCGGCGTTTTACCCACCGCGCTTGCCGGAACCCAGGTGCGCGTGCTCATCGGAGGAGAGGGCGCCAACCTCTATTATGCCTCCCCAACTCAGATCAACTTCCTTGTCCCCTCCGACTTACTTCCCTTGACCGCAAATCTGCAATTGGTAATCGACGGCTTGGACGGCCCGGCCATCCCCATCCAGCTGGCGGCATCCGCGCCCGCGCTGTTCCAACTGGACGCGCAAAACGCCGTGGCCACGAAAGCCGACGGATCGGTTCTCAGGCCCACCGCGCCCGCTGCCCCCGGCGACATCGTGATTCTATACGCAACCGGCTTGGGTCAGACCAACCCGCCGGTGGAAAGCGGCGTCTTGCCCACCGAGGCCGCGCCGCTCAGCGACATCGCGGATTTCAGCGTTGTCCTGGATGGAACCGCCGTCGAACCCAAAGCCATCGCCTATGCGGGCATCGCGCCCGGCTTCGCAGGCTTGTACCAGATCAATGTGACGCTGCCTGCTTCCACCGGCCCGAATCCTCAAATTCAAATCGGACTCGGCGGCGTCTTAAGCCCGCCCGGAGTTCACCTTCCCGTTCAATAACCTCCGGAACAATTACCGAATCACCGTCCGCAGCAGGGCGCTGAGTCCGTTCCAAAGAATCTGGACCCCGATGCAGAGCAGGATAAATGACGACATGCGGATGATCACGTTCATCGCCGAGTCGCCCAGCGTCCGGCCCAGCCGTTCGGCGAACCGGTAACTCAAGTAGATCGACGCCGAGATAAGCGCCGACCCCAGCAGCATTCCCGCTATCAATGGCCATCGCCACTCCGCGCCTTCGGCCCGATTGGCGCCGACAGTAATGGCCACCGAGATCGAGCCCGGCCCCACAGTCAGGGGCAGCGTCAGAGGATAGAACGCCTGGCGGGAGTAGTTGGCTTCATTGCACTCCCGCTGGGACCCCTTATCGCCAGTCTCGTCGTCGTCGTTCGGCTGCCGCAGAAGCGTCCAGCCGGTTGAAATCACCACTAGCCCTCCGCCCACCTGGACCACCGGCAGCGAGATGCCGAAAAAGGCCAGGATATGGGTGCCGATGAAGATCGAGGTTAGGATCAGAATCAAGCCGTTGATGGCGATCATTCTTGCCAACACCGTTCGCCCCTGGTCGGACAGTCCCTTGGTTAACGACAGGAAAATCGGCACATTGCCGATGGGGTTGACGATTGGAAACAACGCTCCGACAACCAGCAGAGTATATTTCGTGAGATCGCTCAGTGCGCCCGCCATCATTGCTCACTGTACACCAGCGACCTTCGCTCAGACTACGTCTTGATCGGAATCCAGATCTCCAGGCCGCCGGTTCCCGTGCGCCCGTCGAACTCTTCGCCGTAGCGCTCGAACGAAATTCCTTCCGCCGGCCGATGTCCGGATTCAGGCAGCCACTTGTTCCAGATCGTGAACCAGGTCCGGCGAATGGAAGAAACGTGGTCACGATGCTTAAACACCACGTAACGTTGTTCGGGTATGCGCAGGCGGCTAAACTCCGCGGGCGCTTTGGAAAAATCGGACACTTCGACGCCGCAAATGTATTCCGTGTTGCCGGCATCGTCGCTATTGCAAATCACGCCATACGCCGTTCGGCCAACCTGTCCGGCGATATGGCCCAAGTGAGGCGCGAACTTCTGCCATTGCGCGGGAATACCGGCGCTGGTTTCCGAATTGTAGCGCTCGCTCAATCCTGCAATGAGCAGCGTCTTGAAGTTTTCAAAACGCGGCGGTTCCAGGTTCGTCAATAAAGTTTCGTCCATTTGGATCGGCTCCGTAAGTTGGATGTTGTCCAGATTTCCGCGCGCGCGGAGATCTTCGGGCGTCAGCCCAAATTGATCGCGAAAGGCGCGGGTGAATGCCTCGTGGGAGCCGTACCCCGCATCCAGGGCGACCGCCAGAATATCGGGCGCGCCGGCGGCGAGCGTTCGGGCGGATTCCGTCAATCGGCGGCCGCGAACGTAGCGAATAACCGACCACCCGGTAGCGATGCCGAAGACGCGCGACATGTGATAACGGGACACTCCGCCGGCGTCGGCGACGTCCTCCAACGTCACCTCTTCGGTAAAGTGGCTTTCGATAAACCAGAGCGCCTTGTCGACTGGATTCATACCGGCTCCCTCAACAGCACGAAGCCAGAATACCCGGTCTTCAGGGGCGCGACTTGATCCGCCTTGCCGGCAGCCAATATAACAAAAGCCGCCCGAGTCGCCCCGGACGGCTTTTCCTTCTTCCCTCTGGTTGTACTTCGACTAATCTCCGAAAGAACCGACTTCTTCTTCGCGCGTCTCTTCCGCGCCGGCCGCCGCGACTTTCGCTTTCGCGACCGGAGCCAACTGCACTAGCTCCGTTCCCGGCGTCTCTTTCAGCACGTGCTGGCGATATAGCTTCGCCATGCGTTCGTTTTCCTGCTGCTGCTTCAACTTCTCGTCGCGGGCGCGGGTCTTTTCTTCACGCGCGGTTTTGGCGATGCCCAGCTTGTCGAGATCGGTCTGCTTGGCGTGTTGCACGTCTTCGGCGCGCAGTACCAGTGAGTGATCCTTATTCTGGAGTCCCACGCTCTTGCCGCCCGCGAAAATTTCGTGCCGGCCGTTCTCCTCATACCACTTCGTAAGCGTAGCCGTCATGTGCATCTTCTCGATGATGTTGCGCCAGCCCACGCCGGTGTTGTAAGCGCAGAAGGAAATCTCGCCTTCCTGCGTGGCGTAGGGAATGATGCACTGCTCGGTGCGGCGGAAATCGTAATTGAACAGGTCCTGGAACCACATGCCGGCGACGAACAGGAAATTCCAGCGGTCATTGCGCCGCTTGGTGATATCGGCCATGCTGCGGTCGCCGGTGACCTTGCCGTAGCCGCCCTTTTGAGCCTTGCCCGACATGCCGAAGCATTTGTCGAACTTCGCCACCAGGTCCGTAAGCTTGAAATGGGTCGGCGATGTGAACGGATTGTAGTTGCGCAGCAGCGCGAGCGTTACGCCCGCGATGGATAGGAACCGGCCGCGCGCGGCGTCGTTGATCCGCGCGATGTCCTTCGCCAGCCGATCCGCGTTCAAGAATGCCGTCACGGGAACGGCTTCCTTGGTGTCCTTGTCGCACATGATCGCCATGCCGATGCCGCAGTTGGGATGGCAGCCGCAACTGATCTGTCCCCAATCGGCTTCCGGACCGTGCACCAGGTCGGCGAAATCCGAGAAAGTGCTCATGAACGAAATCGGGAACCAGTCGCGCACCGGCTCGCCCAGGCCCACTTGGTCCTTCACGTCGTGCGCAAGGTGCGAGAGCGTGTAGCGCTGAGCCTGACGGCGATCGTCCGTAACGGCTTCGTCGCGGCCGGTAAAAGAAATCGGCTGGAAACTCAAGAACGGGATCTTCTTCGGATTGTCGAGCGCGAATCGAACCACCGCGCCCACCTGCTCGTTATTGATTCCGTTCACGATGGTGATCACGGGCACGATGTCGACGCCCGCGGTCCACAGGTTTTCGATGGCGCGCATCTTCACGTCAAAAAGGTTGCCGACGGCGCGGTGAGAATTCGCGTCGTTCCCGATGCCGTCGAATTGGAGATAGGCGTAGCGCAATCCCGCCTCCGCCGCTTGACGGCAGAATTCCTTGCTTTTGGCGAACTCGATACCGTTCGTGGCCGCCTGCACGCTGTTGTAGCCCACTTTGCGGGCGTAGCGCACCGCTTCGAGGAAATATGGTGACAACGTCGGCTCGCCGCCGGAGAATTGCACCGACATCTGACGTTTCGGCTTGATGGTGATGGCGTTATCGAGCAGCGTCTTGATGTCTTCCCATGTCAATTCGTGGACGAACCCGACTTGATTGGCGTCCATGAAGCAGGGGTCGCACATCATATTGCAGCGATTGGTCAGGTCAACGGTCAGCACCGAACCTCGGCCGTGCGTGATGGTGCTGGTGCCATGTTTGTGCAGCTTTTCATCGTTATGTGCACGAATATCGCGGCCCGGAAACACGTCTTCCAGGTGCTTGAAGAACGCCGTGTCGATCGCCATCACGTCCTCGAAATGGCCGTGCTTGGGGCAATCCTTCACCATGATGATCTTGCCGTCGCGCTCGACGATGGTGGCTTTGATTTCGCCGACCTTCTCGTTCAGCAGGATCTCGTGCGGGAGCTTTCCGTCGACAATCTGCTGCCGGATCTCGGGGACGCAGCGCGGGCAAAGCGAATCGGTCTCGCGCGGCCAGCCTAGGGGCGGTTTCTGCTTCTCATAGCTCTTGAGCAGAGGCTTGTCGGACCAAGCCGGTTTGAAGGACGGGTTCTGCTTGATTTGGTTGACTTTATCGAACACGGTCCAGGCGGCGCTGGCCGCCGTCGTAACGGCCTTCTCGACATACTTTATAGGCTTGTGCATAGATGAAATGACCTTTCCAGAGTATAAGCCAGCCTGCATTAAAGAGGCTACACGAATGAGTTAAACCGCCCCATTTTCCCCCTCGGTGGGGATATCACCCATTGAACGGCGAGGGCCGGTCACGATTGAAAACGTTGGGTTTAGGCGTGAAGGCATATGATGGGGATGTGAACGTCGCCGACGTCAAGCGCCTGGCCGCCGAATGTGGGTTCGATTTAGCGGGTGTTGCGCGAGCCGTGCCGCTCCCCTCCCACGCCGACCGCTACCTCAACTGGGTTGATCGGGGACTGGCTGGCGCGATGGGATATCTCACCGACCGCAGGGCCGCGGTTCGAACGGACCCGAAACTACTGCTGGCCGAGGCGCGTTCCGTGATCTCGGTCGGAAAACTGTACAGCGGTCCCGAGTCGTATTCCACCGATTGCGCCGATCCCGAGAAGGGCTGGATATCGCGCTACGCCTGGGGCGAGGATTACCACGACGTGGTTCGTCGCGGACTGGAGAAACTGGTGGACCGGCTGGGGTCCGGCTACAAATGTAAGATTTGCGTCGACACCGCGCCGTTGCTGGAGCGATCCTACGCGCGGGAAGCCGGCTTGGGCTGGATCGGCAAAAATACCTGTTTGATCAACCAGGAGCTGGGGTCGTGGTTCTTCTTGGGCGAAATCCTGACCTCACTCGATATTGAGCCGGATTCGCCGCCGCCCGACCGCTGCGGGACTTGCACGCGTTGCATCGATGCTTGTCCGACGCAAGCCATCGCGCCGTCGGGTTACGAGCTCGACGCGCGGCGATGCATCTCGTACTTCACCATCGAACTGCGCGGATCGGTTCCGATCGAGATGCGGGAGGGAATCGGCCGGCATGTGTTCGGCTGCGACATTTGCCAGGACGTCTGTCCCTGGAATCGCGAGGCTCCGGTAGCCCGCGATCCGGCGTTTGCACCGCGCCATTTTGCTCCGCCGCTCGAAGAACTGGCTGCTCTGAGCGAAGCCGAATTTCGCGATGCGTTTCGCGACAGCCCCGTTCTGCGGGCGAAGTACGCCGGCTTTCTGCGCAACGTCGCCATCGCCATGGGCAACAGTCGACGCGAGAAATTCCTGGAGCCGCTTCGGGAGCTGGCGCAGTTTCCCGATGAGACCGTGGCGGAATCCGCCCGTTGGGCGATGAAGCGGATAGTCGGTAGTGGGTTGGTCTGAGAGCTCGGTCACTTCCCGACGGGCCTGGAACTTCTGGCGGGCGCGTGCTATCGGCAGTCATCGGCTAGAGACTCGGTGTCCGCCCAGCAACTTCCGATTCCTTGGTGCCAGGGGGATTTCGCGCCAGTAGTTGGCGTTTCTTGACCCTTCGGCGTCAGCAGCGAGTAATCCGCAAGGGGAGCTAGGATTGAGGAACCGGAGATGTCTGGCGACGACCAACGATCCCCTCGTCGAAATGCAAGAGAATGGCTACTGCGTGCTCAAACATCATTTCTCGCAAGACCTGATCAGTGCTTGCAGGGAAGGGTTTTGGCCGATCTTACTCGACTATCTTGACACCCACAGCGGAGCACCGAACCGCGGCCCGCATCGCCACTTTCTGCCGATGCCATTTACGCCGCCCTGCTTTGCTTCAGAGTTTTTCTTTGACAATGAGGTGCTCCGCATTGTCCGCGCAGCCATGGACGATAGAGTGGTTGCTGATCAATGGGGTTGTGATGCTCCCGTTCGCGGTTCTGCTCATCAGTGTCCCCACGCCGACTATCAACGGCCGCTATTTTATGAGCAGCCCGACCTAGCGTTGCCGACCTACATGCTTGTCGTCAGCTTCGCTTTAGTTCGGGTGACCCTGGACCATGGGCCCATTGAGATTGCGCCCGGCACTCACCGCTTGCCGCGAAAAGAAGCGCTTCGAGCCGTCGAAACTTCAGAAATTGCCTTGCAACCGGTTCCACTAGAGACCGGCGACGTCTTGATCCGTCATCCGTGGGCTTTGCACCGAGGCTCGCCAAATTCGACCGATACACCCCGGGCGCTTCTCTCCATTCGGTATGTCCGCCGCTGGTATGCCGACGATAGCCGAGATGTTAGTTCCATACCGCGAGCCGTGTGGGCCTCCCTGACGCCGGACCAACGAAAGGTGATGCGTTATCCCATTTCTCCTGAGTAGTAGCGTTTACTTGGTCTCCGGGCGCCGGGAGCCCACGAATCGGCATTTGCGCCGCGCCATTTTGCTCCGCCGCTCGAACAACTGGCCGCGCTGAGCGAAGCCGAATTTCGCGATGCGTTTCGCGCCAGCCCCGTTCTGCGGGCGAAGTTCGCCGGCCTTCTGCGCAACGTCGCCATCGCCATGGGCAACAGCCGCTGCGAGAAATTCCGGGAGCCGCTTCGGGAGCTGGCGCAGTTTCCCGACGAGACAGTGGCGGAATCCGCCCGCTGGGCGCTTGCGCGGACTAACGGCTAAAGAAAACCGCGGGGGTTAAGCAATATCACTGGATCGCAACCGTGACGGGCGCGCTGGCTGCGCCGGCGACCGTCAAGATCACCGGAACGTCGTTAGCGGCGGCTATACCGGAGGGCACGGTCACGTTGACCTGGTACAGCCCGACGAATCCCGGCGCCAAGCCCTGGAATAGAACTTTGGCGTCCTGGCCGCCGACGGTTACCGTCACCTCATTGTCAGTGTTGGACAGTTGGGAGGTTGGCGCGGCCGACCCAGCCGCGACGGGCGGAGTCACGGTCCCGAGGCCGGTACAGTAAATCAATAATGCGTCGCCCGCGCTGGCCGGATTGGCCGGCGTGTTCAGCTTGGGAACTCCACCGGGCTTCTGTCCCAGGATCGCTCCCGGTCCGCTGCCGCTCTGATTCTGCGTGAACACTCCGGGTTGGGCGGCGGCTACGGTAACGTTCACCGGTTGCGAAAGGGCGTCACCGGTTTGAATGATGAGCTGCTGGGTCGAGTTAGGCGCGATGTCGTAGGGAACGATAGCGTCGATTTGCAGGTTGGCAGTGAAGTAGAGCGGCAAGGACTGGCCGCCCAGGAAGGCCTGGGTGGCTGCCAGCGAGATTGGAAAGGGCGTCGTAGTAGCCGTCTGTCCGCCGCCCAGATTCAGGCCGTAGATGGAAATGAAATCTCCCGGCGCGATCACGGAGGCGCCGCTGGCCGCGTTGACCACTCCGCCCGCGTTGACGATCGGCGTAGCCGTACTGGCCGCGACCGAACCCGGCAGCGACAACAAACCGAAAAGGCCGGCCGGCGAACCAGCCTGCAAGTTGATCGTGGCATTCGCGGACGCATTGCTCGGGGTCCAGGTGGCGGTCCACTGGCCTGCTCCCAGCGGATTCAAAACCACAGCGGGATCGCCGGTTGAAAACGTGGCAACAACCGAGCCGCTGACTAGCGCATTGCCGCAATCATCGAAAATTTGCGCCTCCAGCGGCGCGGGCTGCCCCACGGTCGACTGAAAGGCAAACGGAATGGAAGTGAACCCGCCCTGAAGCAGCGCAGGGGTACACGAAATGGCTGAAGCCTTGGCGGACACCCCTCGTCCGGCAGCAGCGCTGAAACCGGATGCCGCCCTCCTGCGCGTAGTCCCTGGACACCCTACATCCCCACACGGCACGTTGATTTCGTTTTCTCCATAGACGACCTCCACATAATATGTATAGTCGATCTCGGGGAAATTCACTGCTATCAAGACAGCAAAGCCCTCCGTGGCGGGGCAGGCGGCGAACACGCCCGTCACCAGGCCCGCACTGGTGAAGCAGGTTGCGTTTAAGGAAACCTCCATCGAGGTGGTTTCTCCGGGCCCCGCAGAACCCGACGCCAGGGAGAACTGGAAGAGATTGCCGGCGGTTGGGATCATTTTATGTACCGGCCCGAACGTCGCCAGGTTGGCGGTAAAGCTGAGGGTCTTCGAGCCAGGGTTCGTTATATATACGGTCTGGGGCGAAGGAATCGAGATGGTGCCGGCGTTCGCGTCGTAGGTGGACGTAAAGAAGACGCCGGCCGGATTGAACGTGGGCGGAGGGGCAGGGTTCACTTGCATCTGGACACTCACGCTTTGCGGCGAATTCACGGCGCTAGGCAAATTGAAAGTAACCAGGCCAGAGTACATGCCGGCTGGGAGCGAACCAGGGTCCACTGTCACCGTGACAGGCGTTGCTGTCTGGCTTGCGCCCCCCGCTGCAATGGTTGCGTTCAGCCAATTGGGTCCAGAACCAGTGACCGTGGTGGCTACCGTTAACCCAGATAGATCGCCGGCGCCGGTGTTGGATACTTCAAGAGTTTGGGCGGCCGGCATCGGTCCCTCCGCTGCCGCCGTGAACGATTCGCCCGTCTCTGACAACTGCAGGCTTCCGCCTTTATTCCCGACAATCAGCTGGACAAGAGTGATTGTCGAAACTCCGTCAACATTCACGTCGACTTGTCCTTCGTACAACCCCAGCGCCAGTCCGGAAGGGTTCGCGGTTACCTGGATCGAGGAAGACGAACCTGCCGGAATGGATCCCGAGGAGACCGAAATGGAGAGCCAGTCCGATTTGGAAGTCACGGCTGCGGAAGCCGTGAAGCCCACGGGAGCCAACCCCTGGTTGCTCACAATCACGCTATTCGATAGCGCTGCGCTGCTTCCCTGGGGAGACTGGAATTGGAGGGACGAGGGGAGCACGGTTATGCCACCCGTGGCGTCGGGTGCATCGATCGTGCCGGAGCCGGTGTACGTAAAAGGAAGAACGGAATTGGCAGGGGCGCCTTCCGTCTCGGTGATTTGGAAGGTGCCAGTGGCATTTGTAAAAATGCCGGTCCCGCCGGTAATGGTTCCGAGAGTTGTATGCGTCGTGGCTGTATTGGGTTCCTGGGCATTGGTAGCAGTGAAGGAGTCTCCGGCCGCCAGCGTGAAGGTGAGGGAAGCGCCATTGGGGCCGATGGCCATCTGGCACGGGCCGAATGGAGGGATCGTTCCAGCGGCATTCTGCGGAAACGGAGTGGAGATATTGCCGGGTGTCTCCACGAGGGACACCGTGGCGCTGAGATTCAAGCTGAAAGAGACCGTTCCGGCAACGGCGGGTGATCCCAAGCACGCCAAGGCCAGCAAGGCCGCTATTCCACTTCTGCGCATTCGCGTTCGGCAATCTGATCGCATTGGATAAGCCTATCACCGATGTCTCGCGAAATACCGGCAAAACTGCGTCATGAAGCCGAATAATACTTCGACGGACGGCCAATTGACTTCACGTTCTATTGAACGGCAATCGTAACGACAGGGCTCGATTGGCCATCCACCGTAATCACGACCGGCACGGAGTTCCCGGTTGTCGTGCTGGCCGGCACGATGGCATCCACCTGATACAAGCCGGCGAAACCAGGCGCCAAACCGGCATAAAGGATCTTTGCATTGGCGCCTCCGATGGTCACTGTCGCGGGGTCGGTAAGCCGGGAAAGAGGAGACGACGGTGCGGCTGATCCGTCCATGACGGGGGGCGCCACGCTCCCCAATCCGGTCGCGTACATGACTACCGCTTCGCCCGCGCTGACCGGATTCGTTGCATCGGCCAACACTTGCGAACCATCCGCCATCACGCCGAGTATTATCCCTTGTCCGCTGCCGCTCCCATTGGCGCTGAAGATTCCCGGCTGCGCCGAGGAAATCGTGATGGTCTGCGGCGCCGAGAGCGAGTTCCCGTTAACCACGATTAACTGTTGAGAGCTGTTCTGCGGCAGGCCGAACGGAAGCACCGCGTTCACTTGCCCGCTGCTGGTGTACTGCAACGGCACGCTCTGGCCTGCGATCAACGCCGAAGTATTGGCGAGCTGCCCTGGCAGCGGCAGTTGGCTGGCGGATGCAGTTTGGGCCGAGAGTGCGGACCCGAAGATGGTCACAAAACTCCCAGGAGCCAGCGTCGAACTGGTCGCAAAGCTGGCTGCATTCACAACTCCTCCAGGAGACAATAAAGGTACCAGCGGATTCGCTTGGCCCGCGCCGTTGATGACTGCCGAACCGGAAATCGTCTGACCCGCTGGCGTTTGCATTTGCGCGGTTGCGGTGACGGCCGTCATCGGCGACGGATTACCCAGCACCCACGTGCCATCCCAGGTTCCGGTATTGTTCGAAATCAGCGAGAGAGGCGGATCTCCGTTCGAAAACGATGCAACCACCGATCCCGTCGTCATCGGATTTCCGCAATCGTCCAGTATTTGGACTATGATCGACTGCGGCCACCCGGCCGCAACGGTGAATCCCGCGCCAAGACTAGTGAACACCGGCAGGAGCTCGGTAGGCGTGCACGCGCCGGCGGCGCGCGGCGACAATTTAACGCTGGAAGCAGTGGTGCTCGACCCGCCCGGCGCCACCACCATCAGCAGCGCAATCGTACTGACCGTGTTGTCGTCGAAAGCGATCGCTAATTTCCCGGTATAGACTCCGGCCGGAAGGGATTGCGTAAATGTGGACGGCGTTGGCTGTACGGTGATGAGCTGCGTCTGGCCGCCTGCAATCTGTCCGGCAGCCGGGTTAGAGCCGAACCAAACGATTCCACCGTCGTAGAAATCCGCCGAAACAAAGCTGACGGCCGTATTGTTCGGGTTCGATATTGCAATGGTCTGCGGCGGCGGATTCGCTGCGCCGGCCACCGTGGAAAACGCCAGCCCAGTCGGTTCTACCGACGCCGGAACATGGGTACCCGCGGCGGCGACATTGAGAACGATTGTGAGATATTGCGAAGAAACCCCAGCCGATGCCACCTGTACGAGACCGTAGTACGCTCCCGCAACGAGACCCGCGGGATTCACGTTTACTTGAACGGTCGCGTTTGTACCTGTGCTCGCGGCGTTACCGGCGTTCGGCGTTACCGAGAGCCCCGAAGTGGTAGACGTGGCGACCTGAAATTGCAAGGTTCCCGTGCCGCTAGCCAGAACCTGGAACGACTGCGGCGCGGGCGAGGGACCGCCGTTGACCGCTTGGAACGTGAGGCCCGACTGCAAAACTTCGAGCGCGCCGGCTTGGCCACTCACCGCCACGTGCACCGGAATAGTAACGATAGTGGCAGCGCTCGCGCGAGCCGAGGCAGTGGCGCTCGCGGCCGCGCTGGTTACCGTAATCGCTCCGTTGTATGTTCCGGGCGCAAACCCGGTCAAGTTTAGAGTGACGCTCAGGGGCACCGCGCCGGCGGAGTTCGTCATGCCGCTGGTGGGCGAAACCTGTATCCAGGGTTGATTGGCCGATGCTTGGAATGTGATGGCTGCATTGCCAACGTTGGTCACCAGCACTTGACGGCTTGCTTGCGGAGAGCTTGTCGTCAAAGCGAGAGTGAGTCCGCCCGCGGCCGCAGTGATCTGGTTAGGCTGGGGTGACGCGACCGCGAAGCTGACAGGTATGGTAACGGCGGAGGGAGTCGCATCCGGGATGTTGATCGTAACGGTGGCTTGATAGGCGCCGGGCGCGAGCGATGTTGTGTCCACGGAGACATGGAGCAGCGACGGAAGCGTTCCGGATGCCGGCGTGATTGCGATTCCCGCGACGCCGGTCACCGCGGCGGTGAACGGCGATCCCGAAAAGGTTGTCACGAGTGGAATATCCGCGGAGAATATGCCCGAATTTCCCGTTTCTGCCAGGACTACCGGGATCGAACCGATACCAGTTCCAGTTCCCGTTGTCACTGTGAGCGGCGGCTGCACTGTCAACTGAACCGCTAACGATGCTACTGTGCTTCCGTCCACTGCAAAATTGATGGTGCCCTCATAGAGACCGGGCGACAAGCCCGATGGGTTGGCTGTGATCGTCAAAGTCGCCGGAGTGGATGCGGAACCGGGGCTTACAGAAAGCCAGTTTCCTTGGCTGTTAGCCGTAGCCTGGAACGACACCGCGGTTCCGTTGTTGGACGATACGGCAATCGTTTGTGTGGCGCTGGTGGAACTGGATGTAGCGAAGGTGACCTGATTGGCCGAGAACTGGAGGGCAGGTAAAGGTGGTGGGATTACTGTACTGAACTCTGGGGTGAGCCGCCTGATAACATCCCGAAACGCGTCGGCAATGTAGACGTGCCCGACATCGTCCACCACCAAGCCAAGCGGGAAGCCCAATTGCGCCGCGGTAGCGGGGCCGCCATCACCGCTGTCACCTGTAACGGCGGTTCCGGCAATGGTCGTAATGATCCCCGAGGGCGTTACCTGACGAATCACAGAGTTGTAAGCGTCAGGGATGAGCAGATTACCCGCTCCGTCGAAAGTAATAAAGTAAGGGTAGTTCAGTTCCGCCGAGGTTGCCAATCCTCCATCGCCGCTGTAACCGGCGATCCCGTTCCCGGCGATTGTGACAATCGTTTGGTCTAAAGCCCTGATTTCCCGAACCCGGTTGTTGCCGTTGTCAGAGAAGAAGATGTTGCCGGCGCTATCCACGCGAAGACCCACGGGAGCGTTGAGTTCGGCATTCACTGCCAACCCGCCGTCGCCAGAGAACCCTGCTGTTCCGGTGCCGGCGATAGTCGTGATTGTTCCGTTGGATATGGCTCGAATCCGGTTGTTCCCTGAATCCGAAACATAGAGAGTTGTCCCAGACGGGGAAAACACAACTCCTACCGGTGAAGCTAACATGGCGGAGGTCGCTGGGCCATCGTCCCCGCCAAATCCAGACGTTCCAGTGCCGGCGAAGGTGCTGATAATGCCTGTCGCAGCGTTGACGAATCGGATGCTGGAATTACCCTGGTCAGCGATGTAGTAATTTCCCGCTGCATCTAAAGTGATATCGGCAGGGGAAGACAACCCGGCATTGAGCGCCGGGCCCCCATCGCCTCCTGAACTGATGTAACCTCGTCCTGCGACCGTCTTAATGTCGGTAAAGCTGGCATTCACCTCGCGGATGCGGCCGTTTCCCTCGTCGCAAATGAAGAGGTCGCCGCTGGAATCGAGAAACAGGCCCCCGGGGAAATTCAATAGAGCGGCCGTGGGTGGAACGTTCTCCGGGCCTCGAAAACCAGCGTACGTGCTGATGATGCCGCCGGAGACTTTCCGAACCACATTGGGGACCACGTCCGAGATATAAACGTTCCCATTACTATCCACCGCCACGCCGAATGGATTGACGAAGGTTGCGTTGATCGCCGATCCGCCGTCGCCGGAGTATCCGGAGTTGCCAGTCCCAGCAACGGTGACAACAGTTTGATTGGCTGACAAGATTTCCCTGACGCGCAGGTTCGTGTGATCGACAAAATAAAGATTGTTCGACGAGTCGATGGCGACGGAGTATATGACCCCGATGTTGGTATCCAAGGCGGGAAGTCCTTCACCGTTATAGGTCTCATTTCCCGTGCCAGCGTAAAAAGTGATATTGCCTTCGGTGTCGATCCTTCTTACAAAGATACCGTCTCCAAAATACAAGTTCCCGGCGGTGTCAAAGACCGGGCTGACTGGAAAGTCTATCTGAGAATCCACGGCGATCCCATTGCCGGCGTACCCTGGGGTTCCCGTTCCAGCAATAGTGGTAATGATGTGGGTAAGGGCGTCAACTTTGCGAATCCGGGCATTGGCTGGATCGGCGATGTACAGGTTCCCGGAGGGATCGAAGGTAATACTGTTTGTGATGCCGCCACCAAGTTTCGCTGATGTCGCTGGAATACCATCGCCATTGTATCCGCACTGACCAATAATGCCTGCATATGTCGTAATGATGCCGGTTGCCGCATCGACGCGCCGGATTGCGCAGTTGACTGTGTTGTCGGCGATATAGAGATTTCCCTGAGGGTCCTGAGTGAGATAAAAGCCATCATTGAATGTGGCGCTTGTGGCCGGGCCCCCGTCCCCAGACCCGGCGCTGTAGCCCGCCAACTCCTGGCCGGTCTTGGGGCCATAGCCCGCCACGACAGTGGTTATCGTTGTGCCATTCGCTATCTTATCGACGAGGAAGCGCCCCCCCTCCGCGATATACAAATTGTTAAATGGGTCGACGAACAGCCCAATGGGGTCCACAAGCGCACGTAGGGAAACAGGCGACCCCGATTGAAAGGGCTGCCCAACCACGGTATCGATTCGATATTGAACTTGAACCTGCGAAAAACCACTAACCGCCGCGAGGAGAAGCAAGCAAGTAATTCTTCGATCAATCGAAATCCTACGATCATAGGAAATTACCGTGCGAAGGACAACAGCAAGGTTGCTTTTCATATCGCCTCCTGAAAAAGACGCAAGCTATTGCCGGATTTCCCTGCCGTACCGGGGTCCTGCCAGTATACATGAAGTCGCGGGTTAAGCTATTAACGGCTAAAGAGAACCGTTATCTTTCCGGCGGCGTTGTTCGAAACGACAATGTCATCCTTCCGGTCGCTATTTAGATCCGCGACGGCGAGGCCGGACCAGCCGAGATCCTTTACGTTTCTCGAAGACGCTTGGAAGGTTCCGTTTTTCGATCCGAAGAACAGCATCAGGCTATTGCTTTGTGCACAAGAAACGACGATGTCGCGGAAGCCGTCGCCGTTGATGTCCCCGGTTGCCACACGATCGGGCCCTCGGCATCCCTCGAGCGGCAGCAGAGCGCCGCGCATCGGCGCGAAGCCGCCTTTGCCGTCGCCGAGCAAAATCGCTACCCCGCTCTGTTTGGGATCTTTCACCTCGGGCGCGTAGGGGATGGTCACCAGGTCGAGGTTGCCGTCCTGGTTGATGTCGTCGATAGCGACCGACCACGGCGCCGCGCCCGTCGGGAAGGGCGAGCCCGCGGCTTCATGGAATCCGCCCGTTCCGTCGCCCAGCAGGATCGTGACGCTATTTCCATCCAGGTTGGTGGTGACGATATCCGGCTTGCCGTCTTTGTTGAAGTCCGCGGATCGAAGCCGCTGATACGGCCGCTTGCCGACGTCGAAGAACTGGCCCGGCGTTATCAAGTTTCCACGGCCATCTCCGAGCAGCAGGTTGATCTGGTTGCGACCCCAGCTATCGGTCACTGCGTCCAACTTTCCGTCTCCATTGAAGTCCGCCACCGCTGCGCCGTGCGGATGCGGCTGGGAACGAGTGGCGAACGGCGAATGCTCCGACGGCCGGAAACGGCCTTGGCCGTCGCCGAGCAGGATTGTCAGGTAAGGCGTCTGCGTGTTCGGGACTAAAAGGTCCAGGTTGCCGTCCCCGTTGAAATCCCCAATGGCGATATCATTCGGATTCTTTCCAACGGGAAAGGGCGAATCTGAGGCAGGTCGAAAATGCCCTTTTCCATCGCCCAGCAGGACAGCCACAGACTCGTCGGCTGTGTTGGCGACGACAATGTCAGGCTTGCCGTCGTGATTCAAGTCCGCTACGGCTACCGCAGCTGGCTCTTTACCCACCGGAATCACGAGTTCATCGAACGTCGCCACAAACGCGGGCGCGGAGCAGAGCAGGGCCGCGCCGACGGCCATCGCACCGGCAATCTTCTCGCGCATACAGCCTCCTGTCATCCACCGACGTTCGCGGGCCGGTTTTGTTAGATCCGTCCAACCTTAGAACGTGATCGAAGGCAGCCACGCTCCGGCCGGTGCGTTGTAAAGACCAGTGGTCATCAGCGTCATCATTTGCACGATGCGCAGTCCGTTTTCCAGACACCACTGCAGCACCGCGCTGTTTCGCGATGGCACCAGGATTCCAGGTCCGCCGAACGATTCGGCCGAGGCGATCAGCGCTTGCAAATCCAGATTGGCTTCCGTCGTGGCGTGACCGAAGAAAGCCAGTCCGGAAGCGTATCCGGTGATGCGGCCTTCGCGCTCCACTACAAGAGCCGCGCCTCGCTGAATGCCATCGGCCAGCTCGCGCCCGCGCCCAAATCCGTGAATCCTCCGGGACAGCTCATTGCAACTTTCGACGTCGGCCGCCCGCGCCGCGCGCACGCTCGATCCCGCGACGCTTCGTTGGCGCGTCCGCCCCTGCATGCAGGCCAGCGGTTCGCGGACATCGAAACCTAAGCTGGAATATAACGAAAGCGAACGATTGTGATACGCCGCCTGCACTAGACGGACGCCGGGGGCGTTGCGATCGCGGGCACGGTCCATCACGGACTGCATGAGCGCCCGGCCGACGCCGCGGTTTTGGCCCTCGGGATCGACCGTGATGGGACCGACGCCGGAGATAATCGACCGTTCATCCAGGCAATTGCTTCCGCAAACGCGGCCGCCCGCTTCGGCGACGACGCAGTGGAAACCGGGGTGGGAGAACATCATCTTGAGAGCTCCGGTAGCGACGTCGGGGCTGGGGAAATCGCACGGGAATCCGTGAGCCTGGCTAAGCGCGCTAAATGCCTTGTAACAGATTTCGCCGCACACTTGAGCATCTTCGGGCGTGGCGGCGCGGATTCTGAAATCCGGCTGTGGTGTCGCGGACATGACTTGCTCCCAACGTGAATGATAACGCTCCGGCGGCCGGGTGCGTTAGAAGGCGGTGTATAATCGGTGGCGCCAAGAATCCCAGGCCATGCACGCTCTCGCTTTCAAACTCGCAAAGATCGGATGGCTGTTCCTGGTCGTCGATCTCGCCATATTCGTTGGCGTGATGATTGCTTTGATTGTCTACACGCTCAGGCGCGGCAAATCGGACGAAGACGAAGGACGCGTAATCACAACGTCGTCGTTGCCCGGCAATCTTGACCCGACAATCCGGGGCGTCTCCAAAGAAAAGGTATTCGTCAGCCGGTCCAAATTCGTCAGCATGCAATCGCTGGTCAATGGCACTGCGACGAAACAAGAACGGGCGTTCGCGATCGGCATCACCGTAGCCTTAATCAGCTTCAGCCTGATATTCCCATGCGCCGCGCTGATCAGCCTGCCTTCCGCCGGTCCCGGAATATTGGTGTTCATGTTGGTGCCGGTTGCCTTCGCATGGTCTATGTGGAAGACCATGTACAAGGACTATCGCGAGGCCGCGAAGAATAAGCAGCATCGTCGCTGATCGAACGCTACGTTGTCTTTCGTTGCACAGTCGGAGCCTACCTCCGAATTTCACCAAACCGCTGGTACGTTTTTTCAAATTCCGCTTGGAGAATCGGATCCGGCGCCGTGAGGCCGTCCACCACTCGTTTCCCCCACTCGAAATACTCCCTTTTCCGTTCGTAGTCCCAGTCGGGCGGTGGGCTTGAGAGGATCGAGCGGAGGTTTGAGATTTTGTCGGCCAGTTTTATCGTTTGCGCGCGGACGGATAGTTTCGGCGCATGTTCGATTTGAAGCCGTTTTCGTTCGTCTTTCGGCAGCGACTTGTCGTCCGTCACTTCCAGCACAAGATCTGCGACATCCTGGCCGAATAGTGCCGTCAGTTCCGATGCCGTCACGCCCACGTCTTCAATGGTGTCGTGAAGTAGCGCGGCGATTACGAGGTTGGCGTCAGGTTCAGAGAGTGTCGAAGAAACTAGATGAGCAACTTCGATCAGATGGTTGATGTAGGGTTCAGCAGCGGCGCCTTTGCGTTTCTGTTTTGCGTGTTTGTCGGCGGCGAATTGGGCGGCTGCAAGGATCGTTTGGATTTCGCGGGTCACTTTTCAGGCTACCATCAATAGAACCCCATGCCGATCATGGCCGCTCAGCATCATGCGGTCCATGAAAGATTCAGACGAGCAGGACTGAGGGCGCCGCATACCACATACTACTTCGGCGGCAAGCAGCAGAAACTGGAGAACACGGGAAAGCTGTTGCCCAACTTGACGTATGTACAAAGTGTCCTTACACTAGAAAGTGCGTGGGTTTCGAGTGGGACGAAGAGAATAAAGCCGGAACCAATTTTCACAAACACGGCGTCCGCATGCCAGAGGCAATTCCGGTGTTTGACGATCCCTACGCAATCACAATCGTGGATGACGAATCCGATCCGAGCGATCAGCGGTTCATCACGCTTGGGATGGGGGCGGCGGGCCGCTTGCTCGTAGTGGCCTACACTTGGCGTGGGAAGAACATTCGGATTATCTCCCCACGTCCCGCGGAAACTCACGAACGCGAGGAATACTAGGCAGATCGATGAAGGATAAATACGACTTCAGTAAGGGGAAGCGGGGCAGAGTGCTTCCGCCGGAGCCTGAGCCCGAGGGCAAGACCCGAATCACGATTCGCCTGGACCATGATATTGTGGATCGCTTCTTTCGAATGGCGGAGGAATCCGGGGGCACGGCCGGGTATCAAACGCTCATCAACGCGGCTTTGCGGGAGTATCTCGACGGGAAGGTACCGAAGTTCGAGGAGACGCTGCGACGCATCATCCGAGAGGAGTTGAAATCGAGACGCCGCTTGAGCGGCGATTCTGTGAAATTGCCTCGCCGCCGGAACCTGACGCCTGGAGCCGCCGGCCGAACTAGCAAATCCGCCTGAACATTTGCTAGTTTGTTTGTTAGTTGCAAAAAGTAAAGCCCACTGGCGACGGCGGACTCTTTCTTCTAAACTCTTTGTTTTCTTTGGTGCGGATGAGAGGACTTGAACCTCCACTCCCTTGCGAGAACTAGAACCTGAATCTAGCGCGTCTGCCAATTCCGCCACATCCGCGTTGCGGTAGGACGCTCCTATTGTCGGGGACTGCGGCGACGAGTGTCAACTGGAGCCGGGCCGGCTTGCGCATGCGTCTTGCGCGCCGGGCTTTCCGGGGCATGCGCCTCCGATTTCGGCGGCTTGCGCGTGCGCATCGCTAACACCAAGCGCATTACCCGTTGTTCGATTTCGTCGCGCACCTGCCGGTAAACCGATTCCGACTCGCCGATGGGATCGCGGACGTCCCAGATTTCAATCGGCGCACGGGTGTCGAGCGGCCTGGCTTGGCCCGACATGTTAATCACCAAATCGAAATCCTCCGACAGCATGTCGATGCTCTTCGGGTAGATTTGTCCCAAATCGATGTTCTTCTCGAGCATGACTTTGTGGGTAAGCGGTTGTATGGCGAGCGCCGGCGCAAGCCCAGCGCTGCGAGCCGACAGCACGTCCGCGCCATACGCGCGCGCGAATGCTTCCGCCATGGGACTGCGGCAGGAATTGCCGATGCATAGGAACAAGACCCGAGTTGGTTTCACCTAATTTTAGTGTACTGGACCGCACCCACCGTGGCGCGTAGCTAAGGTACTTTATTTAGGAACTTCAGGTGAACGCGCGAGTCCTCGGTTAATTCCGGATGAAATGTCGCCACCATGTGCCGGCCTTGCTCCACCAGCACCGGGTCGCCTTGATAACTGGCTAACACTTTGGCGTCACCGCCGACTCGGCGAATGATCGGGGCGCGGATGAAGACCGCTTCCAGATCGCCATCGAGACCCTCGGTTTGAAGGCGCGCAATGCGGCTGTCCAGTTGACGGCCATACCCGTTGCGCTCGATCCCGATGTCCATCAGGCCGAGCGAGGGTTGAGCGGGATGGGCGACTTCCGACGCCAGCAGGATGGCGCCGGCGCAGGTTCCGAAGACGGGGCGACGACTTGCGAATTCGCGCAGCGGCGAGATCAGGTGTTCCTCTTCCAACAGCTTCCACATAGTGGTGCTTTCGCCGCCCGGGATTACCAAGCCGTCGACTTTTCCCAGATCCTCGGCCGACCGAACCTCGACGGCGTCGGCGCCGGCTCGCTCCAAGGCTCTCACGTGCGCCTCGAAATCGCCCTGGAGCGCGAGCACGCCGACCTTTTTCCGGGGGCAGCCGCCCATTACCAGCCTCGGGTTTGCAGCAGCTCCGATTCGGGGAGTTTCGCAATGTCGATGCCAAACATGGCCACGCCCAGTTCTTCGCTGGCTTCAAGCAGCTTGGCCGGGTCATTGAAATAGGTGGCGGCTTTCACGATGGCGCGGGCGCGCGCTTCCGGATCGGACGATTTGAAGATTCCCGATCCAACGAAAATGGCTTCCGCGCCGAGTTGCATGACCAGAGCGGCGTCGGCGGGCGTGGCGATACCGCCGGCCGAGAAATTGGGCACCGGGAGCTTGCCGTGCTTCGCGACGCTTTCCACCAGCTCGAGCGGCGCCTGCAATTTCTTCGACTCCGCCACCAGTTCTTCATGGCCGAGAACGGTGAGCTGCTTCATTTCCTTCACGATGGTGCGAATGTGGCGAACGGCTTCGACGATATTGCCCGAACCGGCCTCGCCCTTGGTGCGGATCATGGCGGCGCCCTCGGCAATGCGCCGCAGCGCTTCGCCGAGATTGCGAGCGCCGCACACGAACGGAACCTTGAAGTCGCGCTTGTCGATGTGGTGCTCTTCGTCGGCCGGCGTGAGGACTTCGCTCTCGTCGATGTAGTCCACTGCGAGCGCTTCCAGAATGCGCGCCTCCATGAAATGGCCGATGCGGGCCTTGGCCATCACCGGAATGCTGACCTCATGCATGATCTCGCGGATCTTCGAGATGGGCGCCATGCGCGCCACGCCGCCCTCTTTGCGGATGTCGGCGGGCACTCGCTCGAGCGCCATGACTGCGGTAGCTCCCGCCTTTTCGGCAATAACGGCCTGTTCGGCGTTGGTCACGTCCATGATCACGCCGCCTTTCAGCATCTCGGCCAGGCCGATCTTCAAGCGCAGGCTTTCGTCCATGTACATTCGGGTTCTCCTTAAACCATTCGTCTAAACCATGGCTGGAGTCTCGGCCAGCGGGGAATGGACCCGCGCGCGCTCCAGCTCAAGTTTGAAAATACGACCGAGGGCGGCGATTCCGGACTCAATCCGGTCCGGCGCCATCCCGGCAAAACTGATGCGTAAACTGTTCGGCTCCGGCCGAGTGACCGCGAAATACTTGCCTGGCAAATATGTCGCGCCCTCGCGCTCGGAGCGCGGCAACAGCTCGGCCGCATCCAGGGGCTCTGGCAAGCGTATCCAGAGACTCATTCCGCCGCGCGGCCGCGTGAACGTCGCTTCCCGGGGAAGATGTTTTTCGCAGGCTTCCAGCACCGCGCGTAAACGTTCGCGGCCGGCTTCGAGCATGCGCTGACGGTGTCGCTCGAGGCGTCCGGATTGAGCGAAGCGCAGCAGGATGGCTTGCGATAGCTGATCGGTATGCAGGTCGCTCCACTGTTTGGCCTCCGTCAGCTTCTCGATCAGGGCGCGCGGGCCGACTGCCCACCCGACCCGCAGTCCGGGAAACGCCAGCTTCGAAAAGCTGCGCAATAGAATGGCGTCGCCGGTTTCATCGAGCAGCTTGACAGTGGGGATCGCATCGCCTTCGTAGGCCAGCGCGCCGTAAATGTCGTTCTCAATCACGACGACGCCCGCCCGCTGGGCGATTCGCAACAGATCTTTGCGCGCGGCCAGCGGCAGGGTGGCGCCGGTGGGATTCTGAAAATTCGGAGTGACGGCCAGCAGCCGCGGCGATTCGCGATCGACGATGCGTTCGAGCGCTTCGAGGTCCAGGCCATGGGGCCCGACGGGAACGCCGATCAGGCGCGCGCCGGATCGCTCGAAGACGTTCTTCATTCCCGGATACACCGGGTCTTCGAGCAGCACCGCGTCGCCCGGCCGGATCAGCGTGGCCTGGAGCAGGCTAAACGCCTGCTGGCATCCGCTAGTAATAAGGATGTCGTCGGAATCCCGCGCCACGCCTTCCTCGCGCGCCAGGTCGAGCAGATAGCGGCGCAGCGGAGGATAGCCGGAAGGCGAGCCGAGTTGCAGAATGGTCTGCGCCTCCGAGCTTTGGATGACTTCCATGCAAGTGGCGCGAAACTCTTCAAGCGGGAACAGGAGTTCGGAAGGCCGCGAGCTGGAGAAACTGGCCAGCGGCGTGGAAGCGGGTGAGGCGGGCGAGGGGGCGGACGCAGATCCCAACAGCGCGCGCCAATCGAGTTGGGTTCGTTTTGCATTTCCACTGGCTACGAAGCTGCCGCGGCCGACGTGGCCCGAGATCAGTCCTTCGGATTCCAGGAGTTCGTATGCGGCCGAAACGGTGGTGCGGTTCAGTCCAAGTTGGCCAGCCAATTCACGCGTGGCGGGCAAGCGACCACCCCCGGCAATTTGCGCGGATTCGATCAGATCCTTAATTTTTAGATAGAGTTGGCGATAGAGCGGGGATGCCGAGTCCGGATCTAACGCGCCAATTGGTAGCATGCCAACTCTGGACTAGCATACCATATTGGCTGGCCGTCGGGCCGGGTAGTGGGTCAGTTTCAATTTCAAACTGACCCACTACCTCGGGCCGTCGGCCGTCCTATGAGATCCGATAGACGTAGGCGTCTTCAACGAAGCGATCCCCGATAAGCTGGCCGCCGAGCCGCATCCCCTCGACGCTCTTGGTCTTTCCGAAGAGCCGGCGCAGCGCTTTAATCGACGGATCTTTCATGGGAAGGATCATGATGGGTGGTGTATTGGCGGCCGTGAATCCCCCCGGGGCGAGCGCATCGTGGACCAACTGATAGGCGTCCCGGAGGTCGAGCGAGTCAAATTGAGACGAGGCGATCAGCATCCGCCAGTCTTCATACTCGGAGAGGTACGCCCAAAGAGCGACAGCGATCTTCAACTTCGCATCCGTGAGCCTGGCGATCATTTCGGCGCCCCTGCCTATATCGACGGTCACCATTGCCGTCTTATCCATGCGATAACTCCGTGTCGTTTGTCACCCACCGCCCCGAGTAGGAGATGCGCCAATTCCGGAGGATACCTGCGGTATCGGCTCTGCTCAGACCAGGATTGAACTAAGGCGGCTGCTTCTTTCAGCCTTACCTTCGAAAGCTCTTGGAGGCCTTTCCGGTCCACGAGCCTTCGTCATACCGTGCAGTACGTCGCGCCGGATGCGCTAGCCAGCCGCGATTTTATCGAACGCCGCCGGTCGCCAGAAGCTGTTCGCCTGTCAGCCAGGCGGAGTCGTCCGAAGCCAGGAAGACCGCGATCGGAGCGATGTCGCCGACTTTGCCGGTGCGGCCGAGCGGGGCCTGCGCGATCAGGTCCTTCTCGAAACTGGAGCCGATGAATCCGCCCGTCACCGTGCCTTCGGTCTCCACCATGCCGGGGTTGATGGTGTTGACCCGAATCTTCTTCGGCCCGAGTTCGCGCGCGAGCACGCCGGTGATAGCGTCCAGAGCGCCCTTGGTGCCGCTGTAAACGGTGGAGTACGCGGGCGTAAGGCGGCTCACGCCGGAGCCGATGTTGATGATGCTCCCGCCTTCGTGGAGGTGCTTGACCGCCGCCTGAGTGGTTAGGATCGTGCCGAGCACATTGATGTTGAACATCTTGTGGAAGCTCTCTTCGGTCACGTTATCGATGGGAGCGAACTCGTACACACCGGAGTTGTTGACTAGAATGTCGAGACGGCCGTAGTTCTGGATGGCCGCATCGACCAGGCCTTCGGCGTCTGCGGCCTTGGAGACGTCGCCCGCCACTGCGACAGCCTTACCGCCGGCTTTGGTGATGTCGGCCACTACGCTGTCGGCCCCGGCTTTGCTGGACGCGTAATTCACCACCACCGATGCGCCTTCCGCGGCCAACGACTTCGCAATGGCGGCGCCGATGCCCTTGGATGCGCCCGTAACCACCGCGACCTTGCCTGTGAGCTTGCCCATGTGTGTTTTTCCTTTCGAAAGCGCCGGCCGGACTGGATACTAACCGTTTCGCTGCCCGTATGAGATGAAAACCGACGCCCAAAGTTTCACGGTCATTGTTGCTTTGGGCGACAATAGAAACATGCGGAAGAGAATATTGAGTAGTCAGAACAGGACGCGCGGACGAGCCGAGCCAGGTTGGCTCGATCTCGAAAAGATTGCCTCAGTCGAAGTGACCTCGGAGGATCCCCATTTTCCGATCGAGTCGGTGTTCAACTCGGAGGATGGTCCCGGGTGGCGCGCTTCCCAAAAAGGCGCGCAACAGATTCGGATCATCTTCGATCAGCCCTTGTCGGTGCACCGAATTCAGCTGCGCTTCTTGGAACCGGAGCTGGAACGAATGCAGGAATTCAGGGTCGGATGGTCGTCGGTGGACGGCGGTCCGACGAAGGAGATCGTGCGGCAGCAGTGGAATTTCAGCCCGACGGGTTCGACCAGCGAAGTGGAAGAGTACGAGGTAAGTTTGGACAAGGTGGCCGTTTTGGAATTAGCCATCACACCCGACGTGACGTTCCGTGAAGCGCCCGCCACTTTGGCCGCCTGGCGAGTGGCATAAAATTCTTCATTGAAATTGCGGCTAGGCTGTCGACGCGCGCAGAATGTGACCGCCCTTTTCCGGAGGAACGCCGGGG
>Ga0302324_100004743_pt1 | contig 29983 bp, 27 predicted proteins | sample Palsa_T0_1_FD_201949 | JGI IMG/M metagenome (GOLD analysis project Ga0302324, IMG submission 201949) | Peat permafrost microbial communities from Stordalen Mire near Abisko, Sweden - Palsa_T0_1 | ecosystem: Environmental > Terrestrial > Soil > Palsa > Peat permafrost | place: Sweden: Abisko...
TTCGACCACATCGGGGCGCTCGCCGATCTCAAAGAGCGGACCGGCGGAGACGGCCTGCTGCACCCAGGCGATCTACCGCTGTTCAACGCGCTCGCAGTACAGGCTGCGTGGTTCGGCGTTCCGGCTCCGCGGGTCGTTGCGCTGGATGGACACTTGAGCGACGGCGACACGATCGTCGCCGGAACCGCCCGGCTCGACGTGCTGCACACGCCCGGCCACACGCCCGGAAGCGTCTCGTTCGCGCTCGAACGCGGTGCCGGGACGATGCTGCTCACGGGCGACACGCTGTTCCGCGGCGCGGTCGGACGCTGGGATATCGGCGGCACGTCGCTCGAGGACATCGTAGCCAGCATCCGCTCGAAACTCCTCGTGTACGCCGACGACAGCGTCGTCGTCCCGGGCCACGGTCCGACGACGACGATCGGCATCGAACGCCGCCAGAACCCGTACTTACTGACCTGAAGCGATGGCAGCCTGCGCGATTCCAACGAGCCAGGACTTCGGATGCTCGCGACCTGAACGAATCGAGGTGAAACGAATGAAGTTTCTTGCCGCGCTCGCCGCGTCGGCGTTGTTGACGTTCGGCGTCGCTGCGCCGGCAACGACAACGTCGCAGGCCAACACCTGGTCGGGATACGTCGACAAGGGCGCGACCTTCGCGTCCGTGTCCGCGAGTTGGACCCAGCCCGCCGTAACCTGCCCGGTCCCGACCGCCCGGGTCTCTTTCTGGATCGGGTTTGACGGCTTCGGGAACGCAAGCGTCGAGCAAGCCGGAACGTTCGTCAAATGCAGCCTGAACGCGCCGGTCGATTACCGAGCGTTTTGGGAAATGTTCGATGGCAAAAACAGCCCCGGCGGTGAGAATTTCGCGGTGTCGCCGGGCGACAAGATCTTCGCTTCGGTACGCTATGCGGCCGGGAGGTACGTCCTCGAAGTCCGCGACATGACGAACCACCAACATCTCAAGATGACGGAGAAGTGCGCGAAGGTTTGCCAGCGCAGCATGGCCGAGTGGATCGTCGAACGGCCCGGAAACGGCACCTACCCGCTCGCGGACTACAAGAGATTCGAGTTCAAGAACGCTGCAGGCACGGGGACGCCGGGCGGCAGCGGAGGCATCTCAACCTTTCCTAACGTCATTCGAATCGACATGGTCCACTCGGGGACGACCTTGTCTACGCCGAGTCGGCTACGTTCGGCCGACGGCGGAAAGTCTTTTCACTGCACCTGGCGAGCTGCCCAGTAGAAGCACACCCAGGCGAAGCTTCGACTTTTTGCGTGACCTTGGGCTCACTCGAAACGCAACGCGACGATCGGATCTAGACGCGACGCTTTGGCGGCGGGGTAGTAGCCGAAGAACACGCCGACCAGCGCTGAGAAAGCGACCGCCAACACGACGGCCGACGGCGGGACCGTCGCGGGCCACTTGGCGAGCGTCGCGACCGCGACCGAACCCACGCCGCCGAAGACGACGCCGGCCGCGCCTCCGAGCGTCGCCAGCACGACAGCCTCGACCAGGAACTGCCACAGGATCGCCTTGCGCCGCGCTCCGACCGCCACCCGCAAGCCGATCTCGCGCGTGCGCTCCGTGACCGACACCAGCATGATGTTCATGATCCCGATGCCGCCGACCAAGAGCGATACCGCGGCGACGCCCGCGAGCAGCACCTGCATGACCGAGGCAGTCGCCGAAGCGGCGTTCGCGATGTCTTGCAAGTTGCGAATCGAGAAATCGTCCGGCGCGCCGGTGGCGATGTGATGGCGCAACTCGAGCAACGAGGTCGTTTCGGATTGAACCTGCGCGATGTTGGACGGATCGTCGGCCGAAACGAGCATCGAGGCCAGCGTCGTTTGGCCGGTCAAGCGCTCGAGCGCCGACGAAAACGGAACCAGGATCGTGTCGTCCTGATCTTGGCCGACGCTGCTTTGGCCTTTGGGCCCGAGCGTGCCCGTGACCACGAAGGGCACGTTTCGAATCAATATCGTCTGGCCGACAGGGTTGCTTCCGTCGGGGAAGAGATTGTTCGCGACGGTTTGGCCGAGCACGGCGACTTTCGCCGACGTATCGACGTCGCGCTGCGAAAGGAACGTACCCGCCGCGAGCGGCCAATTGCGAATGTACGTGTAACTCGGGGCGACCCCCGTGATCGTCGTCTGCCAGTTGTTGTTGCCCGCGACGACTTGCGTACGAACGGTCACCGTCGGCGAGACCGCCGCAACGTGCGGCAGTTGCGCGATCCCCAGTCCGTCGGCGATGCTGAGCGTCGAGGCGCCGCCGGTGCCGGTGCGCGTTCCGCCGAGGTTGAGACTTCCCGGCAGCACGATCAGCATGTTGCTGCCCAGGCCGTTGATTTGGCTTGCGACCGACGTGCGAGCGCCGGCCCCGATCGCGACCGTGACGATCACGGCCGCGACGCCGATCACGACGCCGAGCATCGTGAGCAGCGAGCGCGCGCGATTGCGAGCCAGCGCGCCGAGCGCGATCCGCAGGGTTGAGGGAAGCTTCGGCGCCGGAATTTTCATTGCGTTACCGCCTCGCGCGCGCGCGGCGCGTCGGAAAGGATCTTGCCGTCCCGGAAGGTTACGATGCGCTGGGCGTGGGCGGCGACGTCGGGCTCGTGGGTGACGAGCATGATCGTGATGCCGCGCTCGCGGTTGAGCCGCTCGAAGAGTGCCATCACGTCTTCGGAAGAGCGTGAGTCGAGCGCGCCGGTCGGTTCGTCGGCCAGGATCAAGCTCGGGTCGTTCACGAGCGAGCGGGCGATTGCGACGCGCTGCTGTTGTCCGCCCGAGAGCTGGTTCGGGCGCTGAAAAGCCTGCTTCGAGAGACCGACCTCGTCCAGTGCGGCGAGCGCTGCCCGGCGCCGCTCGGCCTCGCCGACGCCCGCGTAGAGCATCGGCAGTTCCACATTTTCGACGGCCGTCGTGCGCGGCAGCAGATTGTAGGCTTGAAACACGAAGCCCAAGCGCCGGCTGCGAATTCCGGCCAGCTCGTCCTCACCGAGTTCGGTCACGTCACGTCCTTCGAAGCGGTACGTTCCCGAGGTCGGGCGGTCGAGAAATCCGACGATGTGCATGAAGGTCGACTTGCCCGACCCCGAGGGGCCCATGACGGCGACGAACTCCCCGGGCTCGATGTCGAGGTCGACGCCCGCGAGCGCGACGACCGCTTCGCCCGCGAGCGGATAGATGCGGCGCAGATCGCGCACCGCCACGACGGGGGTAGCCATTAGTGCAGCCCCCGCGTCGCGCTTTGGCCGCCGAAGCCGCCCGCGAGCGGGTTGCCTGACTGGGCATGGGCCGTTTGCGACGAGGCTGCGGCGCTCGAGTCGCCGAGGACGACCTGGTCGCCCGCGTGAAGTGTCCCGCTCGCCGGCTCGACCGCGACCGCAGTGCCGCTTTCCAGCATCACGGTCACGGCCACGCGCACGAGCTTTCCGTTGCGTTCCACGAAGATCCGCTGCGCGCCACTCGTGCCGGGCGCAGAATTCGAGCCGGTCGTCGTGCCCCAGGGCGAGCCGCTCGCAAGGTTTGCGCCGGCCGTCGACGAGATGTGGCGCGCCGCGGGCCGGTACGAGAGCGCCGCGAGCGGAACGATCAGTGCGTTGCCGTTCGTCTTCGCGACGTCGATCGCGGCGTTCGCGGTCATGCCCGGCAGCAGTTTGCCGTCCTGATTGTTCACGAGCACGACGGTGTCGTAGGTGACGACGTTATTGGTCGTGGTCGGGTCGATTCGCACTTGCGAGACGACGCCGTGGAAGATCGTGTTCGGGTACGCGAGCACCGAGAAGTCGACGGCGTCTGTGGGGCGCACCTGGCCGATATCCGGTTCGCCGACGGCGACGTCGACTTCCATCTTGTCGAGGTTCTGGGCGATCGAATACAGCGTCGGCGTCTGCAGGCTCGCAGCGACGGTCGTTCCGACCGCCACGTTGCGCGCGACGACCGTGCCGTCGACGGGCGAGGTGATGATCGTGTGTTGCAGGTTCAGCTGCGCCGCCTGCACCTGCGCTTGCGCGCTCGCGACGGCGGCCGCCATTGCGGCCACGTTCGCCGTTTGCGTCTGCGCGCTCGATTGTGCGGTCGAGGCGGCGTAGGCTTGGGCCGAGCTTTGCGCCTGGCTCGCGGCCGCAGCGCTGATGCTCGCTTGCGCCGTTAGCTGGGCCTGCGAAACCGCGGCCCGGGCGCTGTCGAGCGTCGTTTGCGCCGCGACCAGGTTCGATCGATCGGTATCGTATTGGCTCTGGGCGATGTAGCCTTGCGAAAGCAGCTCGCTGTCGCGCGTCAGCGTTTGCTGCGCGAGGGTCAGGGCACTTTGCGATTTCGCCACGTTGGCAGTGGCCGTCTCGACTGCCGCTTGATTGGAGCGCGCGGTGTCTTGCGCAGCTTGCGCGGTCGCCTGGGCCGCGGTCTGCGTCGCGGCGGCGCCGCCGACGCCTGATTCCGCACCCGCTGCGGTCGCTTCGGCCGATTGCTCCTGCGCCGCGGCCTGGACGAGCCCCGCCTTTGCCTGCGCAAGCGCCGCCTCGAACGTCGTTGGATCGAGCTTGGCGAGCACTTGCCCGGCTTTGACGTGCGAGTTGTAGTCGGCGTCGATTTCGCTGACGGTGCCCGAAACTTGCGTCCCGACGGCAATCGTGTTCTGCGGGTTGACCGTACCGGTCGCCGTCACCGAGGACACGAGCGTTCCGCTCGTCACGGGCAGCGTCGTATAGACGATGGCCGCCTCCGATCGCGCGCGCACCATCCAGACGGCGGCCAGCACCGCCGTGATCGCGAGCAGCGCCGCGCCGGCGATCCACCAGCGCCGCCGCGGCGGCGCGAGCGGGAGAGCGAAGCTCTCGATGCGGGCGGTGTGACCGTTCGCGGACGGCCTCTGCAGCAGGTTCATGGTTCTCACCTTCGGATTCGGGTTCACTGAGAACAACTCAGGATGTCGACCCAGCGTGCTTAACGCACCCTGAGAGTTTGCTTGGCTGAAGCTGTGGAACCGGATTGCGCCCGAGCACGGCCCGAACGGTCGCGGACTCCAAGTCACATGCCGGGTGCCGCAGCAGGACCGGCGCGTTGCGCGCAGGGAACCCGACTGCCCGCGCGCGATCGACGTCAGGAGCGTACGCATCACCGAGCAACGACCGGCCATCTCATCGGTCCTCGAACGTTTGCGCGAGGCGGTCCAAGCCGATCCGAGCCGGCCCGCGATCGACGACGGTTCGCTGCGCCTGTCGCGGTTCGGACTGTACGAAGGTGCCGTTGCGTTGGCCCGGCAGCTCGTGCAGACCGTCCCCGCCGGCAAACCGATCGGGCTGTATCTCGGAAACGATACCACGTTTGAAGTGGCCGCGCTCGCGAGCGCTGCCGCTGGTTGCCCCCACGTTGCGCTCGATGTCCAGTATCCACTCGCTCGCAATGACGAAATCGTCCGTCGCGCGCGCGTCGCTGCGATCGTAGAACGTCCCGACCACCCATACAGCGGTGCGCAACCCGATCGGGCCCCAGCCCACGTTTCGATCGATCCCGCGACGCTGCGCCGGTTCGAGACGTCCGGCGCCGGTCGCGGCTTCCCGGCGACGCACGTACTCTCGACCGAGCCGCGGCCGCTCGGCCTCGACGAACCTTTCGTCATCCTGTTCACGTCCGGCACCACGGGAGCGCCCAAGGGGATCGTCCACTCGCAACGCACGATCCTGGGTAGCGTCTACCCCGACGTCACCGTTCTGGAAATGTCCGACCAAGATCGGTCGCTTGGGATCTGGTCGCCGTCGACCATCGCCGGCCTGCGCGCCGCGCTGTCCGCATTGCTGGCGGGATCGCTCGCCGTCGTGCGCGATCCGCGCTCGGGCTTGCGCAGCATCGTCGAAACGATGCGCGACGAACGCATCACGATCTGCCGCTCCGTCCCCGCGCTGATGCGCGCGATTGCGCGCGTCGAGGGCGCTCGTGAGGCGATGGCTCATCTGCGCGTGCTTCAACTGGGGGGCGAGCGCGTGTACGGAACCGACATCGATTTATTGCGTCCGGTCCTACCCAGGGCGTGCCGGATCTCGATTGGTTTCGGTTCGACCGAGGCCGGGGTTGTCGCGCAATGGTTCGTGCCGGACGCCATCCGCGGAGTCGTCGCGGCCGGTTATCCCGTCCCCGGGGCGACGCTCGACGTCGTAGCGCCGGACGGTACACCCGTCCCGGCCGGTGAGATCGGCGAACTTCGTGCTTCGGGACCCGCCACGGCGCTCGGCTTCTGGAACGGCGAAGGCGTGGTTTCAGATGGATTCGACCCGGTGCCGGGCGACCCGCTGGCGCGGACCTACCTCACCGGCGACCTCTTTCGGCGCGGCGCCGATGGGCTGCTCGTGCCGGCGGGCCGGCTGGATCGGATGTTGAAAATTCACGGCCGGCGCGTCGACCTCGGTGACGTGGAAGCCGCCGTGCGCGCCTGCCGTCACGTCTGCGAGGCCGCCGTCGTCGCGCGAATTTCCGGCGAATCGATCCAGCTGGTCGCCTTCATCGTGCTCGCGCCCCGAACGCAACGCTCCCAGAGCGAAATCCGGCGCGAGCTACGCCAGCAAGTGCCCGAGCACATGATTCCGTCCGAGCTGCGGTTCATCGAAGCCCTTCCTTACTTGCCGGGCTTCAAGCCGGACACGCTAGCGCTCGAACGGATGGCCGGCTTTCCCGAACGGGAGGCGCCGCGCACGCAACGACACTTTCGGCGCGACGACGAGATTGCACGCGCGGTCGCACGCGTCTGGACCGAACTCCTAGGAGCGGAGTCGTGCGATAACGACGAGCGCTGGGACGAAGGGGGCGGGGATTCACTCCTGATGCTGCGCCTTGCCTTCGGCATCGAACGCCGTCTGGGTCGCCCCGTATCGCTCGAGGAGATGCGGCCCGAGATGCGCGTAAGCGAATTGGTCGAGGGCTTGACCCGCGACGCCATGAGTTCGCTCGAAGCACGCAGCCGCAGCACGATCATCTTGACGCCCGGTCTCGAGGGAGATGTACCGGCACTCGTGGAGTTTCACAAGCGCCTTGGTGATGTCTTCGTCCCGTCGTATCCCTCGTGGGTTCGGCTGTTGCAACCGGACGCGTCGCTTACGACGATCGTCGACGACGTCGTGGCTCAAATCGGCCGACGGGTGCACGATCGACCGTTGGCTCTGGTCGGGTACTCGTTCGGCGGCCTGATCGCTCACGAAGCAGCTCGGCGACTATCCGCGGCCGGCGTTCCGGTTGCTTTCGTCGGACTGCTCGACTCCGATCTTCCGGGCAGCGCTGCCTATGCCGGGGCCAGACTACCCTTTCGCGAACGCGTCGTTCGCCTGCGGCGGGAACTGGGAACGCATGGTCTCCGCTACACGATTGCGGGCATAGCCGCACACCGTCTCGCCGTTGCGGTTCGCCGCTCGCGCGTGCTGCAACGTCTCCTCGCGCGAGGCCACCATCGTTTGCGCCTGCCGACCGACGTCGCATTCCTCTTCCACTACAATTTGAATTGGAGCGTGCGAGTTTCTCTCGCGCAGCCCTGGCGGCCGGGTGTGACTGCCGTTCCTACGTGGTTGTTTCGCGCTGCGTCGCGCGGCTCGAACGATTCGCGTACCCTGGGTTGGGAACGTTACGCGCCGGCGCTGACGATCGAGGACGTAGGCGGTACGCACTTCGGGCTACTGTCGGGCGCAGACGGCGAACGTTTGGCCGCCACGCTCCAGCTCGCGATCGACGCGAGTCTGCGCGAGCTGGCCGCGCCGGTTTGCGCGGACTAGCGCCACGCCGCACGGCGCCGGCGCGCCGTTAGTGCTGCCTAGTTGTGGCGGATGCGGATGATGTTCCCCGTCTGGTCGTCGGCGAAGAACAGGCTGCCGTTCGAACCGACCGCAATTCCCGTCGGCCGAGCGACGTAGTTGCCGTTTGCCGTCGTCCCGAAACCGGCCACGAAATCGGAGTGCTGAACGGTCGGATCGCTCCAGTTCACCGGCGTCGCGGGCGCGTCGCCGTTCATCGGTACGAAGTAGACGCGCGGCGGCGTCGACGGGCAGCAATGCCAGGAGCCGTGCGACGCGACGAACAGTCCGCCGCGATAGGCGGCCGGAAATACATACGTCCCGCTTTGGCTCGCGGGATAGAACGTCGCCCCGATCAGGGTGGCGTAGGCGCTGAATTCGATCGCCGGAGCAACCGTTTGCGAGCAGTCCGGGGCCGGGCTCTGGCCCAGCGGGTTGTAGAGGACGTGGTTCTCTTCGCAGGCCGGCCAGCCGTAGTTGACGTTGCTCGTACCGCGCAGGGTGGGAGAGTCGAAGTACTCGTAAGGGTGCCCGTAGGTCAGGTCGTCCTGACCGGCGCCGCCGATCCAGAGCGAACCCGTGGCCGGGTTGACGGCCAGCGCGATCGGGTTGCGCGAGTTCTCGGTCAGCCGCGTCATGCCGCTTCCGTCGAGATTCATCTGCTGCACCGAAGCGCGCGTCGGATCGACCTCGATGCAGGCGTTGCACGACGAGCCGACGCCGGCGTAGAGCGTCGATCCGGACGCGGCCACGCTCGTAGTCCGATGCACGTCGCCGTCGGAATTCGGCGCGACGGGTCCCGTTCGCACCTGTGCGATCGCGATCGCGTTCGTTTCCGAGCGGTCGCCGGTCGTGTACGGAATCTTCCAAATCGTCGTGTTGCTGGCGGCGTAGATCGCGCCGTTGCTGCGCGCGAAAGCGACGCCTTGGGCCGGGCCTTCGGTGAGGGTGATGAACGGCTGCGGCGTGCCGCCGCTGGTCGGCGCGTCGGCGTTTGGAAGGATGTAGATCGTCTGACCGCTGGTGCCGATCAACAGATCGCCGTTCGGCAGGGTCGCGAGTTCGCGCGCGCCCGCGACGTTCCCGGCGATGACGCCCGAGAACCCGCTTTGCATCACGAGGGCCGGGTTCGCGTTCGGGGGCATCGTCGGCGTCGCACCAGCGGCCGGCGTCGCAGCAGCGGTCGGCGTCGCAGTCGATCCCGAAGGCGGCGTGCCGCCTCCTCCGCCCCCCGAACATGACGCGAGCGCCGTGCCGGTCAGCACGACCAACGATGCGGCCATCATCCGTGAGATCCTCATCGTCCGGCTCCCGGGGGGGTCGAGCGCAGAGGGTTCGCTCGAAGGCTAGTGTAGCTTGATTACAAGCTTACCATCGCCCGTGCCGACTGCGAGCGCCTGGGCCTCATCTTGTGATGTAAGACCGTTGCCGGGAACCGTCGCGGTGCGAGCACCGGCCACCTCGGCGTGGGCTTGAGCGAGCATCTCGTCCGTAATCCTACCAGCCGCGCGCTTGGCGCGGAAGTCGTCGATCGCTGCGCGCAACGCGGCGATCGAACGGCCCGGATAGTCTTTTTTCTTTTCCGGGTAACCGTCGAGTTCGGCTTCTATCTCGGCGTCGTCGATCGCGTAGGCGCGTTCGAGCGTCTTACCGATTGCCAAATCGACGAGCAAGCTGCAGGTCGCCGTGCCGAAGCCGCAACCGGTCGTGAAGTACGAGATATCCTCGATCACGTCACCCGGCCCGACCTTCAGAAAATACGTGTACATGTCGCCGCAGGAATCGCTGAAATATTCCCCGCTCGCCATCGGGTTCTCCATCGTGCGAAACCCGGTGCGCTTCTCGACCAGTTCCTGGAACTTTGGGAAATTCACGAAACGACGACTCCTCTACGTTGACCGTGCGGGCGCCGCCGAGACCGGCCGGGCCGCTACCTCGAACCGGCACGCATCGCCGCCGGTTGCAATCGATTCGACTTGCACGGCCGGAAGTTCGACCGCGTCTCGCAGTACGGTGTGGATGATCGTACAGACTTCGGGATGCTCCCCGACCGTTTGCGCGTAGGGGCAATTGTGCTCGCGCAGCTCGAGGACTCCCGATTCGCTCTCGACCACGTCGGCTTCGACACCGTTCTCGCGCAGCAGCGTGGCCAATTCGTAGAGACGGCCCTTGGCATCGGGCGCGGTCAGTTTCTCGCGATATCGCTCGGCCGCGCGATCGCCCAGCTTGGCCAGCACCGAATCGAGACCCGCAGGCCCAAACGAGTCCTTGACCCCACGCAAAACTGCGTTGAGCATCTTGTCGTAGCGCTGCGGGAAGAGCGTGTCGGCGCTGGCGGTCAGCGAGTACTCCAGCGTCGGCTTCGTGGGGCCGCGCCGGACGGAGCGCTCGGCGACATAACCATCGCGCTCGAGGGTCAACAGCTGTTGGCGCACCGCGTTGGGCGACAAACCGAATTCGTCGGCTAAGTCCACGGCCGAAGCCGAGTGACGCCGCCGCAGCGCCGTCACGATCTTGCCGCGCGTGGTTTGGAAGAACCGGGCCTCATGCATGATTTGCTGCGTCCAGGCTAGCATGAAAAGCGAAGATAGTCCATAGTTTCCTTGACTTTCCCAGGCCTGCACCGTACGATAGCTCGGGTATGAGCGAGCGCGGATTACGAATCTCCAACCTGCGGGCAAGCGTCGACGGCAACGAGATCCTCAAAGGAATCGACCTCGCAGTAGGGCCGGGCACGGTTCACGCGCTGATGGGCCCCAACGGCAGCGGAAAATCGACGCTGGCCTTTTCGGTTGCCGGGCACCCCAGTTATCTGGTTTCCGAGGGCTCCGCGACGCTAGATGGCGAGGAACTGCTCGGCCTCGCGCCCGACAAACGTGCCAAAGCCGGGCTGTTCCTATCGTTCCAGTATCCCGCCGCCATTCCGGGGGTTTCGGTCGCCAATTTCATCCGGACCGCGCGCCAAGCCGTTCATCCGGGCGACCTGACGCCGGCAAAATTTCGCGCGCTGATCTTCGAACAGCTCGACGTGCTCGACATGGACGCAGCTTTTCTATCGCGCTACGTGAACGACGGCTTTTCGGGCGGTGAGAAAAAGCGCCTCGAAATGTTGCAGCTCGCGATGCTGGCGCCAAAGTACGCAATCCTGGACGAGACGGACTCGGGTCTCGACATCGACGCGCTCGGCGCGGTTGGAGCCTCGATCGACGCTCTGCGCAAGAGCGACGCCGGCAAGGATATGGGCTTCCTCATCATCACGCACTATCCGCGCATCCTCCAACACGTGACCGCCGATCACGTGCACATCATGCTGGACGGCCGCATCGTGCGATCGGGCGGCCCCGAACTCGCGAACGAAATCGAGCGCGAGGGCTACGACGGGATCCGCGAGCAGGTTGCGGCGAGTGTCGGTTAGCTCGGAAACTGCCGTCGGCGGCCTCGGCCGCGCCGCACTCGAGGCGCTCTTGGCCCGGCAGGGCGAGGGGTCGATCGACGCGGCCACGCGCTTCGACGCTCTCGCGCGCTTCGAGGAACTGCCGGTTCGCTCGGCTCTGCGCGGCGGCCGCAACTGGAAGCACGATCTCGAAAAGCTCGACCTGAGCGGCGTCGCGACGTTCGACGACGCACGCGCTAGCGCCCCACTGCCGGCGCTGCCCCCGGCTGCCGCGAGCGCCGGCGTTACGATCGAACGCTTCTCGCTCGCTCGCAATCGCCATCGCGACGCGTTCGAGCGTCGCTTCGGGCGAGCCGTCGACACGCGTGACGACAAATTCGCGTCGCTCGCCCTGGCATTCGCGGATGACGGGGTCTTCATCGACGTTCCGCCCGGCGTAATACTCGAGCAACCGCTCGTCATCGACTACGTAGCGGGTGCCGCTGCACTCTTTCCGTACACGCTCGTGGCGCTCGGCGCGGGGTCCAAAGCGAGCGTTTTCGAACGGCTGCGAACGCTCGACGGTGCACCGCTCTTCTGCGGAATCGCCGAGCTGCTGCTGGACGAGCGCGCCGAGCTGACCTACACGATCGATCAACGCGCCGGCCAGACGACGCGCCTGCTGATGACGCGCCGCGCGACGCTGGGCGCCGACGCCCAATTGCACGTCGCCTGCGCGGAGCTGGGCGGCCTGCACGCCGTTTCGCGGCTGCGCGCTACGGCGCTCGGTCCCGGCGGGCGCGTCGAAACCGTCGCGCTGTTCTTCTCCGGCGGCAGCCAGCACGTCGACATCGAGACCGAGACCGTGCACGCCGCCGGCAACACGCAATCTGCGACGATCGTGCGCAGCGCCGGTACCGGGCGCGGGCAGGGCCGCTATCTCGGCAACATCAAGATCCTGGCCCAAGCTCACGGGGCCGACGCCTCGCTGCGCGACGACGCGCTGCTGCTATCGAAGGGCGCGCACATCGACTCCGTCCCGGCGCTCGAAATCGCAGCCAACGACGTGCGCGCTTTTCACGGTGCGACGATCGGCGCGATTTCGGAGGAAGAGTTGTTCTACGCGCAAACGCGCGGCATCGCCCGCGCCGACGCCGAGCGCATGATCGCGCTCGGGTTCTTCGAACCAGCCCTGTCTCGCTTCCCGACCGAGGCGTTGCGCGCCGAGCTGCGCGTCGTGCTCGAAGCAAAACTAGCGCCGCCGAGTTCCGCTTAACCCCGATGCTCGCCGACCTCGACCTTCGTGCCGCCGCGCTCGCGCGGGACTTTCCGATCCTCGCCCAGCCCACTTCGCGCGGCAAGCGCCTAGCCTACCTCGACTCGGCCGCGAGTTCGCAAAAACCGCAAGCCGTAATCGATGCGCTCGTTCACTACTACACGCACGACAACGCGAACATCCACCGCGGCGTCTACGAACTCGCCGAGCGCGCCACCCAAGCCTTCGAGCGCGCGCGCGAGAAAGTCGCGCGCTTTATCAACGCCGCCGAGCCCGCCGAAGTGATCTGGACGCGCAACACGACCGAGGGCATCAACCTCGTGTGCTGGACTTGGGGTCTGCGGCATCTCGGTCCGGGCGACGCGATTCTGACCTCGCAACTCGAGCACCATTCGAACCTTGTCCCGTGGCAGCTGCTGGCGGCGAAGACCGGCGCCGAATTGCGCTTCATCGAGGTGGACGCCGAGGGCCTTCACCGGCTCGAGGACCTCGACGCGAAGCTGCGCGGCACCAAGCTCGTGGCGCTCTCACACGTATCCAACACGCTGGGCACGATCGCGCCGCTCGCTACGATCGTGCCGGCGGCGCACGCCGCGGGTGCGGTCGTGCTGATCGACGGTGCGCAATCCGCGCCGCATTTTCCGGTCGACGTGCGCGCGCTCGACGTCGACTTCTTCGCTGCGAGCGGTCACAAGATGTGCGGCCCGACGGGCATCGGCTTCCTGTACGGAAAGCGTGCCTTGCTCGAAGACGCGCCGCCGTTCCTCACCGGCGGCGACATGATACGGGAAGTCCGCTACGACGTGACGACCTATAACGAGCTGCCGTGGAAGTTCGAAGCCGGCACGAGCAACGTCGCGGACGCCGTCGCGCTCGGAGCCGCCGTCGACTATCTCGAGTCGGTCGGCATGGGGTGGATCGCCGAACACGAGCGCGCACTGACCGCCTATGCTCTCGATCGGCTGGCCGAACTGGCGTCCCGGGGCCTGGCGATCTACGGCCCGAAGAACCGCGCCGACCGCTCCGGCGTCATCTCGTTCAACTTTGCCGACATTCACGCCCACGATCTCGCGACGATCCTCGACACCGAGGGCGTCTGCGTCCGAGCCGGACACCATTGCACGATGCCCCTGATGGAGAAAATGGGCTGGCCCGCAACCGCCCGCGCCTCCTTCTACCTCTACAACACCGAACGCGACGTCGACCAACTCATGCAAGCTCTATCCAAAGCCGCCACCGTCTTCAAGCTTCCTTGACCGTGGACGACCTCTACAAGGAATACATCTTAGACCACTACCGGAACCCGCGCAATTTCGGGCATTTGGACGCGCCCACGGCGGCGGCGGAGGACTTGAACCCGCTCTGCGGCGATCGCATCCGGTTTGAATTTGCGGTCGAGGACGGTAGGGTAACCGACGTGCGGTTCTCGGGACGCGGTTGCGCGATCAGTCAAGCCTCCGCCTCGATGCTGTCGGAGACGCTGAAGGGGCAGAGGCTCGAAGACGTCGCGCGGCTGACGAAGGAAGTCGTGCTGGAAAACGTTGGGATCGGCATCAGCCCCGCGCGCATGAAGTGCGCGACCCTCGGTCTCAAAGTCGCCAAGTCGGCGGCGCTCGGCGAGATCGCCCGCTGGCCCGACGAGGAGACAGCGGAGAACGGACGATCGATCTAGGGTTTTTCGGAGAGGCGTTCCTACGCCTCGCCGGCGCGATCGCGCTCGAGGCCTTGGCGTTCATCGTTTGGAACGTCGGCACGCGTTCGCCGCTCGGCGTGCTGCGCGATGTGCGCGCGGCGTTGGGCAACGCTCGCCGGCTTTTCACCGGCATCGTCTGCGCCCTCGTCGGCTTCATCTTCATCAGCGCCGCGACCGTCTTGATGCTGCCCGTCATCGCCGACCCCTACGTCGACTTTTTGCCCGCCCAGCTCTTCACGCTCTTGGTCGCGCTCGCCGTCGAACACCTCATCGGTAACGACGTCCGCGCGCTCGCAGTCAAGCGCGACGATTAGATGTCGCGGCGGCCCTCGACGCAGACACTTTGGGTGTCGTAGGCGGTGAGGGCGATCCAGCGCTTGCCACCGCGATCGCGCACGAGAAGGTAGATGCGCCGCGTCGCGGCGCCGTCTGCGGCCGGCGGGATGGCGGCGGCATCGACGCGAGCGTAGCCGTCGGTTTCGCCGAGTGCCCGGGCCACGTCCGGTAACGCGAGCGGCTGAGCGTTCCAGTAGGCGACGACGCCGTCCGCGGTTCCGACCGCGCGCATCACGTCGGCTTCGGTCGGGCGTTCGTCTAGGAGGCGGTCGTCGGTCGAACTGATCACGCTGTCGATGCCCGTTTGGCGAGCTTGCATCGAGCCGCAGAACGCGCGCAGCCTAGCGGCATCGGCGATGCGCGGAACGCGGGGTGCGCAGGCGGCCGCAACGCCGAGCGCTAGGACGAACGCCGCGACGCGAACCGGACCCGGCCGGGTCACGGCCGGGCGGTGGCGCTCGGACTCGGGCTCAATGGGCCTGGCGGAGCGGCGGGATCCGGGCTGGCCGGCCCTGGCGGCGGGCTGAGCTGCGGCAGCGCGGTCGGCGCGGCCAGCGGCGCCGCGGCTGCCGCCGGGGGACGGCCGATGATGTGCGGCGTCACGACGATGTAGAGGTTGGTTTGGGTGTGTGAGGTGTTGACGTACTGGAAGAGCAGGCCGATCAGCGGTATGTCACCGATGAACGGCACCTTGGTGAGATTGCGGATCTCGTTGTCCTGAAGCAGCCCGCCGATCACGAACGCCTCGCCGTCACGCACGGTCGCCGTCGTGTTGGCAGTACGCTGGCTGATCTGCGGAATACCGTTGACGTACTGGGTGACGCTCGAGACCTCGGAGTAGATGTGCGAGGTCACGTAGCCGTCGGAACTCACCCGCGGCTGGATCTGCAGGTTGACGCCGACGTTGACGTAGTTGACCTGCTGGGAGCTTACGGCACCGGCGCCCGCGACGACCACGTTCGTGACGATCGGGATCGCGTCGCCCGTGAGGATCGAGGCTGGTTGGCCGCTTTGCGCCAGGATCCGCGGCTTCGCGATGATCTTGGCGTTGCCGAGCGTGACCTGCGCGTAGAGGTTCGCCGCCAGATTTACCCCCAGCTGGGCTACGCTTGCGGTCCGCAGCGACGCGCCCGAGCCCGTCGTCTGGCCGGCGGCTTCGGCGATCGCACCCGTCCCGTCGGGAGCAAGATCGAGCCCGACTTGGCGTGCGGCCGTATCGTCCAGCTCGACGATCTCCGTTTCGAGGATGACGCTCTGCACGGGAACGTCGAGCTTCTCGATCACCTCCCTGAGCGGCGCAATCACCTCGGGCGTCCCGCTCAGAATGATGGCGTTGAGCCGGCGATCGACCGCAACGTTCTCGTTGAGCCGCTGCGCCATACCTTGGACTTGCCCGAAGGGGTTAGCGCCGAAGGTCTGCGTTTGGGCGGGCTGCGAGAAGGAGCCCGTCACCCCGCCGAAGCTGCTGCCGAGCGAAGACGTGCCCAGGCTCGAGGATTGCGGGACGAACGTGTCGTTGGAGGCGACGTTCGAACCGGAGACGAGCACGCCCGCGACCTCGCTGATGTCGGCATACTTGAGCGGAACGACCTCGGTGATTTCGCCGACGCCCGCGGTGGCCGGGGCCGGAGTCGGCAGTGCGAACGGGTTGAAGGGGTGCGCGGCGGCCACGTTGATGAACACGACGCTTCCGCCGGCCCGGACCGTCACGCCGGTCGGCGCGCTGAGATGCAGCGCGACGCTGGCCGAGACCGCGGTCTGCGCGACCGAAAGGCTCGTGATCGGCCCGGCGCCGGCGACGTTGGGCGGGACCTGCTGGCCCAGGTTCGTGCCGTCGAACAGGATAGACGCCTCGGCCGTACCAAAACCCGCCACGTGATAGGTTGGGACCGGTCCGATGAAGGTGATCGACACGACGGCGCCACCGGCCGGAAGCGCGTCGACCCGCACGGCGCTCAGCGTGGCGGCCAGCGCCGGGACCGCAGTCAGGCCGGCGAAGCAAGCTAACACGCACGGCGCGAAGAGCGCTCGCACGGGGAAAACCCGGCACATGCATCGGTTATCGCCCCCCGTACGGCAGGGACCTCTCAGGTCGCTCCCAGCCCGGGGCGGGAATCCAGCACCTCGAACGAGGAAATTCGCAGCGAAATTACTTTTTTTCGTTGGGGGGCAAATCGTGGACGCACGAGCATTACAACCGACCCGCGCACAATTCATCGCAGGCAGCCTCGCCGTTTCTGGGGCCTCGGTCTTTTCGACCATCAACGTCATCGCCCAACCGACCAAGACTTTGGTCGTCGGCCTCAACGTCCCGCAGACCGGCCCTTACTCCGATCAGGGCACGGACCAGCTGCGCGCATACCGCCTGGCGATTGGCGAGATCAACGCCAAAGGCGGCGTCATGGGAATGCAGATCCTCGAATCCGTCGGCGACGACCAGACCAAGGCGCCCGTCGCCGTCGAGAACGCACGCCGCATGATCGAGCGGGATGGCGCCGTCATGATCACGGGCGGCTCGAGCACCGGCACCGCGATCGCCGTCTCGGGGCTTTGTCAAGAGAAGAAAACCATCTTCATGGCCACGCTGACGCACGGCGACGAGACCACCGACATCGATTGCCACTACCATACTTTCCGGCGCTACAACGACGCGCACATGTCGGCGCAGGCGCTCGCGAAAACGCTGCTCGCGAAGTACGGAACGGGACGATGGTTCCACATCACGGCCGACTATTCGTGGGGCCACAGCGTGTTCGACAATCTGACCTCGGTCGTCGAGCCCAAGGGCGCAAAGACCGTTGCCAACGTGCTGATGCCGCTCGGTACGACCGACTTCAGCTCGGCACTCTCGCAGGCGCAGGCCGCGAAGCCCGACGTGCTGGTGATCACCGAGTTCGGCAAGGACATGGTCAACGCGCTCAACCAGGCAGCACAATTCGGCCTGACCAAGACGGCGAAGATCCTGGTTCCGCTGGCAGACGAGTACATGGCTAAGGGCGCCGGGGACAACTTCGATAACGTCGTTACTACGGCTCCCTTCTACTTCAAGTACCAGTACGAGAAATACCCGGAAGCGAAAGCGTTCGTCGATGCGTTCGTCAAGAAATACGGCACACCGCCGAGCAACGGCGCCGAGTGCGCTTACGTCGACATGTATCAGTGGAAGGGCGGCATCGAGCGCGCCGGCTCGCTCGATCCCAAAGCTTTCATCGGCAAGATGGAAGGCTACCACTTCAACGCGACCAAGGGGCCGGAGTACTGGCGCGCCTGGGATCACCAGGGAATCAACACGGTCATGGTCCTCGAAGGGGTCCCGGTTGCCGGGCGCGAGGATCCATTCGCCTACGCAAAAGTGCTCGAGGTTCACGACGGCGACGCCGTTTCGATCACGCAGGCGGCATCGAAGTGTAAGATCGAGGATTCCTAACCAGCAGTAATCGAACGCTCGAGGGCCGGCTCGGTTTTCGGAGCCGGCCCTTTCGCTCGCCCGAGGGCCGCATCATCGACGCCATCCTCTCTCAATTGCCGGGGCAACTGCTGGACGGCTTCGTTCGCGGGCTGGTCTACGTCGCGATCGCGCTCGGCCTTACGATCGTGTTCGGAATGCTGCGTCTGGTCAACTTTGCGCACGGGGCCTTCTACGCGATCGGCGCTTACGTCGGGTTGATCGTGGCCGAGCGCTGGGGGCTCGGGGCCGGACTGATCGTCGCGCCGATCGCCGTCGCACTCTTCGCCGTCGTGTTCGATCGCGTACTGCTGCGCTTCTTCTACGATCGCGAGCCAACGTCCCAGATCCTCGTGACCTTCGGAGTGGCGATCGTCGTGCAGGAGAGCTTGCGCTTGATCTTCGGCGGAACGACCCGCAGCTATCCGATTCCAGCAGCGCTCGCGGTGCCCGTGAACCTCGGCTTCACGCAGTATCCCGCCTACCGGATCGCGTTCGCTGCCGGCATCGTGGCGATCGTTCTGCTCGTCTGGTTCTTCATACGCTACACGAACTACGGGCTGATCGTGCGCGCCGGGGTGCGCGACCGGACGATGGTCCAATTGCTCGGGGGCAACGTCTCGCTCGCCTCGACGATCGTGTTCGCGCTAGGAGCCGGGCTGGCGGGCCTGGTTGGCGCGGCGGCGAGCCCGATTTACAGCGTCGATCCGGACATCGGGTTCTCGTTTCTCGTCCCCTCGTTCGTCGTCGTGGTCATCGGGGGGCTCGGCAGTTTTTGGGGCGCGGTCCTCGGCGGCCTGATCGTCGGCGAACTGCAGAGCGTCACGACGCTCGTGTTTCCGGCGGCGAGCGACGTCGTCATTTACCTCGCGATGGCGCTCGTGCTCTTAGTGCGCCCGTCCGGGCTGCTAGGCGAAACGGAGGTCATTCGCGGGTGAAGGCGCTCCGCTTCTATGCGCTCACGGCCCTGGGCTTGGCGCTCTTTCCGTTCGCAATCCACCCAATTGGCGGCTATGGCGGCCTCGCGACGCAGATCCTGATCGTCGGCATCGCTTCGATCGGGTTCAACCTGCTGCTCGGTTACGCGGGCCTCTTGTCGTACGGCCAGGCCATGTTCTACGGTGTCGGCGGGTACATGGCGCTCTTGACCGTGTCGAGGTTTTTCCCCGACCACCCCAACTTTTGGCTCGCGATCGGAATCGCCGTCGGGTTCGTCACGCTGACGGCCTTGGTCATCGGCAGCTTCGTGGTCCGTCTGTACGGAATCTACTTCGCCCTCTTGACCCTTGCGTTCGCGCAGATGTTTTTCTTCATCGTGTTCAAGTGGCGCGACCTTACGCAGGGTGACGACGGCTTGCAGGGCATTGCCTCGCCGGCGCTCGGAATCGGACCGTGGTCGATCGACCTGACGACAGCGTTTCCCGCCGCGAACCTCGGGCCGTTCGGAAACTTGGGCGACCTGCACTACTGGTACGCGTTCGTTGCGCTCGTTACGCTCGGGGTCCTGGGGTTCGTGCGCGCGCTCGTTCGTTCTCAATTCGGCGAAACGCTCGCGGCCATTCGCGAAAACGAGCAGCGCAGCGCCCTCGTCGGCTTCGATCCCAGAAAGTTCAAGCTCGCGGCGTTCGTCATTGCGGGGGCGCTCGCCGGGCTCTCGGGGGCGTTGCGGGGCTTGTACGAAACCTCGATCGCACCGGATTCCCTGACCGTCGAGACCAGCGGCAACTTCGTCATCTATACGGTGATCGGCGGCGTGAAGACGCTCTTCGGGCCGCTGCTCGGCACCGGCCTCGTGATGTACCTTCAGAACGTCATAAGCGCCAAGACCGACGCCTGGCGCTTGATCGAGGGGATTCTCTTCGTGGCCGTCATCGTGTTCTTACCCGGCGGCGTGCTGGGAACGTTCCGGCGCGAACAAGCCCCATCGTTCATCCGGCGAGTCCTGCGCACGCGACCCGAGCCTGAGTCATGAGCGACGCGATCCTGGAAACCAAGGAACTGGGCAAACGGTTCGGTGCGTTCGCTGCCAACAGCGATATCAACTTCAGCGTGCGCGAAGGCGAGCTGCGCGCCGTCATCGGCCCGAACGGCGCGGGCAAGACCACCTTCTTCGACCTGCTTGCCGGGGTCAGGTCGGCGAGCCACGGCGAAATCTATTTCCGCGGCGAACGCATCACATCGCTATCCGGCACGCGCCGCGTCGCGCTGGGCATCGCCAAAGCGTTTCAGACGGCGAACATCTATCCTGACGAAACGGTCTTGCAGAATTGCCGTTTAGCCGGCCTCGCGCGGGTGAGCGGATCCTTTTCACTCGAGATGTTCCGGCCGTCGCGGCGGCTCGGCGACGTGGACGACATCGCACACGAAGCGCTCGAACTCGTCGATCTCGAACCACTGGCAGGCGAGCGCGCGGGTGACCTCTCGCACGGAGACAAGAAGCGACTCGACATCGCGATCGCGCTGGCCACGAAACCGAGCCTGCTGCTCTTGGACGAGCCCGTGGCCGGCATGTCGCTGGAAGAGGTCGCTAAAACCGATACCCTCATCCGCGCTCTGGCGAAGCGGACGACGGTGCTCTTGATCGAGCACGACATGACGATGATCATGGGCATCTCCGATTCGATCACCGTGCTCCACCAAGGCAAGATCCTGGCCGAAGGAACGCCGGCCGAAATCCGCGCCAACGCGCGCGTTCAGGAAGCGTACCTGGGCGGCCACACCGAGGGCCACTTGTGACCGCGGCGCCGCCCGCGCAGGAGGCGTTGCTCCGCGTCGACGGGATCGATACCTACTACGGCGACAGCCACATCCTCAAAGGTCTGAGCTTAGAAGTTCGGCGCGGCGAAACCGTCGCGCTGCTCGGACGCAACGGCGTCGGAAAGACCACCGCCCTGAAGAGCATCGTGGGCTGGGTGCCCCCGCGCCGTGGGTCGATCGTCTTCGACGGCACGGTCATCACCGGACGTTCGATGATGGAAACAGCGCGGCTCGGCGTCGCCCTCGTGCCCGAAGAACGTCGCATCTTCAGCAACCTCAGCGTGGCCGAAAACATCAAGCTGGCTCAAGTCACGGCGCGCGCGCCCGGCTGGTCGCTGGCCGACGTCTACGCGCGCTTCCCACGGCTCAAAGAGCGCGCGAGCAACAAGGGCGACGAGATCTCGGGCGGCGAGAAGCAGATGCTCGCGATCGCGCGCGCCCTGGTCCAAAGCACCAAACTCCTGTTGCTCGACGAGCCAACGGAAGGACTCGCGCCGCTTACGGTGCGCGAGGTCGAGTCGATCGTGCGCGAAATCGGCTCGCAAGGCATGACGATCTTGCTCGTCGAGCAGAACCTCTACTCCGCGCTGTCGCTCGCCCAGCGCTGTTACGTGATCGATCAGGGAACGATCGCGTTCGAAGGTACGCCCGATAACTTGCGCGGCAACACCGACGTGCTCGCGCGTCATCTCCACGTCTGAGCGCCGACCGCGGGCGGCGGCAGCTAGCCGCAATCAAGGCTTGCCGAAGGTGTGCGACACGATGAGCGCGGCGCCCGTCGGGCTGCGATGGACCGTATATTGCCCGGAGTACGGAACGCCCTGGGTCGTCAGATCGACGTTGACCGTCGCGGCCGAATCCGAGCCGCGCGCCTCGATTCTGGCGATGTGCAGAGTCGAATCGACGGTGCCCACCTCGGGCGGCGCAGCGCCGCCCGATCCCGGGCCGGGAGAGAGCACCGCGTAGGCCGAGGTCGTGTCGCCGCGGGCGATCGAAAGCAAATACTGCCGCACGACGTTGCCGGCCAGGCGAGCGAAATCGCTGTCGGCGTCGACGATCGGAACCTTCGCCGTTGAAACGGCGGTCGGCGGCGCCGCCGGCGCCGCTATCGGCGCAGCGGTCGGTTCCGCGGCGGGCGCACTCGCCGCCGGCGTGACCGGCGCGCTCGCCGGCGCTGCGGTCCGCGTCGCCGCCGTCGCGATCGCGACCGCGGCGGACGCCGAAGGCCCGGCTGCGGGCGTTTGTCTCGACGGCGCCGGCGCTTGCGATGCGCCCGCAGCGCTCGGGACCGCGGCCGGCGCCGAGGCGGCCGCGGAGGGTCGGGCCGTGACGGTTCGCGGGTGCGGTGTGGCACTGGGAGCTTCGCTCGGGACGGCCGACGGCGCCGGCGCTTGGGTGAACGGCGCAAGCGTTGGTGCGGCCTGCGGCGTCGACGTCGAGAGCGCGACCAGGCCGGATTCGGAGCCGCGTTTGCCGACGACCGAGAGTCCCGCGCCGATGACGAAACCGAGGACCACGACGCCGATGATCACCGGAACGAACGGCAAGGTCGCGCCCTGTTTCGGCGGCGATCGGCGCGAACGGCGGCGCGGATTTTCCTGCATCTGCAGGCGCATTTCGCGAGAAGAGGATACGATGCTTTCCGCGAAGCGCCGTCGCGTGGTGAGGGTCCCCATACCGATCGATGTTGCGACGATCGCTGAAACGGCGAGTTGTGCGTTCGCGCTTGCAACGCCGATGCGGGTCGATCGCCTGCTCGAACTCGCGGTCGGCGAGGCGCTCGGTTTGCGAGCACCGCCGGACAAACGCGAACGCGGCGTTCGCGCCACGCTGCTTGGATTCGCAGCGGGAAAATTCATCGTCGACGTCGACGGCCGCATCTTCGATCGCCCCGACGCCGTGATCGTCTGCAGCGGCGTCGCCACTCTACGCTTCTACTCCACCGAACCCCAACGCAACCGCGCCCCCGCCCTCTAACCCCCACCCCCGTCCGCATTTCTCTCCTAAGTGGACTTCGCTAGGCGTTGATTGTGGCGCAGCGCAAGCCACCGGGTGGCGATGCGTGCTCCGCCACATTGGCGACCCCGCTAGGGGTTGATTTTGGCGCGAGGCTAGCCGCCATGCGGCGATGCGTGCTTAAGCACGTGAGCCGCCCGGCAACGACGCCCCGCTGCAATGGCGAGCCCGCTAGGGGTTGATTTTGGCGCGAGGCTAGCCGATGCGGCCGCCATCCATGGCTGCATCGGCAGGCTCGCCTCCAGCTCGCACGGCGCCGGGTGGCGATGCGTGCTCCCCTGCAATGGCGAGCCCGCTAGGGGTTGATTTTGGCGCAGGGCTAGGCGCCGAAGGGCGATGCGTGCTTTAGCACGTGAGCCCTTCGGCAACGACGCCATGCGCCAAAAGCAACCCCTAACGGCCGAAGGCGCGTTGTTGTTGGACTAACTCTCCGTACAAAGCGTTCGGCCAGGCGAAGTCGTCGCGGGTGAACGCTTCGGGCCAGTCGGCATTGAACGACTCGTGCAAGCGGTGGTCGCCGACGTCGGACGCGCCGATGTAGCCCATCACGCGGTTGATCTCGTCGGGGTCGTTCGAGGTCAGCGCCTGCATAATTAGCGACAGAGGCCAGATGTAACCGCGCGGCGTGTGCGGGCTGCCGACGCCGCTCGCATACTTGCCGCGGTAAAAATACGGGTTCGCGGACGACAGTACGAAGCGCCGCGTAGCCTGGTAGATCGAGTCGCGTTCGGGGAGGTAGGTGAAGTACGGGATCGAGAGCAGCGAGGGAATGTTGGCATCGTCCATGAGGTTCACGTGACCGTAGCCGTCGACTTCGTAAGCGTAAATCGTGCCGAAGCCCTTGACGGAAACCTTGCCGAACTGTTCGATTCCGGCCTGCGCCTCCAGCGCCAGGCCCCAAGCGTTGCTCGCGTCGCGGTCGTTGTGGTACACCGAGCGCTCGATCTGCGACAAGCTCTCGAGCACGATCACCGCGAACATGTTGTCGGGGACGTTGTACTGATAGCGCGCCGGATCGTCCGAAGGCCGGAAGCCGGTCCAAATCATCCCGGTGTAGTGGACCCAGCTCCCCTTGCCGCCGTTGGCGAGGTCCGAATGCCGGTAGTGCGAGCGGCGGTCGTGGTGCTGCTCGGTGCGCAGCGTCTCGAGCACTTTTTCGAACGCCCGGTTGACCTCGGGGGTGAAAATCGAGGCGTCGCCCGTCTCGCGCCAATACTTGTCCGCGAACCAGATCGGATAGAGCAAGGAATCGACTTCGAATTTCCGCTCGACGACCTTGTAGTCGGTCGAGAACGCGTTGGCATACGGATCGATTAAAATGTAACGCGCCTCACGCGCCACGACCCCGCGTAAAGCCTCGCGCACGCGCAGGTCGGAGGCGGCCTGGCCGATGTAGGGCTCCATCACCGCGCTCGCATCGCGTAGCCATTCGGCTTGGATGTCGCCGGACGATACGTAGGTCGTCCCGTCGCGCTGCCGGCTGGCATGCCGATTGAGCGCTTCATCGAACGCGGTAAGATAGATCTTCTCGAGTTTCGACGAGAGCGCCGGCGGCTCGTCCGCTCGCGCCGAAGCCCAGACGTTCATAAGGAGCGCTATCGTGAGGGCGCTTGCGAGGATTCGCGCGAACGGCATGGCCACTGTTCTAGATCGGCAATTTTTACGTCAAACCCTTGCATCCGGCGACACACTCTGCGCAATCTTTATAGTTGGGGAGAGCGTTCCATCCTTATGAAGCCCGTCCCGGTCGTGTGGACCGCGGTCATCCTGGCATGCCTCTGGGAAACGGGCGCCGCGGCCGGCGCCGGTCAGGCTTACGCGGTCGCGGGCCGGGACCGCTTTTCGATCGGTTCGGGCGACATTCAGAGCGACATCTCGTACTCCGGCACCGAAACGCTGACCGTAACCAAGCGCGGCAGGCTCACCCGTTTGAACGCGCACGCGACGTACACGCGCAGCGACGGCGAGGCCTCGACCGACGCGAAGGGCGATTTCACGGCCGACCTGCTTCCAACGGGCGAGACGCTCGATTCCGCCGATCACGACCCGGATTACTTGACCGTGCTCAACCAGCCGTTCGCCGCTCAACTCGACCGTCAGACGCTCGCCGACCTGCAGCACCTCCACGGTGCGGTGCCCTTCGATTTTCCATCGCCCTTCACCGGCTCGTCGCTGCACGGTTATCTCGAACACCTAGGCGGCGGTTCGATCGGCACGCACCGGGCGACCGGGGTTAAATTCGAAGCAGTGGGACCGATGAGGGGCGAGCTTCCCGACCGGCCCGGGCTGACGTTGACCGGCACCATTGCGATGCGGGGTACGGCCTTCTACGACGTCGCGAGCGCCCTCTTGCTTGCCCTGGACACGACGGTCACGATCCGGGGCAACGTTTCGAACCGCTCCGGCAGGGACCCCGTGACGATCACCTACGCGCGCACCATCCGGGCCGAGCTGCCGCCGGGCAACCAGCCCGCGCCAGCAGGCCCGCCTCCCGGGCTGTAAGGGACGGGCGGCACGCGCCCCGAAGCCGCGCACTTCTCACCCCAGGAGTATTACGCGTGGCCCCTCCAGTCAGGACCGCGGAGCGAAAGGCGGCCGCGCCGGCCGGAGCGCTGCGGTCCGCGGATTCGACGCCGTCGGTCGAGCGTTTCGAGCGCATCGTCGACGAGTATCAGCGCCGGCTGTACGGCTTCGCGTTGCGGATGACGGGCAACCGCGAGGACGCCGAAGAGATCGTGCAGGACGCGTTCGTGAGAGCGTTCCGAGCGCTCGGAAAAATGACCGACGAGCAGCGCCACGAGCTTCGGCTGCAACCCTGGCTCTATACGATAACGTTAAACGTAACGAGGAACCGGTTACGCTCCAAGCGTCCGACGAACGTAGCGCTCGACGCGCTCGCCGACCCCGATGCGTTGCTCAACAACACGCAAGAGGGACCCGAGCAACCCGAGCAGATCGTCGAGCGAGGAACGGATCTGGCGCTGGTCGAGCAGGCGCTCTTGCAGCTACCGATGCACTTGCGCGCGGCAGCCACCCTCCGATTCATCGAAGGCCGCAGTCATCCCGAGATTGCGGAAATCTTGAACCAGCCGATCGGGACCGTGAAATCGCACGTGCATCGTGCCGTGCGAATACTTCGCCGAATACTGGGTCCACAAGTCGGCCGGATCGCTTCTGAAGATCGGGACGGCGTGCGTCCCGATGGCCTCCAAAAGGAACCTGCCAATGCGGTGCTGTGACGTCGAGGCGCTCTGGGACGAGATGCGCGAGGGTGCCGAATCCGGCCACGAGCGCGTCCTGGCCCATCTCCGTCGCTGCCGGGATTGTCAACATTCCTACGAGCAATTCGAAGGCGTCGTGTACTGCTTGAACTGCCTTCCGGTCGTCGAGCCGCCGCAACACCTCGTGCCGCGCATCCTCGACCACATCAAGTCGCTGCGCCAGCGCTTCCGCTCGGCGCAGGCCGACGGTTTGAGCCGCGTCGACTCGCCGCTCGGAAGGCTCTGGATCGCCTGGCGGGAGAGCGGCATCAGCTTCGTCGGCATCGACCGCGGCGAAGGCGAGGATTCCGCGGTCGCCATGGTCGAGCGGCGCGTGCGCCGCCCGGTGCATGCGGGCCCGACGCCGGCTTGGGTCTCGCAGGCCGTGGACGACTTTTTTGCGACTTGGCAGGTCGATCTATCACGCATCGACATCTCCGACTTGAGCCCGTTCGAACGGGCCGCGCTGAACAAGGCCGCCCAGATACCGCCGGGCGAGGTGCGCTCCTACGGCTGGATCGCACGCGAAATCGGGCACCCGCAAGCGGCTCGGGCCGTCGGCCAGGTCATGGCGCGCAACCCGGTTGCGCTGCTCTTTCCGTGCCACCGCGTCGTCGACGCCTCGGGGGCGCTGCATAACTACGGGTACGGCATCGAGGTCAAGGCTCGGATCCTCGCGATGGAAGGCTACACCGGCCGCCAACCAGCTAATAACGCTTCCTGAAAAGGGGGCCCGCCACCGAGGGCGCGAATAGCCGGGTCACACTACGTCCGCGGCTCCTTCAAACATACACAAGCGAAGGTTAACAGACGGACAAAGGGAGGTGGTCATCGTTAGTTCCGATGGTAATCAACGACTCAATGACACGATGATTGGAGGTACGCAGACCTAGTCTGCGCCGAACTATCACCCTAACGTCCGCCGGCCGCGAGCCGGCTTTTTTTTGGCCCACGGTGCTGCCCCAAGGGGCGTTACGGTTCGGGTATGAAATAGCTTGCGCAATGTCATTCGAGGAATTGCACGCGCCAATTGCGACGGGAGACCAGTGACGGAAGATCCGCGGATTGCCGCGCTCCCCGATATCCACGGACACGCGAAGGGAGAACACAAGCCGTTTGCCGAGGAGCGGCCGATTCCGTACACGGCACGGATGCTTTTCCTATGGTTCTACCACGCCTGCCGGCGCGGCTCGCCGCGGTTCCTGATGGTTGCCGACCACATGAACTACCTCACCTTCGAAGATCCGGCCGCGGTCAACCTCGTGCGCCGCGCGCTCAAACTCGCGGCGGCTGGCGATCTCTATGGCGCGGCCGAGACGGCCGGCGTCGAGCTGGGCCACGCCCAAGTGGTTTCCGAGGGCCTGCGCAAAGGCATGCGCTATTCGATCGGCGCCGAGGTCGACAACGATCCGCGGTCGCGACCCGACGCGCAGAACATCGTCGACGCAATGCGACCCGACGGGATGGTCCGGTCGGTGCACTTTCTGCCGATCACGCACCCGCAGCACGGCGAGAACTGGATGTGGCCCTTCGACAACCCGGAATTCAAGGAATTCTACGACGCGGTCGGGACAGAGAACGTCTGGGAGCTGTATATCGCGACGCTGCTCGATGCGATCGACAAGCTTCCGGGCCACATCGTCGGCCACTTCTACGTGCCGGCAAAATTTGGGCACTGGCCCGACGACGCGAAGCTCGCGCAATACGAAGACCGCCTCTTGGACGCCTGTGCCGAACGCGGCATGGCCGTCGAGATCAATTCGCGCTACATCTACAAGTATTTCGTCGACGACGAGGAGCAGCTCGCAAAATACCGCGCGGCAAACCTGCGCTTGCTGACCAAGGCCAAGGCCAAGGGCGTTATGGTTGCGGTCGGTTCGGACGCGCACAGCCCCAAGGACCAAGGCGCGGCGTTCGAGACGATACTCGCCTGGCTGGATGAAGCCGACATCAACGAGATCGCGTTTCCGATCAACGGCCGCCTGGCGCGAGTGGCCCTGCGCGCTACCGAAGAGTTGCTGAGGCAGCAGGCGGCAGCCGCCGCACCGCCTCCGCTTCCGCCGCTCCCCCAACGTGTCGAAGTCGCGCCGGCCGACGAGCAGCCGGCGCGCGTCGCCGCCGCAGTCGCCGTGCGACCGGCAAAAAAGAAGGCGCCCGCAGCCGCCAACGGCAGCGCCCGCGCGGGCGATGCGGTCGCGGCAGCTCCCAAGCGCGCTGCTAAGATCGCCCCCGCAGCAAGCGCTCCGGCCGCAAAGCTGCCGCTTCCCAAAACCGCGGCTCCCGCCAAGACTGCGCCGAAAGCCGCCGCGAAGGCGCCGGCGAAGGCCGCGAAGCTCGTTCCGTCCGCGGCGAAGGCCGCGAAGCTCGTTCCGCCCGCGGCCAAGCCCGCGGCCAAGAAGTCCACCGCGAAACCGGCGGCCCGCACGGCGGCCGCGAAGAAAGCCCCGAGCAAACGTACCGCCGCCGCGAAGAAGGTCGCCGCAAAGAAGGTTACCGCCAAGCGCAGCGTTGCGAAGAAGCCGCTCAAGAAAGGCGCACCCGCGAAGAAGGTCGCCGTTCGCTCGAAGACCACAGCCCCGGCGAGGAAAGCCGGGCCGCCCAAGAAGGCCGCCAAGAAGACCGCCTCGCGCAAACCCGCCAAACGCGCCCTCGCACCCAAGCGCCCGGCGCCGAAGAAACGCGCTGCGGCAAAGGGGCAAGCGAAGAAGAAGCCGGCCGGCTCGCGCCGCTAAGGTTTTTCGGGCGGGCGCAGAAGGCCGCGAATCCACTGGCTCCAATTGACGCAGGTTCGGAGGCATCCATGGGAGATATCGCCCGCCGTCGCAATGTCGCTGTCGTCGGCCCGCATCACGCGGGCAAGACGACGCTGGTCGAAGCGCTGCTCGCCGGGTGCGGCGCGATCCCGCGGCGCGGGTCCGTCTCCGACGGCACCGCCACCACCGACCACGAACCGGAATGTATCGACCGCGGTCAATCGACCTGCGTCGGCTTTGCGTATGCCTCGACGCCGAACGTCGACATCAGCTTGATCGATTGTCCGGGCTTCATCGATTTCTTCGAGGAAGTCAAGCTCGCCCTCGTCGCCGCCGATGCGGCGGTCGTCGTGATCGATGCCGACCCCGCGCGCGTCCGCCAAACGCGACAGCTGGTCGAGTTCCTCGACGAGCGCCGCATGCCGCACTGCTTCTTCATCAACAAGATGGACAAGCCCGGAAGCAACTTCCGCGCGACCCTCGAGGCGCTGGTCGCGACCTACGGCAAGCGGGTCGTGGCCGAGCATCTGCCGATCGGAGAGGCGGAAAACTTTCGGGGCTACATCGATCTCGCGGCGCGCCACGCCTACGTCGCGGAAAACGGCAGCCCGCAAGAAATTCCGATCGACCGCGAACTCGCGACGCCCGTCGACCAAGCCCGCCAGACGCTGCTGGAGACACTCGGCGACTTCGACGACCATCTCTTCGAGGAGCTGCTCGAGGGCATCGAGCCGCCGCTGGAAGAAGTCGAGAAAGACCTGCGCGAGGAGACGTGCGCCGATCAAATCGTCCCGGTGCTCGTGGGCGCCGGGCTGACCGACATCGGCGTGGCGGCCGCCGCGCTCGTCGCCGTGATCGAGCGCCAATTCCCGGCGCCCTCCGGTGACCCAAACGCGCCACTCGTGGCTCAGGTCGCCAAGACGATCGTGCACCCCCAGTCGGGCAAACTCTCGCTCGTGCGGATCTGGGACGGAACGCTCAGCGCCGATGCATCGCTGGTCGACGTGTCGGCCGGCGGCGTCAAAGTGCGCGCTTCGGGCCTGTACCGGCTCCAGGGCAAGAAACAAGAACCGCTGCAGTCCGCGGCCGCGGGCGACATCGTCGCGATCGCGCGGCTGGAAGGCGTCCGAACCGGCGATACGCTGGTCGCCGTCGCGAGCACGCCGGCACGCTCCGTGCCGGCGCTGGCGGAGCCGCTCTTCGCGGTCGCGATCAAGCCCAAGGAGCGGCTCGACGAAGCGAAGGTCTCGCAGATGCTGGCGCGCATCGTCGAAGAGGATCCCACGTTGCGCATCG
>Ga0302324_100004745_pt1 | contig 29976 bp, 32 predicted proteins | sample Palsa_T0_1_FD_201949 | JGI IMG/M metagenome (GOLD analysis project Ga0302324, IMG submission 201949) | Peat permafrost microbial communities from Stordalen Mire near Abisko, Sweden - Palsa_T0_1 | ecosystem: Environmental > Terrestrial > Soil > Palsa > Peat permafrost | place: Sweden: Abisko...
GAGAGCGCGCCGCTGCACAAACTCGGCACCGATCAATGGGCGCGGGCGCGCAAGCGCGCCGCCGAGCAGATCCGCGACGTCGCCGCGGAGCTCCTGGACCTGTACGCCCGGCGGCGCGCGCGCCAGGGACTCAACATTCCTGTTGCGGAGCTCGAGTACCAGAATTTCGCGAGCGCCTTCCCGTTCGAAGAGACCGCCGATCAGGCGGAGGCGATCCGTCAGGTGCTCGCGGATCTTGAGAGCTCGCGGCCGATGGATCGGATCATTTGCGGCGACGTCGGCTTCGGCAAGACCGAGGTTGCGATGCGCGCGGCGTTCGCCGCCGTGCAATCGGGCCGGCAGGTCGCCGTGCTCGTACCGACGACTCTCCTCGCGCAGCAGCATCTCACCAATTTCAAGGACCGCTTCGCCGACTGGCCCGTACGCATCGAGTCGCTATCGCGTTTTGGCAGTGCCCGCGAGACTCAGGCGACTCTGGAGGCGATTGAAGCGGGCAAGGTCGACATCGTCATCGCGACGCATCGGCTCCTGCATGCGCACACCCGCTTCAAGGACCTCGGCCTGGTTGTCATCGACGAGGAACATCGCTTCGGCGTGCGCGACAAGGAGCGCCTGCAGGCACTACGCGCCGAAGTGCACGTGCTCACCCTGACTGCGACGCCGATACCGCGCACCCTCAACATGGCACTCGGCGGCCTGCGCGATCTGTCGCTCATCACGACTCCTCCGGCCGAACGCCTTGCCATCAAGACCTTCGTCATCGAGTGGCATGCGGCAACGCTGCGGGAAGCTGCGCTGCGCGAATTGCGGCGCGGCGGCCAGATCTACTTCGTGCACAACGAAGTGCGCAGCATCGAGAGGATCGCCACCGAAGTGCAGGCCCTCGTGCCCGAAGCAAGCGTGCGCTTCGGGCACGGCCAGATGCGCGAACGCGATCTGGAGCAGCTCATGGTGGATTTCTATCACCGGCGCTTCAATCTGCTCGTGTGCACGACCATCATCGAAAGCGGCATCGACGTGCCCACGGCAAACACCATCATGATCAACCGCGCCGACCGCATGGGTCTTGCGCAATTGCATCAGCTGCGCGGCCGCGTCGGCCGCTCCCACCATCGCGCCTATGCCTATCTCATAGCGCCGCCACGCGCCGCGCTCAGCGCCGATGCGCGCAAACGCCTGGAGGCGATCGAATCCATGGAGGAACTCGGCGCCGGCTTTGTGCTCGCGACGCACGATCTTGAGATCCGCGGCGCAGGAGAGCTTCTGGGCGAGCAGCAGAGCGGCCAAATGACGGAGATTGGACTTGCGCTCTACCTCGACATGCTCGACCAGGCGGTGAAGGCGCTGAAGGACGGGCGTGAACCCTCCCTCGAGCGACCGCTCGCCGCGGACACCGAAGTCGAGCTGCGCCTGCCCGCTTTCATACCCGAGACCTACATCGCCGATGTGCATGTGCGCCTGTCGCTCTACAAACGCATCGCCGCCGCGGCCGACGAGGCTGCGCTGGATGATCTCACCGCCGAGATCATCGATCGCTTCGGCTCACTGCCGGCAAGCGCCCAGCACCTCTTGCGCATCGCGCGCGTGAAGCTTGCCGCGCGCGCTTTGGGCGTGCGGCGTCTGGATCTCGGGCCACAGGGCGGCTACGTGCTCTTCGAGCACGAGAATCGAGTGGAACCGGCTGCCGTCGTGCGCTTGATTCAGAAAAACCCGCGTGAGTATCGCCTGGAAGGCGCGCTCAAATTGCGCGTACTGCGCGCGATCGCAGCGGACGAAGCGCGCTTTAAGTTTGCAGGCGCGCTATTGAAGAAGCTTGGTAGCGGCGGCAGCGCTTAGCGCTGGGCGCGACGCATGCGCTGCACGCAACGCGTGCGCGAGTGGCGCCGCAGGCGCGACACGATCTTCAAGCTATTCACCGGTGCGTGCGCGCTGCAACGCGCAGCCCGCGCCTGCGCATGGCAAATTCGCAGCGGTGGCGCGGTTTGCCACCTCAGGAGGACTTCTGACAGTATCGCCTGATGAAACTTGCAGTTTTTGGATCCGCGTTGCTCGTCGCGCTCGCCTCATGGCCCGCCGCGGTGTCGCAGGAGCCGCCGACGCCTATCGTCCCGGCGTACAACATCGAGCTCATCATCTTTCGCGCAACCGGCGCCCTCGGCGGAGCGGAGAACTGGGCAGCCGAAGCTGGCGCGCGTAATTTCAGCAATGACAGCAACGCCGGCGAGTCGGCAGCCGGCAATGCGACTCAGGTCGGCCGCTTTTTGAAAGTACTGCCCGACTCGGATTTCCAGCTGACGGACATCGAAAAGAAGTTGCGCGCAAGCGCGGGCTACGCGCCGCTTGCACATGTGGCCTGGTCGCAAACGGCAAGCGCCTGGGGAACCCGCGCGGGATTTGCCCTCGATCGCCTCGGCATCGACGTGCCGGACTTGACGGGTACGGTCGTGCTCGAACGCGGCCAATATCTGCACCTGGGCATGACGCTCGCCTACGCGCCGGCGAATGCACCCGCCGGCTTGGGCGCGGCCCCGGGCACGACGTTCACGCTGAACGAAGGGCGGCGCGTGCGCTTCAACGAGCGCACCTATTTTGATCATCCTGCCTTTGGCGTGATAGCGCTCGTAACCCCGGTGGCAGGCACGCGCCCCGGCAAGCGCTGAAGAGCGCAGGCGCCTCCGTCTATTTGAAGTCGGCCGTGTCCGCGGTCACGACGGTATTTTTGCCGGCCGCCTTCGCGCGCTTGAGCGCCGCGCGACAGGCATTGCCCAATGTCTCGAGCGCCAACTCCCGCGGCGGCACGAGACTTGCGACGCCGGCGCTCAGCGTGACGTAACGCTCCGCGGCGCCGCGCGGATGATGGATGAGGAGGTCACGCACACGGTGCGTGACGATGCGCGCGTAGCTCGCGGCCTTCTCCGCCGTGTCGCCCTGGATGAGCACTGCGAATGTGCCGCCTTGCCAGCGTCCGATGAGATCCGCGCCGCGCCGGTAGGAGGCGGCAATGACGCGCCCCACGCGCCGTATGCAGGCATCGCCTGCGCCCTTGTCGAAAGTCTCGTTGTAGGGTCCGAGATCATCAATATCAAAGAGCACAAGCCCAATTTCGTGCGAGTCGCGCTGCGCCACGAGCCAGTCGCGCTGCAGAAATTCCTCGAAGTAGGCGCGCGAATTCAAGCTCGTCAGGCGATCCTCGCGCAGCCAGGGCGGCAGCCCCGCGGCCGGCCGCTCGCCGTTCTTCAGCCGTCCGCCCGCATCGCGGTGGTAACCCACCCAGTGCGTTATCTCGCCGGCCGCGTCCTGCAGCGGCTGGATGAGCGATTCGTTCCAGAAGAGGGAGCCGTCCGGACGATAGTTGCGCAGCAGGATCCGGCAAGGTGCCGCACTTTGGATGGACTCGCGCACTCTCTGGCGCCCCTCCTGCTCGCGGTCGGTGCCCTGCAATATGCGCAGATTGGAGCCGAGGAGCACCGCTGCCGGGTAACCGCACAGCAGGGTAAAGGCGGTATTGACATAAACGGCCGGCAGACCCGGCACTTTGGCATCGCAGATCACGATGCCCTCGGGCGCCGCGTCCACCATGCGCTTCCACATGTCGATCGACCAGTTGTTCATCCGCTGCCCGATTGCAGCTGCAGTGCCGGTGGCGACATGACATGCGCAAGCCGCTCGCGTGCCTGCTGCCAGGCAGGCGCGGCGTGCAGCTCCGCGACGGACATGGAATCGCGGCCGCGCATCCTCACGAGTCGCAGTTGCGATGCCGGCGCGGGCTCGAGAGCGAGCTTCTCAAGCAGCACGCGCACACCCGCACGATCGTTGCACACGAGCAGCATGTCGCAGCCGGCCGCAAGTGCCAGGCGCGCGCGCGTCACAACATCGCCCACGCTCGCCGCCGCACTCATGGATAGATCGTCGGTGAATACCGCGCCCTGAAAATGCAGCTCACCGCGCAGCATCTGCGTGATCCACGTCTTTGAGAAACTTGCCGGCACAGAATCGACGGCCGGGTAGACCACATGCGCCGCCATGACCCCCGCGAGCCCATTGGCAATCAGGAGCCGGTACGGGGCGATGTCGTCGCGCAGATCCACAAGCTCGCGCCGATCCACCGGCAGTGCCAGATGCGAGTCCGCCACGACTGCGCCGTGCCCGGGAAAATGTTTGGCGGTCGCGGCCATGCCGGCATCACGCATCCCGTGGGCATAGGCAACGGCGAGTTGCGCTACGACGGCAGAACGCGCATCCAGAGCGCGATCGCCAATCACCTCGCTGGTGCCGTAATCAAGGTCAACGCACGGCGCAAACGACAGGTCTATGCCGTGGGCGCGCAATTCGGCCGCCATCAGCCACCCCAGACGCCGCGCGAGTTCCAGCCCCGCGGCCGACTCGATATCAAACTCGTGACCCAGGCGGCGAGGCGCCGGCAGCACCGAAAAGCCGGTTTTGAACCGCTGCACGCGCCCTCCTTCCTGGTCCACCGCGATGATGAGCGATGGAGTGCGCGCGGCATGGATCGCCCGCGTGAGAGCCATGAGCTGCGCGGAATCAACATAATTGCGCGCGAACAGGATCACGCCTCCCACCAGGGGGTGGCGCAAGAGCTCGCGATCTTCGCCTGTGATTTCAGAGCCCGCCACATCGATCATGAGGGGCCCCAGGGTCATGCGGGCCTGCCCCCCTGCGCCGCAGGGTGCTCGAGGAGCGCCAGCGACTCGACGTGCATGGTATGCGGGAACATGTCGAGTACCCCCGCCGAGTGCAAAATGAAGCCGAATTCGTGGACCAGCATTCCAACATCCCTGGCGAGGCTGCCCGGATGGCAGGAAATATACAGCAGCCGCCGCGGGCCAAGACGTGCCACAGTCGGCAACATCGCACGCGCGCCGGCTCTGGGGGGGTCTATCAAGACGTGCGAATAGACCTCGCGCATGCAATCGGCCTGCGCGGCGGCCGGCTCCGCAAGATCCAGGCAGTGGAAGCGTGCATTGCCCAATGCGTGGCGCTCGGCATTATGACGAGCCCGCGCCACCAGGCGCTGATCCGCCTCGACCCCGACGACATTGCGTGCGCGCCGCGCGAGCGCCAGGGTGAAATTGCCGATGCCGCAGTACAGATCGAGCACCCGGGAATGCTCATCCAGATCGAGGAGCTCAACCGCGCGGGCGACGAGCGCTTCATTGACCTCGCGATTGACCTGGATGAAATCAGTCGGCGCGAATTCCAGCTCGAGCGCAAAAGCCGGCAGCGCGTAGCGCAGCGGCTCCTCAAGCGGTACCTCGCTCAGGCGCCGCACCGAGTCGAGACCGCCCTCCTGCAGGTACAGGCGCACGCCGTGCTCGCTCTCGAAGGTGCGCAGGGCGCGAAGATCCGAATCAGCGGGCGTGCCCAGCACCCTGAGCACGAGTGCCAGGGCATTGTCAGCCACAGACACTTCAATCTGCGGTACGAGCTCGCGGATGCTCAATTGAGTCAAGAGGGCGGACAAGGGCTCGATGAGCGCGGCGGCGCGCGGTGCGAGGACTTCACAGCTGCTAATCGCGCTGACGTAGGGCTTCGCGCGCTCGCGAAAACCAACGAGCACCCGCCCCTTCTTGGCTACGAACTTCACGGAGAGGCGCGCGCGGCGCCGGTAACCCCAGATGGGCCCTGCGAGCGCAGGCAGCCATGCGCGCGGCGCGACGCGCGCCACGCGCTCAAGATTGTCACGTAGTTCGAGCTCCTTCGCCGCGAGTTGCGCTGCAGGCGCGAGGTGCTGCATGGCGCAGCCGCCGCAGATTCCAAAATACGCGCAGGCCGGAGTGACACGCGCGCTCGAGCGCTCGAGCACCTCGACCAGGAGGCCGTCATCGTATTGGCGATGCTGCGCGCGGCGGCGGAAGCGAATGAGCTCTCCGGGCAGCGCGCCGGGCACAAATACGGTCTTGCCCGCGCGCACGATGCCGTCCCCCTCGTGTGTGAGTGCGACGACCGCGCCTGTTTCAATCTCCGCCGAGCGCCCCGCGGGCATCAAGATTGTGTTTCCCAGGCACGCAGGAACTGCGCGTAGTGCGGCTCGGCGGAGTCGCGCAGCAGAGTCTTGACGCGCTCGAGCTCCGCGGCGTGACCCTCGCGCGTGAGCTGCCCGCGCATGAGCTCAAAGCGCAGGTAAATGAGGTAGGTATTCAATACGTCGGTCTCGCAGTAAGCGCGCACTCCGAGGATATTGCCCGCCAGATACTCATCCCACACCTGGGCGCCCGAGAATCCGAGCTTGCCCGGAAATCCCAGGAGAGCGGCCATGTCGGCGAGGGATGCGCGCGAGCGCGGCTGAAAACCCGACAGCACGTCCATCAAGTCAAGGTGGCGCCAATGGTAGCGGTTCAAATAGTTGTTGTAGCGAAAGGCGACATCGGCGTCGCCCTTTTCCCAATAACGGGCGGCCTGCACGCCGTGCACAAGCGCGCGATAGTGCAGCACCGGCAGATCAAAGCCCGTGCCGTTCCAGGACACCAAGTCCGGGGAATACTTCTCTATGCCGTCGAAGAATCGTTCAATGAGCTCTTTCTCATCCGCCGCGGGCGCACCCAGGCTCCAGAGGCGCAGCTCCTCGCGGCTGCGCAGGGCGCAGGCAATGGCGATCACGCGGTGCTGTTCGAGCGGCAGGAAGTCGCGCCCCGACTCCTGGCGGCGGTGCGCGAACATCGCCTTGGCGACCGCGGCGTCGCTCAGTCCCTCGAGAGCGAAGATGCGCCGGCCGAGCTCAACGTCCGGGATGGTCTCTATATCGAAGATCAGGCAATTCATCGGCCACGCGCGGACACCATGAGCGTGCGCATCTCGCGCACGGCGCTCGGCAGGCCGTCAAATAAGGCGCGCGCAATGATGGCGTGCCCGATGTTGAGCTCGACGATTTCGCCGATCGCGGCGACGGGTTGGACGTTGTGGTAGTTCAAGCCGTGGCCGGCGTGCACCTCGAGACCCAAACTTGCACCCAGGCGCGCGGCGACCTGCAGCCGCGCAAGCTCCGCCGCCTGCCGCGCGCCGGCGGACTCGGCATAGGCGCCGGTATGCAATTCCACCACCGGCGCGCCGATCTGCACCGCCGCCTCCAACTGGCGCGCGTCCGGATCGATGAAGAGCGCGACACGGATGCTCTGCGCCACGAGGATGGCGGTTGCCTCCTTCAAGCGCTGCACCTGTGCGGCGGCATCGAGCCCGCCCTCCGTCGTCACTTCCTGGCGCCGCTCCGGCACGAGACAACAGTCCGCCGGCCGAACCGCGCGCGCGATGTCGAGCATCTCGTCCGTGACCGCCATCTCCAGATTCATGCGCGTCTTCAGCAGCTCCTTCAGCGCACGCACATCCTGCACCTGAATGTGACGTCGATCCTCGCGCAGATGCAGCGTGATGCTGTCAGCGCCGGCAAGTTCCGCCGCGAGCGCTGCATGCACCGGATCGGGAGAACGCGCGCGCCGCGCCTGACGCAAGGTCGCCACGTGATCGATGTTGAATCCCAGGGCTATGAATGAATGAGCCATCGGTTACGATCCTCTGCGTGCCATCGAGCGGGCAACCACGCGCGTTGCGAGTTCGCGCCCATCCAGGCAATGAGTGAGCGCCGCATGCAACAGCGCGCGCGCATCGTTGAGCTCACGCGCCTCGGCGAGCTCTTCGTTCCTGAGACTTTCGAGCGAACGGCCCGCGAGCGCATCGGGCCGCGCGGCGTCGGTCGCAAACAAGCCCTCCCCGGGGCGGAAATAATAATACCCCTGGGACTCGATGGGTCGACCGCTCATCGCCTCGGTTGCAAGATCGAGCCCATAGCCGAGCATCTGCAACAGGCGCTTTTCAAAGACACGCAGGGTCGGCGCCACGGGTGCACCCTGCTTCAGGCTTTGAAGCGCGCAGTGATAGGCCTCGAAGAGCGCCGGCTGCGGATCGTGGCGCGTCGTCAGCTGCAGCACGAGCTCGTTCATGTAGAAGCCGCTCAGGAGGCACGGCGCGGGCAGCGGCGCAGACTGCCCTGCGTACTCAGCACCAGTCAGGCTCGGCGCATCGCCCCGGCCGCTCCAGGAAAGGAGCAGCTGGTGAAAAGGCTGCAACACCGCGGCCAGGCGCGCCTTGGGACCGCGCACGCCGCGCGCGAACAACGACAGGCGGCCGTCCTCGCGCGTCAGTACTTCGAAGATCCGTCCCGTCTCGCGAAACGGCCGGTGATGCAGAATATAGGCGTTGGCGAGCGCGACGCGCCGCGGGTTGCGCATTATTCGAGCCCCAGGTGCTGCAGCGCGCGCGCATCATCGGCCCAGTCCTCGCGCACCTTCACCCACAGCTCCAGGTGTACCCGGCGCCCGAGGAGCTCGTTCAGCTGTAGCCGCGCTGCGCGTCCGACGCGCTTCAGGCGCTCGCCGCCGGCGCCGATTACAATCGGCTTCTGTCCCGCCCGATCCACCCAGATTGCGGCATCCACCACCAGCTGACCCTCGACTTCTGCGGTTCGTTCCACCTCGACCGCGATGCCGTAGGGCACCTCCTGATTGAGCTCCAGAGTGAGGCGCTCGCGGATGAGCTCGGCGATGCGAAACGACATGTCGCGATCGGTGAGTGTTCCGGGCGCATAGAGTGCCTCTGCCACCGGCAGATGCTGCGCGATGGCCGCGCGCAGTGCGTCCACCTGTTCCAACTTCAGGGCACTCACGGGCACGATTTCCTGAAAGTCGAAGCGCTTGGCAAGCTCGGCAATGTACGGCAGGAGGCGCGCGCGCGGGGATGCGCGGTCGATCTTGTTGACGGCCGCGATCGCGGGCAGCCCCGACTCTGCGACGCGCTTGAGCACCAGCGCATCGCCGCGCGTCCATTCGAGCGCGGCAACGACTAGAACGCACAGGTCCGCCTCGGCGAGCGCTGCACCTGCGGTGCGGTTCATGGCGCGATTGAGCGCGCGCGCCGCACCGTGGTGCAGACCCGGTGTATCAACGAAGGCTATCTGCGTCTGCGGCAAATGACATACGCCGACGATGCGGTGACGTGTGGTCTGCGGCCGTGGCGTCACGATGCTGAGCTTCTCGCCGACGAGCGCATTCAAGAGAGTGGATTTGCCGACATTGGGCCGGCCGACGAGCGCGGCATAGCCGCTGCGAAACCCGCCCGCGGCATTCGGCTCGCTCATCCTTTGGCCACAGCGGGCGACGCTGCGATCTGATCCAGCACGCGCTCGGCGGCTTCCTGCTCGGCCCCGCGGCGCGTCGAGCCGCTGCCCGCGCCGCGCAACTTGAGCGAGGCGACCTCGCAGCGCACCCAGAACGTATGCGCATGCGGCTCGCCCTCCACGCGCTCCACGGCATAGGACGGCAACGCCAGACCCTGCGCCTGCAGATGCTCCTGCAGGCGGGTCTTCGCGTCCTTGAGCGTCGCTGGCTCCGGCAGCTCTGCGATGCGCGCGGCGAACAGCACTTCGACAGCGCGGCGCGCATCATCAAGGCCGCCGTCGAGGAAAATCGCCCCGCACAGTGCTTCCAATGCATCCGCCAGAATCGACTTGCGCCTGAAGCCGCCGGTCTTCAGCTCCCCGCTGCCAAGGTGCAGCGCTTCCCCGAGGCCGAGGGCGCCTGCGACCTGCGCGAGGGACTCGCCGCTCACGAGCCGCGAGCGCAGACGGCTGAGGTCGCCCTCGGATGCGGTGGGAAAAGTTTGGAACAGACGCTCGGCAATGAGGAGGTTGAGCACCGCATCGCCCAGAAACTCGAGGCGTTCATTGTTCGCCGCGGAGACGCTGCGGTGTGTGAGCGCGGCGCTGAAGAGTTGCGCATTGCGCGGCGCATACGAGAGCTTCTCCAGCACCCATTCACACGGCCAGGTGGCTTGCCTCATCGCATCCGGCCGCACGGCGTCACTGGATCTGGACGGTCTTATCGAAAGCTACGACGAGCGAGATATTGTCAAAGAGCGGTGCCGTCTCCTCATAGGTCGTCTGCACGATCCATACCCCGCCATCCCGGCGGATATCAAAATCCTTGATGCCCGGATAGTCCACGCTCTCCACATCGAGGTGCTTCTCGAGTGAACTGCGGATGAGCGCGGCGCTCGACGTATCGAGGGAATGCATCTCGGAGACGAGCTGATTCATCGAGCGCGAGACCTTCATGTAGTTCAGATACACCGGCGCCAGGCGCAGGAGGGCGTATCCCAGAATGGCGATCGGAATCAGCAGAAAGAGCCAGCCGATGACCGTAACGCCGCGTTGCTTGCTGTGCATGGTGTCTACCCTCACTTGCGGACATTAGTCGATATGCGCGCCGATCCGGCTCCACATAGGGCCGCCCGACCGGTGCCAATCCCAATTGAACCAGATTCGCGTCGCTTTGCCGACCAAATGATCTTCGGGCACGAAGCCCCACACCCGCCCGTCCTCGCTGTTGTCGCGATTATCACCCATCATCAGGTATTCACCCGCCGGCACCGTCACGTCAGTCGCCGGCCCTTCGAATCCGGGGACGGGCTCCTGACCGGGAACCGCGCCGCAAAAATAGCCGCGCGAATTGCTGCGGTTGCAGCTCGGTGCCGCATCGGCCGTGACGTGAAATTCCCCAACCGGGCAGAGCATCGCCTGGTGCACGTGCTCTCCCAGGTGCTCGACGGCAAGCTGCATGTGCAGGTAGCAGCCGTCGTCATAGGGTCCCGTCACTTGAAACGGCACGACCTTGCCGTTGATGGTCACACGGTCATTCGTCACCTGTACATGATCGCCGGGCAGGCCGACGAGGCGCTTGATGTAGTTGACCGACGGGTCGAGCGGATAGCGGAACACCACCACATCGCCGCGCTGCGGCTCGCGGATGTTCACGAACTTGCGATCGAGGACCGGCCAGCGCAGGCCGTAGACATACTTGTTGACGATGATGAAGTCGCCATCAAGCAGTGTCGGCATCATCGAATCGGATGGGATGCGGAACGGCTCGAAGATGAACGAGCGCAGCAACAGCACCACGAGCGCCACCGGGAAAAAACTGCGCGCATAGTCGACCGTCGCAGGCTCGGGCAGGAGCGCCGGATCCTGGCCGGCCGCGCGCACCGCGGCGGCGCGGCGTGCGCGCAGCACCAGCACATCGAACCCCCAGACGAGCCCCGTCAGAATCGTGATGACCGACAGCACGAGCGCGAAGTCGAGGCGCTCGGCCACGAGCAATCGCAACACGGCGGCGCCCACCAGGATGGGCAGCACACTGTAGGCGGCTGCCATGAACGGCGGATCGCGCGCGGGCTGCGGAAGTGCGGCGATCTGGCGCCGCGGCCGCAGGAACCAGTCATCGGCCAGACACACAAGCCCAACCGGCAATGCGAGCCAACTCAACGCAACGATTATTTGCATGAACATGGAGGACCCTGACGGCTTACGATTTTCGTCCGACCTGCAGCACGGCGAGGAAGGCCGCTTGCGGGATCTCGACGCGACCCAACTGTTTCATGCGCTTCTTCCCCTCTTTCTGCTTCTCAAGGAGTTTCCTCTTGCGCGTGATGTCACCGCCATAGCATTTGGCGAGCACGTTCTTGCGCAGCGCCTTCACGGTGGCGCGCGCGATGATCGCACTGCCGATCGCCGCCTGCACGGCGACTTCGAACATCTGGCGCGGGATGAGTTCGTGCATCTTGTCGACGAGCTCGCGACCCCTCTGGTAGGCGCTGTCGCGATGCACGATGAGTGATAACGCGTCGACGCGCTCGCCATTGATCAGCATATCAAGCTTGACGAGCGGCGCGGCGCGGAAGTGGCTGAACTCGTAGTCGAAGGAGGCATAGCCGCGGCTCGCGGACTTCAGGCGGTCAAAGAAATCCATGACCACTTCAGCAAGCGGCAGCTCGTACTGCAGGGACACGTGATTCGCAAGGTAGAGCAGTTTCTTCTGCGTACCGCGCTTGTCGTTGCAGAGCTTGAGGATGGCTCCGACATAATCCGGCGGCACCAGAATATTGGCTATGATGATGGGCTCGCGAATTTCCGCGATCTCGTTGACCACCGGCAGTTTCGCCGGATTGTCGATGAGCTCGACTTTGCCGTTGGTGCGCAGCACCTCGTACACCACCGTCGGCGCGCTCGTCACGAGGGCGAGTTGATATTCACGTTCGAGCCGCTCCTGCACGATGTCCATGTGGAGGAGCCCAAGAAAGCCGCAGCGGAAGCCGAAGCCGAGGGCGCCTGAGACCTCCGGCTCGTAGTGCAGCGCGGAGTCGTTCAACCGCAGCTTCGCAAGCGCGTCGCGAAACTTCTCATAGTCGTCGGCATCCACCGGAAAGAGCCCCGCGAATACGCGCGGCTGGATCTGCTTGAAGCCCGGCAACGGCAGCGCGCTCGGCCGATTCTCAAGGGTGATCGTGTCGCCCACCGGCGCGCCGTCAATCTCCTTGATGCCGGCGATCACGAAGCCCACATCGCCCGTCGCAAGAAGCGGCTCCGCTATGGACTTCGGCGTAAAGCGGCCGAGGCGATCGACTCCATGCGCGCGACCGGTGGACATCACGCGAATCTTGTCGCCGAGCTTCAATGAGCCGTTGACCACCCGGACCAGCGAGACGACGCCCATGTAGTTGTCGAACCACGAGTCGATGATGAGCGCCTGCAGGGGTCCTTCCGGGTCGCCCTGGGGAGCGGGTATGCGCTCGATCAGCCTTTCGAGGAGTTCCTGCACGCCTTCGCCCGTCTTGGCACTCACGCGAATCGCATCGCGCGCCTCAATGCCGATGATTTCCTCAATTTCCTTCGCCACCCGTTCCGGCTCAGCCGAGGGCAGGTCGATCTTGTTGATGGCAGGCAGCACCTCGAGCCCCTGCTCGATGGCGGTATTGCAGTTGGCGACGCTCTGCGCCTCCACTCCCTGCGTTGCATCGACCACCAAGAGCGCACCATCGCAGGCCGCGAGCGAGCGGGACACTTCGTAGGAGAAATCCACGTGTCCCGGCGTGTCGATCATGTTGAGCTGGTAGCGCTCTCCATCGGCCGCCTTATAGAAGAGCGTGACGCTTTGCGCCTTGATCGTGATGCCGCGCTCACGCTCAAGTTCCATGGAATCGAGCACCTGGTCCTGCATTTCGCGGGCCGCAAGGCCGCCGCAGATCTGGATGAAGCGGTCAGCAAGGGTGGATTTGCCGTGATCAATATGAGCGATAATTGCGAAGTTACGAATGAGCCGCATCAAAGCCTCGAGCACGCGTCTGCCGCGAGGATGAGCCCCCCCGTTTGCCGCGCGGCCATTATAGCCGCAGCAGGCGCTTCAGTTCCGGAACGTCAAGCCGGTGGCGGCACACCACCTCGCCATCAAGCAGCAGCACCGGAACGTGCACGCCGTAGCGGCGCAGAAGCTCAGCGTCAGCGTCCACATCCAGCACCTCAATCGGCGGCAGCTCCAAAGAGCGCGCGAGCTGCTGCAGCTCAGCGAGCATGTGATCGCAAAGCTCACAGTCGCGCCGGTGCACGACGCTCAGGCGCTCGAATTCTTGCGGTGGAACCGCCGTGATGGGTCAGTGTCCGGCGGAGCCGACCGCAAGCGGCGGATCGGATCTTTTCACGGACGAGGCAATGAAGCGCACGGTGGCCGGAGGTACCTCGCCGACTGCGGTCACCTTGTGGCCATCGATGACGGTGGAGAACGCCGACGCGGAGCCGACGCTTGCAACGCCGGCGACGGTCTGCTGATCCCGGGGCAGCTCTTCGGAGCGCGATTCGACAAACACCGACACCGATGCGAGGCCGTCGGTGAATACCAGGTGGGCAACCGGATCGTGCGCACCCGGCAGCACCTGTGCGGAGCGCGCGGTCATGCGAAAGCCGGGCGGAAGCTTGAGCGCGCTCCACAGCGCCGAGGTATTAGGCACGCCCGGGCCCGGCGGGGAGGCATCGTTGCGCAGCCATTGGAAGCCGTCGGTCGCGACCTCAGGTCGGAACGCCGAATCAGGGATGCGCGGTGCGAGAGTGAGGCTCGCAAATACGACCTGCTCGATGATGCGTCCATGCGCATCACAGAGCTGCGTCTTCAGCGGCATCGCCGTGGTTTCATCGATCCACAGCCGGTAGCCGTAACGGAATTCGTCGTGCGGCGTGACTGCAATGACGCGCGTATCGCGGCGGTTGATGCGCGTGCGCATCACCTCCTGGATATCGTAGAAGCCGGCGGATTTCTCATCGAAGCTCGGAAAGCTTGCCAGGAGCGAGCCTGCCCCGCTTGGCTGAGTCTCGACCAGCACCGTGCGCTTGTCAGGCAGGTAGCAGGTAAGTTCGGTGCCGGTGCGGATGAACTCGCGACCTGATCCATCGAGCGACGCCAGCCTCTCCGTGACCTGGCCGTTCTGGTTGCGATGGATGATGCGCAGCATCTCCACCCTGCCATCCTGCCAATGCGAAAACACGCCATCGTAGTTGCGCGAGGTAAGCGCCTGATTCATGCGCTCGAGCCACTGACGCGGCTCCTGCGCAAGGGCGCCCGCCGCGGCTGCGAGCGCAAAAGCGAGCCAAGCGACTCGTCCGCTAATGCGCGTCGTCTGCATGGGGATTCGGATCGCCGACTGATCCTAAAGATTGAGATTGCTCAGGGGGACCTGCCGCGGCAGGTTCGCTCGCCATGAGGGCGGAGAGCAGATTCCTCCGGCTGACCGGAGTCGAGAACTCGCTGTGCGCCACGACATAATTCGCAAGCTCCGTGGCCGGCACCGTCATGCGCTGCTCGACCGGGCGCGGCACGACGTAGCTTGCAGGCGTGTCCACCGCCGCGGCAGCAGGTGCCTGGGAGCGCGCGACCAGCTCTGCCGTGGCGCCCGAGTAACCGCCCTGCAGCCACAGGATGGACAGTGCCGCAACCCCGGCGGCAACTGCGACGCCCGCAAGCCCGCGCCACAGGAGTGCAGCATTGCGCCCGCGCCGCACTGGGAGTGCCGGCGGGAACGCCTCTGTCAGGCCGCTCTCAGCGCCAAGCGCCGCAGTGACGCGGCGCGCGACGGTGCAGCTTACGCGCAGATCCCCGCGCACCGCCGCGCCGATTGCCGCGTAGCGGCTCCAGCGCGCCTGCAGTGCAGCATCGCGCGACAGCCGTCGCGCCAGGAGCTCGCATTCGCCCTGCGGCAGCTCGTCATCGAACATCGCAGACAGCTGACTATCGAGTTCTTCGTTCATCCCAACTCCTCAGTGCGGCCGAGTCCGCCTTCGAATACTTCACGCAGGCGCCGGTCGATGGCTTCGCGCGCCCGGAAGATGCGAGAACGCACCGTGCCAACCGGGCAATCCATGCTCGCGGCGATTTCCTCGTAGCTCAGACCCTCAAGCTCCCGCAGCACAATGGCGGTGCGCAGGTCCTCCGGCAGAGCCTCCATGGCAGCATTCACGGTGGTGCGGATTTCATCCGTCAGCACCAGGCCCTCGGGGGTCTCCGCGTCTTTCATGCGGCCCTGCAGCTCATAGGATTCATCGGAGTTTTGCATGTCGAGGTCGTAGTCGACGGGACTGCGGTCGCGCGAGACGACGGCGTTCTTGGCGGTATTGATAGCGATACGGTAGAGCCACGTGTAAAAGGCACTGTCGCCGCGGAACTGCGGAAGCGCCCGATAAGCCTTGATGAAGGCTTCCTGGGCAATGTCTTCGGCTTCGGCCGGGTTTCTGACATACCGCATCACGAGCTTCGTCACCTTGTGCTGATACTTCAACACCAGCGCGTCGAACGCCCCTTTGTCGCCGTTTTGTACACGTCGCACCAGGCTGAGATCGCTTACGTCGGCGCTCATCGCGCTCTCGGCTCTGGTACGCAAGCTCGCAGCCTTGCGACTTGGGTAGACCGAGAAGCCTTAAGAAAGTTCAGGATTACATTCGGCAGGGGCCCGAGATTATGCGAAGTCGCGAAAACCTGTGACCCGATCGGCAGTTGGCGGAACCGGGTCCTCAACCGTCCTCTCCGCTTGAGGCCGGGCCACAGCTGATCCGCCGTACAAGCCCGGCAAGCTCGGGGTCGCGGGGGAGCTCGTGGCCGAGGAGATAGTCGGCAAGCTCCGGGTCAGGCAGATCGAGAAGCCGCTCGAATGCACCGCGGTCGGAGCTGCCCATGGGGATCTGCGCGCTATGCACAAAGCGCTCGAGCAGCACGTCGAGCTCCTTCATGCCGCGCCGGCAGCGCCACAGAAGGCGCCGCTCCTCGACGCCTGCGGGGACCGTCATGAGTGCCGCTCGAGCAGCATCTTTTTGATCTCGGCGATGGCCTTCGCGGGATTCAGGTCCTTGGGACACACATCGGTGCAGTTCATGATGGTGTGGCAACGGTAGAGCCGGAACGGATCCTCAAGCTCATCGAGGCGTTCGCCGGTCGCCTCATCGCGGCTGTCGATGATCCAGCGGTAGGCTGCGAGCAGCGCCGCCGGCCCGAAGAAGCGCTCGCTGTTCCACCAGTAGCTCGGGCACGCGGTCGAACAGCAGGCGCACAGGATGCAGGCGGCTGGCCCATCAATTTTTTCCTGATCGGCTTTGGATTGCAGCCGCTCGCGATCCGGCGGCGCGGGCGTCTGCGTCTTAAGCCAGGGTTGCACGGCTGCGTACTGCGCATAGAAGGTCGTGAGATCCGCAACCAGATCCTTCACCACCGGCATGTGCGGCAGCGGATAGATGCGAATCTCGCCGCTCAAGTCCCGCAGCGCCGTCGTGCAGGCGAGGCGGTTCACGCCATTGATGTTCATCGCACAGGAGCCGCAGATGCCCTCGCGACAGGAACGGCGGAACGTGAGCGTCGAATCAATCCCGGCTTTGATGAAGATCAAAGCATCGAGCACCATGGGACCGCAGCCGGCGACGTCGATCGCGAAGCTATCAAGCCGCGGTCCGTCTGTCGTGCTGGGATCGAAGCGGTAGATGCGGATCTGGCGCGTGGCGCGCGCACCCGGCGGCGCCGCGTGCACCTTGCCGTGGCGGTTGATCCGCGAATTGCGCGGCAAAAAGAACTGCGCCATCGATGCTCCTTCGCAGGCCCTAGTTTACAAATGCCCTAGCGCGCTGCGTGCCGCGGCCGCTGCCGGATCGCATCCGGCAGGAACTCTTCGAGCGCGCACGGCGCCAATACCGCCCGCGCATCCTCAGTAGGTCCGCGTCTTTGGCGCAATTGACTCGACCTCATGCGTCAGCGGCTGCAGGTGCACGGGCCGGTAGTCAAAGCGCGCACCGCCCGCCGCATCGAGCCACACGAGCGTGTGTTTGAGCCAGCGGACATCGTCGCGGTCCGGGAAATCTTCGCGCGCGTGCGCGCCGCGGCTCTCGGTGCGATTGGCGGCCGAATAAATCGTGGCGCTCGCCTGCAGCAGGAGATTTTCCAGCTCCAGAGTCTCCATAAGGTCGCTGTTCCAAATGAGCGAGCGGTCCGAGACGTGCACGTCCGCGAACGATACCCAAACCCGCGCGAGCTTCTCGATACCCTCCGCGAGCGTCGGCCCGGTGCGGAACACGCCGGCATCGAGCTGCATGATCTTCTGCATCTCAAGGCGGATGGTGGCCGTCGGCCGCGAGCCGTTCGCCTGGCGCAGGCGCTCGAGCCGCGCAAGCGCCGCATCCCCGGCATCCGCGGCAAGAGCGCGGTGCATGGCGCCGGGGCGCACGAGCTCGGCGCAGCGCCGCGACGCTTCGCGCCCAAATACCGCGAGATCCAGGAGAGAATTGGAGCCCAGGCGATTGGCGCCGTGCACCGATACGCAGGCCGCCTCGCCCACCGCCATGAGGCCCGGCACGACGGCGTCGGGATTGTCGGCGCGCGGCACGACGACCTCGCCGTGATAATTGCAGGGAATGCCGCCCATGTTGTAGTGCACCGTGGGCAGCACCGGGATGGGCTCTTTGGTCACATCAACGCCTGCGAAGATGCGCGCGGTCTCCGCAATTCCGGGCAGGCGTTCATGAATGACCTCCGGACCCAGATGCTCCAGATGCAGAAACAGGTGGTCGTGCTCGGGTCCGACGCCGCGGCCCTCGCGAATCTCAACCGTCATCGCCCGGCTCACGACATCGCGCGAGGCCAGGTCTTTGGCGTTCGGCGCGTAGCGCTCCATGAAGCGCTCGCCGCGGGAATTCGTGAGATAGCCGCCCTCGCCGCGCGCGCCTTCGGTAATCAAACAGCCGACGCCATAGATGCCGGTCGGATGGAATTGGACGAACTCCATGTCCTGCAGCGGCAACCCGGCGCGCAGCACCATGGCATTGCCATCGCCCGTGCAGGAATGAGCTGAAGTGCAGGAAAAATAGGTGCGGCCGTAGCCGCCGGTTGCGAGGATGCACATGTGCGCGCGGAAGCGATGCAGCGTGCCTTCGGCAAGATCCACAGCGACGACACCGCGGCACACGCCCTCCTCCATGATGAGGTCAATGACGAAGTACTCGATGAAGAAGGTTGCGCGGTGGCGGATCGATTGCTGATAGAGAGTGTGCAGCATGGCGTGCCCGGTGCGATCCGCCGCGGCGCAGGTGCGCTGCGCGATGCCCTTGCCGTAGTGCGTCGTCATGCCACCGAAGGGCCGCTGATAGATGCGCCCGGCAGGCGTGCGCGAAAAGGGCACGCCATAATGCTCGAGCTCGATGACTGCGGCAGGCGCCTCCTTGCACATGAATTCGATCGCATCCTGATCGCCGAGCCAGTCCGAGCCCTTGACGGTGTCGTACATGTGCCAGCGCCAATCATCCTCGCCCATGTTGCCAAGGGCCGCGCTGATGCCACCCTGCGCCGCCACCGTGTGGCTGCGCGTCGGGAAGAGCTTGGTGATGCACGCCGTGGTGAGCCCCGCCTCGGCAAGCCCGAGGGTGGCGCGCAATCCTGCGCCTCCTGCGCCGATCACGATGACGTCGTAGCTGTGGTCGATCCAGCCGGAATGACTCACCAGCGCCCTCCCAGGGCCACCTTCAGGATGGCGAAGACGGCGGCGGCTGCAGCGAGGATGTGGGAGAAATCCGAGATGACGAGGGCCAAGGTTTTTACGCCCGGCGTGTGCACATAGTCCTCGATGACCACGCGCACGCCCAAATGCGAGTGGCGCGCCGCCACCAGTACGAAGAGCACGAGCCCCAACGCCGTGCCGCCCTGGCGCATCCAGGCAACCAGAGTTACGTAATCAAGCGCCGGCAGCCCCATCAAAGAGACGACGAAGCCGATCGACAGCGGCACCAATGCAATCGAGGTCAGGCGCTGCAGCCACCAGTGATGCACGCCCTCCTTCGCTGAGCCGCGGCCTAAGACCTGACCCAGAGGACCGCGCAGACTCATCGGGCGTAGGCTCCCGGCCGCAACAGCCAGTACGCGAGGAGCAGCGTCACGAGGATGCTGAGGATTGAAATGACCCAGGCGCTCCTGCGCGCGCTGTCGCGCGCAAGACCGCGGCCGCTGTCCCAGACGAGATGCCGGACACCGGCGGCCGTGTGATAGACGAAGGCGGCGAGCAAAACGGCGTAGACGACCTTGAACGCGCCGAGCCCCAGGAGCTCGCGCGCCTGTGCATAGGCACGCGCCCCTGCGGCGAGCGCCACCAGCCAGTAGACGAAGAGGAGCAAGCCGAGCGAGAGGATGAGTCCCGCGAAGCGATTCAATATGGATGTCGCGAGCGTGTACTTGAACTTGTACACCGACAGGTGCGGAGATAGAGGTCGTTCAGGCATGCGTGCTCTCGCGGCGGGTATTGCGACATGCTGGCGCCGCTCGCGACTTGGGTGCGTTCAAAAGTCGATGCAGCGACCCTTGCGCTCCCAATCGCCGAAGCGTGTCGGTTCCGGTCCGCAGGGACCGCCCGTCTCCTCGGGCTTAAGATACGGTATCTCCGCCACCGCCGCTTCTGATGCTTCGGCATAAGATGTGTCGCGGCCGAGATTGTCCGGGGTGTTCTGCATAGGCGGTAAGTCTGCCAGAATTCCCCGCTTGGAACCACCGGAAACCTCTGCAAAAACAATGCTGAAGAACTCGCTCGAAGAAACTGCATGCATCGCTCTTCCGGATCTCGGGGCGCTGCGCATCAAGGGCGGCGATGGCGTGCGCTTTCTGCAGGGCCAGCTCTCAAACGACGTCGAGCTTCTCTCGAGCGCGCACTCGGTGCTCGCGGGCTACCACAACCCCCAGGGGCGCACGATCGCGGTGCTGCATCTGGTGCGCACCGCCCCTGATGAGATTCTCGCCATCCTGCCGCGCGAGCTTGCGGCAGTCGTCGCGCCGAGGCTTGCGAAGTTCATCCTGCGGGCCAAGGTCGCCATCGAGGACATCTCGCACAGTGTGCGCATCGATGGACTCGTTTCCGAGGCGGACGCGCCGCCGCCGCCGCCGGGGGTTGCCTCCGCCACGCTGGTGCGCGTGGCTAACGAGCCTCATCGGTGGCTTGCCATCCAAGCGGCGGATGCGGTCAATCCGACATCGGGCGATCGCAGCCTCTGGCGCCGCCTGGACATCGCTGCCGGCCTGCCGCAGGTGTACGCCGAAACTTCCGAGGAGTTCGTCGCGCAAATGTTGAACCTCGATGCGCTCGGCGCCATCGCCTTCGATAAGGGTTGCTACACGGGCCAGGAGGTCATCGCGCGTGCGCACTATCGCGGACGCGTCAAACGCCGCATGCAGCGCTTTCTCACGCGGGCGTCGCAGGAGTTCGCGCCCGGCGCGGCGGGACGCTTCAGTGATGGCCGCGCATTCAAAGTTGTCGATGCCGTCAGGCTCGACGATGGGACGTGTGAGTTTCTCGCCGTCGCGGCCATGAGCGCGCGCGATGAGGCGCCAGCGGAGGAAGCTGCGCCACTCATCGAGGCAAGCCTCCTGCCCTTGCCGTACGAGCTGCCGCCGTAACGCGCTAAAGGTCGATGATTTCGACGTCCGCCGCGGCGATGGGACGCGCGAGAAAGCGGCTGCCGACGCGCGCAAAGCGCTCCGCGCCGTCGCTTGCGAGAAAATGGACCTTGGATGCGCCCGCGCGGCGCGCAAGCCGGGCGCTCTCCATGCGCTGCCGCACTTCGCGGGCCGTCGTCGCCGCCGAATCCACAATACGCATGCGCTCGCCGACCGCCGCACGAATGACCTCGAGGAGCATCGGAAAATGCGTGCAGCCGAGCACCAGCGTGTCGGGCGCATCCGGCGACGGCGTCGCAAGCTGCGCGAGATAATGCCGCGCCACCTCGAGTGCAATGGGCCCCGACACCAGACCCTCTTCGGCGAGCGCGACGAAGAGCTGCGCCGCGAAGGCAAGTACGCGCGCATCACTGCGGCGGCGCAGGATGGCCTCCTGATAGGCGCGGCCGTTCACCGTGCCTTCGGTTGCGATCACGGCGATGCGGCCGCTCACGGAAGCCTCGCAGGCCGCCTGCGCACCGGGCTCGATCACGCCGACAATGGGCACGCCGGCAAGGTGGTCGCGCATGGCAGGCAGGCTCGAGGCGGATGCGGTGTTGCAGGCGACGACGAGACATTTCAAGCCGCGCCGTGCGAGCGCCGCGGCCGCCGTTGCCGCATAGCGCGCGACCGTCGTTGCGCTTTTCGTCCCGTAGGGCAGACGCGCCGTGTCGCCGAGATAGATGAACTCTTCGTGCGGCAGCTCGGCGAGGAGCGCGCGCAGCACCGTGAGTCCACCGACACCGGAGTCGAAAACTCCGATCGGCGCCTCGATCAAGAGCTCTCCGGGCGCATGTGCGGAAACAGGATCACATCGCGGATGGACGGCGAGTTGGTGAGGAACATCACGAGCCGATCTATCCCGACGCCGAGTCCCGCCGTGGGCGGCATGCCGTACTCGAGGGCGCGGATGTAGTCGGCGTCGAAGTACATGGCTTCCTCATCGCCGCGATCGTGGCGCGCGACCTGGGCGCGAAAGCGCGCCGCCTGCTCCTCCGGGTCGTTGAGCTCGGAGAAGCCATTGGCGATCTCGCGTCCGGCGAGAAAGAACTCGAAGCGATCGGTGACGAAGGGATCCGCATCGTTCGCGCGCGACAGCGGCGAGACTTCGGCCGGGTAGGCATGGATGAAGGTCGGCTCGAGGAGCTCGTGCTCGACGGTCTTCTCGAAGATCTCGATCTGCAGCTTGCCGGCGCCGTCGTGCTCGTGGACGGCGATGCCGTGCTCGGCGCAGAACTTGCGCAGATAGGTCAGATCGCGCAGCGACAGCGGATCGATCCCAGGATTGTGCGCGATGAGCGCCTGCTCCACCGTCAGGCGGCGAAAGGGCGCCGCGAGATCGTAGCTGCGGCCCTGATACTCGATCTTGCGGCTGCCGTGCACGGCGTCGGCAAGACCCCGGATCGCCTTCTCCACCCACTCCATGAGGTCGCGGTAGTCGGCGTAGGCGAGATACAGCTCGAGCATGGTGAACTCGGGATTGTGCTGGGTGGAGAGTCCCTCGTTTCTGAAATTGCGGTTGATCTCATAGACGCGCTCGAAGCCGCCGACGATCAGGCGCTTCAAATAAAGCTCCGGCGCGATGCGCAGATACATATCAAGATCGAGCGCGTTGTGGTGCGTCTTAAAGGGCCGCGCCACGGCGCCGCCGGGAATCGGCTGCATCATGGGAGTCTCGACCTCGAGAAAGTCGAGGGCATCGAGGAAGTCGCGCAGATAGCGCACCACGCGCGCGCGCACGCGAAACACCTCGCGACTGTCCGCATTCATGATGAGATCGAGGTAGCGCTGGCGGTAGCGCAGCTCCGTGTCGCTGAGCCCATGCCATTTGTCGGGCAGCGGGCGCAGCGCCTTCGCGAGGAGCTGAAGCTCCGTTGCACGCACCGAGAGCTCCCCCGTCTTCGTGCGGAAGAGCGTGCCGCCGGCGCCGACGAGGTCGCCCAGGTCCCAGCTCTTGAAGCGCTCGTAGGCCTCGCCCAAGGCATCCGACTGCAGAAAAATCTGGATCTGGCCGGAGCGATCGGCGAGCTGCGCAAAGCTTGCCCGGCCCATCACGCGCTTCAGCATCATGCGCCCGCCCACGTGCACCGGCGTCGGGTTCGCTTCGAGCCACTCGGCGCTCTTATCCCCGAAGCTCATGTGCAGCTGCGCCGCCAGAGTGTCGCGGCGGAAAGCATTGGGATAGACAGCCCCGGCGCGGCGCCACGCGGCAAGCTTCGCGCGCCGCTCGGCGATCAGCTTGTTTTCATCATCGGGAGGTACGTCGGTTGTCACGCGGCGATCTTACACTGCACTTTAAAGTCCAGCCTTGAGTGAGGCTTCCATGAAGCCATCGAGATCTCCATCGAGTACGGCGGCCGTATTGCCCACCTCGACTCCGGTGCGCAGGTCTTTGATGCGCGACTGATCGAGAACATAGGAGCGGATCTGATGTCCCCAGCTGACATCGGACTTCGAGTCCTCGAGAACCTTCGCGGCCGCATTGCGCTTGTTGACCTCGAGCTCGTAGAGCTTCGCCTTCAGCATCTTCATCGCCATGGAACGGTTCTTGTGCTGGCTCCGCTCATTCTGGCAGGCGGCGACGATGCCGCTTGGCAGGTGCGTGATGCGCACCGCGGATTCGGTCTTGTTCACATGCTGGCCGCCGGCGCCGCTCGAGCGGTATACATCGACGCGCAGGTCCGCCGGATTGATGTCGATCGCGATGTCGTCGTCGATCTCCGGAGAGATGAATACGGAAGCGAACGAGGTGTGACGGCGGTTGCCGGAATCGAACGGCGATTTACGCACCAGGCGGTGCACACCGGTCTCGGTGCGCAGCCACCCATAGGCGTACTCGCCCTGCACTTCGACGGTTGCGCTCTTGATTCCGGCCACCTCGCCCGGAGTCGAATCGATCACCTCGCAGGTGAAGCCGCGAGCCGCACCCCACCTCAAGTACATGCGCAGCAGCATCTGCGCCCAGTCCTGCGCCTCGGTGCCCCCGGCGCCTGCCTGCACATCGAGGAAGGCGCTGTGCGCATCCATCTCGCCGCGGAACATGCGCTGCAGCTCAAGAGCGCGCACCTGATTCTCGAGGAGCTTGGCGTCGGCCTCGACGTCGCGCGCTGTCGCCTCGTCGGCCTCGCTCTCGGCCATTGCGAGGATCTCGCTTGCATCATCGATGGCCTTGCCGACGCGCTCGAGCGCGTCGAGCTGCCCCGTCAGGCGTGCGCGTTCGCGCCCGAGCTCCTGCGCGCGCTCGGGTTTGCTCCACAGTTCGGGATCTTCCAGCTCGCGACCGACCTCTTCGAGGCGCTCCTTCTTTTGATCGTATTCAAAGAAACCCCCGTAAAGCGCCGATGCGCTCTGCGAGATCGCGCAGCTGTCGTTTGACTGGGTTGAGTTCCATGGTGGCGATGCTAACGGAAGGCGCATGCCACGTGCCAGCGGCTTAACCCGGCAACAGGTGATCCACGAGGAGCTGCAGGCGGTGCTCGCCCTGATACTCGTTGACGTCCAGGCGATAGACGAGCTGCACCGAGCCCTGCGGCAGCGTCGTCTCCCCAGCCATGCCTGCGTAATTGAAGGCGATGGCATCGAAAGTGCGCCCGGTGCGCGGCACCTCCACCCACATCTTAAGATGGCGCTCGCCGACGACCCGCGCGGAACGGATGGCGAAGACGCCATCGAAGCACGGCTCCGGGAAGGCCTGGCCCCACGGCCCTCCGGAGCGCACCGCGTTCGCGGTCTCGAGCGCGATCTCCGCCACGGCAAGCTCTCCGTCGGTCTCGATGCAGTCCGCCTGCTCGCACCCACCCAGGCATCTTTCCACCTCCTCATCAAACGCTCGTGCGAAGCGCTCGAGCTTCGCCAAGTCGAGCGTCAGTCCCGCCGCCATCGCATGGCCGCCGAATTTGACGATGAGGTCCGGATGGCGCGCGGCGATGCAGTCGAGCACGTCGCGGATGTGCACGCCGGGGATCGAGCGCCCCGAGCCGCGCAGGCTCGCATCGTCCGCGCGCGCAAAGGCGATGACCGGGCGACGCAGGCGCTCCTTGATGCGGCTTGCGACGAGGCCCACGACGCCTTGGTGCCAGCTCTCATCGTAGAGGCATACGCCGCTTCTTTGCAGCGGGCGCAGGCTCTTCTCGCTGAGACGCTGCACAGCCGCATGCGCATCGGACTGCATGCGTGCCTCGATCGTGCGGCGCTCACGATTGAGTCCGTCGAGGCGCAGAGCAAGCTCCATAGCGCTCGCCACGTCGTCCGCGAGCAGACACTCGATACCGATCTTCATATCATCGATGCGCCCGGCGGCATTCAACCGCGGCGCGACCGCGAACCCAAGATCGGCGGAGGTGAGATCGGCCTGGCCGCGTGCGGCGACCTTGAGCAGAGCGCTGATTCCGGCAACGCAGTGCCCGGCGCGGATCCTTTGCATACCCTGGGCGACCAGCACCCTATTGTTGAAGTCGAGGGGCACCACATCGGCGACCGTGCCAAGCGCCACGAGGTCGAGAAACTCGGCAACGCCGGGCGCGCTCGGAAAGAGCAGTCCGGCCTCATCCAGTGCGCGCCTGAGTCCCGCCATCACGTAGAAGGCGACGCCGACGCCGGCCAGCGCTGGGCTGCCGAAGCGGCTGCCGATGAGATTGGGGTTCACGATCACATTCGCATCCGGCAGCGCGGCCCCTGGCAGGTGATGATCGGTGATCAGCACGTCAATGAGCCCGGCGCGCGCTGCAGCAACTCCCGCCACGCTCGAAATGCCGTTGTCGACAGTCACAATCAAGGTCGGTGCGCGCGTCTTCGCGAGCGCCACGATCTCGGGAGTCAAGCCATAGCCGAACTCGAAGCGGTTCGGCACGAGGAAGTCGACCGCGGCGAATCCCCAGGCGCGCATAGCGCGCACCATGAGAGCGGTGCTCGTGGCGCCGTCCGCATCGAAATCCCCAATCACGAGCACGCGACCGGCAGCGCGATGCGCGAGCAGCAAGTTCACTGCCTCGGATACCCCGGCAAGCGTGCCCACGGGCAGGAGTCTGCCGAGCGAGATATCAAGATCCGTCGCCGAGCGCACGCCGCGCGCCGCATAGGCACGCTGCAGCACCGGGTGCAAATGCACACCGAGGGCTGCTCCTTCCAACGCGACGCGCCTTATGACCTTCAAGCTCATGCGAGTCCCGTCAGTCCCGGGCGCGCTCGGCGCCAGCGCTTCAGAACGTCGTGCCGCCCGAGCGCAAGACAGCGGTCGTTGGCGATGACGGTGAGCGAGTGCAGGGCGCCGCGTGCGGCAAGTGCCGCGGCGGGTGCGAGCCAGCGCGCATCGAGGAGCGCGAGCGCATCGCCCAGGCCTGCGCGGCGGTCGCCCGCGAGAAGCTCGGCCAACTCGACGAGGATGACGCTGCAGCGGGCGGGCGCGGCATCGAGAGCCGCGATGCTCTCGGGCAGCTCCTCGGCGTGTGCGCCACGCGCGCACCACAGGCCATGAAGATAGGGATCTGACCCGTAGGCACGGTCGGTCACGACGCCAGGGTCGGCCGGCGCGCGCGGCCCGGCCGCCAGCATCCCGCCGCCCCACAACCACAGACTTGTCACCGGCAGCTCCCCGCGCGCGCCGCGCGCGCGGTTCACCGGGTGCTCATGCAGCCAGATTTCAATTTCCGCCCCGAGGCGCCGCAATGCCGGTGAGCGCGGCAGCGCCGCGGCAACGCTCCTGCCGATGCAGCGCGCAGGTTCGATGCCCTCGGCGTCCGCAATCGCCGGACCCAGAAGAAGAAAGCCGCCGCTCGCCAGGGGTTCAAGCGCGAAATCCGGTCCTTTAAAAACTTCGCGGAAATCCGCTGCGAGCGCCGCGAGGTCCGCCGCGGAAAGTTTGAGGAGACCGCGATGCTCGAGGTGCACGCTTGCGAGCCCGGCGATGCAGTGCACGGGAGTCGCAAGCCACACGCCGCCCGGCTTAAGTGCATTGCAGCAGCGTGCGGCGATCAAAGCCGGCGCGTCATCGGCGAGGTTTACGCATCCGACGCGCTCGGCGAGCCACGGCCGCCAACCCCGGGCGAGGACGCTCTTGGTTGCGAAACGCGCGATGCGCTCAAGCCCCGGCAGTGCCACAGCGTCGCCGCGGCCTTCCTCGGGAAGGTAGAGATCAGCGACAACGATGACGAGTGCGTGCACGAGCGGGTATTTTAACGCCATGAAATTCACGCTCGACGCCCGCGCCGGCGTCAATCTCATTGGCGCGTACTCGCTGAGCGAGCTGCGGATCGGCGCGCGGATCGTGGTCGGAAGCTGCATCGTCACTGCCGACACACTTATCACAGATTGGCAGGCGCGAGCACCCGAGGAACTCGGGCCGGTAGAGCTCGAGCCGCTCTTCGCGCTTCAACCCCAGATCGTGCTGCTGGGCGCCGAGGGCTCCCGCGCCCTGCCGAGTGGCGTACGCACGGCCTTCGCGGCACAGGGCATTGCGCTTGAAGTCATGGATCTGGGAGCCGCGTGCCGCACCTTCAATATCCTGGTGCAGGAGGAGCGGCGGGTCGCCGCGGCATTATTCTTAGATGAGGAGCCGCCAGAAAAAAAAGCGACCTAAAGAAGACACGGGGGGAGAAAGCTTCAACCAACCCAACAATCATTCGAAGCTGACAGACTCGAACAATTGCATCCGCATTGTTTTTCTTGTTTCAAATGTTATTGCTTTTCTTTCACTCCCCTCCGCCCCGTGTCTTCTTATGGTCGCTTTGTCATTACGCTCCTGTCGGTGTTCGCAGACATGTTACTCACGTCCTAGATATCAGCGCAAGAGGCTTGTTCATCAAGGAGTTTCGCCGCGCCAAATAGCCGCATGTGCGGCCCAAATATTGCTGTGTGCCGTGAAAAACAGCGGTTTTTTGACTTAAAAGCGCCACATCAGCTGTAATGTGATGGATCATTAATCCAACCTATTCAATAAATTAGAGGTGATAACTAAAGTAATTTATTGACTAAAAAATCATCCCGTGCCGCCAAGCAGTGGAACGAAGGCGACGGGCCCCAGGGTCTGCCTCTCGAGCCGCTGTTCTTTTTGCGTGAAGCGCACGAGCTGCTGCTCACCCTCAGGTCCCACGGGAACGATGAGTCTGCCGCCCGGCTTCAACTGCTCCAGCCATGCCTGCGGAACGGTGAGCGGCGCCGCCGCGACGAGAATGCCATCAAAGGGGCCGTGCGCCTTCCAGCCCACGCTGCCATCGCCGTGGCGGAAGCGCACGTTGCGCATGCCGAGCTCTTTGATGCGCTCGCGCGCGCGCTCCATGAGCGGTGCAATGCGTTCGATGGTGAAGAGCGTCGTCACCAGAGGCGAAAGTACTGCGGTCTGGTAACCGCAGCCGGTGCCGATCTCGAGCACGCGTGCGAGCGGGCCACCATCGAGCAGTGCCTCGGTCATGCGTGCGACGATGTAAGGCTGGGAGATGGTCTGTCCGAAGCCGATCGGCAGGGCCGTGTCCTCGTAGGCGCGGCTGCCGAGCGCTTCGTCGACAAAGATATGCCGCGGCACATTGCGGATGCGCTCGAGGACGGCGGGGTTGACGATGCCCTGATCGCGCAGGCGCTGCACGAGCCGGTCGCGCGTGCGCGCCGAGGTCATGCCGATGCCGGTGATGCGCACGTCAGTCATCGATGCCCGCCAGCCAGGTTGTCAGAGTCGGCAATGCCGCGTGGCGCGTGAGATCGATCTGCAGCGGCGTCACCGAAACGAACCCTTCGGCCACGGCCTCGAAGTCCGTGCCGGGACCCGCATCCTGCTCGCGGCCGGCGGGGCCCACCCAGTACACCGGCCGGCCACGCGGATCGTGCGCCTGCAGAACGGGCTCGGAGCGGTGACGAAATCCCAGGCGTGTGGTGCGGTATCCCTGCAGCTGCGAATAGGCGACGTCGGGTACGTTGACGTTCAGGATCAGGGCGCGGTCGAGCGGACTACGCAGGAGCTGCTTCACCAGGCGCGCGGCGACCTCGGCGCCGGTGTCGAAATGCGCGCGGCTCCCCGCCTGGGTGCAAAGCGAAATGGCGAGCGCCGGCAGGCCGAGAAAGCGCCCTTCGATGGCGGCGGCCACCGTGCCCGAATAGAGCACGTCGTCCCCCAGGTTCGCACCGTCGTTGACGCCCGAGACGACAATGTCGTGCTCGTGGTCAAAGAACCCCGAGATCGCCAGATGCACGCAGTCGGTCGGCGTGCCCGCGACAAAATAAACGCCGGGCTCAACCTGCGTGACGCGCAGCGGCACATCGAGGGTGAGCGAGTTGCTGGCGCCGCTGCGATTGCGTTCGGGCGCCATGACGGTCACAGTCACGTCGGGCAGCGCCGCGAGCGCAGCGGAAAGCCGGCGGATGCCGTCGGAGCGGTATCCGTCGTCGTTGCTTATCAGTATTTTCACGGCGGTGCGTTGAGAACTACCGCCCGAGACGGGCGCATCAATATACTCAAAACGATGCAGTCGGAGGTAGCGTGAAGCGGGTAGCGGATGAGGACGCCGAGCTCTTCAGAAGTGCGGTTCGCGACGTGAAGCCCCTGGTGCGCGACCGGCGCGCGCCGGAGAAGAAGAAGCCGACTCCAGCCCGCGCCCGCTTCGCGCGCGCCGACAGGAAGGCCGTGCTCCTCGAGAGCCTCGAGGGCCCCATCGACGACTCCTCGATCGGCGGCGGTGATGAGCTCGTGTTTCGCCGCGCCGGAGTGCAGCCGGCGGTGGTGCGCAATCTGCGCCGCGGTCTGTACCGCGTCGAGGCCGAGTTCGACCTGCACGGGCTCAACGTCGTACAGGCAAAGGCGGCGCTCGCCGGTTTTATCGCCAACGCGCTCGATCGCGATATCCGCTGCGTGCGCATAGTGCACGGCAAGGGACTGCGATCCGGCCCACGCGGACCGGTCCTGAAGAATGTCGTGAGCAATCTGCTGCAACGCATCGTGACAGTGGTCGCCTTCGTCTCCGCGCGCCCCGTCGACGGAGGAACGGGCGCGCTCTACGTACTGCTGTCGCGCTGACTCCCGGCCGCGTCCGCCGCTTCATAAAGAAGCACCGCGGCATGCGCTGCGATGCCTTCCGCACGGCCGAGAAACCCCAGGCCCTCGGTGGTCGTCGCCTTCACGTTGACCTGCTCGCGGGCCACTTGCAGGAGGGCTGCAATCTGA
>Ga0302324_100004748_pt1 | contig 29972 bp, 30 predicted proteins | sample Palsa_T0_1_FD_201949 | JGI IMG/M metagenome (GOLD analysis project Ga0302324, IMG submission 201949) | Peat permafrost microbial communities from Stordalen Mire near Abisko, Sweden - Palsa_T0_1 | ecosystem: Environmental > Terrestrial > Soil > Palsa > Peat permafrost | place: Sweden: Abisko...
TGCTGATCCAGGAGCGTTTCGGCGAACAGCTCTGCGCCGCCGACGTGGAGATTGCACCCGATGGGTCGGTGAACGGAGGCTGGAAACAGCGCCTGGGAGTCAACCCGGCGGTGATGTTGGCAAATTCTGGCATAGCGGGAGCCGTGGCCGCCATGGACGCCGGGGATCTTGCAGGGATCAGCATGACCGCCCGCGCCGCTTAGCGCGTTAGCGCGTCGGCGCTTGCCACTGATTCAGGTAGGCGCCACGCGCCATTGCCATAAGCCGAGTTGCCTGTATACTCACTGAATAGGAGGCTAGTGTGAAGATTTTGATTAGATCGTGGTTCGGCCTCGGGGCGCTACTTGTGTTGACCGTTGCCGCCCAGGCCCAAAGTTCACCGGCCGGAACATGGAGCTATAGCAATAACGGCTACACCGGCATCATGACACTTGTCGTGGATTCGTCCGGAGAGGTTACCGGCAGCATGACCGACAAAGGCGAGAAATCGAGCCCCGTCAAAGGGTTCTGGGATGGCAGCGCACTTAAGCTGACGTTCTATCGCGCCATCAATGGCACTACTTCTCAGACACCACCGGACTTCCTCGAGGTTTTCACCGGATACCTGTTCCCCTGCAGCAACGCGGCGCCCCATCCGCTATGCCTGGCCGGCTCTTTTGAAGCATTCGCCGGAAACGGCGCCACCGCCACACGCACCGTCTTCGGTTGGTTCGCCGGCCAGACCGCTCCGTAATTGCCGGTGCACGGGACTCTCGTAAACGTCACATAAGCCACGCGGGCCGGCGGCGTCGACCACCCAGAATTCAACCGTGCCAGCCGATAGCGCCACGATTCGCTGACGGTTCACCTTGGCTGGCGTGTTCGACGGTGAAAGCACCTCAACGATCAGCGGAGGCGCATAGACCGGGTACTCATCCGAGGGCTGCGCATCCCAATCGGCTTGCGGAATATAGGCGACATCCGCGAACCAATATTGCAGATTGGGAACCGGGCGATATGGAAATTCGACGGTCACCACCCCGCGGTTCCCGGCTATGGATTCGAGCAGGCGTTCGATCCGTTTCTGCAGCTTGATATGTAGCGGTCTGGCAGGCGGCACTACCACCACCTCGCCATCTTGCAGTTCATAATGCCGACCGGTTTCAGGGCGTCCGGCAACCGCAGAAACTCTTCCCATGTGGCGACTGCGCCAGGCTGCTCATGAACGCTCCTGTTCCATATTAGCTGCAATATCGGGCGGCATTTGTTGACTCATTTAAGTCGCCGCCGCGATCTGCACCGGCGTCTTAACCTGGATATACCAATCATACCGTCCACAGGGAAGAAAATTGATCTGACAAACGATCAGATCTATGACCTCATCGAGTTTCCCTGATGTCAACGTGTGGCTGGCCTTGCTACACGCAGATCACGTTCACCGCGCCGCCGCCAACGAATGGTGGGAATCCGATTCGCGCCAGCGTGATTGGTTTTCACCGGCAGAGCCAGATGAGTCTCCTACGTCTGCTCACTACCGCCGCTGTAATGAACGGAAAGCCGCTCCGGATGCCCGAAGCGTGCCGTAATCACACTCGACCAAGCGCTGGCCGCCCGCGCCAGCCACACCGTCTTGCTCCATTGAGTGCCGGAGAACCGTCATCGGTGCTAAAGTCAGGAGAGGGCAATGCCATGGCCATCGCATCGCTGGTGAGCGTCGAAGAATACCTGCATTCGACCTTCGAACACGACGCCGAATATGTGGAAGGGAGGATCGTCCCCCGTCCCATGCCGCAAAAACCGCATAGCAAGATGCAGAGTTACCTGGATCGCACCCTGTACCATGCAGGTCATCCGCTCGGTTACGAAGTCTGGCCGGAGCAGCGTGTGCGCACCCAGCGGAACCCGCCGCGTTACCGCGTTCCGGACCTCTGCGTCACCCAGGGCGAGCCGGCCGAAGATATTTTCACAGAGCCCCCTTACCTCTGCGTGGAGATTTTATCCCCCGACGACACCGCCGTCGACCTACGGGCCAAGGTGCATGAATATCTGGCTTTTGGCGTGGCCTACGTCTGGATCGTGGACCCCACCAACGGCACAGGCGAAATCCATACGCCGGAAGGGATAGAGCGGGTGCAAGACGGTAGATTTCAGGCAGGCGAAATCGGGATCGTATCGATTCCGGGGTCGGCACCCGCGTAAATGCCAAGAGCCAGCAACCGCATGTTCTTCGGGAATCGCAGGCCTTCTGCGTTGCCGCAAAGAGCGAAGCAGAACAATGGCATGATCGCCGGATGTGCCCGATTCAACGCGAGCGTCGTTTCAATTGAATTCCACGCCGGGGGCCGAGACAGGCAACCATAGGCTTTCCGTATATCTCCTGCCGGTAGGATCGCCAAAATACTACCCCCGACGCGGCGATACCTCCACCGTCTGCCCCTCCGTCACCCCAGCCCCCACATGCTGCCCCACAAACTCTGCCAGCTCCGCGATCGACAAATCCCGCTGCTGCTGCCCGATCTCCGCCAGCAGCTCCGCAAACGGCATGGTGATCCGGTAGTGCTCCTGAATTGCCGTGCACAGCACCACGGCGTCCAGCGACTCCATGCCCAGCCCCGTAAACAGCAGCGATTCCGGACCCACCGGGTCGGCATAGTCCCAATCCTGGCAAAGCCCCTGCACGGTGGTCAGAACGTAAGCGAGAATTTCCGGTTGTGTAGGCTTCATTTCAGGCTCCCGAATAGCACCTGCGCGCGCGGCGTGCCCGCAGGCAAAGCGATCTCCCTCCACGGCCCTTCGCCCATGGCCACCACCGGGTCGGATTGCGGGCCGGCTTCGATTTCGCGCAGCGCGGCCTGCGCGCCTCTATCCAGCGGAATCATCTGGATCCCACGCGCCAAAAACTGTTGCCGCACTTCTTCCGAGACCATGCCGCTCGATCCCCACGGCCCCCAGTTCATGGCCACCACCCGTGCCGGCCACTGCCCCGAAAGAATCACCGACAGTCCGTTCATGATCCCATTGGCCGCCGCATAATCCGCCTGCCCGCGATTGCCGAACGCCGCCGTCACAGACGACATCAACAGCAGGCATTGCAGACTCTCCGGGCGCAGCTTACGGCTGAGCACATACACCGAATCCGCCTTGGTGTGCACCACGCGGTCGAACGACTCCGGCGTCTTGTCGCGGATCAGCTTGTCTTCGATAATGCCGGCGCCGTGAATCACCACGTCCAGCCGGCCATGCTCACCGTAGATGCGGTCGATCAACGAGCCGAACGCCTCTTCGTTGCGCACGTCCACCGAATGGTACTCCACCTTGGCGCCCATCTTGCGCAGGCCTTCGATGCTTTGCACGATCTCGCGATCTTTCATCAAGCGCTGCAAAGCCGCCTCCACCGCCGCCGGTTTCACGGTAGTGGAAGAAGCCCGCAGCCGCGCCGTCAGCGCCGCTTTCAGCTTGGGAATCTCGGCGATGCCCGCCGTATCTGCCGGCTCGGGACCCGATGGCAGCGGCGAAGCGCCCGCCAGAATCAGCGTGGGCCGATACTTCTCCGCAAGCTGCCGCGCGATCTCGGCGGTCACACCGCGCGCCCCGCCGGTAACCAGGAAAACCCAATCGCGCTGGATCTGCCGTGCCGCAGCGCCATCCACCGGCGCGATCTGCGGCACCACCGTCAAGCGGCGATCACCCGGCAAGCCCACCTGCAGCGTTTCATCCGGCGAAGTCAGCTCATCGATGAGCTTCTGCCGCAGGATCGGGTTCGGATCGGTGGGGTCCAGGTCCACCACTTTGCACAGCACGCCGTTGAATTCCATGGCCAGCGTCTTGGTGAAATCGGCCACCGCGAAATGCGTGGGCGAGAACGGTCCATTGGGCTGCAGCCCGAACGCTCCGCCGCGCGCCGTGATGGCGGCAAACAGCGCGCCGCCGGCCCGGCCGGTCTGCTTCAGATCGTTTTCCGCAGCGCGCGCCAGCGCGTACAGGCTGCGCACGTCCAGGCGCACCAGGTCGCGCCACTCGGCGAAGCTCGACTGCATCGCCGGCTGCCCGCTGCGCAGAGGCAGCAGATGAATAATGGCGCCGATGGCGCCGAACTGCTGCCGGATGGTGGCCACCAGCGTTTCCACATGCGCCGGATCGGCCAGGTCCGTAGTGAACACATCGCCCGCGCTAATGGTCGCGTCGGGACTGTGGCGCAGCAGCAGGGCGCGCTCGCCGTTGCGCTTCAGTTCATCGGCCAGCGCGGATGCGAGGCCGGTTTCGTCGTCGGTAATCAGGCAGACGCGCCCTGAAAAATATTGCGGCTTGGCCTGGCTGCGCGGTTTGTCGGCGGTGGTCAGAATGAAGCGCGGCACGTCCGCGGCCGGCGTCGCACCTCCACCCAATGCCGCCGCGATGCGATCCGCAATCTCGCGCAGCGTGCGCGCGCTGGTGAGCTTCTCCATCGCGCCTTGCACCAGCGCCTGTTCCGCTGGCGACGAGAGTTTCTGCCACTCGGTCAGGATTTCCACGCGCTTGATGGAGTCGATACCCAGGTCGGATTCGATGCCCGCATCCAGATCGAGCATGTCGGGTTCGTAGCCGGTGCGTTCGCTGGCGATTTTCACTAACTCGGCCACATAGTTGCGTCCGCCGCCGATGGGTGTAGGTGGCGGAGGCGCGGATACGGCCGGCGCGGCGCTCACCGTGACAGCCGCACCGGAAATCAGCTCGGCGATTTCTCGCAGTGTACGGGCACTGGTCAGCTTTGCCATGATGCCCTGCACGGCCTGCTGTTGTTCCGGCGTGCCCAGCTTCTGCAGCGCCGTCAGAATTTCCACGCGCTTGATGGAGTCGATGCCCAGATCCGATTCGATGCCTGCATCCAGATCGAGCATCTCTGGTGGATAGCCTGTACGTTCAGCAGCCACGGCGCGCAGTTCGGTGATGAAATCGCGTCCAGTGGGTACTGGCGCCGCCGGTGCTGGTGCGGGCGCTGGCGCGGAGCCTCCAATCAGTTCCGCAATCTCGCGCAGCGTGCGGGCGCTGGTCAGCTTCGCCATGATGCCCTGCACGGCCTGCTGCTGCTCCGGCGTGCCCAGCTTTTGCAGCGCGGTCAGGATTTCCACGCGCTTGATGGAATCGATGCCCAAATCCGATTCGATGCCTGCATCCAGATCCAGCATCTCCGGCGGATAGCCTGTCCGTTCGGCGGCCACCGCGCGCAGTTCCGTGATGAAATCGCGCCCGGCGGTGGGCGGCGCGGCGGGTGCTGGTGCAGGTATCGGCGCAGGCGCCGAGCCCCCGATCAACTCGGCGATCTCGCGCAGGGTACGGGCACTGGTCAGCTTCGCCATGATGCTCTGCACCGACTGTTGTTGCTCCGGCGTGCCGAGCTTCTGCAGCGCGGTCAGAATTTCCACGCGCTTGATGGAGTCAATCCCCAGATCCGATTCGATGCCCGCATCCAGATCGAGCATCTCCGGCGGGTAACCCGTCCGCTCGGCCGCGACGCGGCGCAATTCCTCGATGAAGCTGCCTTTGGCGGGCTGCGCAGGCGCTGGGGGCGGCGGTGGCGGCAGGGCAACCGCGACAACCGGCGGCGGTGCGGGCAGCGTGGGTTTCTCAATAACCGGCAACGGCACGCTCACCGGCACACCTGCCGGCGCGCCTTGCAAGTACGCCGTCATGATGGTCGTCTGCGCCTGCAACACCTGCTTCATGAGCTGCTGGAATTGCAGCATCACAGCGTCATTGCCGGCGCTGGACACAACTACAGGCGCGGGCACAGGGGCAGGCGGCGGAGCAGCCATCACCGGAGGCGGTGCGACCGGCAGCGCCGACCGCAACACAAGATCCAGAGGCTTCACCACCTGCGGCGGCTTGCTGCGCGGGAAAGCCCGCAGGCCATTCACCATCCAACCGCTATCGCGTACCACCGGTTCAGCAGGCAAAACCCTGCCGCGAAGCAGTTGCGCGGCATCCACCGCGACGCCCTCCGCCGCCAACTGCGCCAGCGCATTCAGCAACTGCACCAACGGATTCTTATCGCTATCGATCTGAATGAAGCGCGCATCCTTACCATCCAGGATCTGCCGCGCCAGCCCGGTAAGCACGCCCTTGGGACCGACTTCCACGAACACCCGCGCGCCCTGTTCGTACATGGCGCGAATCTCGTCCACGAACTTCACCGGCCGCACCAAATGGCTGGCCAGCAGGGCCGCAATCTCTTTGGGATCTTCCGGATATTGTGCGCCCAGCGTGTTCGAAAAAACCGCCGCGGTAGGTTTGGCGAAAGTCTGCCGCGCCAGCACCTCGGCGAAACGTTCGCGCGCCGGTTCCATCAGCGGCGAGTGAAACGCGCACGCCACTGGGATCAATCGCGCCGCGAGGCCGGCCGCCTCCAGCTTTCCCAGTGCCGCGCGCACCGCCGCATTCGCGCCCGATATCACCGTCTGCCGCGGGCTGTTGTGATTGGCCAGCGTGATGCCTTCCATGCCGTCCAACGCCTTGGTGATAGCATCCGCATCGGCGGAAACCGCGGCCATGGTGCCGGCTTCGTCGTGGGTCGTATCCTTGATCGCACGCCCGCGCGCTTCCGAAAGGTCGAACAGCGCGCTATCGGAAATCACGCCCGCGGCGGCCAGCGCTACGTATTCGCCATAGCTGTGACCCGCGGTCATATCGGCATGCACGCCCAGCCGCTCCAGCGTACGGCACAGGCCGATCTCTACTACGCCCAGCGCGGGCTGCGCCACCAGGGTATCGGTCAGTTCCAGGTTTTGCTGTTTTTCCTGCTCGGGGGTGAATGCCGGGGGCGGATAGATGTAGGCGGAGAGTTTTTTGGGGAGGCGTCCGGCTAGCGCTTGCTCGGCTTGTTCCAGGCTGGCTCGGATTTCGGGGAAGGTGAGCGCCAGGTCGCGTAACATGTGAGGCTTCTGCGAGCCTTGCCCGGGAAACAAGAAAGCCAGTTTGCCTCGCTTCGGACCGTAGGCCAGGTAGATGCCTTGTGGGTCGTTTAGCGGTTGTTTGGATTCCAGGGCGGATTTGGCTTTGGCTAGTTTGGATTGGAGGTCTTCAGGGGAAGTCGCTACTATGGCCAATCTAGTTTGCGACGGCTGAGAGCCGTCGCGGCAGGCAAGATTGCCTGCGCCACGTCCCAGATCCGAGGCGGTGGGGTCGTTCCAGAGGTACAATTCCGCGGGCCACTTCTCGGTCTGCGCCACATCCGCCGGATCCGTCAAGTCGCCTTGAAACTCCTCCAGCACGGCATGGAAGTTCGTCCCGCCGAAGCCGAACGCGCTCACGCCGCCGCGCCGAGGCGTAGCCGCCGGCGGAATCCATGGCAGCGTTTCCGTATTCACAAAAATCGGAGTCCCCGCTTCCAGCAATTTCGGATTGGGCTTCTCCACGTGCAGCGTGGCCGGCAGCGTCTTGTGGTACAGCGCCAGCGCCACTTTCATGAGCCCGGTAATTCCCGCGGCGGACTTGGTATGTCCTACCATGGATTTCACCGACCCGATTGCGCAACTCGCCGGTGTGGCGCCATCCGCCCGTAACACGCGCGCCACCGCATCCAATTCGCTGGCATCGCCCAACGACGTGCCGGTGCCGTGCGCCTCGATCAGACCTACCGTCGCCGGACGAATCCCCGCCTGCGCGTAGGCCCGCTGCAGCGCCAGGATCTGCCCTTCCAGGCGCGGCGCGGTCATGCTCTTGCCTTTGCCGTCGCTCGAGCCGGCCACGCCCTTGATCACCGCGTAGATGCGGTCGCCATCCCGCTCGGCGTCTTCCAGCCGCTTCAGTACCATCATGCTGATGCCTTCGCTGATGGCGATCCCATCCGCCGATTCATCGAACGTACGGCAGCGGCCTCGCCCCGAAAGCGCCTGCGCTTTGGCAAAGCACATGAAGCCGAAGGGGCTCTGCGCTGTGTCCACGCCGCCCACAATGGCCATATCGCTCGAATGGTCGGCCAGTTCGCGCGCCGCCAGGTACACGGCCGCCAGCGACGAGGCGCAGGCCGCATCCACGCTGAAATTCACGCCGCCCAAATCGAACCGGTTGGCCACCCGCCCCGCAGCCACGTTCAGCAGCAACCCCGCGAAGGAATCTTCGGTCCACTCCGGCAGCTCCTGCAGCAACTCCGCCGGCGGCTTGCTGATGAACTGCTGCAGCATGGAGCGCACCCCATACTGCAAGCCCACGTCGCCCAGCCCACCGCTTAAACCCAGGATCACCGAAGTCTTTTGCCGCGGAAATTCCCGGTCGTGATATCCGGCGTCGTGCAGCGCCTGATCCACCGTCACCAGCGCCAGCAACTGCAGCGGATCGATGGACGGCAGCGCATTGGGCGGGATGCCATAGCGCATGGGATCGAAGGGCACCGGATCCAAAAAGCCGCCCCAGCGCGAATGCATCTTGTCTTTCGCTTTGCGGTCGGGATCGTAATACAGGTCGATGTTGAAGCGCTCCTTGGGAATGTCGCCGATGGCATCCACCTTGTTCAGGATGTTGGCCCAAAAGGCGCGCACGTTGGGCGCTTTGGGAAGCAGGCAACCCATGCCTACGATGGCCACATCGAAAGGCTTGGGCGGCGGCAACATTTCCACGCGCGGTGGATCGAAAGGCACCGCCAGCTCGCCGATCAACCGGGCGCCTTCATCCGCCACGGCGGCATCCGCCAGCACGCCGATGCGCACGCCCTTTTCCGCCAGCGGCGCCGCCAGCACGGCAGCCATCGCGGCGCCACGTCCATCGGAGATACCGGAAAAAACAACCGGCTGCGATTCGTCCACGCCGGGATCGCTTAAGCCTTCGACAACGCGGGCGCCTTCACCAGCGCTCGACAGAGGTTCCAGCCGCGCATGCTTCTTCGCCAGTTCCACCTGCCCGCGGATGGAATCGCGCAGCCCGCGCACGATACCGGGTACCGTGCGATACCGCTGCGCCAGAGCCTTCCACGAGACATCCGCCGCATCCAGGACCACGCCCGCCGCGCCGCCCGCATACCAGACCGCCGCCGGGATGGTACCCGCGCCCCACAAGGGTACGGAGGCACTCACCGGCACGCACGAAACCACGCCGTCGAACCCCAGATCGCCAGCCATCGCCGCCTCTTCCGGCGTCGAAACCTCCAGCAGCACCCGGCGCGATTGCGCGCGCGCCTGCTTCAGCAGTTCCTTGGTCCGCTTGCGGCCCGCCGCCGCAACAATCGCGCACTCGGTTTCCGGCGCAAGCCCGCCGGCCTCCCACCTGACGCCAAACAGGCCAGGAGCAGACGACGCCCCCGACTGCCGGAGGCGCTCCGGTGCGTTCAAAATAAGGAAATCAAATTGTTCCGGCATTGTTTCCGCTTCCCGCTAAACTACCTTGTGACGGAATATGTGCAGATTTTCAGCCCGGCTTCGCCGTGGAAGGGGGTGGCCACCGAACACCCTCGGCACCAGGTATCTAACGATTATAAGCTGTTCGGCCAATGATGCCAATTAGTCTTTGTACTGCCGGCTAATCAATCGACCGCGCGTCGAAAGCGAATCGCCGTTCCTTAACCAGGCGCAATCGCCGCGCATCGGTATGTTGCGGATTAATTACAAAATTGGATTCTTCCGGCAGAATTGCAGACGGCACCGCCAACAGGCACGTTGACCCGCCCTGCCGCCAGCGTGCGCCGATGCGGCGTGTAGCGTTCTCATCCCCGATCCAATCCGCCGGAAGCCCGCCGTACTCCGCGACGTTGGATTCCGCAACCGGTCCGGCAAAATCGAACTGGGCCAGCCGGACTGTCGTCGGGCAACAAATCGGGATCGGTATGCGCCAACCGTTCCAGTACCGTAATAGCCGCCGACCCTCCGAAATACACCACCAGATCGCCCCGCGAATGCCAGCGGCCATCCGCAAACGTGCCGCCGATGCCATCCAGACCCGGTCCGTGTGGGGCCCGGTACAACCTCCATAACGACGGCATCAGTAGACGAAGCCGTACTGGATCTGGCGCAATTCAGCTCTTTGGCCAGCGCCCGGCTGGGCCGTTTCAGCCATTGCGCGGCCTTCTCGCCGCTGCCGAGAACCTCCGTCGCGAGCGTATAGATGCGGTCGATCCGCGACAGACGATCCGAAGCGGCCGGGCTGAGCCGCGCCGCGTGCATCTGCTTGCGCTGCATGGTGCGCTCGGAAACGCCGATGGCGCTACTACGCGCCCCGCTGAAGTTTGCACATTCTGCGACCCCGACGTGGCGCACGCACTCGTGCGTGCCGCGCCCCGCGATGGCAAGAGTGCCATCGCGGCAGGCAGGGTGCCTGCGCCACGTCGATGTGACAATCGAGCTTAAAAGGCCAACGTCCAGAGCCGGCCTACGGCGAACGAGCGGCTGCTAGCGACGCACTTCAAAGAGTGTCTCCGTTGCCGTTTGCACTCCGTTCTGTTTCACGGTAACGGCCAGCTCATACTGGCCCGCTTCGAGTTGCGCGAGCGGAAGTGCTGCGCTGTAGCGATACGCGCCGTTCTCATCGGGATCGGGAGCCGTCAGGCGATTAGCCGTTAATACCCTCCCATCGCGCGACACAGCGATCTGCGCTTCCGGTTTGTCGCTGGCAGCGATGGGCGGATACACGACGAAGTAGAAGACCGCGGAATCGGTGCGCGCCAGAATCGGCTCCAATTCCGGCGTAATCTCGCCCTGCGGGCTAGTCAACGGATTGCGGGGGTCGGGCGTCTGGCTTGCCTTCACACTGCGCACCCATACAATATCGCTGACTCTCAGCGAGCCGGTTCCCGAGGCGGGTACCATAAGAACCGACTTCTTGACGCTCGCCTGGTCGGCCTCGCGGTCGATCACGGCCGTCTGCAGTTGATAACGGCCCGGCGCTAGTTGCAGGGGAAGAGTAAGAGTGACTTTGCCTTGTGCGAAGTTGGCTTGCTTATCGATAGGTGCTCGGTACGGAAGATCGTTCGAAACTTTCGCCACGATCTGGCCGCGATCGTCCTTCACCAGCCCCAGCACCGACAGGTGTATCTCGAAAGATTGACCGGCGCCATCCTCATTAAAGTGCAACGAACTGGCGGGAACGGCGAAGACTATGCGGCAGTCGACGCCGCCGGGATCTTCGCCGAATCGCAGCACGGCCGCGGTATAGGGGAATGCGCGCGGGGCCGGCTCCATGTTCATGGCGTTTAAAGCGCCCAGTTCGTAGGGCGCAATAGTCGCGCCGTTCACCAGCGGTACAGCGTAGTAACCCGTGCGGCTCTGTACTTTCAGTCCAGGGATGGCGAGTTTCACTTCCAGCTTGCGAAAATGCCCATCGAAGTTATCCGAAATGGGCGCGTAGGTGACCTCATAATGGGACCGGACGTCTTCCATGACGCGCTGCAAAGCTGCGCGCAGATCGTTGCTGTTATCCATCGCGAAGCCGCCCGTGCCCGCCGCCAGGCGGCGCGCGTTGGCCTGCAGATCGGTCTGATACACCGCCGGACCGCCGGGGACAGGGCGAAAGTCCGGACCGTTACCCTGTTCGGCATCGTCTATGGCCACGCTGGTGGCTTGCGAAAGACGCAGATTGGAGATGGCGGTCAGCCCGCGCGTATCCACGGTATAGAAGCTCACGTTGGCGCGGTTCGCTTCGGCGATTACCGATTCCAAAAGCTCGGGTTGACCCGGTGGAATCACCAGACCTTCGGAGAACAGCAGAATGGTCTTGCGGCCGGGCAGGCGGGCTTGTTCGCGAATCAAAGTACGCAGCGCATCGATGGAGCGCGTTCCCTCCTGGCGGAAGAGGGTTTTGAGGATAAGCTGCTGCATCGCCGCGCCAGCGGTGCCATCGGCCCTTCGGGTTCCCACTTCGGCAATCGCTAGCGCGCCATCGTTTTGCGGGCCGCGCTCCTCGGCCGACCCTGGCGCCACGGGTTGAAACTCCGCCGCTGCCGCACCATAAGCCTGCAGGCTGTCGATTTGCTCGATGATTTTCAGGTTTTCTTCGGCGAATTGCCGATACGCGCCGGTGCCCGCGTGGTCCACGGCCTTTTGCAGAAGCGCGAGGTCCGTGGTGTACGGCTGCTGCACGCTGAGCCGATAGCGGAGCGAATACACGGCGATCCAGGTATTCGGTCCCGTTTCCGCCGTGAGGAATTCGCGTGCCCGTTCGACGGCCGCGCGCCGGCTCAACGGGCTCATCGCCTCAAATACAAGAGTAACCAGATTGATCTGCCGTAATGGATCGGAGGAGCTTGGGTTTAAAGCGTTGGACCCGGCCACGCGGCTCGCCGGGACATCCGCCGGGGTGCGCCCGTCCCGAAAGGCAAAGCTGCGGAGCTTCTGCGGTACACCATCTTCGAAGATCTGCACGTCTTCGGGCCGAAGGTCCTTTACTAACTTCTGGTGCTTGTCGCGAACAATGAAGTCGAGTAAGACTTCCTGGGTTCCTCCGTGCAGAACAAAGCCGGGCTGTTGGGCTTCCAAAGCAGTGGCCAGTAAGATGAATAAAACCGGGAGAATAACTTTCACAGCGCATCCTAATTGTAGGCCAACCGGAGTCGAATCTGCCCGCTGCCGCCTGGCAGGTGGGGCAGGCCCTTGGCCTGCGCGGGTCCCTTGGACCCGCTTCTTGGTCTGAAATCGAGCCCTTGCGGAGAGAAGATGCGGCCTGGGAGGCCGCCGCAGGCCAAGGGCCTGCCCCACTATTTGTGCAGACCCATCCACAACTCGAAATTAAGTGCGCCTTCTTGCGATAATAGCGCAAGAGGAAACAATCGCCGTGTCGACAGCAACTGTCGTACCTCTCAGTGAATATCTGGCGGCCAGCTACCGTCCCGACCGCGAATATCTGGATGGCGAGTTGTTGGAGCGAAACGTGGGCGAATGGGATCATTGCCGTTTGCAGATGCTGCTGAGCCGGTATCTCTCCAATCGCGAGAAGCAATGGGGGATCATCGTGGTACCGGAACAGCGTGTGCAAGTCAAAGCGACCCGTTACCGGGTGCCGGACATCTCGGTTGTAACTGGTCCAGCCCCCGCTGGCCCGATCCTCGAAGAACCTCCTTTCTTGTGCATTGAAATCCTGTCTCGCAACGACCTCATGGCGGAGATGCTGGAGCGCATCGACGACTACCTCGGCTTTGGGGTCCGCTACGTTTGGCTGATTCATCCGCGCACGCGGCGCGCGTTTGTGTACACGCCGGAACGTGTAATGGAGGCGAAAGACGGCATTCTGCGTACAGAGGGCCCGGACGTCTGCGTACCTCTGGCTGAACTGGAATAGAGCGGCAGACTGTAACCGCGCGGGAACTGGGTGTTTCGCGGGCACGCCGATATCACCTGGACGCTACTCCCATCGGTGGGACGGGGTCCCTACGTAGCAAAATCGCGTGAGACGTACGAAGCGGCTCTCTTTAAGATTTTCCGCCGGGAGGCTTACGGATATCTGGCGGCTACGCCGGCGGACGATTGGGAATGGCTGGCATCGGCTCAGCATCATGGTTTGCCGACACGTTTGCTTGACTGGACGCACAATCCGTGGCGGCGCTCTATTTCGCGGTGGGGCCAGACGCGAATGCCGATGGACAAATCTTTGCGCTGCGAGCCCTTGTATCGGAAAGCGAGCAGCGGCCGGCATCGCCGTTCGGCTGCGACTCACCCGTGAAGTACTATCCAAATATCGTGACGCCGCGAATACGGGCGCAAGAAGGGTTGTTCATCGCATGCGCCAAACTGGAGACGCCTCTGGACCGGACGCTCCGGAACAATTGGCGAATAGAAGGTTTCAAAGTGCCGAAGGTAAGCGAGCCGCGTCTACGATACCAGTTGTTTCGGATGGGCATCCACGCGTCTTCGCTATTTCCCGATGTTGACGGCTTGGTGGAGCGGATTAAGTGGCAGCTTGGCGTCGCATCGCCCTTTCAGGCCGCGGAGAAGATGGCTGCGAAGGCGGGGGCGAGAACTTAGTCCTTCGCCACCACCCGTCCATCCCGCACCAGCACGAACGGAATCCCGCACCGCTCCGCGAGCAACCGGTCGCGTTCCCCATCGCCAATAAATAGGGATGCCACCAGATCGATGTCCCACTTGCGTTGCGCCGCCATCACCATCCCCGGCAGCGGCTTGCGGCAATCGCAGGCGCCCTCCGCATGCGGGCAATAGAAAATATCGTCGAGGATTGCTCCTTGGGCCGCCAGTTCCGCGCGCATGCGTTCATGCAGCGCCGCCAGATCGGCCTCCGTCATCCGCCCCAGCGCAATGCCGCGCTGGTTGGTGATCACGATCGCCAGATATCCGGCGGCTTTGAACAAACGGATCCAGGAAATGACTTCCGGCAGCAGCCGGAACTCATCCCAGCACCGGACGTATTCGCCCTTGGGCGGCGCGGCGTTGATTACGCCGTCGCGATCCAGGAACAAGCAGCGCCGCATCACTTCGCCGCGGCGAACCCCGCGTTTAGCGCAGCCTGCATCTTCGCGTCATCGTCCGCCCAAAACGCCGCCATGTCCAGCCACAATCCCGGAAAGATCCGCGACCGCAGAACGCCATCCGCCGGAACCCCTTGCGTTATGTAAGCACCGCCCTCAAGCATCCGCCAGACGATCCGTTGCCTGAACATCTCAATCGTGATGTATTCCCGCACGCCAGCCGCCTTGTAGAGGGCCGCCTTCGGCCCAAAATCCACCTCGGTGGATGCCAGACAGATCTCCGCTATTAACTCAGGCGCGCCCCCGCCATACGGCCCTCTGTCCACCGCAGGCCGGCGAGATCCGCAGGTATACATCCGGCTGGGGAACGCTGCCTAGCATAAGCCATGTGGCTTTGCTCCCGCACTCGCATCCCGATGTTGCGAGCCCATAGCTCCCCATCCACCAGACCATCCGTCCCCAGATTTGCGCGTGTTCGAGAGTAACAGGCGGGGCCACGTGCACTACCCCTTCTATGAGCTCCACGAGCTTCAGGTCCGGCAGTTCCTCCCAGCGGCGCAGAAATTCTTCCACACCCAATCGCTCGCCTGTAATCAGCATTTCCCCATCCGGACTCAACGACCTATATACTCGCCATCCGGTACCCGGCCCGGTTCTGAAAGATGATCTTACTGCCGTCCGGATCGAGCGCAATCGGCATTTCCCGGTACCCCTCCATCGCCTTGCGCACCGCCTTATGATGCGCCGGATCGCAATACAGCAGCAGGAACCCGCCGCCCCCGGCCCCGCAAATCTTGCCGCCCGAAGCCCCCGCGCCCAAAGCCAGGTCGTACATCTCCTCGATCTCCGGACTGCTGATCCCCTCCGCCAACTGCCGCTTGAGCTGCCAGCCGTCGTTCAGCACCCGTCCCACTTCCCATAACCGCAAGCGATCCAGCGCCTCGGCCGTGCGCGCCACCAGCGCCTTCAGACAGTGGAGCTGCTCCAGGTTGACCGCCGTGCGCTGATCCTGCACGCTCAAAATATTCCCCGCCTTGCGTGTGCGCCCCGTGTAGAACAGCATAATGTTGCGCGACAACCCGTGGAACAGCTCCGCCGACCGCCGGAATTGCCGCACATCCACGCTATCGTCCTTGCGGAAAGTGAACTGGCAGATGCCCCCATACGCGGCGATGTACTGGTCCTGCTTGCCGATGGGCTTGCCGCAGATGTCGATCTCGATCTCGCAAGCCTCCCGCGCCAGTTGCTCGGCCGTCGCCAGCCTGCCCTTGTAGGCGTACAACGCATGCAGCAGTCCCACCGTCACCGTGCTGGACGAGCCCAGCCCCGACCCCTCCGACGGCACATCCGCCAGCGTGGTGATCTCCACCCCGTTCTCCACGCCCGTGCGCCGCATCGCCTCGCGCACCAGCTCGTGCTTCAGATCGTCTACTTTCTCAACCGTCTCCTTCTTGGAATAATTGACAATGATCAGCTCGTCGAACCGCGGCACCACGACCACATACACATACTTATCGATGGCGGAGCTGACCACGGCGCCCTCATGCTCCCGGTAGTAGCGGCTGAAATCCGTGCCGCCCCCCGCAAAGCTGATGCGCAATGGCGTTTGTGAAATTATCATGATTCCTCGGTAGCGCGGCAGGCGGCGGCATAATCCGCCTGCGCGCTGTAGTAATTCTCCAGAGTACCTATATCCACGAAGTAGCCGTGAATCGGCAGACCCATGGCCCGGCCCACCAGCGCCGGCATCAACGACCCGCCCACGTCGGCCGGCACCGCGGTGGGCAGAAACGGCCGCACCTCGCGGCGGAAAACGTAAAGACCCGCATTTACCAGGTTGCCGCGCGGATTCGCCGGCTTCTCCGAGAATCCCGTAACCAGGCCCGTGCCGTCCAGTTCCACCACCCCGCACGCGGACGGATTCGGCGACCGGAACAGCGCCATCGACGCGATGCGGTCGTGCGTGGCATGAAACGCGGTCAGATCGGACAGCGCAAAGGTGGTCAGATTGTCCGCGTACACCACCAGAAAGGACTCCCCGCCGTCCACGAAATTCCAATTCGCCGCGATGGTTCCCGCGCTGCCGAGCAGCGTCGGTTCAAAGGCGAGCGTGACCGCCACCCCGCGCCGCGCCGCCACAAATTCCCCCACGCGCTCGGCTAGGTGATGCGTATTCACCAGCACGCCGTCCACCCCCGCGCGCTCGCATTCGCGCAGCCAAAGCTCCAGCAGCGGCACGCCATTGATCGGCACCAGGCACTTGGGAGTCGTGTCAGTGATGGGACGCAGCCGGGTCCCGAGTCCCGCCGCCAGGATGATGGCTTTCATGAGGGCAAAACCAATCTTAGCAAGGCGGTAGAACAGGCTTCAGGCTGTCAGGTGCGCGGTGCAATCCGGCCTGACGCCTGCCCTGTTCGGCACCCTGGCCGAGGTCGCGCCCGAGTTCATCTGGATTGGACGGCAGTATTGACCGCCGCTAAAGCCGGAAGAGATCGGCGATCAAACGTTTCGCGGAACCTGTCGCTGTGCGTTGGGCCTCAGACTGAATACTGCTTTGCTGCAGCTTGACGATCTTATGGTTCAGTGTTCGACGGATTTTAACCCATTCTGAAAGTGCCACTCTCACAAACCGACCGAGGTCCTCGACAACGTGAATGAGCATCCAGCATACGAATGTAACGAGGAGCCCGAACTCGAAAATAACGAGCTTGTACTCGCTGAGCATGAGGACGAGAAAACCTTTCCTGGGCTATCCCATGTGCCACCCAATTTTAAAGGTAAAGACAATTTCGGTTTTTGGGAGTATGCTGGAACTTCTCTTGCAAACCTTTTGTGTAAATATTCTTTCCAATGAGGTGTCCCGTTCTACTTTGATGATGCTCTTTAAAGAAGCCCGCATACAACCGAAACCAACGAACTTTCAAAGACAAAAGGAGAATAACCAATGAACACCCGAATTGTCCTCAGCGAGGATGTAGAGCAACGCGTGATCGACCTCGCCGCCGAATACTCGGAACGGCTCGTTTCCGGCGGTGCCCCCTCGTTGAAAGAATATCTCGACCGGCTGCCAAATGAGGCGTCCCGCACAGTCTTTCGACAAGCGGCAAACATGACAAAATTCGTATCGAAAGCCAACGCCCAGCGAACGAGTTCGATGCACAGAATTGCGAGGGGCTCATTGCAGATCCCGGAACATATCTAAACATCAGAAAGCCCCGGCGGGGATTACCCTGCCGGGGCCAAACTCCGAATGAACGCCGACGCTAGTCAAGGAAATGCTTAAAAAACGAGAATCAGCCACGTCCAAGTGTTTTTTAAGCAGGTGGAAACATCTGGTGCGCCGCCTCTTCGATCGACGAGAGCCCTCGCTCGGAAATGAATCCCATGAGGTTCATCAGCACCTTTCGGAACTCGTCTTCATCCTGGTCTGACAGTATTGCATCGAAGATCCTGGCGAGCACGGGATCCGCCGCTACGATTTCACGGACATCGTCACTGGTTCGATTGATCATTCGCCACCACCGTTTTTTCGCTGCATCTTCCGAAATGCCAAGATCTCGTGAGATTACGGCGAAGGTTTGGTGACGACCGTAGTGCGAGTGAAAAATTCGAATATCGATGTGATCGCTGTTGCGATTGATTGTGTCGATTGTGATGCTGGCCAAGTTCTGGATTGCCTGGATTGCTCGCGGCGCAGTTATCCAGGGGACCCCTGACGAAAGTCGCTCGATAGTTGGATCGACGCAAGACAGGGTATCACCCTTGCTGAGCTGTGGGTCACTCATGTAGACGAGGCGAGCTTGTTGCGCGAGCTGGTGGTTAAGCTTCTTGCGCGCATAATTTTTGCCCACCGTGAAGGCCCAGTCCTCAATACTTTCGATTGGACGGGCTTCGTTGTGGAAACTACGTTGATGCCAAATCGTTGCAGCATGCTGTCCCGCCTCCTGAACGAGATCAGGCCGTTCAGGAGCAATGAAGCGCGCGCCATTCTGCGCTGCGGCGCTAATGAGGTTCGCCGCCGCCTCCAAGGCGAATTCTCTGCCAACATGGCGCGCCCAGGTCTTCGCATTTTCTTTGGAAGCGGTGTTGTGTTCGTGAGCATTCCATAGCTTGGCTGCGTGTTGGCCAGCCTGCTCAATTATTTCCTGGTGTAAGGTAGCAGTCATCGCGCTTTCTTTCGCGATCGCAATGATTGATTCGAGTAGCATCGGCGTCAATCTCCTTTAAAGAACGGGCTGATTTACGGGCATTCAATTTGCCCGATGCCGTAAAGAGCTTGGCCAGGCCTGGAAGAGACCGTGAAACTGCGAGATTTCTCAGTTCTGTAACGGAATCGTCACTTATTCGAACACTTCTACCATAAGCTCGCCCCATTTCATCCGAAGACGTTGGCCAGCGGGACACGGTTCCGAGCGGTGATGCAAGATCCCATGGATGCGATTGGCACGGAAGTAGGAGGTCCTGCATCCGATTTGCGTAAGTGATTGGATTTTATGGTAGTTGCGCCGTTCTTAGACGACAATCAAATGTTATCGTCCGACAAAGCGAAGGGGCAGCGGGCCGCCCCTGGCGGCGGCACGCGGTTCGAGGCTTAAAAGCGGAGTTGGGAATACCCAGCTTTTTCAATAGGCTTGAATTTTTGCTCGCTGTCAGCCTGCCGATATCCTCGTGAATCTTTGGGGACGAGCCTTTCTGATCTAATTCGTAAAACACCGGTAACCGGTTGCACAATGAGAAAGTATCAGCGCGCGCTTGGCGCCCTCGGCGAAGGCGTGGAACACCGTCACCTGAAACACGGGGGTGCCGGAAAACGAATCAGTTCGGTGCTCATGGAATTCCAAGCAGGGTCCACCAGTCCTGCGCGGCATGCAAGACGCGCACGATTGAAACGCCCTCCGGGCGAGGCAGATAAAAGACCAGAAACTTTTCAAACCCGCTAACCCGCCATTTCCGCAACCCGGCCAGCTTTCGGCGAGCGCCAGGACAACGGAGCGCCCATGCCAGGATTCCTTGACAGATCCGTGAAGCACGCGCCGGCATTCGCCAAGAACCGTTCCGCGGTCTCGATGTCGGCATGCTAGCCCAGGTACACATACTGTTCGACCAGGTCGCGCTTGGCGCTGGCCCGCTTATGGACTATCGCCACCGTCAGCCCTTCTTTTTGCGGCGCTTGAGCTGCGCCAGGGCTTCCTTACGGATGTCCTCGAAATCCTGTTTCGTCAGATCACTCTCTTCGCTCTCCAGGCCTTCGAGCAACAGTGCCTCCAGCCGTTCTTCGGCCTTGCGCTTTTCGTCGCCCCGGATCAGCTCGCGGATATACTCGCTCACGCTGCTGTAGCGTCCTTCAGCGATCTGATGATCGATGAACTCCTTGAGCGGATCGGGCAGGGAGATATTCATGGTTTGCATGACACCAACTCCTGATGATCTTGGCATCCTAACATGCATGGCAAGTATTGTCAATTTATGCCATGCGCACACGCGTTGGCGCTTCGACGGGCCCCAAAGGTATTGGTCAAGCTGCGGAACGACACACCTGGACAGGACGGTTTTCTTTAATGGAGGCTTCGTACCGAATGACCCGCGAGAACTGCGGCGGCAAAGGGTCCATAGGCATCACCCGTCCGTTATTCGGCTACGCCTCCGGGCGCACGGGCTGCGTTCAGCCTTCGACCAAAAGCTTCCGGTCAACGAGAAAGCCGGGCAGCCGCATCGCAAGTTCCAGGCAAACGGCCTCGTAGGATGTGTATGGCATGTACAGCATACCCGCCAGGTCGCTGGCGGTGGTAATGACCTCTTTGTGCCGCGCGATGGCCACCTTGCGCTTCTTTTGATAATTCAGATAGAAGTACGGCTTGCCAATGCCGATGGCTACGCCGAGTTCGATCAATACATTGGGCCGCACTTCGGTTTCGCGGTCGTCGAACACGCAGAAGTCGCTTTGGTGGATGCGCGCGACGATGGTCTCGAATATGGAGCCGTTCGGCATATCCGAATCCGAGTACCAAAGGCTGATGCCATACGGGCGACACAGAAGTGGCAGATTGTGGCGCAGGTTATTGGTCACCCCCGGCGTGAAGCGGTGGCCCACGAACGCGGGCAGTGGACGAGCGGGCTGGAGCCGTCGGTCGACGCCCAGAACGGCTTCGACGGGCTCGCCGGAAACCGAACGGAACTGCACCAGGGAGAATTCAAAACCCGCCAGGCGTGGCCGTTTGCCTTCGAGGCTGTGCGCGGGGGTCCGCAAATCGTTTGAGGGAGCGCGCCGGCAGCCGGTTATACTGATGCGGGAAATCGATGTAGCCTTGGATTTGGGCGCTCGCCCGCGCCAAACAGAAGGCCATCAGGAGGCGGCAATCTCGACCAGTTCGCGGGCCTCGTCGGGGCTATAGCCCTGCGCACGCAGATTGCGCGCCAGGGCGCCCTGCCAGCCAGTCTGCGCATGGCGTGCTGGAGTACAATGACCGACCCCTGCCGCTCTCTTGGCAGCGGCTTTCTTGGCGGCCAATTTTGATTCTCTTTTCTTCATGCCGTACCCTACTTCATTTGTAAGGGAGCCGAGGCGCCCCTGTCAAATCTCTCCCGTTCGGCGTGGCGTCGTCTACCTCACGCGCCACTGGTAAGAATCTGCCGGGCGCGCGCTTTGGCCATCCGGAGGATATGTTCCAGATCCATGAAGTGATCCAGTTCCGCCTTCTCCTCGGGCGACAGATTGCCGTCCCTCTCCCGCGCAATCAGTTCGGCGGCGCGCTCTTGGGATTCCGCGGACGGATGATAATCCACCACGGCCTGTGGCGTGGTGCCGGCGCCGATAAAGTCTATGATCTCCAGGTACGAAGGAATGGCGGCGTTGCTCATGACCGGCCCTTCCCTCAGCATAGCGCAGCACCATTCCGGGCGCATTGAATTCAAGAAGCCAACTCATCAAGAAGAATGGGAGATGGCGGGTGGTTCAATGTAGCATCAAGATCGAAAAAGGCCATCGGGAAGGGATGTTGTGTTCCGATGCGGGTGAGGGTCCGCTCGACCGGATCGATGCCCTCGTCGGTGGCTAACAGGTTCGCCAAGGGGTGGCCTTCTGCTCATCGCCGAAGACGGCTACCGCGTGAGCGATAACGGGCGCCAGACGGCTGAGAGTAAAGCAAGCCCGCCTCAGCGAGCCGGCAACTCAGTTCCCTCATTCAATATCTCCAGATATGCGCCGTAAACAAACAAACGTTTGCGCCGCCTCCGCGTAATCTCACGTAACACGCCCAGCCGTTGCATGTGCGCGACGGCGCTGGCCGCGGTCGGGAATGAGATGCCTGTTCCAGCGGCGGCATCCCCGATGGAAAGGATCGGATGCATCTGTGCGTAGTGGAATACCCGCAGCACCGAAGCCGACGGACGCCCAAGCGATTCGATCTTTCGCCGATCCCGATCCAACACGTCCAGAATCCGGCGCGCCGCGCTAACCGCCTGCTCGGCGGTATCCCTCACCCCTGTAAGGAAGAAGTCGAGCCATGCCTCCCAGTCTCCCGTCGCGCGCACGCGGTCGAGAAGTTCGTAGTAGGTTCTCCGATTGGCCTTGAAGAACAGGCTCAGATAAAGGATGGGCTCCCGCAACGCGCCGCCCACGCAAAGCAGAAACGTAATCAACAAACGGCCTAGCCTGCCGTTGCCGTCGAGGAAGGGGTGGATCGTTTCAAACTGCACGTGCGCCAGGCCTGCTTTGATGAACAACGGCAAGTCCGAACTCTCGTCATGCAGAAACAGCTCCAGTTCTCCCATGCACTCCATCACCATTTCCGGCGGGGGCGGAACGAACGCGGCGTTCCCTGGCCGTGTGCCGCCGATCCAGTTTTGGCTCGTGCGAAACTCTCCGGGTTGTTTTTCGCTGCCGCGGCCCTTGGAAAGAAGCACTTCGTGGATCTCACGGATCAGCCGAAGGGAAAGCGGGAAGCCGCCCCGCAGCCGCCCCAAGCCGTGGTTCAGTGCCGCGACGTAATTGGACACCTCCTGCACGTCCTCCAGCGGAGCCCCGGGCGATTCGTCATTTTCAAACAGGAGCAGGTCGGAAAGAGAGGATTGGGTTCCCTCAATCTGCGAAGAAAGGACGGCCTCTTTGCGTACGTAGGCGTAAATAAACAGCGAGACATCGGGCAGTACGGACGCCAAGCCATCGAGTCGCCCGACTGCCTGATTCGCCTGTTCCAGAATCCGCTGTAGCGGTTCGACCCGAATGGCCGGATCTGGGGGCAAAGGCGGCGGCACGAAGGCTCTCACCGGCTCTTCGCCCCAATGCTTGATCAGGTATCTTCCAAGTCGACTCATGTACGTATCCTTTAATTAGCAACCCCGTTATTAAAGGATACTCGACTTTCCTTAAATTGACCGCTTATCTCCCTCCGAAACCTATATCGGTCACAAGCCCCTCTGGCCGATAACCATCTGCAAACACACGTCCTCAACCGCCGCCGGGACCTGCCGCCATTTGCCACAATGCTACCGTGGTCTCGGAGTCGGGGTGCCCGCCAGCACCCAGGGAACGACGGGGGTGCGACAGAATGCGACGCTTCTTGAAAATTTCGTCGCGTGTCGCACGCCCGGGATCGGGAACCGCTCGCCCGCCCTTGAACACAGGTTTGTTGTCGCCCAACTATTTGAATTGGCAAAGGGGGGAGTTCGTTCGGCTAACTCCTTCGACCGCCCAGGACCCAGCACTCAGGACCCAGCACCCAGGACCCAAAACCCAGTACCCCACCACCCACAACCCACAACCCGCCACCCACAACCCCGCCAACCCGTGCTATCGTAACAAGATCGGTCTAACGTAATATGGAGCAGGAACCCCAGAAAAAAGTCGCGCCGGATGCCGCTGTCCCCGAACCGCCGGCCAGCCCCGGAAGCACCCCGGATGCCTCGGGTGAACCCGAGCAGGACCTCCGGCCGGAAGATGAAGCCCTGGTCGTGGAGCGACTGCGGGAATTGGGCTATATCGAGTAGTGGCGCCGGACAATCGCGGGGTCCGGCCATCGTTAAGAATCCATGCAGGAAAAACCGAACATTATTTTGATCAGCGCCGACTCCCTGCGCGCTAACCACCTGGGGTGCTATGGCTATCAGCTCCCCATCAGTCCCAACATCGACAAATTCGCCGGCCAGGGCGCGCTCTTCGAAAAGGTGTTCGCGCCGGGCATCCCCACGCAGCCTTCCCACACCACCATCTTCACCGGGCAGCATCCGGTCACGCATGGCATCGTGGCGCATGGCGGCAAGGCCAAGCTGGGACGCATGACGCCGTTCCTGCCGGAAATCCTTTTGGGCGAGGGCTACACCACCTGCGCGGTCGACACTCTGTTTCGCGAGCGCATCTGGTTCGGGCGCGGGTACGAGTACATCATCGACCCTAGCCTGCACCACCTCTTCTACGCCTCCGTTACCCAGGAAGAGCTCAACGACCGCGCCATTCAGTGGATGACGACGGTTAAAAAGCAGCCGTTCTTCATGTTCATCCACTATTGGGATGTGCATTACCCTTACGTCCCGCCCGACCGCATGCGCGGCATGTTCTACAAAGGTGGCAACCCCACCGACCCGAACAATCACGAACTGGATGAATGGTGGGATCACCCCGTCGGCGCCATGGCGCGGGATACGTGGCTGCGGACCTCCAATGGCCTGATCACCGACCCCAATTACGTCACCGCGCTCTACGACCGCGAGCTCCGCTATCTGGACGAAGGCATCGCCGCCCTGAGCGACTCGCTGGAGAAATTGGGGCTGGCCGAGAACACCATGGTCGTGCTGCTGGCCGATCACGGCGAAAGCATGACCGACCACCGCATCTTTTACGACCATTACGGGCTGCACGATTGCGTCGTGCAGGTGCCCATGATCATACGCTGGCCGGCCGGCAACCTGAAGGCGGGCACCCGCTTCGCGCCCTTCCGCCAATTATTCGACGTCGCACCCACGTTGCTTGAGGCGGCCGGCAGCGATCTCCCCGAAGACCTGGACGGCAAGAGCTTCCTGCCCCAATTGAAGGGCGAGGCGGAACCCTCCGGCTACGACCGCGTCATCGGGTGCGAATCCACCTGGCAATCGAAGTATTATCTCCGCACCGACCGCTACAAATTCATCTTGGCCCGCTATCCCGACCTGATGGGAAACCCGGACCGGGAGCTATTCGACCTGCAGGCCGATCCGGGCGAGAATCACAACATCGCCGCATCCGAGCCGCAACTGGTGGCCGAGATGGAGAAGGAGCTGGAAGCCTGGATCGCGGAAAAGATGGAAGCCGCCGGCCGCACCGAAGATCCTGTCACCAAGGAGGGTCCGGTCGCCGTGGAAATCTGGGAACAACATCGAGGATGAACGATATATGGATAATCAAGTCGCACCCCAAACTGATTTGAAAACCCTGGCGCAAGCCTATCTCGACGCTTTTCACGCGCAGGATCTGGATAAGTGCCTGGACTTCTTTACCGACGACGCTACCGTGGATTTCAACAAGACACTCTACACCGGCCGGCAAGGGCTTACCGACTGGCATAAGGATCGCTTCGCCGCGAACCTGAAGATGATCAAAATGAACTCCATGACCGTGGACGGCGATACGGTCGTCGTGGATGGAGCGGTCTCCTCCAAGCGCCTGGCTGCCTGGAGACTCAAGGCGCTAAGCGGCCGCGTCACCATGAAGTTCGAAAACGGCAAGATCAAATTCGGCAAGCTGGCCCCGCGCATGACGAACCCGTTCAACATGATGCGCGAAGACATGGGCGCCTGACCCGTGCCTGACCCCAGTGCTTTTCAGTTAAGTCCGGGGAATTTGGTGGGGCAGCTCCTTGAGCTGCGGCGGGCTCCCAGCCCGCCTGCCCCGCTCAGCGAACGCTATTGTGCCTAATCTGCCTTGGTGCGGCAGGCGGTTTCGCCGGCCCTCTTCTCAAACGCCGAGTAATCGTTGGCAATAGCCTGCGCGAGCGCAAACAACTTACTCAGTAGCTCCTCCGGCGAGTCGAACTGAATGTGCAGGCCGCCGGCGCTCAACCCGACACCCGCGGGCAAATCCGGCATCCGCGTGCTCAACACTTCTATCTCCACCGGAACAGCCACCCGAGCCCCAGCCTGCAGCCGCCGCATGGCATCCAGCCGTTCCGCCAGCCGCTCCTTCCGCTGCCACTCCATCTTGTAATCCGGGCTGTCCCGAATCTGCTCGAGTTGCGCGATCAGCCTGGGCCGGTCAACCAGAAACGTCCGCCCCGCCTGATACCCGCCGAACCAGCGAATCAGATCAATTGCCCGCCGCCGCCGCACACGGAACAGCCGCTCGCACACGGCCCGGTCCACCACCGGTACATCCAACGCCGTTAACTCCTCCAGGATCTCGGGAACACGCAGCAGCCACTGCGCTTTAGCCGGCACGCTGCCAACCCTGCTTCTGCCAGCTCAGTCCGGAGGTGTCCAGCAGCATGTGGTGGATCTCCATCCAAAAGCCGCCCGGCTCGGCATTGAGCACCTGGCCGAGCACCAGTTGTCCGTCCCATTCCAGGCGCACGGCGGCGCCGCCTTTCACGGGCTGTTCCGCAGCCAGGTGCAGGCGCTTGCCGGATATCTCCAGAATGCGCGCGGCCTGCGTTCCGGGCTCGCCATCGCCCAGGACGCTTAGCTCCGCGGATTGCTCCGGCTTCCAGTTCAGTTCACGCATGGCCTTCGCTGCCAGTGTACTATGCGGTAAGGCCATGTTTTCTTTCCTCAGGACCCTTTTCTCCACCCGCATGCTCAGCCTCGCCGTGCCGGAGACCATCCTCATCTTCTCCTGCTACATCCTGGCCGCTTATTGGGCTGGCGGCGCGGATCCCTCCGTGTTCCTTTTTTACGATAACGGCCTGCTGCAGATCGCCTTGGTAGTAGCCGGCGTGCTCATAGGGCTGCAGCTCAACAAGCTATACGTGCAGGTGGGCGTGCGCTCCAAGATCCTGCTCGCGCAGCAGCTCTGCTTGACGCTGGGCGTGACTTTTCTGCTGGAATCGCTGCTCAGTTATCTGCGGTATCCCGAGTTGCTGCTGGCGCCTTCCATCATGATGATGGGCAGCGCCCTGACCCTGGCCGTGTTGCTGGTCTGGCGTATGCTCTACAGCGCCCTGCTGTGGAAGAGCTTGGGCGCCCAACGGGTGCTGTTTTACGGCGCCAGTGCGGCCGCTCTGGAAGCCAGCGGCAGCCTGGCGGCGCACCCGGAATTCGGCCTTGTCGCGGCCGGCTACATTGACGACGACCAGCCAGCCGGCACGCAGTTAAACGGAGCTCGGGTACTGGGCTCGTCCGCTGACTTGGGCCGTGTGATTTCCGAAGTTCGCCCGGACCGTATCGTGGTCGCGGTGACCGAACGCCGGCGGGGCCTGCCGTTCCGCGAATTGCTGGACCTGCAATTCGAGGGCATTGAAATCCAGCGCGTGGCCGAGTTATACGAAACAGCCTGCGAACGCGTCTGCGTGGCCGAGTTGATGCCTTCGCAACTGATCTTCTCCGATGAGCTGGGCGCCCGCCGCGGCGCGGTTGCACTACAGGCGATTTATTCCAATATCGCGGCGCTGGTAGGTCTGGCTCTGCTGGCGGTATTGCTGCTGCCCATCGCATTGCTCATCAAGCTATCTTCTCCCGGCCCGGTCATGGAGGAGCACGCGCGATGGGGCCTGAACCTGGTCCCCTTTACGCTCTACCGCTTTCGCTGCCGGCGCGCGGAAGGGCAACTCACGGGGCCCGGCCGCTGGCTGCGCCGCCTGCGCCTCGACGGCCTGCCGCAAATGCTGAGCGTGATCCGCGGCGAGATGGCGCTGGTGGGTCCGCGCCCGCATCGTCCGGAGTTCATCCCGGTGCTGATGGAACAAATGCCCTATTATGGGCAGCGGCATGCCGTGCGCCCGGGCATTCTGGGCTGGAGCCAGCTCAACTGCGACTACGGCCCGCGCCTGCGCGACGCGCGGGAGTCGCTGGAGTATGACCTGTATTACATCAAACACATGTCTCCCGCGTTGGACGCATATATCGTCCTGCATAGCTTGATGGAGATTCCGTTCCGGGAAGGATAGGAACTTAAAGTCGCGTCCAGATGCGGGCCAGTTCGAGCACAAATCCGGCCACGGGACCCTCGCCAATCAGTCGCTCCAGGTTGACCAATTGTTCAGGTTCGCTGCCTGGGCGATAAATGTACGCGGTGCGATGATCCGCGTCCAGCAGCCATCCCAATTGCGCTCCATTTTCGATCCATTCGTGCATTTTGGCTTTGAGCTTGGAAAGACGGTCTGAGGGTGACATCAACTCCACGACGAAATCCGGGCATAACAACGGAAACTTACGCTTCTCACCTGCGGCAAGGGCTTCAATCTTCGATTGTGGAACCCAGGAGGCGTCCGGAGCGTATGCAGCGCCGCTCGGAAGGCGGTATCCGGTGTTGGAGTCGAACGCTTGACCCCTTCCGTCATTAAGAGCCCAGTTGCCCAGTTGCCTGCTTAGCTCGTTATTGCGGTGCCCACTCTCAAATCCTGCGGGCGGCATAATGACGATGTCTCCTTCCGCGGTGCGCTCGATGCGCAAATCCCGATTATCCGCGCAGAACTGGAAGTACTCATCGTCGGTCATCCGATGCGCCCACTGGATGGCTGTCGGTGGTTCCGTTTCCTCGACGAGGATCTGCATACTCTCAGAATACCCTGTTTACTGTTCCGCCAACGATACCGCCGCTGGGAACTTTTCCACCAACGTGTGCCGTAGCAGATCGACAAACGGCGCCACCGTCATGGGGAGAACCGATGATGCGAACGGACGCCCCAGCATCGCGTAATCTCCGTTAGCCAGCGGTACGCGCATGGTCCAACCGGGAGCCTCTGGCTCGCCCGAAGAGTATTCGTAGACTTCCCCGGCCAGCACCAACCGGGCTTGCTGGAATCCAAACTTGGCGCAAGCCTCCCGGATCACTTCCCAGCATTCAGCGGGCGTCGGAGCGGCGGTCAGCTCGGCCTGGAATTTGCGCAGGTCCAGTTGGGCGGATACCGTCCGCTGGAATTCCCCGCCAAACAGTAGCCGGCCGGCCAGATCGAACTCGGCGTAACCCAGATACTGGATGCCCAGCAGCATGAAAACGCAGAACAGCAGGATCAGCGCGCCGGCGAAGCTGTGTATCACAAATTGTAAGAGAGAGAACGCCGCCGCCAGCCCGCACAGGCCGTACAACACCAAGACCACGCGGCGCGGCGTGAATCCGCGATCCAGCAATTGGTGATGGATGTGGCCGCGGTCGGCTGCAAAAATCGGTTGACGCCGCAGAAAACGCCGCACGATGGCCAGCGCCACGTCCAACAGCGGAATGGATAGCGCCATCAGCGGCGCGGTCATGCCCAGCAGCGTAGCCGACTTATTACTCCAGATGGCCGCATAGCAGCCCAACAGGAAGCCGATTAACAGGCTGCCGGAATCGCCCAGAAAAATAGTCGCCGGGTTGAAGTTGTAGCACAAGAAGGCCAGCACCGCGCCGGCCAGCGGGAAGGTGGCCACCGCCAGCACCATGTTGTGCTGAATCATCGCCGCCGTAAACACGGTCAGCGTAGCGAAGAGCCCCACTCCCGCGGCTAGACCGTCGAGCCCGTCCACCAGGTTGAACGCGTTCATGCAGGCCAACAGCCAGAGAATCGTGAGCGGGATGTTCCACCAGGCATCGGTAGGAGCGCCCCCGATCGACAGGATGCGCACGCCACCCAAACAGGCCAAGCCGGCGGCGCCAAGCTGCCCCACAAGTTTCATCCAGGCGCGCAATGTGAACAGGTCGTCGAGCAATCCAATGGCGAACGCCAGCGCGGCGCCCGGAAGCAGTCTCCAGACCAGCGAGATTTGCTGGGCAAGCGGGCTGCCTTCCTCCGGGCGCACCAGAACATACGCGACCAGATAGGAAATGGCAATAGCCAACCCACCCACCCGCGGGATGGGATAGCGGTGGACCTTGCGCGCCCCATCGGGTTGATCCATCACCCCGTAAGACCGGAAAACATCCCGGCAGATAGGGGTCAGCACCAGGGAGATAATAAATGCTCTGAATCCTAACCAGAGCAAGGAATGCACAGAAGCGCCTCCGGCTACTCATCCTGATGTTGGCGCACACCGCCGCCTTGTGTCAAGGCACGTGGTTTCAATTATTTCCGGTTCGCCGCTGGTACCTGGCTAACCCCCGTATATGGCGTCGCCTAACGAACGTTTACGGCGCCACCCGCGCTTGGTAGTGCCTGAAAAGTGCCGGAGACTGCGAATCGCTACAGTATTCCGAGATAAATGCGCCGTCGGAGCGACCCTGTTTTGGATATGCGTCCCGTGATACAATCGCCCCTCCCGAGTGAAGCGCTCAACGCGGCACACGCCCTCCAAGGAAGCGGGGACTCCGGATCGTCCATGGGATCTGGTATTGCCGCGGGGCTGACCTCCATGTCAACAACGGAACACACCATAAACGATAAACTGGCCGAGGTGCTACGAGACACGCGCCGCGTTTGGGCCGGTTCCGATATCGTCAAGTCAGAGAATACCGGCATGATAAGGGGAAGCACCAAGCGCCCCGATATCCTCATTATCGAGCCTAACGTCTCCCCGGTCG
>Ga0302324_100004749_pt1 | contig 29967 bp, 26 predicted proteins | sample Palsa_T0_1_FD_201949 | JGI IMG/M metagenome (GOLD analysis project Ga0302324, IMG submission 201949) | Peat permafrost microbial communities from Stordalen Mire near Abisko, Sweden - Palsa_T0_1 | ecosystem: Environmental > Terrestrial > Soil > Palsa > Peat permafrost | place: Sweden: Abisko...
GCCGAGGCGCGCATGCGCGCCTCTCTCCAGGGCGTCGGCCACCAGCCGCTCGACCTTCTCCACCGCCTTCTTGTTGATCAGCGGGCCCTGGGTCACCCCCTCGGACGCGCCATCGCCGACCTTCATCGCCGCCGCCCGTTTGGCGAGCTTGTCGGCGAAGGCGTCGTGGACGGACTCCTCGACCAGGAAGCGGTTGGCGCAGACGCAGGTCTGGCCCATGTTCCGGTACTTGGACGCCAGGGCCCCGTCGGCGGCGGCGTCGAGGTCGGCGTCCTCGAAGACGATGAAGGGGGCGTTGCCGCCCAGCTCCAGCGACACCTTCTTCACCGTGGTCGCACACTGGGCCATCAGGCGCTTGCCGATCGCGGTCGAGCCGGTGAAGGAGAACTTGGCGACCAGCGGATGGCCGGTCAGCTCCGCGCCCACCTGCTGGGCCTTGGTCGAGGGGACGACATTGAAGACGCCGGCGGGAATTCCGGCCCGGTGCGCCAGTTCGGCGAGCGCAAGGGCCGAGAGCGGCGTTTCGGAGGCCGGCTTGATGATGAAGACGCAGCCCGCCGCCAGGGCCGGAGCGGCCTTGCGGGTGATCATGGCGTTGGGAAAGTTCCAGGGGGTGATCGCGCCGACGACCCCGACCGGCTGCTTGATCACCAGTATCCGCTTGCCAGCCTGGTGGCTGGGAATGACATCGCCGTAGGTGCGCCGGCCCTCCTCGGCGAACCATTCGATGAAGCTCGCGCCGTAGGCAACCTCGCCGCGGGTCTCGGCCAGGGGCTTGCCCTGTTCAGCGGTCATCAGCGCCGCCAGGTCCTCCTGGGCGGCCATGATCAGCTCGAACCATCGCCGCATCAGGCCGGCCCTGGCCTTGGCGGTCAGGGCTCGCCAGGCTGGCAGCGCCCCCGCGGCCGCCTCGATCGCCGCGCGCGTGTCGGCGCCGTCCAGGTTGGCGACCTGGGCGATTTCCCCACCGGTGGCCGGATTGGTCACCGCGAAGGTTTCGCCCGACCCCGCGGCGGCCCAAACCCCGTCAACATAAGCCGCCTCGCGCAGCAGGGCCTGGTCTTTCAGCTTCAGCATGGAAGTCGTCCGGTCTTGGGTTTGGCGGGGCTCTATCACGCCGCGAACCTCCGCGCCCAGGCGACCCTGCTCCGGTCGATGGCGCGGTTGCCGGCCGTCGCCGGCGGGAATAAGGTGAAGCCATACGTCCGCCGGGCGGCCTCGCCGCCCAGGAGCGGACTCATTGGGGAAGTCCCACCCTCGGCGTCGGAACCAAAGCCGCCGCGGTAGTGGGTTCGTCTCCATCTGGGGAGCTGAACATGAAACATCTCGCACTCGCCCTTGGCATTCTCGCCGTCAGCGGCGGCTCGGCGCTCGCCGCCGGCAGTCCCTTCGACGGGACGTGGAAGTTGAACGTCGAGAAGAGCAAGTTCACCGGCGGGACAATGACCTACACCAAGACCGCCCACGGCTATCGATACTCGAACGGGGCCACGGTGAGCTATGCCTTCGGCACGGACGGCAAGGACTACCCGGCCATCGCCGACCGCACCACCGCCTGGACGCCGGCCGGCGAGGGCGCTTGGGATACTGTGACGAAGGCCAACGGAAAGGTCCTTTCCAAGGGCCACCGCTCGCTTTCGGCCGACGGCAAGACGCTGACGGTGTCGACGACAATCAATCGCAACGATGGGACGACGACGGACGAGACCGATGTCTACAGCCGCGTCTCCGGGGCCAAGGGCCTGGCCGGCGAGTGGCGGGACACCAAGGTCGAGGGCGGCGACGACACCATGACGATCAGCACCCCGGCCGCGGGTAAGTTCATGATCGACGATCCCGCCGACAAGGAGACGATCACCGGCTCGACCAACGGCGCGCCCGCAAAGATCATGAGCCCGACCGCGCCTCCCGGACTCATGGTCAGCTACCAGGCGGCCGGCCGAAGCAAGTGGGAGACCACCACCACCATCAAGGGCAAGGTCTACGCCAAGGGCGCCATGGCCGTTTCCCCAGACGGCAAGGTGCTCACCCAGACCTCCTGGATTCCCGGCAAGGAAGCCGAAAAGTCGATCTCCGTCTACGACCGGCAATAGAGGACGCCGCCCCACTCTGCCTTTGGCGACGCCCTAGCCGCCGGTGAACCTGCCGGGGCGCTTTTCGAAGAAGGCGGCGACCGCCTCCCTGTGATCGTCGCTCGCCGCCGCCAGGGCGTACTGGTCGGCGTCCATGTAGCTCGCCAGCGGGGCGAGGGCGCCGGCGATCTGGGTGATGGCGCGCTTGGCCATCCGCACTGGGACGGGCGGCAGGGCGGCCACCCGCCGCGCCCAGGTCAGCGCCATTTCCACCGCGCCGCCGTCGGGCGCAACCGCCTCGATCAGGCCCCAGGCCAGGGCTTCGCTCGCCGCCACGCGCTCTCCGAGGATCACCAGCTGCTTGGCCCGCGCCGGGCCGACAAGGCTCACCAGCCGCGGCTGGGTCGCCCAGCTCATGTTCATCCCGAGCGGAATCTCCGGCAGGCGGAGATGCGCTCCCTCGCCAGCGATGCGGAAGTCGCAGGCGACCGCCAGGGAAAGCGCGCCGCCCAGGCAGAAGCCCTCCACCGCGGCGACGGTCACCTGGTCGAGCGCCTCCCAGGCTGCGCACATGTCCGGACCGATCCGCATCAACTCGCGCCGTTCGATCAGCGGCGCCGCGCCGCGTGCGGCGAGCTTGGGATCGGCAAGGTCGGCGCCGGCCGAGAAAACGGGTGCGCCGGTGAGGACGACGGCGCTCGTCGAGGTATCGTCGCGCAGCCGTAGGGCGACCGCCTTCAGCGCCTCCATGACATCGATCGAGAGGGCGTTCAGCCGGTCTCCCCGGTCGAGGGTGACGACCGCGACGCGTCCGTCGACGGCGACGCCGACAGGCCCGAGGCTGAAGGGTTCCAGGCCCATGGCGCCGGCCATCAGGCTTCTTTTTCGGAGGCGTAGGGCGAGGCGCCGCCCTCGGCGATGAAGCGGTCGATGCGGCTGGCGACCACCGGCAGCGGGACCGATCCCAGTTGCAGCACCGTGTCGTGGAAGGCGCGGATTTCGAACCTGGGGCCGAGCGCCGCCTCGGCCTTGGCGCGGGCCTTCTGAATCGCGATCTGGCCCAGATAATAGGAGAGCGCCTGGGCCGGCCAGGAAATGTAGCGATCGACCTCGGTGCCGACCTCCCGCTCGGAGAGCGCAGTGTTATCGCGAAGGTAGGCCAGCGCCTTCTCCCTTGGCCAGCCCATGGCGTGGACGCCGGTGTCGACGACCAGCCGGGCGGCGCGCCAGGCCTGGTAGCTCAGCATTCCGAAGCGTTCGTAGGGGGTCTCGTACATCCCCATTTCCTCGCCCAGCCGCTCGCAGTAGAGCGCCCAGCCCTCGCCGTAGGCGCTGATGTAGCCCTTGCGGCGGAATTCCGGCTGGCCCTTCGTCTCCTCCGAGAGCGGTATCTGGAAGGCGTGGCCCGGCGCCGATTCGTGCAGGGTCAGGGCCGTCAGCGCATAGAGCGGCCGCGAGGGCAGGTCGTAGGTGTTGAGCAGATAGACGCCACGACCGCCGCGGCCGGCGGTGTAGAAGGGCGCGATATCGTCGGGGACCGGACGGATGGCGAACCTGGCCCTGGGCAGGCGCCCGAACCAGTCCCTGGCCTTGCCGTCGAAGGTCTTGGCTATCCAGGCGGCCCGGTCGAGCAGGGCCTGGGGCGTGGCGACATAGAACCTGGGATCGGTGCGCAGGAAGTTCAGGAAGGCGGCGAGGTCGCCGTCGAACTTTACCTCGCCGATGACCGCGGCCATGGCGCCGCGCAGCTTGGCGATCTCCTCCAGGCCGAGCTGGTGGATCTCGCCTGGGCTCATGTCGAGGGTGGTGAACTCGGCAATCTTGGACCGGTAGTAGTCGCGCCCGTCGGGAAGCGAATAGGCGTCGATCGTGGCCCGCGCGCCGGGGAGATAGTCGGCGCGCAGGAAGACGAGCAGGGTCTGGTGGGCGGGGATGACGGCCTCGCCAATGGCCGCGGTCCCGGCGGCGCGAAGCTCTTCCCGCAACGCCGGGCTGAACGAGGCTGGCATCGCCTCGAACGGCTTGAAATAGATCGTCGCCGCCGCCGACGGGGCCTGTGCGATCGAGGCCACCGACTGATCCCGGCCCTGGAGCGTCACTTTGGGCGGGGTGAACCTTCGCGCCAGGCCAGCGCGCATGTTGACGATGTGGTCGGCGAAATAGCGCGGCGACTGACGCATCTGGGCGAAGTAGTTGCGGTAGTCGGTCTCGGTGCGGAAGGTGCGCCGCGCGACGCCGGTCAGCTGGCCCCAGAAGGACGTGTCCGAGTTGAAGGGCGCCTCGAAATCGCGAAAGGTCTGGGAGGCGATGAAGGCTTCGATCTGGCCGGAATAGACCTCGAGATTGATCCTGCCTTCGTCGTCGAGACCCGCCGGATCGACGAGCCTGAGCCGGCTCTCGACATCGCGCCAGACGGCGAGCCGCGCCATCTGCGCAGGAAGGCTGGCGTCGGGCAGGTAGGGCGCGATCTCCTGGGTCGGGTCCTCGTCATCGGGAAACTGCTTCTGCCGCCACGCCCACTCCTTGGACCATATCGCCTCGAAGCTCGCCGCCTGGGCGGGGTCGGCGGTCGCAGGCGCGGCCATCAGCAGCCCCGTCGCCGCTGGCAGGCCGCCGGCGAAGTCCCGTCTGGTGAGAGCCGCCAATGCATTTCCTCCATCCCCCGCGACGGCCGTGTTCAGCCAAGGACGTCTCCCGGACAATCGACGAAGGTGGTCGCGCCGGCAAGGCCGAGGGCGCGACCGCTCCTCAAATCGGAGATCGCTCGCGCCCGGCCGTCGGGGTCGGTAAGCTTAGAGCCAGGTTGGCGAAGGGAGCCCACGCAATGACCTGGTCGATCGTCGCCTTCGATCCGGCCACCGGCGCCTTCGGGGCCGCGGTCGCCACCAAGGCCTTCGCTTCCGGCGCCTTCGTCCCGTTCGTCCGCGCCGGCGTCGGCGCGGTCGCCACCCAGTCGATTACCAACCGCTATCTCGGACCAGCCGTGCTCGACGCCCTGGAGCGGGGCCTGTCGCCGGATCTGGCGTTGAAATCGGCCCTGGCGGGCGATGACGGCCGTGAGATCCGCCAGCTCCACGCCGTCGATCGCCACGGGCGCACGGCCGCCTGGACCGGAGGACATTGCGTGGAGTGGTGCGGAAGCCTCGGCGAGGAGGGCGCGAGCGTCGCCGGCAACATGCTGGCGAATGACGCCGTCGCCGCCGCGACCCTGGCCGGCTTCACCGCCGATCCGGCGCAGCCTTTGCCCGAACGAATGATGGCGGCTCTGGAGGCCGGCGAAACGGCCGGCGGCGACCGGCGGGGCCGGCAATCGGCGGCGATGGTCATGGTGACCACCGAGGACTTTCCCGACCTGTCCCTGCGCGTCGACGACCATGCCGAGCCGCTACCCGAACTGCGCCGGCTGCTGGCAGTCTGGCGCGCCGAGCGTGCGCCTTTCCTTGCCAATTCGCCATCCAGGGCCAACCCGGCCGGCTTCCACGACATCGACGCCATCGAGGCGAACTGGATCGCGCGCGGCCTCGACCTGCGCTTCCGGCGTTAGCGGCGACCGCCGGCGCGGCCGGGCCATGTCCGAGATCCTGACACCGCGACTGCGGCTTCGGCGCGCCCGGACCCAGGATCTGGACGCCATCCATGCGGTGCTCGGGAACGCGCAGGCGATGCGCTACTGGTCGACGCCGCCGCATGACGGCCTCGATCAGACGCGCGCATGGCTCGCCGACATGATCGCGGCCCCAGCGCAAACGAGCGACGACTATGTCGTCGAACGCCAGGGGCAGGTCATCGGCAAAGCCGGTTGCTGGCGAATTCCGGAGGTCGGCTTCATTCTCCACCCGGACCATTGGGGCCAGGGGCTGGCCCGCGAGGCGCTCACGGCCGTCATCGGCCGGGTGTTCGCCTCGTTCCCGATCGCCTCGCTCGAAGCCGACGTCGATCCGCGCAACCTCGCCTCGCTCCGCCTCCTGGGACGCCTCCGCTTCGAGGAGACCGGGCGCGCCCGGCGAACGTGGAAGGTTGGGGAAGTATGGTGCGACAGCGTCTATCTGGCGCTACCGCGATCGCGCGCCTCCTTCACTGGGACGGGGCCAGATCGGGGAGCAGGGCCTTGAGCGCGGCCCTGGCGGCCTTGTCGCCGCCCATGTTCTCGCCGGCGTTGGCGACGACCAGGGCCCCGTCGTCCAGGGTTGGAAAGAGGACGACCACCGCGTACCAGTTTCCATCCGATCCGGCGTGGGTGAGGGCTGGGCCCTTGCGGCCGGCCACCGAATCGACGACGCCCCATCCAAGCCCGACTTCCTTTCCGGCCGGGGCCGTCTGCATCAGGCGATAGGAGGCCGCCGTCAGCAGCCTGCCGCCGCCGGTCGGTCCGTCTAGCTGATCTAGACAGAACTTGGCCCAGTCCCGGAGGCTCAGGTGAATGTTGCCGGCGGGGGCGAACATCAGCGGGTTGCCATCGTTCATGGCGGCCGGCTTGCCGCCCACGTGTCCCCTTGGCTCGCCGGCGCCTGGCTGACCGTAGCCGGCGCTTGTCATTCCAAGGGGCTGGAAGACCTCGCGGCGCATCAGCTTCTCGAACGGCATGCCGGCGGCGCGCTCGGCGATGACGGCGGCGATGACAAAGCCGGTGTTGCTGTAGCTGAAGGCCGTTCCGGGCGGGACGACCGGCGCGTCCTTCAAAGCGCGGACGACGTAGTCGAGGCGCTGCCGCGGCAGCGGCCGGGCATCGGAGAAGAAGCCGTTGAAGTACTTCAGGTCGGACACGTCGTGCGGAAGACCCGAATAGTGCGAGAGCAGCTCCCGAAGGGTCACCGACCGATATTCCGGCCGCATTTCGCTCGCCAGGTCCGGGAGCATGGTCGAGAGCGGCGTCTCCCAGGAGAGCAGGCCGCGGTCGACGAGCCTGGCGACAAGGGTCGCGACCATCGGCTTGGCGTCCGATCCGATCAGCCATTGGTCGTCGAGCCGGACCAGCTCGGCCCGATCGTTGCGCCGGAGGCCATGGACGGCGATCTCGGCGACCCTGCCATTCCGCATCGTCAGCGCCCCCATGGCCGGCGTCCTGGTCCCGGACATCGCCGAGGCGAGGGTCAGTTCGAGGTTGCCGGCGAAGGCCGGAAGCGCGGGGCCGCACAGGCTGAGAAACATCCCCATGAGAAGCGGGAACGGGCGGGGGCGGGCGGGCGTTGCGGAGGTGCCGATCATGCCAACCGCTACCAGAGGCCGGAAGTCGCGGCAATTTGGCGCTTCGGTGCTGCGCTGGCCGATCGCTCGCTTTTGGCGGCGCCCCGGCGAAGGATGCGCCGGCCTCTTCCCGGTGCTAGGGTGGTCCAGGGCAGGCGAGAGAAAAACATGACGAGCAAGAATGTCGAACTGGTGCGGGGCCTCTACAGCGCTTTCTCGTGCGGCGATGTCGGCGCGGTGCTGGGCGCGTTGGCGCCTGGCGTCGTCTGGAACGAGGCCGAAGGCAATCGCTACGCGGACGGCAATCCTTATGTCGGTCCCCAGGCCGTGGCGGCCGGCGTCTTCGCGAGGCTGGGCGGCGAGTGGGACGGCTTCGCCGTCAAGATGGACGAGATCCTCGACGCTGGAGACACCGTCGTCGCCTGCGGCCGCTACACCGGGTCTTACAAGGCGACCGGCAAGCCGATCAACGCCCAGGTCGTCCACGTCTGGACCATCGCCGACGGCAAGCTCGCGGCCTTCCAGCAGTATACGGACACTCTACAGATGGCGCGAGCCATCGAGCCTTGACGCCGGGCTAGGCGACTGACGGAATCCAGGACGGCTGGGGGATGCATATGAAGAAACCGATCCTTTTCAGCGCGGCGCTGCTGGCCCTGACGCTCTACGGCTCCATGGCTTGCGCCGGCGTCTACTCCGACGATCTCAGCAAGTGCCTGGTGCGGTCGGCGAACGCCGAAGACAGGGCGTCTCTGATGCAATGGTTCTTCGCCGCGCTCTCGACCAATCCCACGGTGAACTCACTCTCGTCGGTGACCAACGATCAGCGCCTCGCGCTCGGCCGCAAAGGCGCGGCCCTGATCGAGCGGCTGGTGATGGTCGACTGCCACAAGGAAACGGTCGAGGCCCTGAAACACGAAGGAACCGGGGTCTTCGAGACGAGCTTCCGCGTCCTTGGCGAAGTCGCGGCGCGCGGGCTGATGAGCGATCCCGCGACCCAGGCGGAAATCGGCAAGCTCGGCTCCTATGTCGACAAGAAGAAGTGGAGCGATCTTGCGAAGGAGGCGGGCGTCCCCACGCTGGCGCCTGCGCCCGGCGTCCCGAGCGAGTAGAAGCGGCGCCGATGCTGATCTTCCATCACGCGCCGAGGTCTCGATCGGGCTCGGTGCTCTGGCTGCTCGAGGAACTGGGCGTCCCCTATGAACTCAGCATCGTCGATATCCGCGCCCACGGGGGCGCGCCGGAGAGCTATCGCGACATCCAGCCGAGCAAGAAGGTTCCCGCCATCGTCCACGACGGCGTCGCCATCACCGAGAGGGCGGCGATCTTCGCCTACCTCGCCGACGCCTTCCCCGCCGCTGGCCTTGCGCCGCCGATCGGCGACCAGCGACGCGGGCCCTACCTTTCATGGCTGGTCTACAACGACGCCGTGATCGATCCGGTGCTGGCCGCGAAGGCCCAGGGCTGGACCTACGAGAAGCTCGGCGTCTCCTTCGGCGCCTTCGAGGACATGGCCGCCAACCTCGAGCGGACGCTCGGGCGGACCCCTTATCTCACCGGCCAGACCTTCACCGCCGCCGACCTGCTGGTGGCCGGCGCGGTCAATTTCGCGGTGCGCTTCACCAAAATGCTGCCCGACAGCCCGGCCCTAACCGCCTACCTTGACCGAACCGTCGGCCGGGAGTCCTTCGGCCGCGCCATGGCCAAGGACGGCGGCGGATGATCGGCTAGGTCATCGGCTCCTCGCCCTTGCCGCGGAATTTGGGCAGGGCGTCGAAGTGTTCGATCCAGGAAACGCGCTCTTCGTAGCTGACGTGGGCGCTCGGCGCCTGATCGACCGGGCCGGTCAGGTTTCCAAGAGAGAGATAGACGTGGCCCAGCTGCGGCGCCTCAGGATGTCCCTCGCCATCGGCGACGTAGAACATCGAGGCGCCGCAGGTCTTGCAGAAGCCCCAGCGGACCTGCGGCGAGGATCGATACCAGGAGACATTGGCTTCACCCTCGTCGTACCTGAACCGTTCGACGGGAACGGAAGTCCAGGTGACGAAGCCGACGCCTCGCGAGAGGCGGCACGACCGGCAGTGGCAACGGGTGACGGCGTCCAGCGGCGGCGCGACGGAGAATCGCACCGCCGAGCAGAGGCATTGGCCGTGCAGCCGATCTGATTCGTCCACTACGTTTATTCTCCTTAGGTGGTCGGCGTCCGGAGGTGGTCGACCCGACGGCGACGCGGTCCTCAGATCACCTCCAGATAGTCCGCATCCGGAAGGGTTGGGAACGGCGCCGTGGGCAGTGTCTGATACCAAAAGGCGGTGGAAGCGATATCGTCCTGCAGCGGCAGGTAGCGGCGGTCCTTGACGGTGCGCCAGCCCAGCGCCTGGATCGTCACCTGCAGGTCGGCCTCGAACCGCACCGGATCGGTGATGTGCCAGCGGTACATGCCAAAGCGCTGCTGCGAGCGGTAGAGGCCGTCCGGCCGGATCACCTGAGGCAGGCCGGCATAGGGTCCGGTGAACGGAACGTAGGCGGCTGGGACGGCCGGATCGCGGGCCACCGAGCCGACATCGAAGTTGTAGGCGCCGCAGAAGTAGTCCTCGGTCCCGGTGCCGCAGATGGTCGGGTACGGATCATCGCCGTCGATAAAGAACTTTATCTCCCCCTCGCCCCACCAGCCGCCGTTGTTGACTCCCCAGGCCATGTAGGTTCCCACGTACTGGCCCGCGCCCTCGACCCCGTCGAGGATCGAGTAGACCTCCTTGTACGGCAGAGGATTGACCCGCCGGAACTGGGCGTGGAAATAGGCGGCGTCGTCCGGAACCTCGGTCAGGCAATAGTTGATCTGGTAATAGACGTAGAGCTTCTCCTCGCCGATGTTGGCCATCGTAATCCGCGCCCTTTTGCGAAACGGCATCTCCCAGTAGCAGTTGAAGGCGCGGCCGGGATTGACGCACACCGCCAGGCTCGACACCTGGGCGAAGGCCTCCCAGCCGTTGGCGAAGAAATCGCCGGCCGGGCACTCCACCGAGGGCTGGGTCTGGTCGTCCCAGTAGATCCTGATGATCGAGTGGCGCCATTTGCCGAACGCCAGAGTCATCCAGATCTGCTGGATCGCGCCGGGACCCTCGATGTCGGCCAGGGTGAGGGTCTCGCCCGGCTCGATGAAGATCGACGGCGAGATCTTCCAGCCGACCCCCAGGTCCCGCGCCATCCGCGCCCCGGTCCCCTCGCTGGCCATGCCGCCGGCGCCCTTGGCGCCGGTGAAGTTTTCCGGGCTGATCGACCTCGACCTGGCGCTGGAGAGGCGCGCGAGCGTCCCAAGGTGCATGCCGAGACCGGAAAACGGCGCCATTCCTGACATTCCTTTGCTCTGAGAGGCCGCCAGTTGAGCCGCCTTTCACCCTCGCGGGCAAGCCCGCCCGCACCGATCGGCGGTCCGCGGGGATCTAGCCATTGCTTTCTTCCTCCAGCGGCCGGCTCGGCGGCGTGATCCGCTCGCCGGTGCGCTGGTTGACGCTGATCTTCCACGGATAGTGGTCGCCCTCGCCGCCGGCCCCCACCGCCTGCATGTGGTTGGTCACCGCCTTTCGCCATCGCCGGCCGGTGTTGGCGTTGGTCATGTGCGGGGTCTTGGAGTGGTGGAAAGTGACATCGCCGCGGCGGATCGGGCAGACGACCCGCCGCGCCTCGTCGACCTCGCAGGTCAGAAGATCGCTCGCCATGCCTTCCACCAGGTGGTGGGGGAGCACGCCCAGCCTGTGCCCGCCGTCGATGAACTGCATGCAGCCGTTCACCGCGTCGACGTCCTGGAGGGGGATCCAACCGGTGACGCCCCGATCGAGGAGGTTGCGGCCCCAGTAGCCCTCGTCCTGATGCCAGTAGGTGGGGACGCTCGCCCCCGGCGGCTTGCCGAGGAACTGGTCGTACCAGAAGGCCAGTTTCATGTTCATCAGGGCCTCGCCGAAGGCCACCAGCCATTTCCGGTACGGCTGATCCTTGATGTCCTTCCAGACGAACGAGGGCGAGGACTGGACGATGCGGAACGAGCGGTTCTCCAGCGCCTCGGCCTCGTTCCAGGCCCAGTCGTTGGCGAGGCTCTCCTTCTTGCGGAGGATCGCGTCGCACCAGGCCTCCAATTGGTCGAGATCCTCGTGGGGGATCGCGTCCTCGACCACCAGCCATCCGTGCTCGTTGAAGAAGGCGATCTGCTCGGCGCTGGCGAGGGGATAGGTCATGCGGATGCCTCCCTGACGGGCGTGGGCGAGGCGCCTGGGCGATCGGCCCTGAAGCGATTGGCCCAGCGGCGAAGATCGAGTCCCAGCGGCTCGGCCCTGCGGGCCGGCGCGGGCGCGAGATGCGGCGCGAAGAGCCTGGCGGCGCCCAGGGCGACGCCGTCGGCGTCGCGGGCGCAAAGGACCGGCGTCATCGGGCGCAACGAGGCCAAGGCCCGGGCATAGATCGGATCGGCGGCGAACCGGCCCTCGACGACCACCGGCCTCTCAGCCTGTCCCTCGTCCCTGACGAGATCCAGGTGCGCGTCGGTCTTGATGGCAAGTCGCAGCGACGCCAGGGCGGCGCGCTCGCCGGCGTTTCTCGGCGCTTCAGCGCCCCCGATCAGTTGTTCGGCGTCGGCGGTCGATCCGCGCGCCAGCGGACCGGCGGCGGCCGCGAACTCCCGCCCGCCCATGAACCCCGCCGTGGGGACGACCCGCCCTTCCACGTCGACGTTGCCGAGCATCGCCTTTCGTTCGTCCATCGCGGACTCGCCCGAAGCGCCCGATTGCATGACAACGAACCAGGTCCCGGTGGAAACCAGGCTGAACGGGCCGCCGGCGACCTCGGGAAGAGCGCGGGCGGCGCAGAGGGAGGCGTTGCTGTCGTGCAGGCCGCAGAGCACCTGGCAGCTTCGGGAAACGCCGGTCCGCGCCGCGAGATCGGCGCGCAGGTCGCCCAGCACCTCGCCGGCCTTGCGGAGCGGCGCGAACCGCCGGGCCCAGCCTTGGCGCCACGCCAGGTCCGAGTAGGTCTCCTCGCGCGGGAACCAGAGATCGGTGTGCGAGCCAAGGCTCGTCGCCTCGCTCGCCCTCTCGCCGCAGAGCCGCCAGGCCCAATACTGCGCCCAGGGCAGCAGCGCGACGTCCCCCCGAAGGAGGTCCTCCCGCCAGAGCAGCTGGACGCCCAGGTTGAGGCCTCCGGGCAGCCTCGGCGAGAGGGTGCGCTCGAAGGGGTCGCGACGCGCGTCATAGGCGGCGGCGACCGGCGCCGGCGGCTCGGCCTCGTAGTCGAGGACGGGGGCTGCCAGGCGATCGCCGGAAACCAGGGCCGCGGCCGCGGCGTGTGCCACCGGGACGATGGCGGCGATTTCGGCCAGATCCGCGAGTTCGGCCATCGTCGCCGCCATCCAGGCCTCGATGCCCGCCGCGTCGAGGACCGGCTCGCCATCGCCGGTCGCAGCGGCATTGGCCCGCGTCCGCGTCACCGCCTCGCCGCCGCCCAGGCTCGCCAGGGTCAGCTTCGCATTGGTCTTGCCTACGTCCAGGACCAGCACCGCGGCGGCCAAGGCGTCTCCTCGTTTGAAGCGTAATGCTCGAACTTAGCGCAAAATGATTGTTTCACGCCATGGCCGGATGTGGCTCACTCATCCGCCGTCCCAGCGCTAAGAGGCCCACGATGGATGACGCGATCTTCACCGGCGAACTGGCGGAAAAGGCCAATCGCCCGCTGCTCGCCGCCCTCGACGACGAGTACGGCAGCCTCGGCCGGGCCCTCGATCGTCGCGGGATCGCCATCGATCCGATCAAGGACAAGGTGAAGGCGTTCGCCGTCGCCGTGCCCTCCTGGGGCGTCGGCGTCGGGGGCACCAGGTTCGCCAAGTTCCCAATTCCGGGCGAGCCGACCGGGATCTTCGAGAAGCTCGAGGACTGCGCCGTGATCCAGGCGCTGGGCCGCGCCACGCCCACGGTTTCGCCGCACTTTCCCTGGGACCGGGCCCACGACTACGCGGCGCTGAGGGAACACGCCGACAGCTTTGGGCTCGGGTTCGACGCGGTCAACTCCAACACTTTCCAGGACCAGCCTGGACAGACCTGGTCCTACAAGTTCGGCTCGCTCACCCACCCCGACGCGGCCGTCCGCGACCAGGCGGTGGCCCACAACCTAGACTGCATCGAAATCGGCGAGGCGCTGGGATCGCGGGCCCTGACCGTCTGGGTCGCCGACGGGGCCAATTTCCCCGGCCAGTCTGACATGACCGCGGCCCTCGACCGCTACCTAGATTCCATGGCCCGGATCTATGCCGCCCTCCCGACCGACTGGCGGGTCTTCATCGAGCACAAGCTCTACGAACCGGCGTTCTACTCGACCGTGATTTCCGACTGGGGCACCTCGATCCTCTGCGCCCAGAGCCTGGGGCCTAAGGCCCAGTGCCTGGTCGACCTCGGCCACCATGCCCCGAACGTCAATATCGAGCAGATCGTCGCCCGCCTCGCCCGCTTCGGCAAGCTGGGCGGCTTCCATTTCAACGACAGCAAGTACGGCGACGACGATCTCGACGCCGGCGCCATCGACCCGCACCAGCTGTTCCTGGTCTTCAACGAGCTGGTCGAGGCCGAGCGGCGGCGCCCAGAGGGATTCCAGCCGGCCTACATGCTCGACCAGTCCCACAACGTCACCGATCCGATCGAGAGCCTGCTGAACAGCGCCGCGGCGGTGACCGCGGCCCTGGCCAGGGCGCTTGCCGTCGACCGCGAGGCGCTGGAGACCCGCCAGCGCGGCGCCGACGTGATCATGGCTTTCAACACCTTGCGCCGAGCCTACGACACCGACGTCGCGCCGATCCTGGCCATGGCCCGCTACGAGGCCGGCGGGGCCATCGATCCCATCGCCGCCTACCGGATGAGCGGCTGGCGCGCCCGCAAGGCCCAGGAACGAAAGCCCGTGCCGGTCGGACAGGCCGGGATCGTCTGAGGGGAGCGCCGCCTACCTGGTGAACGCGGCGGCGTGGCCGGCGTCGACATTGAGCATGTTGCCGGTCGACTTGGCCGAGAGGTCGGAGGCGAACCAGGCCACGGCCTCGGCGACATCCTCCGGATAGACGCTGCGCTTCAGGAGGCTCCGCTCGCGGTAAATCTCCTCGAGCTGGCCGGGCTCGGCGTTGTGCTGGTGGGCGCGGTCGTTGCGCCACTGGCCCTGCCAGATCCGCGATCCCTGCAGCACTGCGTCCGGATTGACCACGTTCACGCGCACCCCCAGCGGCGCGCACTCGACCGCCAGGCCCCGCGCCAGGTGCAGCTCCGAGGCCTTGGCCGCGCCGTAGGCCGAGGCGCCCGGCGAGGCGGCGATCGCGTTCTTCGAGCCGATGAAGATCAGCGACCCGCCCAGCGCCTGGGTCTTGAAAAGCCTCACCGCCTCGCGGGCGAAGAGGAAGTAGCCGGTCGAGAGGACATCGAAGTTGCGCCGCCAGAGCTCCACCGTGGTGTCCTCGATCGCCGCCGCCGAGGCGATCCCGGCGTTGGAGACGCAGATGTCGAGGCCCCCGAAATCGATAGAGGTCCGGGCGAAGACCTCGGCCACCGCCGCCTCGTCGGTGACGTCGACGAAGTCCGCCCGCACGTTGTCGGACCCGAACTCCGAGGCGAGGGCCGCCCTCGTCTCTTCGAGCGCCTCGCGGTCGATGTCGCAGACGACGACGGCGGCGCCGTCGGCCAGCAGCCGCCGCGCGATCGCCGCCCCGATTCCGCCGGCCCCGCCGCTCACCAGGGCGATCTTGCCGGCGAAGGCCCTGGCCGAGGGCAGGCGCTTCAGCTTCGCCTCTTCCAGCAGCCAGTATTCGATGCCGAAGGCCTCGCCCTCGTCCAGGCCCTCGTAGGTCGAGACCCTGCTCGCATCGCGTATCACGTTGATGGCGTTGAGGTAGAACTCGGCGGCGATCCGCGCGCCGGCCTTGTCGGCGGCGAAGGTGATCATCCCAACCCCCGGGATCAGGCTCACCACCGGATTCGGATCGCGGATCGGCGGCGAGTCGGGCCGGCGGTGGCGCTCGTAGTAGGCGCCATAGTCGGCGCGGTATTGCTCTAGGGCCGCGCCGGCCGCGCCGACGAGGTTCTCGGCCGCCTCGCGCCTGGGATCGAAGGGCAGGACCAGCGGCCGGATCTTGGTGCGCAGGAAGTGGTCGGGGCACGAGGTCCCAAGCGCGGCGAGGACTCCGAACGCCTCGCCGCCGACGAACTCCAGCACCGGGGCGCTGTCATCGAAATGCCCGACCTTGGGCGCGACCTGGCTCACGAGACCCCGAAGCGCCGGCATGAACGCCGCGGCGGTCTCCCGCCGGCGATCCTTTGGCGCAGCGGCGATCGCGACGCCTCCAAAGGCCGGCCTGAGACCGCGACGCGCCGCCAGCGCCGAAGTGGCGCGGCGGACGATCTCCAGCGTCGTCTCGTAGCAGTCCTCGTCGGTGTCGCCCCAGGAAAAGAGGCCGTGCGACTTCAAGACGACGCCCCGGGCCGCCGGATGATCGCGGGCGAAGGCGGCAAGGCGCAGGCCGAGCTCGAAACCCGGCCGCAACCACTCCATCCAGCCGACCTCGCCCTCGAAGATCTCGGCGGTCAGCGCCTCGCCGTCGGCGCTGGCGGCGAGGGCGATCACCGCGTCGGGATGGACGTGGTCGATGCAGGCTTTGTCCGCCAGGGCGTGCAGCGGCGTGTCGATGCTGGGCGCGCGCGGATTGCCACCGAAGGCGCACTGGGCGTAGAGCGGAACCATCTCGTCCTCGTGCTCGCGCCCGCGATAGAGCTTTTCCAGGCCCCGGAGCCTGTCGAGATAGAGGGTCGAAAAGCCGCCAAGATCCATGCTCCCGAGGTCGCCGCCGGAACCCTTCACCCACAGCACCTGCGTCGTCTCGCCGGTGAGCGGATCGCGCATGGCGATCTTCGAGGAGGTGTTGCCGCCGCCGAAATTGGTGATCGCCTTGTCGGCGCCCAGAAGGTTGGAGCGGTAGAGGAGCCGCTGCCGCGGATCCATCGCCGCGGCGCGCGCCCGGTCCCACAGACTGACCGGAGCTGCGTCCCGCACGCTGGAAGTCTGACCGTCCATCCGCTAGTCGACCTCCAGAAGGTCCGGCCGGGCCCCGGCCCGCGAGGGAAGCCGCGAAACAGCGCTTTCAATCATGATCGTTCAGAGTCAAGCATTAGCACGCAAAAAGCGCCGCGGCGATGAGTGACAGGCAAACCACTATGCACCCGGCGCCGGCCGAGACCATCGCCCTGCGGATGAAGATCGATCCGGCCTGCGCGGCCGAATACCGTCGGCGCCACGACTCGATCTGGCCGGAGCTGGCGGCGCAGCTCATCGCCGCCGGCGTCATCGACTACAGGATCTTCCTCGATCCGGCGACCGGCTGCCTTTTCGCCGTCCTCAGCCGCGACGCCGATCATCGGATGGCCGCCCTCGCCGACAATCCGGTCATGCGCCGCTGGTGGGCGATGATGGAAGACCTGATGCCCCGGAGCCCCGACGGCGGCCCCTGGAGCGCACCGCTCGAGGAGGTGTTCCATCTCGCAGCGCCAGGAGCGGCCCCGCCATGACCAGTCCCGCCCGGCCCCGCTTCATCTGGACCCCGCGCCAGGCGATCGACCCCCAGGGCGGGCGCAGCGTCTATCTGGGGAAGCCCCGGCGCGACAACGAGACCAACCGCTGGTTCTTCTTCCGCAAGACCTTCGAGCTCGCCGCGCAGCCGGTCCGCGCCCCCCTCTCGATCACCGTCGATGGCCGATACCAGCTCTTCGTCAACGGGGCGCGGATCGGACGCGGGCCGGTCCGCTGCAGCCCCCTCTTCCAGCGCTTCGACGACTACGACCTCGCCGGCCATCTCGCCCGCGGCCCCAACGTCATCGCGGTGCTGATCCACACCCTGGGCGTCGACGCCGCCTTCTACGAGACCACCAAGGGGCTCTGGCAGCCGACCTTCGGCGACGGCGGCCTGTGGACCGATGGCGAGGTCGAGACGGCGGCGAGCGCCGTCTCTCTGGCCGGCGACGAGACCTGGCGCTGCGCCCAGTCCGACGCCTGGTCCGCCGACACCGAGCGCTCCAACCATTCCCTGGGCTTCATCGAGGACCTCGACGCCGCGCTTCTGGCCCCCGACTGGACCGCCGCCGGCTTCGATGATTCGGCCTGGGACCGGGCGCGGGAGATGTTCGCCGGCGGTGGCGGACCTCAGGCGCCCTACGGCGGCATGGAGATCCGGCCGTTTCCGATCCTCGTCCCGCGCGGCATTCCCAAGCTCGAGGAGCGCCTCGTCGCCGCGCGCCGCATCGTCTGGGCCCAAGGCCTCGTCTCGCGGCCCGATCTTCCCGTGCATCGCCGCGCCTATGACGAGCCGTTCGCCGAGCTGGAGAGCGGGGCCATCCTGCGACCCGACGATCTCCTGAAGCTCGAGGGCGCCGCCGCGGTGATCCGCACCGCCCCCGGGCGCGACGTCGCTGTTCTGCTGGACTTCGGCCGGATCATGACCGGCCATCCCTTCATCGAGGTCGAGGGCCAGGGCGGCGAGATCGTCGAGATCGCCTGCGCCGAGGGCCTGCCCGGAGAATGGGACCTGGAAGGTCCGGCCTCCGACGCGCGGATCACCCGCAAGCCCTGGCTCGGCCACGACGCCCACATCTGCCGCTATCGCCTGCGCCCCGGCCGCCAGAGGTTCGAGCGTTTCGAGTGGTGCGCGATCCGCTGGATGCAGCTGACGGTCCGCGACGCCCCGCGGGGTGTCACAGTCGCGGGCCTTGGCGCCAACCTCGTCAACTATCCGGTCGAGGAACGCGGTGCCTTCGACTGTTCCGATCCGCTGCTCGCCCAGCTGTGGTCGGTGGGCGCCTACACCCTTCGCCAGTGCATGCACGACGCCTGGGAGGATTGCCCCAGCCGCGAGCAGCGCCAGTGGTTGGGCGACGTCACTGTCGAGAACCTGGTTGGTCATGCCGCCTTCGGACCCTGCGTCGCGCCGCTCACCGCCAAGTTCCTGCGCCAGGCGGCCGAGAGCCAGCGGCCCGATGGCCTCACCCAGATGTTCGCGCCGGGCGATCACCGGACCGACGGCCTCTTGATCCCCGACTGGACCTTGCAGTGGATACTCTGCGCCGCCGACCACTGGCGCCTGACCGCCGATCTGGAGACCATCGGCGCGGTCTTTCCCTCGATCCTCAAGGCCCTGGCCTGGTTTGAACTGCAGATCGACGCCAACGGTCTTGTCGCCGACGTTCCCTACTGGCGGTTCCTCGACTGGGCCGGCGTCGGCCGCGAGGGCGAAGCCTCTGCCATCAACGGCGAGCTCGCCGGCGCCTTCCGCGCCGCCGCGATCCTGGCTCGCGCCGTGGGCTGGGAGAGCGAGGCTTACCGGCTCGACGGGCGCGCCGGCGCCATCGGCGCGGCCCTCGACCAGCGCCACTGGGACGAGCGCCGCGGCGTCTGGGTCGATGTCGTCGATCCGGTGACCGGCGAGCGGGGCCTCCAGGTTTCCCAGCACGCCAACGCCGCCATGGCGCTCTGGGGTTCGGGCGATCTCCAGCGCCAGCGGCGGGCGCTTACCCGGGCCACCGACAGCCGCCGCCTGGTCTTCACCGCCGCCCCGCCGATCGCCCCGGAGGGCGACAGCCTCGATCCCGAGGAGGGCGTGGTCCTCGCCAACACCTTCTACAGCCACTTCGTCTACGAGGCGCTGGCCGAGGTCGGGATGCTCGATGTCGCCCTTGCCCAGATGCGTGAGCGTTTCGGCCCGATGCTCGCCAAGGGCGCGACCACGCTTTGGGAGAGCTTCCGTCCCAGCGCCAGCCTCTGCCATGGCTTTTCGGCCTCGCCGACCCACCAGCTTTGCCGCCGGATGCTGGGCGTCGCCCCCGCCGCCCCCGGCTTCGCCGCCATCCGCGTCAGCCCGGACCTCGCCGGCCTGGACTGGGCCCGCGGGACCTGTCCCACCGCGGTCGGCGACGTCGCGGTCCGCCTGGAGCGGGCGGGCGCGGACCTCGTCGCCCAGGTCGAAGCCCCAGCCGGCGTCCCCCTCGAATTCGCCGCCGCGCCAGGCCTCGAACTGGTTTCCCAGAGCCCCGCCAAGGTCGCCGTCCGCGAGGCGCGGTTCACGCGGGCCGTCTGACGCTTGCCCCGGCGCTGGACTCGCGCGCCTTCGCCGGCTAAATTTTAGCTCCCGTGGGGATGGGGTGTTTACAATGTCAAAGCGTTTGCGCGCGCGATTGATCGCGCCACTGGCTCTGGGAATCGCGCTTGGGGCCATGGCGGCCCAGCCCGCCTTGGCGAGGCGGATCGCGGTCGACACCAGTTCGCCGGCCGCCTTCACCAACTTCTGCTCGGTCGGGGCGTCGTCCTGCGCGGCGAACAACTTCGGCGGCGTCTTCGGCAGCGTCTACGTCTACAACGACGGCGTCGTTTCGTTCGGCCAGCCGCTGCCGACCACCGCGTCGGTCGCCGGCGGCACAGGGTCGCTAGGAAGCGCCTATCTCGCGCCCGGACTTACCGATCTCAGCGGTAGCCTCGATGGCATGTTCGTGAACGCGATATCGTTCAACCAGGGCCTGGGCGAAGGCTATTTCGACGCCGCCGGCCATCCGGTGACCGGCGAGCTACGGCTCGACTGGGTGTTCGGGCCCGTTGGCAGCGAAAGCATCTTCGAGCTCGATCTCATCGACGAGACCCTGCCGATCGGACAGAATCCGGGACTAAATCCCAGCGTCAGCGATGACGTCTCGGCCCTCTTCGGCTACGGCTCGGAGAGCGGTGGCTGGTTCGACGGCGGCGCGGACGTCGAGCCGTTCCTTCCCACCGGGTCGGTCATCGCCTGGAACATCGGCGGGCAGAGTTCGTCGACCACTGTCCCCGCCAGCGGTGTCGGCACCTATCTCGACGCATCGAACTTCGAGATCGACGATATCCACCTCGCTCCGGCCACGTCCGCCGCCGTGCCCGAGCCGGCGACCTGGGCGATGATGATCTTCGGCTTCGGCCTTGCGGGCGCGGCTCTGCGCCGCCGCGGCCACGCCGCCCTCCAGAGCGCCTGAGCTCTCCTGGCCGCGAACGCGCCAGCCGAGCGGGCGCGGCGGGCGGTTCCGCGCTATTGCGCGTTCATAAGCTACAACCACCGTGATCGGCGCCGGGCCGCCTGGCTGCACCGGGCGCTCGAGACCTACCGCATTCCGGCCAAGATGCGCGGCCGGCGAAGCGCGCTCGGCCCGCTGGGCGCGCGGCTGCCCCCGGTGTTTCGGGATCGCGAGGAGCTGGCGGCCTCCTCCGACCTCGCCCAGTCGGTCCGCGAGGCGCTCGCCGAGGCCGGATCGCTGATCGTCATCTGCTCGCCCAACGGCGCGCGCTCGCAGTGGGTCAACGAGGAGATCCGCACCTTCACCGCGCTGGGGCGTCGCAACCAGATCCAGTGCCTGATCGTCGACGGCGTTCCCCACGCCGCCTCGACGCCCGGCGTCGATCCGAGGCTCGAATGCCTGCCGCCGGCGCTCTTCGAGGCGGGCGGCCACGAACCCCTGGCGGCCGACCTGCGGCCCGGCCAGGACGGGGCCCAGATCGCCAAGCTGAAGCTGCTGGCCGGGGTTCTGGGCGTCGGCTTCGACGAGCTTCGCCAGCGCGAGCAGGCCCGCCGGGCCACGCGTCTGGCCATCGCCGCCTCGGGTTTCGGCGTCGCCTTCCTGGTGATGACGGCCCTGGCCGCCGTCGCGGTGCTGTCGCGGGACGAGGCGGTGCGAGAGCGCGACATCGCCCGGCAGAAGACCGTCACCGCCGAGCGGACGGTCGACTTCGTCAAGTCGCTGTTCGAGGTCTCCGACCCTTCGGAGGCGCGCGGGGCCACGATCACCGCCCGCGAGATCCTGGACCGCGGGTCCCGGCAGATCGGCACGGGGTTGGCCGGCGAGCCGACCGTGAAGGCCGAGCTCGGCGTCACCCTGGGCGAAGTCTACTCAGGGCTCGGCCTCTACCGCCAGGGCGAGGCCCTGATCCGCAGCACCCTCAGCCTTCCCGGCGTCGCGCCGGCGACCCGCGCCAGGCAATACGCGGCCCTGGGCGACGCCCAGTCCCGGCAGGGCGACTACGTCGGCGCCGTGGCCTCCTATCGCCAGGCGCTCGCCGACGCCCGCGCCGGCCCAGACCCGAACGAGGAGGTCGTCGCCCGCATCCTCGTGGGCCTTGGGGAGGCGCGGTCGGCGCTCAACGACGACGCCGGCGCGGGCAAGGTCCTCGCCGCCGCCCTTGGCCGTGACCTGAAGATAAAAGGTCCCAACAACCCCAATATCGCGCGCGACCTCGAGGCCCTGGCGGACAACGATGTCGACGCCGCCAGGTATGCCGAAGCCCGGGCCCGCCTCCAGGAGGCCCTCGATATCCGGCTGAAGGCTCAGGGTCCTTCGCACCCGAAGGTCGCCGAGGATCTCAATGGCCTGGGCGCGATCGCCTACCTCCAGCGCGACCCGGCCGCCGCCGAGACCTACTACCGCCGCGCCATGGTCGCTGACCAGGCGGTCATCGGCGCCGACCATCCCGACGCGGCGACCACGATGAACAATCTGGCCAGGCTGATGATCGAGCGGCGCGACTACGCCGACGCCAGGCCGCTGCTGGAGCGGGCGGTCGCGATCATCCTCGAGGAGCGGGACGAGACCTTCGACGATCTGGCGTTCGAGTTCGACAACCTGGCGCTCGCCAGGCGCGGCCTGGGAGACGAGGCCGGCGCCTGGCCGCTCTTGGAGAGGGCGCTGAAGGCGGCGCGGCTGCACCACCATCGCAATCTCGCCCCCATCCTCGTCGACATGGCCGACATCGACTGCGATCGCCACGACGTCGACCGGGGCTTCGCCCTTCTGCGCGAGGCCGCCCCGATCATGGCGAAGGACTACCCGGACGATCCCTGGCGGACCGCCTGGCTCAGGACCATCGACGGCCATTGCCAGTTTGCCGCCGGCCACGCCGCCCTGGCCGCGCAGGAGCTGAAGGCCGCCGCCCCCGCGATCCGCGCCCGCTGGAGCCCCGGCAGTCTCTATGGCGCCCGCGCCGCCGAACTCCTCGCCAGGGCCCGCGCCGCGGCGAAATAGAATAGAACTGCAGGCAGACACGACCTACTGGAGAAAACGTCATTTCGGGAAACCTATGGGTCGCGTCTGACCCATGTCCTGCTCGCATTTCTTGCGCTCGGCGTCTGGGGTTTGCTGTTGAGGCCGTACCTGCCGTCCGCCTCGTATCTGGCTGAAGCTCGAGCCGCGGAGACGACAGCGAAGCTCGATATGCTGACGGTGCAGCGGATCAACATTACCGACGCCGATGGCAAGACCCGGTTGGCCATAGCCAATAGCGCGCGGTTCCCGGATGCGGTCGTTCACGGAAAAATCTATCCGCGCAGTATTCATGACACCGCTGGCTTGGTGTTTTTCGACGAGAAGGGCGAGGAAACTGGTGGCCTTGCCTCGACAAAACTGCGGAACGACGATGTTGCCAACATAACGTTTGATTTCACGGCGCCGCGCACGGACGGCATCCGGATGATCAAACAGGAGAGCGCCGACGGCCAGCACTGGCAGGCGGGATTCAATATCCTCGATCGTCGCCCAAACGGTTCCCGGGATGACTCGTCACAGGGGGGGCAACGCATCACCTTGGCCGACGAAAACCAGAACGCTCAACTCCTGATCGCGGATACCGCCGGTCGTCCCCGGATCCGCATCGGCGTGGACAGGAATGGCGAGCCACGCATCGAGACCCTGAACCCGGAAGGCAAGGTGGTCTATCACGCCGGCGGATAGGTGGGCTCGCCGCCTGCCGGCCAACGGGCGTCCTCATGGACTTGCGCGCCGACAGTCGATCTGGACGCAACCTCGTCGCGGGCCTAAACGCGCATAATCGATCAATTTGACGCATGATCGATTTTGTGCACTCTCTCGGCGTCACGCCGACTCGGCTCTCAAGACCGGGAGGCGGCCAGGAAGAGGGGATCGATCGATGCGTCAGGCGCTTTCGGGATTCTGGCTGCGCAGTGCGGTCTCGACCCTGGCCCTGGGCCTCCTCGCCGCGGGCGCAACCGCCGGCGCCGCCCGGGCCGCCGACGCCGACCAGCCTGTGGCGAGCGGCACGACCTTGCAGGAACTCGTGGTCACGGCCGAGCGGCGATCGACCAATCTGCAGACCGTGCCCATCGCGGCCAGCGTGCTCACGGCCGAGGATCTGCGGCAGAACGGCGTGACGACCCTGGAGCAGTTGCAGTTCATCACCCCGTCGATGTCGGTCTCGACGAGCCTTCAGGGCAATCAGTTCGATATTCGCGGCATTGGTCGCGGCGAACTCTCGGTTCAGGTGCCGTCAGGAGTGCAGGTCTACCGGGACGGCGTGCCCGTATTCCCAGGCTTCTTCCAGGAGGATCCCTATTACGATATTTCTTCGGTTCAGGTCTTACGCGGTCCTCAGGGCACATTCGCCGGACTGAACGCCACGGCCGGCGCGATTTTCATCACCGAGGTCAATCCGAGCACCGACGGCGTCAAGGGCTACATCGAGGGCGAGTACGGAAATTATTCGGAGTGGGGGATCCAGGGCGCGCTGAACGTGCCTCTCAGCAGCACTTTCGCGATCCGGCTCGCCTTCGATCACGACCAGCGCGACACCTTTTTTCACGTCATCCCGTCACCCGGCTTCAGCGGCAATCCCGGCAACCTCAACAGCAACAGTTTGCGCCTCAGCGCCCTTTGGACCCCGTCCCCCAACTTCGAGGCGCTGTTCAAAGTCGACGCGAGCTACGTCGATACGGGCGGCTATCCGGCGACTCCCAATCCAGGCACGAGTTTCGCCCCGGACGCCTGTCCGCAGGAGGTGGCCGACATCTTCACCTTCTGCACCAACGCCCACCTGCAGGGCGGCGACGAGTGGGTGCGCACGGTGCTGGACCTCAAGTACACCTTCGCCAGCGGCATCATCATTCACTCGCTTTCCGGCTTCCAGGATGGCCAGACCTCGACCAGCATAGACCTGGACGGCACAGGGGTGGGGACCGACACCTATGGCGGCCGGGCCACCGAGCGCATCTGGTCCCAGGAACTCAATCTGCTCTCGCCGGACACCGGAAGATTCCGATGGATTCTGGGCGCGTTCTATCAGCTGGACACGGTCGCCATCCCGCCGGGAGGCTTTGTCGAGCCCGGGCTGAACTTCTTCAATTATCTGACACCCAAGAACAACGCCGCCGTCTTCGGGCAGGTCACCTATGAGATCACGCCGGCTCTCGAACTTCAGGTCGGGTTACGGTACATGGATTACTGGATGAGCTTGCATGACACGCTCATCCTAACAGGGCTCCCGCCATTCTTCCTGCCGCCGTCCGGAGTGGGAAACTTGCAGGAGAGTGATTCCAAGCTCACCGGCAAGGCAGCGCTCAACTGGAAGCTCGACCCCAACAATTTCCTCTATGCCTTCGTCGCCACTGGGCACAAGAGCGGCAGCATCAACAGTGTCAATCTGGCGCCCTTCTTCTCGGGTATCGCCAATAGTGGCGAACTCACCATCCCACCTGAAGACATCGTCGACTACGAAGGGGGGTGGAAGGCGACCTGGCTGGATGGCCATGTACGCACCCAAATGGGCTTCTTCTACAATTTCTACTATCACTTCCAGCTCAACACGGCGGTGCCGCAGGCGCCGTTCCTGAACGAATTCGCGAGCGCTGGCGGGACCACGACGGACTGGGGTTTCGAAGGCCAGCTGCAGGCGGTTATAGGGCCGTGGTCCTTCGACGGCGTCGTGGGCAACACCAACACCAAGCTCGGGTCGTTCTCCTCCATCGACCCCTATAACGCGACCCCCGGCGCGCGCTTGCTGACCGGCAATCAACTTCCCTTCGCCCCGGTCTGGACCTTCAGCGTGGGCGCCCAATACACGTTCGAACTGGGTAACGGGAACAGGCTGATTCCTCGCCTGGACTACTCCTATACCGACTCCCAGTGGGCGGACGCCTATGAGGAGACGCCGGGCGACAGGTACGGCGACACCTTCAGCAGTTTGCTGGCGGCGCGCAATTTGGTGAACGGGCAGCTGACGTTCGCCCACGACGACCTCTACATCACCCTCTATGGGACCAATCTCACCAACCAACACTACGTGGACGGCCTGACCAACAACCTGCGCTATCCGGGAGCCCCTCTGCAGTTCGGGATCCGCGTCCGCAAGAGCTTTTGATTCGGCGCCGCGCCCTTCGGGCGGCGCCTCGTCTGCGGAGTAGGCGTTGATGCAGATCGCCGGCGGCGGCTCATCGGCCGCGTATCGAGCCGCGCTGTTACGCCGGACCAAACTCAGCCTCGGGTTCAAGGCTCTCTACGGAAGCGGACAGATAGTCGACGGCGTCACCCAGACTGCCCTGGGCGTTTTCCTGTTCTTCTATGTCACGGCCGTGTGCGGGCTGTCGGGCACGTTGACCGGTCTGGCGGTCTCGATCGGGCTCGTGGTCGACGCGGTCTGCGATCCGCTCATGGGCCTGCTGTCGGACAATTGCTGGTCGAGGTGGGGTCGCCGGCACCCGTTTCTGCTCGTCAGCGCCGTTCCAACGGGGGTCACGTTGGGCCTGCTGTTCTCCATCCCGCCCCAGTTGTCGCAACAGGCCCTGTTCGCCTACGTCACCGTCGTTTCCATTCTCGTCAGAGTCTGTCACTCCGCCTTCAACCTGCCCTTCGTCGCTCTCGGGGCGGAGCTATCCGATGATTTCACGGAACGCACGCGCATCGTGGCGGCTCGGTTCCTGTTCAACTTCATCGCGACCTTCACGTGCCTGACATTGGGATATGTCGTCTTCCTCGGTGGAACGAACGGCCTTCTGACCCGCGCGGCCTATTCGCCGTTTGGCTGGACCTGCGGCGCCCTGGTGCTGGTAGGCGGCCTGACCTGCGGTCTGGGCACCCTGGGCGCTCGCCAGCGCCTGCATCCCATAGAGCGACGAGGCGGCCCACTCGCCCTGGGCGTCCTGCGCGATATCAGGGATGTATTCGGCAGCGAATCGTTCCGGGTCCTGTTCTTCAGCGCCCTGGTGCTGTTCATCGCGGTTGGCGTCTCCGGAACGCTGACGATCCATGCCAACAAGTTCTTCTGGCGGCTCCCACCGGCGATGATTCAAGCCGTCGGGATCCTGCCCACGGTCGGATTCGGCGCCGGCGCGCTGCTCAACATGGCCATCGCCGGTCGGATGGAGCGGCTGACGATGGTGATCATCGGCCTCGTTGTTCTGAGCGCGACCCAGGGCGTAGCGCCCCTGCTCCGGGTCCTGGGCAGCCTGCCGTTGGGCGGGGCCGCGCTCTTCGCCGTCTTGATCTGCAACGCCATCCTCTCGGGCGCCGCGACCGGGTTCATCGGCGTCTCTCAACACTCGATGTTCGCCGACGCCAGCGACGAGCACGAGTATCTCTTCGGCGCCCGCCGCGAGGGTCTGATCTACGCGGCGCTCAATTTCTCCGCCAAGGCGGCGGTGGCCCTGGGTTCGCTGATCGCCGGCATCGCGCTGGATGTGATCCGGTTCCCGGCCGGGATCGCGGCGCATGGCGGAGCGCCGATCGCAATCGCGCCCGAGACCTTGCGCAATCTGGGTCTCATTTACGGACCGGGCGCCGCCACTCTCACGCTGCTCTCGGCGGCGATCTTCATGAGATACAGACTGAACAGGCAGGCGCTTGCCCGCATCCAACTCTCCTTGGCTGAGCGTCGGAGCGGCCGGACTGGCTGACCGGCTTCATGTCGCGCCCCGGCAGGTCGCCATCGGCCTCGCGGAATCCGTGCAAAGGCGCGCCTTTGGCGTCGCGTGGCTGGATTTCGCACTATACGGTGCCCGCGTGACTCTCCTGGCGCACGCCCGTCGGCCTTCCTCCACTCATGACCGATAGCCTCGCCGTTCCCTCGGCCAGCGCCGCCGAGCTGCGCCGCCGGCCGATCGGCCTTGGCCTGATGTCGTTCTATGGGACTGGCGCCATCACCGACGCCGTCGTCCAGGCGGCGCTGGGCACCTTCCTCTTCTTCTACCTGACCGCGGTCTGCGGCCTCTCCAACAGCCTGGCGGGCGTCTCCCTCTTTGTCGCCCTGCTCTTCGATTCCCTGATCGATCCCCTGGTCGGCTCGATCTCCGACAACAGCTGGTCGCGCTTCGGCCGCCGTCACCCGTTCATGTTCATCGGCGCCGCGCCGCTGGCCATTGCCCTTGGCCTGCTGTTCTCGGTCCCGGCCGGCCTCTCGAACTGGACCCTCTTCGCCTATGTGACGGTGGTCTCGATCGCCCTTCGGATCTCGCACTCGGTCTTTTTCCTGCCCTACGTGGCGCTGGGGGCCGAGCTCTCCGACGGCTACGCCGACCGGACCAACGTCGTCGCCTCGCGCTTCCTCTTCGGCGTCATCGGCACCGCCGGCGCGGTGGCGCTGGGGCTGCTGGTCTTTCTGCGCGGGCCCCAGGGCCTGCTGCACCGGGCCGCCTACGCCCCCTTCGGCTGGTCGTGCGCCGCGATCGCCCTGGGGGCCGCGGCGATCACCACCTTCGGCACGCTTGGGGCCCGCGGCCGGCTGCATCGGATCGCCCCGACCCATGGATCGTTCGCCCGCCACTTCATCAAGGACATCGTCGAGATCTTCCGTAACCGATCCTTCGTCTTCCTCTTCCTCTCGCTGCTGCTGCTCTTCACCGGCGCGGGCACCACCGCAACCCTGGCGCTGCACACCAACAAGTTCTTCTGGAAGATGCCCAACGCCATGATCCAGGTGGTGAGCCTGGCCGCGCCGCTGGGCGTTCTCCTCGGCGTTCCGATCAGCGTCTTCCTCAGCAACAAGTTCGAGAAACGCCTGGTGGTGATCGCCTGCTTCCTCACCCTGGTCGCCTATCACGCCACCATCCCGACCCTGAGGGTCCTGGGACTGCTGCCGCCCAACGGCCCGGCCCTCTACGCGATCCTGGCCAGCCTCGCCGTGGTGCTGGGCGCGGTGGTGTGCTGCGCCGGCATCAGCTTCCAGTCGATGATGGCCGACGCCGCCGACGAGCACGAGTTCCTGTTCGGGACCAGGCGCGAGGGCCTTTTCTACGCCGGCCTCAACTTCTCGGCCAAGGCGGCCTCGGGCCTGGGGGCGCTGATCGCCGGCCTGCTTCTCGACCTGATCCATTTCCCGACCAACCTCGCCACCCACGGCGGGGTCAACATCCACATTTCCGAGCCGATCCTTCGCAACCTCGGGCTGATCTACGGGCCAGTGGTGGCCCTGATCTACGCCTCCGCCACGGTCGTCTTCCTCGGCTACCGGCTCGATCGCCGCGCCTATGGCGCCATCCAGGCCGGCCTGGAAGAGCGGCGCGCGGCGGTGGCGCGGGACGCCGCGGAGCTCGGTGCTCCTAGCGCGCTATGATCACCTCGACGCCTTTGGCTCCCAGGAGATCTACGTCCGCCGGCCGCGCCCGCTCGTCGGTGATGACGACATCGACCTCGGACAGGGGGCAGACCAGGAACGTCGCCGAGGCGGCGAACTTGCTGGAGTCGGCCAGGACGATCAGCCGGTCGGCCTTGGTCATCAGCTTCTGCTCGGCCTGAATCAGGACCACGTCGGCCTGCATCACGCCCCGCGCGCCGATCGCCGCCGCGCCCATGAACAGCTTGGTGGCGTGATAGCGGTTCATGCCGTCGTCTTCGAACGGGCTTAGGATGATGTTCTGTTCACGGAAGATAGCGCCGCCGGGGACCGATACCCGGGTTCCGGGCTGGGGCAGCAGCTCGCCGACGATATGCAGCGAGTTGGTCAGCACCTGAAGCTCCAGGCCCTCGAGGTGGGGGCACATCTGGAAGGTGGTGGTGCCGCCGTCGATGATGATCGCCTCGCCCCGCTCGCAGAGCCGCGCCGCCGCCCTGCCGATCGCGGCCTTGGCGCCGGCGTTGCGGGTCCGGTTCTGCTCGAAGGGCGCGCCCACCAGCCGGTCGAGCGCCAGGCGGTCGATCACCTTGGCCGCCCCGCCGCTCTTCAGCCGCGCCCCGCCGCGGACCCGCTCGATAACGCCCAGGCTGTCGAGGCGCCCGAGGTCGCGCCTGATCGTCGCCGAGGAGGCGTCCAGCCGCTGGCAAAGCTGCTGGAAGGCGATGAAGCCGTGCGCCTGCAGCAGCCGGACGATCTCGGCGTCCCTCTGGGCCGAGTGCAGCCTCGTCGTCTCGGTCCTCATTGGCGCATTTCTCGCCCCGCCGCCGGCGATCCTAACCGCGGCTTCAATGTCTAGCGCGAAATCCCGCCTAGCCGAAACGCCCCCGAGGCCTGCGGACCCCGATCCTCTTCTGTAGGGCCGCCCGCAGCAGTCTGGCCGTATGGTCTTCGACCATGGATCCGCCCTTGGCGCGCCACGTCTGTTACGATAGACATACTATCCTATCCATATTATAGGATGCGTATGATCAAGACTTGGGCGACCAGCGCTACGCGTCGCTTCGCCGAAAACGGCAAGAGCCGTTTCTCGGGCCTGGACGAGGATGCCGCGATCGACCTGCTGGCCGCCCTCGACGCCGCGACCTCGCTCGGCGACTTGAGCCCGCTGAAGTCCGTCGGACTGCACAAGTTGTCGAAAGACAGAAAGGGTCAATGGGCGATGACGATCAACGGACCGTGGGGGCTGTGCTTTCGGTTCGAGGACGGCGATGCCTGGGACGTCGAGATTGCGGACTATCACTAGAAGAGG
>Ga0302324_100004750_pt1 | contig 29965 bp, 26 predicted proteins | sample Palsa_T0_1_FD_201949 | JGI IMG/M metagenome (GOLD analysis project Ga0302324, IMG submission 201949) | Peat permafrost microbial communities from Stordalen Mire near Abisko, Sweden - Palsa_T0_1 | ecosystem: Environmental > Terrestrial > Soil > Palsa > Peat permafrost | place: Sweden: Abisko...
TCGGCGCGGACAGCAAGATCTTCCAATTCGCCTCGATTGGCGGTGCGCCGCAGGACAAGAAGTACGGCGGTGGCCCGACGCGTCTGGTGATCGGCGAGCGCAACGTGTTTCGTGAGTTCTGCACCATCAACCGCGGTGCCACGCCCGATCATGGCCTGACGCGCATCGGCGATGACAATCTGTTCATGGCCTACACCCATGTGGCTCACGACTGCACCATCGGCAATAACGTGGTGATGGTGAACTATGCCGGGCTCGCCGGGCACGTGGAGCTTGGCGATTGGGTCATCCTGAGCGGCTATACGGGTGTGCATCAATTCTGCAAAATCGGCGCGCACGCCTTCACCGCTGCGCTCTCCGGGGTCACGCGCGATGTGCCGCCCTACATCATGGCGATCGGCCAGCCCGCGGTGCCGCACTCGATCAACAGCGAAGGACTCAAGCGGCGCGGTTTCACGCCCGAACAGATTCGCAATCTGCGCCACGCCTACCGCATCCTTTATCGCAGCGATCTGCCGCTGGCGACGGCGGTGGAGCAATTGACCGCGCTGGCGCCCACCCAGGCCGAGCTCACACCGCTGCTCGAGTTCATCGCCGCTTCGGAACGCAGCCTGATTCGCTGATGAGCAGCCTGCGGGTCGCGATCGTCGCCGGAGAGGCCTCCGGCGACGCGCTCGGTGCCGCGTTGATTCAGGCGTTGCGCGCGCGGGTGCCCGATTGCCAGGTGGCCGGCGTCGCCGGGCCCAAAATGCGCGCGGCAGGCTGCGAGGCGCTGGCCGATGCGCATGAACTGAGCGTCATGGGTTTGTTCGAGGTGTTGCCGCATCTACCGCGGCTGCTGCGGCTGCGCGCCCGCCTGGTGCGCGAATTCGCGGCGCTGAAACCGGACGTCTTTATCGGTGTCGACTACCAGCAATTCAATCTCGGGCTCGGGCGCGCGCTCAAGGCGCGCGGGTTTGCGACCGTGCAATACGTGAGCCCGCAGGTCTGGGCCTGGCGGCCGGGGCGCGTGCGCACGATCGGTCGCGCCTTCGACCTGGTGCTGTGCCTGCTGCCGTTCGAACCGGCTTTCTACCGCGAGCACGCCGTGGGCGCGCAATTCGTCGGCCATCCGCTGGCCGACCAGATCCCAATGCAGCCGGATCGCAGCGCCGCGCGCGCCGCCCTGGGATTGTCCTCGCAGGCGACGGTGCTCGCACTGCTGCCGGGCAGCCGGGTCGACGAGGTGAAGCGGCTCTCGGCGCCGTTTCTGCGGGCAGCGGCGCTGCTGGCCGCACGCCGGCCGGGACTGCAGGTCATCGTACCGACGGCCGGACCCGCGGCGCGTCGTGAGTTCGCGCGCGCGCTGCGCGACCTGCAGCCGCCGCTGGCGGTACGCATTCTCGACGGCCAGGCCCGCAGTGCGCTCACCGCCGCCGACGCCGGGCTGGTGGCTTCCGGCACCGCTACGCTCGAGGCGTTGCTGTGCCGCTGTCCGATGGTGGTCGGCTATCGCTTCGCGGCCGGAACGGTATTGCTGCTGCGTGCGCTGCGCATGTTTCGGCTGCCGTATTTCTCGTTGCCGAATCTGCTGGCCGGCGAGCCGCTGGCACCGGAGTTCCTGCAGGAAGCGGTGCAGCCCGAGCCCATGGCGAGCGCACTCGCGCTGTTACTCGATGACGCGCCGCGTCGCGAGTATCTGCTGCAACGATTTCACAGCATTCATGAATCTTTGCGGCAAGATGGCGCAGCACTGGCGGCCGCGGCTGTGCTTCAATTGCTGCGCGAGCGCACGCGCGAGGGTCTGGGGCATTGAGCATCTTCATAGCCGGAGTGGATGAGGCAGGACGCGGCCCGCTGGCAGGACCGGTGGTCGCCGCTGCGGTGATTCTCGATCCCAAGCGCCCGATACGCGGCCTGCGCGATTCCAAGCAGCTCACGCCCGAACGACGCGCGGTGCTGGCGCTGCGTATCCGCGAGCGGGCCATCGGCGTGGCGGTCGCTGAGGCGGACCACGATGAAGTCGACCTGTTCAATATCCTGCAGGCCACGCTGCTGGCAATGAAGTGGGCTCTTCTGGGTCTGCCGCAGCGGCCCACACAAATTATAATTGACGGTAACTGTTCTCCGCAATTACATGATTGCTTTGGAGATTGTGAGGTTACCACCGTGGTGGGCGGCGATGATCTCGTGCCTTGCGTCAGCGCGGCGTCGATCATTGCCAAGACCCATCGTGATGCCCTGATGACGCGTATGGATTGCAGTTATCCGGGCTACGGTCTGGCCACGCATTTCGGTTACGGCACGCGCGCGCATCTGCTTGCGCTGGCGCGCCTCGGACCTTCGCCCATCCATCGCCGCAGCTTCAACCCGCTGCGCAGCTGGCTGTCCGGTGAGCTGCCATTCGGCGGCTTGCCTGAAGCCATGCTCCTCTGCGAATCTGCGGCTCCGGTCGAGTTCGATTGAGGGCATGGTGCCTGCGATGAAGTCGACGTTCGTGCATCTGCGCCTGCATACCGAATACTCGCTGAGCGACAGCGTGGTACGCGTGCCCGAACTCATCGAAGCGGTCGCGGCCGATGGCATGCCGGCGGTTGCGGTCACCGACCAATGCAACCTGTTCGCCATGGTCAAGTTCTATCGCGCTGCGCTCGAGCGCGGTGTGCAGCCGATCATCGGTGTCGATCTGCAACTGCGCGAGCCCGAGGAAAAGCAGGGGGCTTCACGCCTGACGCTGCTATGCCAGAACGCCGAAGGCTATCGCAATCTGGCACGGCTGGTCAGCCGCGCCTATCTCGAAGGTCAGGGCAGCAATGGCATGCCGCTGGTGGATCGGCGCTGGTTCGAGCGCGGCAACACGGTCGGATTGATTGCGCTGTCCGGCGCCGCCGAGGGCGACATCGGACGGGCGCTGTTGCGCCAGCGCGAGTTGGCAGCTCAACTGCTGCTCGACTACTGGCTTGAATTGTTCGACAACCGCTTCTACATCGAGCTGCAGCGGCTCGGGCGCCCAGAGGAGCACCAGTACCTGGCGGCCGCGACGCGGCTGGCGGCTCGGCGCGGGGTGCCGGTCGTGGCCACCAACGATGTGCGTTTTCTCTCGCCCGCGGACTTCGAGGCGCACGAGGCGCGCGTGTGTATCCACGACGGCACGCAGCTGGCCGATCCGGCGCGGCCGCGGCGCTATCATCGGCTGCAGTATCTGCGCAGCCCCGAGCAGATGGCGGTACTGTTTGCCGACTTGCCCGAGGCACTGGCCAACTCAGTGGAGATCGCGAGGCGCTGCAGTCTGCGCCTGACGCTCGGGCAAGCGCGGCTGCCCGACTATCCGGTGCCGGCCAGCAACACGCCCAATGAGTTCCTGCGTACCGAGACTGAACAGGGTCTGCGCGAGCGTCTGGCCGACTTAGGTCTGGGCGCCGAGGCCAGCGAGCGTTATCGCCTGCGCCTGGCCGCAGAGCTCGACGTGATCTGCCAGATGGGCTTTGCCGGCTACTTTCTGATCGTTGCGGATTTCATCCGCTGGGCGCGCGATAACGGCGTGCCGGTGGGCCCCGGACGCGGCTCGGGCGCCGGCTCGCTGGTCGCGTACGCGCTGCGTATCACCGACATCGAGCCGCTGCGCTATGACCTGCTGTTCGAGCGCTTCCTGAATCCCGAACGCGTGTCGATGCCCGACTTTGACGTCGATTTCTGCATGGAAGGCCGCGATCGCGTGATCGATTACGTCGCCGCCAAGTACGGCCATGATCGCGTGTCGCAGATCATCACCTACGGCACCATGGCCGCCAAGGCCGTGGTGCGCGATGTCGGCCGCGTGCTCGGACATCCGTACGGCTTCGTCGACCGGATCGCCAAACTGATTCCGTTCGAGCTCGGTATTACGCTCGATGACGCCCTGGCCAAGGAGCCCGAGCTCAAGCGGCTCTACCGACAGGATGAGGAGGTGCATACTCTGCTCGACCTGGCGCGCTCGCTCGAGGGCCTGACGCGCAATGCCGGCAAGCACGCCGGCGGCGTCGTGATCGCACCGTCGGTGCTGACCGATTTCACGCCGCTGTACTGCGAGCCCGGCGGCAGTAACGTCATCACTCAGTTCGACAAGGATGACGTCGAGGCCGCCGGCCTGGTCAAATTCGATTTCCTGGGACTGCGCACCCTCACCATCCTCTCCTGGGCCATGGTGACCGTGAATGCCGGACGCGCGCGCAGCGGCGAGGTGCCGCTCGAGCTCAGCACGCTGGCCATGGACGATGCGCCTACCTACACCTTGCTCAAGTCCTGCGCCACCACGGCCGTGTTCCAGCTCGAGTCGCGCGGCATGAAAGACCTGGTCCGGCGCCTGCAGCCGGACTGCTTCGAGGACATCATCGCGCTGGTCGCTCTGTTTCGTCCCGGGCCGCTGCAATCGGGCATGGTGGATGATTTCATCAACCGCAAACATGGCCGCAACGCCGCGGCGATCGACTACCTGCATCCGGACCTCAAGAGCGTGCTGGCGCCAACCTATGGCGTGATCCTCTATCAGGAACAGGTCATGAAGATCGCGCAGGTGCTGGCTGGCTACACACTCGGCGGCGCCGATCTGCTGCGCCGGGCGATGGGCAAGAAGAGCCCCGAGGAGATGGCCAAGCAGCGCTCGGTTTTTGTCGACGGCGCGCGTGCGCGCGGAGTCGATGAGCGCCTGGCGGTGCATATCTTCGACCTCATGGAGAAATTCGCCGGCTACGGATTCAACAAATCGCATTCGGCCGCCTACGCGCTGCTGTCGTATCAGACCGCGTATCTGAAGGCCCACTATCCGGCCGCTTTCATGGCCGCGGTGCTGTCTGCCGATATGGATCACACCGACAAGATCGTGACCTTGATCGATGAGTGCGCCCATATTGGCCTGCTGGTCGAACCGCCCGACATCAACGCCTCCAGCTATGCCTTTGCGATGGCCGATGTGCGCCGGATTCGCTATGGCCTCGGCGCCATCAAGGGTGTTGGCCGTTCGGCGGCCGAAGCCATCACCGAGGAGCGCGACGCTCGCGGCGCCTACCAGAGCCTGCCCGACCTATGCCGGCGCGTGGACCTCTCGCGCGTGAATCGGCGGGTATTCGAGGCTCTGATACGCTCGGGCAGCCTCGACGGCTTCGGCGCCAACCGCGCCACGCTGATGGCCGGTCTGGACGAGGCCCTGCGCAGCGGCGAGCAGAATGCCCGCAGCGACGAGACCGGACAGGTGGACATCTTCGGTCTGTCCGGCCAGCCGGTGCACGAACCGCTGATTCTGAAGCCGAAGCCGGAATGGAGCGCCTCGCAGCGTCTTGCCGGTGAGCGCGAGACCCTGGGGCTGTACCTGACCGGCCATCCGATTGCGCCGTATGAACCGGATCTGCGCTGCTTCGCCTCCGGCCGGATCGCTGAATTCGCGCTCGAGCGGCCCGCCGGGCCGGTCGATCCGGCGCGCGGCTATACGGATGCGCGCAGCCTGACCCTGGCGGGGCTTATTCTCGAGGTGCGCCGGCGCGGCCCACGTGTGAGTTTCATACTCGATGACCGCAGCGGCCGCATGGAAGTGACCATGTTCGAAGAGGTCTATCAGCGTCACCGCGAGCTCGTGGTCAAGGACACGCTGGTACAGGTGGAGGGTGCGCTGCGCTTCGATGAGTTCAGCGATGCCTGGCGGCTGGCCGCCAAGCAGGTGACGGCGCTGGAGGCGGTGCGCGAACGGCTGGCGCGCTCGCTGGTGCTGTGCTGGCCCCGTGCCATGGCGAGCGGGGGGGTACTCGATGCGCCGTCCTTGAAACTGTTGGAGCAGCTGCAGGCGCTGCTGGGGCCGCATCGCGGCGGCCAATGCGCCGTGCTGCTGCGCTATTGCGGCCACCAGGCCAACGGCATGCTGGCATTCGGCGGGGATTGGAAGATCCGGCCTGCCAGCGAGCTGCTCGAGCAGCTCGAGAGCCTGCTCGGAGCCGGCAGCGTGCGCCTGCGCTATACGGTCGAGACCGCGGCCACCGAAGCGGTGGGGTGAGGGTTGCGATCCGCCGCCGGGGCTCGTAGGCTTCGGGCCGGCACCAATCCTTAGAGCGATAACCCGCCCGATGGCCGTCAGCTTTCTCGATTTTGAGCAACCAATCGCCGAACTTGAGGCCAAGATCGAAGAGCTCGGTCATGTGACCTCGGATTCCGAAGTCAATATCGAGGAAGAGATTGCCCGCCTGCGCGCCAAGAGCCGCGCACTGACGCGATCGATCTTCGCCACTCTGACGCCATGGCAGATCACGCAGCTCGCGCGCCACCCGCAACGGCCGTACACGCTCGACTACGTCGCTTCGATCTTCAGCGATTTCCAGGAACTGCACGGCGATCGCATGTACGCCGACGATATGGCGATCGTCGGCGGCCTGGCGCGGCTGGAGGGCTTTCCGGTCATGTTGATCGGACACCAGAAGGGTCGCGATACCAAGGAGCGTGTGCGGCGCAATTACGGCATGCCCAAGCCCGAGGGTTATCGCAAGGCGCTGCGGCTCATGAAAATGGCTGAGCGCTTCAGTCTGCCGCTGATCACGCTGATCGACACGCCCGGGGCTTATCCCGGAGTGGGTTCGGAGGAGCGGGGCCAGAGCGAGGCCATCGCGCGCAACCTGTTTGAGATGTCGTCGCTGAAAGTGCCGATCGTCTCGGTGGTGATCGGCGAGGGCGGCTCGGGCGGGGCGCTGGCAATCGGCGTCTGCGATCGTCTGCTGATGCTGCAGTTCAGCACCTATTCGGTGATTTCCCCGGAAGGCTGCGCCTCGATCCTCTGGAAGAGCGCCGACAAGAAGGAAGTGGCGGCCGATGCGCTGAATCTGACCGCCGAGCGCCTCAATGCTCTGGGATTGGTCGATGAAGTGCTGGCCGAGCCCCTCGGCGGCGCCCATCGCGATCCGGCCGTGATCAGCAGCACGCTGCGCCGGGGGATTATCCGTCACCTCGGCGAGCTCACCAGCCTGCCGCGTGAACTGCTGCTCGAGCAGCGCCTGGCTCGCATCAGCGGCTTTGGAGTCTACAGCGAGAGCCCGCTTTGAAGACACGCACCGGCGGGGCGAGGCTCCCGTCGGTTGCAGCCCAGCGCTTCAGCCCGCGCTGGCTGGTCACGCGGCTGCGTGAACTGGCCGGCCCACTGCGCGGCCGGCATTTTTGTGTGGCCTTTTCCGGCGGCCTGGACTCGAGCGTGCTGCTCACCGCGCTGGCCGCTGTGCGTACACGCTCGGGCTTCTCGCTGCGCGCTGTACACGTGGATCACGGTCTGCACTCGCAATCGGGAGTGTGGGCGGCTGCGGCCCGATCCCAGGCGCGCGCACTGCGCGTGCCGTGCGAGGTGGTGCGGCTGCGCATCGAGCAGCCACGCGGTGAGTCGCTCGAAGCCGTGGCACGCCAGAGGCGTTATGGGGCCTTGGCCGCACGGCTCGCGCCCGGTGAGCTGCTGCTGACCGCGCACCATCAGGAGGATCAGCTCGAGACCGTGCTCCTGGCGCTGCTGCGCGGCAGCGGCGTGCGCGGGCTGTCGGCGATGGCCGCCAGCAGCGCGATTGCGCACAGCCTGCTGCTGCGTCCGCTGTTGACGGTCGCGCGTGCTCAGCTCGAGCAGTTTGCGCGCGCGCGCAAACTGCAGTGGACCGAGGATCTGACCAATCTGGATGAGCGCTTCGATCGCAACTACCTGCGTCGCCAGGTGTTGCCGCTGCTGCGCGAGCGCTGGCCTGCGGTAGCGGCGACCGTGAGCCGCAGTGCCTCGCATCTGGCCGAGGCGCAGGGCTTGCTCGAGTTCGTGGCCAGCGCGGGGGTGGCGCAGGCCGCCGATGGGGCGGCGCTGCGCATCAGCGTGCTGCGCGGCATGTCGCAAGCGCAGCGACGCAATGTGCTGCGCTGCTGGATCGCGGCGCGCGGCCTGTCCGCGCCGGACCACCGGCGTCTGCGCGAGATCGCCGGCCCCATGCTCGCGGCGAGGACGGATGCATTGCCGCGCGTGCAATGGCGCGGCGGAGAATTGCGACGTCATGGCGATCAGCTGTTTGCGCTGGCTCAGCGCGACCGCGGCGAGCCGGCGGCGATCGAGCGCTGGGACTGGCACGGACGGCCCTGGCTGCCGCTCGGAAGCGGCACGGCGCTCGGGTTGGTCGCCGACCGCCATGGCGATGTCGATCTGGCGGCGCTGCCGTGTCCGTTGCGCGTGGATTTCCGGCAGGGCGGCGAGCGGCTGCGCGAGTCTCATGGACGCGTGGCGCTCAAGGATCTGCTGCAGTCGCAAGGCATCGCACCTTGGGAGCGCGCGGGTGTTCCGCTGCTGCGCGATCGCGGACGCATCGTCGCGGTTGCCGATCTGTGGGTCGATGCCGCCTACCGCGCCGATCGGAGCGGCGCGGCGCCGCGCGGCAGATTCCGCTGGCGGCGCAGCGACGCTGTGCCCGAGCACGCCGTCGGACGGGGCGGACGTGCGCGTGGCGATTGAGACACTGGCAGCGATTTGCTACCCTGCCGGCCCGTCGTCATTGACTGTTTCTTAGGCGGCGGTCCCCTAGATGGCTCGATTCGTTTTCGTCACCGGCGGCGTCGTTTCCTCATTGGGGAAGGGCATCGCCGCCGCATCGCTGGGCGCGATACTCGAGGCGCGCGGCCTGCGCATCACCATGGTCAAGCTCGACCCGTACATCAATGTCGATCCCGGCACCATGAGCCCGTTCCAGCACGGTGAGGTGTTCGTGACCGCCGACGGCACCGAAACCGATCTGGACCTCGGGCACTACGAGCGCTTCGTGCGCACCACCACCGGCCGCAACAGCAATTTCACCACCGGCCGGATCTACGAGCGGGTGATCGCAAAAGAACGGCGCGGGGATTATCTGGGCGCCACGGTGCAGGTGATTCCGCACATCACGGATGAGATCAAGCGCAGCATCATGCTCGGCGCGGACAATGCCGATGTCTGCATGGTCGAGATCGGCGGCACCGTGGGCGACATCGAGTCGCTGCCGTTTCTCGAGGCCATCCGCCAGCTGGGCGTGGAGCTCGGCCGCAGCCAGGTCATCTACATGCACCTGACGCTGGTGCCGATCGTCGGCGGCTCGGGCGAGATCAAGACCAAGCCCACGCAGCACTCGGTCAAGGAACTGCGCTCGATCGGCATCCAGCCCGACGTGCTGCTGTGCCGCTGCCGCGATACCCTGCCCGATGAGCAGCGGCGCAAAATCGCGCTGTTCACCAATGTCGAGGAACGTGCGGTCATCTCCGCGGTCGACTCCGACGACATCTACAAGATTCCATTGCTGCTGCACGAGCAGGCGCTCGATGACATCGTGGTCGACAAGCTGCGGCTGGAAGTGCCGCCTGCGGATCTGGCGGCCTGGCGGCAGGTGGCCACGGCCAAGACCAATCCGGACGGTCAGATCGACATCGCGATGGTCGGCAAATACGTGCAGATCCGCGATTCGTACATCTCTCTGAACGAGGCGCTCATGCATGGCGGCCTCAAGACGCGCACGCGCGTCAAGATGCACTACATCGAGTCGACCGATATCGAAAAGGAAGGCACCGAGCGGCTGGCCGGCATGGACGCCATCCTGGTGCCCGGCGGCTTCGGCGAGCGCGGCATCGAGGGCAAGATTCAGGCGGTGCGTTACGCGCGCGAGCAGGGCGTGCCGTATCTGGGCATCTGCCTCGGCATGCAGCTGGCGATTGTCGAGTACGGCCGCAACGTGCTCAAACTGCAGGACGCGCACAGTACCGAGTTCGACCGCGCCACCGCCAACCGGGTCATCGCCCTGATCACCGAATGGCAGGACCGCGCGTTGGGCGTGCAGACTCGCAATGAAACCTCGCACCTGGGCGGCACCATGCGTCTGGGCGCGCAGGACGTGCATCTGCAACCCGGCACGCTCGCGCGTGAGCTCTACGGGCGCGATCTGATCACCGAGCGCCACCGGCATCGCTACGAGTTCAACAACAACTACCTCGAAGCCTACACGCGCGCGGGATTGAAATTTTCGGGTTTCTCGCGTGACGGCCTGGTCGAGATCGTGGAACTGCCGGACCATCCGTGGTTCGTGGCGACGCAGTTCCATCCTGAATTCACCTCCACGCCGCGCGACGGGCATCCGTTGTTCACGGGCTTCGTGCGCGCCGCGCGCGCCTTTCGCGCCTCACAGCTGCCGGCTGCGGCCGGCGCATGAAGCTGGCCGGTTTCGAGGTCGGGCTCGAGCGGCCGCTGTTCCTGATCGCCGGACCGTGCGTGATCGAATCCGAAACGCTGGTGCAGGAGGTGGCTGGCCGGCTGGCACAGATCACTTCCGCGATCGGCATGCCGCTGATCTTCAAGGCCTCGTTCGACAAGGCCAATCGCTCCTCGCGCACCAGCTTTCGCGGACACGGGCTCGAGGCAGGTCTCAAGGCCCTGCAGTCGGTGCAGCGGCTGTTCAAATTGCCGGTGCTGACCGATGTGCACGAGGACACGCCGATCGCCGAAGTCGCGGCCGTGGTCGACGTGCTGCAGACGCCTGCGTTTCTGTGCCGCCAGACCAATTTCATCGTCAATGTCGCCGCCGCGGGCCGGCCCGTGAATATCAAAAAGGGACAGTTTCTGTCGCCCTGGGAAATGCAGAACGTGGTCGACAAGGCGCGCTCGACCGGCAACCAGCAGATCATGGTGTGCGAGCGCGGCTTCAGCTTCGGCTACAACAATCTGATCACCGACATGCGCGCCCTGTCGGTCATGCGCGCCACCGGCTGTCCGGTGGTGTTCGATGCCACGCACTCGGTGCAGCTGCCCGGCGCCCAGGGGAACGCGTCGGGCGGCCAGCGCGAGTTTATTCCGGTGCTGGCGCGCGCAGCGGTCGCGGCTGGCATAGCAGGGATCTTCATGGAGACGCATCCGCGCCCGCATCAGGCGCTGTCCGACGGTCCCAATGCCTGGCCCCTCGACCGCATGGCCAGCCTGCTTGAGACCTTGCAGCAGCTCGACGCGATCAGCAAATCACGTCCGTTCGAGGAAGCATCGTTATGAGCCTGATCGTCGATATTCGTGCCCGCGAGATCATCGATTCGCGCGGTAATCCGACCGTCGAAGCCGACGTGGTACTCGACTCGGGCACGCACGGGCGCGCGGCGGTGCCCTCCGGTGCCTCCACCGGCACCCGCGAGGCCGTGGAGCTGCGCGACAACGATCCCAAACGCTACCAGGGCAAGGGCGTGCTGCGGGCGGTGGATAACGTCAACACGCTGCTGCGCGAGGTATTGATCGGCAAGGAATCGCTGGATCAGCCCGGGATCGACGCCCGCATGATGGAACTCGACGGCACTGAAACCAAGAGCCGGCTGGGCGCCAACGCCATCCTGGCCGTGTCGCTGGCCAACGCGCACGCGGCGGCGGCCGACGCCGGGCTGCCGCTGTTCAAGCACCTGTTGGGCAAGCGCGAGCCGGTCATGCCGGTGCCGATGATGAACATCATCAACGGCGGTGCGCACGCCAACAATAGTCTGGATATCCAGGAATTCATGATCCTGCCGGTGGGGGCGCCGAGCCTGCGTGAAGCGTTGCGTTATGGCGCCGAGATTTTTCACACGCTCAAGAAGATCCTGAATGCCAGGGGCATGAGCACCGCGGTTGGCGATGAGGGTGGCTTTGCACCCGACCTGCCTTCGAACGAGGCGGCGCTGCAGACCATTCTGGAGGCGATCGACAGCGCCGGTTATAAGGCGGGCCGCGATATCTACCTCGGGCTCGACGTGGCCAGCTCGGAGTTCTTTCGCGACGGCAAGTACCAGCTGGAGGCCGAGCAGCGCAGCTTCACGGCGGCCGAGTTCACGCAGTATCTGGCCGATCTGGCGGCCAAATATCCGATCATCACCATCGAGGACGGCATGGCGGAGGGCGACTGGGCCGGCTGGTCGCTGCTGACCAAGGCACTGGGGGCCACGCTGCAGCTGGTCGGCGACGATCTGTTCGTGACCAACACACGCATTCTGGCGCAAGGCATAGAACGCGGCGTCGCCAACGCCATCCTGATCAAGCCCAACCAGATCGGCACTCTGACCGAGACCCTGGCGGCCATCGCCATGGCCGAGCAGGCGCACTACGCCTCGATCGTCTCGCACCGCTCGGGGGAAACTGAAGATACCAGCATCGCCGACATCGCGGTCGCCACCGCTGCCACTCAGATCAAGACCGGCTCGATGTCGCGCTCGGATCGGGTCGCGAAATACAATCAGCTGCTGCGCATCGAAGAGCTGCTGGGCGGCGCGCCGCGCTACGCCGGGCGCGATGCCTTTGCGGTCAAGATCTAAGCGGCCGCCGCCTCAGCGACAGTGATAGGCTAGTAGCGTCATGAAATGGCTTGCCGCCTGTTTGTTGATCGCACTGCTGCTGCTGCAGTACCGGTTATGGATGTCCGGGGACGGCATGCGCGAGGTCTGGCGCCTGAGCTCGGCAGTGGCGCTACAACAATCCGCGAACGCCAGCCTGTCCGAGCGCAATCGTCGTCTGGCGGCCGAGGTGCGTGATCTCAAGCAGGGTTATGCGGCGCTCGAAGAGCGCGCGCGCAGCGACTTAGGCATGGTCGCCGCCAATGAAACCTTCTATCAGGTGGTGCCGCAAAAATCCGCCGGCGCCTCGGCGGCCGCACCGGCTGCGACTCCCGCCACGCCCGCGCCTGCTCCCGCGCGGCGCACGGCCGCGGCGCACTGAAGCGCGCGAGCGGTCGATGCGTTATTGGCTGGTTATGCCCGCGGCCGGGGCCGGTGCGCGCTTCGGCGGTGCCAAACAATTTGCATCGTTGAGCCAGCGCACCGTACTTGAGCTCGCGCTGCAGCCCTTTGTCGACGATGCCCAGTGCCTGGGCGCAGCCATAGCGCTGGCGCCCAATGAGCCGCGGCGCAGCGAGCTCGCGCTGCGCGTGCCAGCGCATTTCGAACTCATCGATGGTGGCCTCACGCGTGCGCACTCGGTCATCAACGCGCTCGCCGCCCTGGCCGCGCGCGCCGCTCCCGAGGACTGGGTGCTGGTGCACGATGCGGCGCGGCCGTGCCTGAGCGCCGCGGATCTGGCGCGGCTGCTCGCGGGGGCGGTGGCCGGCTCGCAAGGTGCGCTGCTGGCGATACCGGTCGCCGATACCGTCAAGCAAGCGCTGCCTGCCGTGCCGGATGAGCCGGCGCGCTGCGAGCGCACTGTGGCGCGCGAGTTGTTGTGGCTGGCGCAGACGCCGCAGATGTTTCGCCATGGGCCGTTGCGCGCGGCTCTGGAGCGGGCGCGAGCGCTCGGCCGCACGCCCACCGATGAGGCGCAGGCCATGGAGTGGCAGGGGGTTTCGGCGCAATTGATCGAAGCTCGCGAGGCCAATATCAAAGTCACCAGCCCAGCGGATCTATTGCTGGCGCGGGCCATTCTGCAAGCGCGCGAGGACCATTGAGATGACGGTCAGAGTCGGTTCAGGGTTCGATATCCACGCCTTCGGCCCCGGTGACAGCCTGATGCTCGCCGGTGTGCGCGTGCCCCACAGCCACGGCATCGTCGCGCACTCGGATGGCGACGTGCTGCTGCATGCGCTGGTGGATGCGCTGTTGGGTGCTGCCGGCCTGGGCGACATCGGCATGCACTTTCCCGATACCGATCCGCAGTGGCGCGGCGCGGATAGTGGCCGCTTCGTGCGGCACGCATGCGAGCTGCTGGCGCAGCGCCACTACTACATCGTCAATGCCGATCTGACGCTGCTGGCGCAGGCGCCGAAGATTGCGCGCTGGCGCGAACCCATGCGCGACAACGTGGCGGCGCTGCTCGGGGTCGAGCAATCGTGCGTGAACATCAAGGCGACCACGCCCGAGCACCTGGGCTTCCTCGGCCGCAATGAGGGACTGGCGGCCATGGCGAGCGTGTTGATCGAGCAGCGCGCCTAGCCGCGCGGACTGACCAGCCGCTGCAGCAGCACCAGCGTAGCGCCGGTTCCCCCAGCGGCCGGCCGCGCCGAGGCGAATGCGAGCACCGCAGCGGCGCGGCGCAACAAGGTGTTGACCGTGTTCTTGAGCACCGGACCGCGGTTGCCCGAGCGCAGGCCCTTACCGTGAATGATGCGCACGCACAGCATTCCGCGGCCGCGTGCCTGCTGCAGAAACTGCGCCAGTTGTGCCGCGCCCTGAGCGCCAGTGAAGCCGTGCAGATCCAGTTCGGCCTCCACCCGGTAGCTGCCGCGGCGCAGCCCTCGCAGCACGCTCTCGGGCACGCCGGCACGGCGGTAGTGCAGTTCATCGCCGGGCTGCGCATCGATGAACGGCCCTGGGGCCAGCAGGCTTTCGGTGAGCACTGCCGCGCGCTCGGCGCGTGCGAAACGTGCCCGCGGCCGTGGCGACCGTGCGCGGCTCTCGGCCCGGCGCACCGGCTTGAGCGGGCGCACGTCCTGCATGGCGCGCCGGAACACCTCGGCCTCATCTTCATCATCGTCCTTGCCGTTCATGCCTCCTCCCCAGTCAGGCATTGAAGTATATTGGCGCGCTTCATGCCAGCCGCGCCTCGACTCCTAAGGGACTGCCCGTCGTTTGTCCGTGAAAATACTTGTCAGCAACGATGACGGCTATCGCGCCGAGGGTCTTGCGCAGCTGCGTGCGGCACTGGCGACGCTGGCCGAGGTCACGGTCGTCGCCCCCGAACGCAATCGCAGCGGCGCGGGCAACTCGCTGACGCTGGATGCGCCGCTGCGGCTGTTTGCGGCCGAACCCGGAGTCTACTTCGTCGCCGGAACACCGACCGATTGCGTGCATCTTGCGATCTCGGGTGCGCTAGAAGGCGAGTTCGACATGGTTGCTTCGGGCATCAACGATGGCGCTAACCTCGGTGACGACGTGCTGTACTCGGGCACGGTTGCGGCCGCGATCGAAGGGCGCTTTCTGGGTCTGCCCGCGTTCGCGATCTCGCTGTGCACCTCGCAAGGCGGTGCGCGCTGCTTCGATACCGCGGCGCGCGTGGCGCACTCGCTGGTGTCGGCGCTGCGGCAGCGGCCGCTCGACCCGACGCTGATTCTCAACGTCAACGTGCCGGATCGTCCGTACCGGGAGCTGTCGGGCTATCGCAGCACGCGGCTGGGATTTCGGCATCGCTCCGAGGCGGTCATTCCAGCCCGCGATCCCAAGGGCAATGCGGTGTACTGGATCGGGCCGGCCGGTGAGGGCAAGGATGCCGGTCAGGGCACCGACTTTCTCGCGGTGGCCGATGGCTTCGTGTCGGTCAGCCCGCTTTCGATCGACTTCACGCGCCACGCAGCGCTGCCCGAGGTAGCACACTGGCTGCAGGCGCTATGAGCGAGTCGCGCAACGATTCCCGCTTCGCCGGCATCGGCATGACCTCGGCGCGCACGCGCGATCGTCTGGTGCAGCGGCTGCGTGAGCAAGGCATCGCCAATCTCGAGGTGCTCGAGCGCATCCGCAATCTGCCGCGGCACATCTTCGTCGACGAAGCCCTTGCCAGTCGCGCCTACGAGGATACGGCGCTGCCGATCGGTTTTGGCCAGACCATCTCGCAGCCCTATATCGTGGCGCGCATGAGCGAGGCGCTGCTGGAAGGCGGCCCGCTGGCCAAAGTGCTTGAGATCGGCACCGGCTGCGGTTATCAAACCGCGGTGCTGGCGCCATTGGTCGGGCGCATCTACTCCATCGAGCGCATCGAGGCGCTGCAGAAGCGCGCTCGCGAGCGCTGTACGGAATTACAGATTCGCAATGTGCGCTTCCGGCACGGCGATGGCAGCAAAGGCTGGCGCGCGCAGGCGCCGTTCGATGGCATCCTGGTGGCCGCGGCGCCGTTGAGCATCCCGGAAGCCTTGAGCGCGCAGCTGGCGCTCGGCGGCCGGCTGATCGTGCCGGTCGGCCCTGAGGGCCAGCAGCAACTGGTGCGGCTCACGCGCCGCGAACAGGGCATTGAGCGGCGTGTCTTAGGCGCCGTGTCTTTCGTACCGCTGCTGGGCGGCTTGGCATGACTAAGAAATACCTTTAATAATAATTTGTATCTATATAATAAATAACCATTAATAACTACAAACCTCGAAAGCAACTTAAGAGACTTGCCAGCGGCTCTGCTTCGCGGATACCATCCTGCCCTGTCGGCATCCGCCGACAACCGAGGGAGGCTCACCGAAAGAAGACACGGGGTGACTAGGGGAAGACCGGATAGTGTGCAAAAACAAAAATAAGGATGGATAACAAAAAGAGATGAATAACAAGAATGAAGCGGAAACCGTTATTCGAGTTTGTCAGCTTCGGATAATTTGGGGTTTTGTGATGATCTTCTCGCCCTGTGTCTTCTTTCGGAGTGTCTCCCCCTCACTGACAGTGAGGGCTTAGGGAAATAGTCCCGCGGCTACCAGCCGCTGTTCACTCGCCAAAATATTGTAGGTTCTGCAGGCCGCGCCCAGCGTCATGCATTCGAGCGCGATGCCGTGCGCCCGGAAGCTCGCGCGCACCGCTGCGCTGGCAAAGGTCTGTGTCTCGCCGCTGCCGAGCAGCACTACCTCCGCGCCCAGTGCGAACAGCGGCTCAAGTTGCGGCTCGCTGAGTTCGAGCAGCGAAGTTGCTTTCCAATCGAGCACCAGCCGCTGCGCCGTGATGATCACTGGGTGCGCGAGGCGCTGCTCGCCGATGACGACCTCGCCACCGCCGTAGCTGCGCACGAGAAGAATGCGAGGATCGGAGTCGAGGACCAGTCGCATGCCCGGTACCATACGCCATGGCGAGCGAACTGATCCTGATCCTGGCGGATTTTTTTTCGCGCGGCGACCATGCGCACAGTGACGCCACGCTGCCGCGGCTGCCAGCGCTCGAGTCGTTGCTGGCCATGGCGCGGCGCGATCCGCTGCCGCAGGGATGGCGCGGCGCTTTGGCCTGGCGATCTGGCGGCGCTGAGCTCGCGGCGCTGGCGCCGGCCGCGGCGGTGGCGCTGGCGCAGCTGGACGCGCGCGCGCAAACAGCGCTGCAATATTGGCTGGCCACACCGGTGCATTGGTTTGCGGGACTGGACAGCGTGCACCTGCATCCGTCCGGGTTGCTGCAGCTCCCGGCGGACTCGCAGGCCGCGCTGGTGGCCGACTTCAGCAGCGTCTTTGGCGATGCGCCGTGGCGTCTGCACGCGCTCGGGGCGCGCGAGTTGCTGCTGTCCGGGGCGCCGCTGGCGGCCGGCGCCGAGGATCCGGCGCGGTTCGTCGGCCGCGACGTGCGCGCCGGTTTGCCAGCCGGCACGGCCGCGGCCACACTGCGCCGCCTGGGCGCGGAAATTGAGATGTGGCTGCATGGACATCGAATTAATGTGGAGCGGCAGGCGCGCGGTGAATTGCCGGTGAGCGCGCTGTGGCTTTGGGGCGCGCAGCCGCCGGACAAGCCGGCCGAGGCCGGTCGAGCCCTCGCGATGCTGCCGAATGCCGCCAGGTTCTATGGCCGCGATACCTATGCCGAGGCGCTCTGGCGCCTGCGCGCGGGCCGCCCCGAGGCCGTGCCCGAGCAGTTCCAATCCATGGCGCATGCCGGCGGCGCCACCGACGTGGTGCTCTATCCGACCTTGGGCAGCGACGGACTCGGCGCGGTGCTGGAGCGCTTCGAGCAGTGCTGGCTGCAACCGGCGATGCAAGCGCTGCGCGCGCGTGAGCTCTCGGTCATCGAACTGCTCGCCGGCTCGCATGCTTACCGGCTGAGCCGGCTCAACCTGACGCGGTTCTGGCGCAAGCGCTCGCCGTGGTGGGAGTCGTTGGCTTGAGCGCCGGTGCGCCGCTGCAAATCGTGCGCCGGACCGCGCCGGCCGACGCGGCAGCGCTTGGCGATGGCCTGCACCCGGTACTGCAGCGCATTTATGCCGCGCGCGGCATTGTCAGCGCCGCGCAGCTGGGGCTGGCCATGCGCGAGCTGCTGCCCATCGGCAGTCTCGATGCCGTGGAGGCGGCGGCCGAGTTGCTCGCGGCGCACCAGCTGCGCGGCGGCCTGATTCTGGTGATTGGCGATTTCGATGCCGACGGCGCGACCAGCACCGCACTGATCGTTCGGGCGCTGCGCAGCTGGGGCTTTGCGGCCGTGGACTTTCTGGTTCCGAATCGCTTTGAGTTCGGCTACGGCCTCACGCCCGAAATCGTGGCACTCGCAGCGCGGCGACAGCCGGCGCTGATCGTAACCGTGGACAATGGAATCTCGAGCAATGCCGGTGTCGCCGCGGCGCGCGCGGCCGGTATCGAGGTGCTGATCACCGACCATCATCTGCCGGGGCCGTGTCTGCCGCAGGCCAATGTCATCGTCAATCCCAACGTCGCGGGCAGCACGTTTGCCAGCCGCGCGCTGGCCGGTGTCGGCGTGGCCTTCTATGTGATCGCGGCGCTGCGTCGCCTGCTCGATGCGCGCGCGCGACTGCCGCCGGGGGCGCTGCAGAGTGCGGAGCTGCTCGACCTGGTGGCGCTGGGCACGGTCGCCGATGTGGTGACCTTCGACACCAATAACCGCATCCTCGTGGCGCAGGGTCTGGCGCGCATCCGCGCCGGGCGCTGCGTGCCCGGCATCAGCGCGTTGCTGGAACTGGCCCGGCGCGAGCGCAGCAGCGTGGTGGCCGCGGACCTGGGGTTTGCGGTGGCGCCGCGGCTCAATGCCGCAGGGCGCCTGACCGACATGTCGATCGGCATCCGCTGTCTGCTCAGTGATGATCCGATTATCGCCCGCGCGCTGGCACTGGAACTCGATGCGCTCAACACCGAGCGGCGCAGCATCGAGGCGCGCATGCAGACCGAGGCGCGCAGCGCGGTGCGCTCGCTGCGCGATGCCGGCAGCGGTGTGCGGCGCGCGGGGGTGTGTTTGTTCGATCCGAGCTGGCACCAGGGTGTGGTGGGTCTGGTCGCCAGTCGTGTCAAGGAGCGCCTGCGCCGTCCGGTGATTGCCTTCGCACTGGCTGATGCCGCGACGCTGCGCGGCTCTGCACGCTCTATCCCCGGCATCCACATTCGCGACGTACTCGATGCGATCGCCGCCCGTGACGGCGCGCTGATTCAGAAGTTCGGCGGCCACGCGATGGCCGCCGGCCTGACGCTGCCGGCCGCCTCGCTCGATGAGTTCGCGCGCGCCTTCGATGCCGAATGCGAACGCGCGCTGAACCTGCGCGGATCGCCTGACGTCATTGAAACCGACGGTGAACTCAGCGCCGGCGAACTCGCTCTGCCGACCGCGCAGGCGCTGCGCGAAGGCGGTCCCTGGGGGCCGGGCTTTCCCGAGCCGTTGTTCGATGGCGTGTTTCGCATTCAGTCGGCGCGGCTGGTCGGCGAGCGGCACCTGAAGCTCGGCGTGAGCGCTCCCGAGGGCCGCGGTGCGTTCGATGCCATCGCCTTCAATTTCCTCGACGCCGACGAGGCCGCGTCGCTCCCCGGTGGCATGGTCCGGCTGGTCTACCGGCTCGACAGCAATGAATATCGCGGCGAGCGGCGCCTGCAGTTCGTGATCGAGCATCTGCTGGCGGCGTGAAGCGGCGCGGCGGCGGCGCATGCTAGTATGCCCGGCATGGAAGTCAGCCAGCTCAAGCGTACGCTCAAAGATCTCGAGGAACGTGCCGTCTCCTTGAGGGGGTTTCTTTGAGTACGACCGCAAGAAAGAACGCCTCGAAGAAGTAAGCCGCGAACTCGAAGACCCGGCGATCTGGAGCGCACCCGAGCGCGCCCAGGAGCTCGGGCGCGAGCGTGCGCGCCTGAGCGCGGAACTCGACGAGCTCGACCGCACCAACAACGCGGTCAGCGATGCGGCGCAGCTGCTCGAGCTGGCCGAACGCGAGAACGACGAGCCCACCGCGCGCGATATCGAACGCGATGCGGGCTCGCTCGAAGCCGGCGTGCGCCGTCTGGAATTCAAGCGCATGTTTCGCGGCGAGATGGATGCGCACAGCGCTTTCCTCGATATTCAAGCCGGCGCCGGCGGCACCGAGGCGCAGGACTGGGCGCAGATGCTGCTGCGCATGTATCTGCGCTGGGGCGCGGCCCGCGGCTTCGGCTGCGAGGTCATCGACTCCAGTCCCGGAGAGGTGGCCGGCATCAAGAGCGCCAGTGTGGCGGTGCAGGGCGAGTACGCTTATGGCTGGCTGCGCACGGAAACCGGCGTGCACCGGCTGGTGCGTAAATCGCCGTTCGATTCCGGCAATCGGCGCCATACCTCGTTCGCCTCGGTGTTCGTCTCTCCGGAAGTCGATGACGATATTGCGATCGAAATCAATCCGGCCGATCTGCGCATGGATGTTTATCGCTCGAGCGGTGCCGGCGGTCAGCACGTCAACAAGACCGAATCGGCGGTGCGCATCACCCATATGCCCAGCGGGATCGTGGTCGCGGTGCAGAACGAGCGCAGCCAGCACAAGAACCGCTCGATGGCCATGAAGATGTTGAAGGCCAAGCTGTATGAGCTGGAAGTCAATAAGCGCAATGCCGCCGCCAAGGTGCTCGAGGATGCGAAATCGGACGTGAGCTGGGGCAATCAGATCCGCTCTTATGTGCTCGATCAGTCGCGCATCAAGGATCTGCGCACCGGCGTGGAAGTCGGCAACACGGGCGCGGTGCTGGACGGGGATCTGGATCAATTCATGGAAGCGAGCCTGAAGGCGGGACTGTGAGCGATGACGAGAATCATCTGATCGCCGAGCGGCGCGCCAAGCTGGCGGCATTGCGCCAGCAGGGCGTCGCCTATCCCAACGATTTCCGGCGCGATGCGCTGGCGGCGCAGCTGCTGTCCAGCTATGCCGATCGCGACCCGGCGTGGTTCGAGGCCAATCCGGTGCGCGTGCGCGTGGGCGGCCGCATGATGTTCAAGCGCATCATGGGAAAGGCGAGCTTCGCCAAGATTGCTGATCGCAGCGGTCAAATCCAATTGTTCCTGCAGCACGGCACGCTCGGCGACGCCTACGAGGATTTCAAGGGCTACGACGTCGGCGACATGCTCGGCGCCGAAGGACTGCTGTTTCGAACCAAGACCAACGAGCTGTCGGTGCGGGTCGAGACGCTGCGGCTGCTGGCGAAGTCGCTGCGGCCGCTGCCGGACAAGTGGCATGGCATAGCCGACACTGAGCTGCGCTACCGCCAGCGCTACGTCGATCTGATCATGACCGAGCGCAGCCGCGAGGTGTTTCGTACGCGTACGCGCATCCTGCGCTACCTGCGCGATTTTCTCGATGCCTTGGATTTTCTCGAGGTCGAGACGCCGATGATGCAGCCGATACCCGGCGGGGCGGCGGCGCGACCGTTCGTCACGCACCACAATGCGCTCGATCTGAAGATGTACCTGCGCATTGCCCCCGAGCTGTATCTCAAGCGGCTGATTGTCGGCGGCTTCGAGCGCGTCTACGAGATCAACCGCAACTTCCGCAACGAAGGACTCTCGACCCAGCACAACCCCGAATTCACCATGCTGGAGCTGTACTGGGCTTATACCGACTACACCGAGCTCATGGATCTGATCGAGCGCCTGGTACACGGATTGGCCGACGGTCTGTTTGCGAGCCGGCGTGTCAACTATCAGGGGCGCGAATACGATCTCGCCAAACCCTTCCGGCGCATCACTATCGAGGCGGCGCTGCTCGAGCACAATCCGCAGCTCGAGCGTGCGCGGCTGCGCGATGTAGCGTATCTGCGAGCGGCCTGCGAGCGGCTCGGCATTGGCTTTAGCGACCACGATGGCGCTGGTAAACTGCAGATCGAGTTATTCGAGAAAACCGTCGAGCACACGCTGCTCGACCCGACCTTCGTCTATGCCTATCCGCTGGAGGTCTCGCCCCTCTCCCGCGGCAACGACGCCGATGCGTTCCTGACCGATCGCTTCGAGTTCTTCCTGGCCGGACGTGAGCTGGCGAACGGTTTCTCCGAGCTCAACGATCCGGAGGATCAGGCCGAGCGCTTTCGCGCCCAAGTGCTGCGCAAGGACAGTGGCGATGAGGAGGCCATGCACTATGATGCGGATTATGTCCGCGCCCTGGAGTACGGCATGCCGCCGACCGCGGGTTTGGGGTTGGGCGTGGATCGTCTGGTCATGTTTCTGACCGACTCGCCTTCGATCCGTGATGTGCTGTTATTTCCGCATCTGCGGCCGGAAACCTGACGCCTCGACAGCTGTCGAACCGATCGCCGGACATGCCCAGCAGGTATCATTCGATGAATTTCAGGAGACTCGTACGATGAGAAAACTATTCCGCGCGTGGCCGGCAACGGCCGCAGCGATCATCGCGCTGGCGGCTGTGGCCGCAGCGCCATTCGCTCTGGCCGCCAGTGCTCCCAAGGCGAACACTGCCCCGGCGGCCGCTACCGCTGCCACCGAGCCAACCAGCGAGGACGACAAGACGCTGTACGCCCTGGGCGTGCTGATCAGCCGCAATCTGGCGTCATTCCAGCTCTCGAGTGCCGAGTTCAAAACCGTGCAGGCCGGGCTCGCCGACGGGTTCAATCATCGCTCCAGCATTGATGTCGACAGCTACAACCCGAAGGTACAGGCCTTGCAACGCGCGCGCGTGGCCTCGATCCAGCAGCATCAGAAGGAAGCCGGCCAGGCCTATCTCGACAAGGCGGCAGCGCTGCCAGGGGCGACCAAGACCGCCACCGGCATGGTTTTCATATCGGTCAGCGAAGGCAAAGGAGCCACTCCGGCTGCGAGCGACCGGGTGCTGGTCAACTACGAGGGTAAGCTGGTCGACGGCACGGTATTTGACAGTTCCGCCAAGCACGGTGACAAGCCCGTGGCCCTGGGTGTCAGCGGGGTGATCCCGTGCTGGACCGAGGCGCTGGAGCTCATGAAAGTCGGAGGCAAGGCGCGGGTCGTGTGCCCATCGACTCTGGCCTACGGCGACCGTGGCGCGATGCCGACCATCCTGCCGGGCTCCACCCTGGAGTTCAGTGTTGAGCTGGTGGATATCCTGCCAAAGCAGCCGGCCGCTGCGACGCCCGGACCTGCTGCGCCCGCGGCACCGGGACCCAATTGATGCATCGACGCCGCGAGGCTGCGCGGCGTCAGGAGCCTTCGATACGCATCGACAAATCGATCGCGGCGATATTCTTGGTCAGCGCCCCGACTGAGATGTAGTCGACGCCGGTCTCGGCGATCGCGCGCAGGCCCTCGAGCGTGAGGCCGCCCGAGGATTCGAGCTGTACCGGCCGCACGTGTGCGCGGTTCAGTGCCACGGCGCCGCGCATCTGCCCGATATCGAAATTATCGAGCATGATGATGTCGGCCTGTGCCGCGAGCGCTTGACCCACCTGCTCGAGATTCTCGGCCTCGACTTCGACGCGCACGCCCGGCGCGTGGCGCCGCGCTGCCGCAACCGCTGCGGCAATCCCGCCCGCTGCGGCGATGTGGTTTTCCTTGATCAGCACCATGTCGTACAGCCCGAGGCGATGGTTGCTGCCGCCGGCGCAGCGCACAGCGTATTTCTGCGCCGATCGCAATCCGGGAATAGTCTTGCGGGTATCGAGAATCCGGCACGAGGTGCCGCGGATGGCCTCGAGGTAGCGGCGAGTGATGCTGGCGGTAGCCGACAGCAGCTGCACAAAGTTCAACCCGGTGCGCTCTCCGGTCAGGATTGCCCGCGCCGGGCCGCGCAATTCGCACACAATCGCGTCCGCCGCCACCTGGGTGCCTTCGTCAAAGCGCCAGCTGATCTGGACTGCCGGATCGAGTTGGCGGAAGGTCTCGTTGAACCAGGGTGCGCCGCACAGTACCGCCGGCTCGCGGCACAGCACTCGCGCATGAGCCTGCGCGCGCGCGTCAATCAGGCCGGCGGTGAGATCGCCCGAGCCAACATCCTCGCGCAATGCCCGCGTCACCTGCTCGGGCAGATCGGCGGGCAGGCGGCCGTTCAGAACGGCAGCGGGTGATTCGCGGCACCCATGCATAGCAGCAGCGGAATCGACAGCACGAAATTCGTGCGCGAGGCCATGGCGGCGACCTTGCGCGCCTTGGCCTTTTGCTCATCGGTCGCGGGTACCAGTCCGAGGATCTTCTTCTGATTCGGCCAGATCAACGCCCAGACGTTGAACAGCATGATGGTGCCAAGCCAGCCGCCGATGCCGATCACCAGACCGTAGTGGTCCTGCCCGAGCCGGCCCAGGCTCACGGCGTTGCCTAAATTGTTGGCACGGGTCAGGTACCACACCCCGGTGAGCCAGGTCGCCACTGCCGACCAGCGAAACCACAACAGCGCGCGCGGGGCGATGTATTTAGTGACCCCGGCGCCACCTGGGCCGCCTTTGTCGGCGGCCGCAGCCGCCAGCCCCGGAGTTTGAACGACGTTGAAATAATACAGCAGGCCGATCCACATGACCCCGGACAGAATATGAATCCAGATCGCCAAACCCAGTTCGGCGAAGGCGGTGGATTGGATCGCGACCGAGACGATCACGGCCAGAATGAGGCCCGTGATGAGCGCGCCACGCACCGAATTCAGCGGATTCATGACAGTCCTCGCATAAGTTGTTGTTCTGGTTGAATGCGCAAGCGAAACCGCTAGAAGAATAGGCCAGCGCACGCCATAATTCAACGCACAGGTTACTTTGGTCAGGTGAAAGCAATGGATGTCAACGATCGGATTCGAAAAGAACTGAGCGCCGCCCCCGTGGTGCTGTTCATGAAGGGCACGCCGGAATTCCCGCAATGCGGATTTTCGGCCCAGACCGCTTCGGCCCTGCGCCACCTGGGCGCGCGGTTTCATCACGTCAATATTTTCGAGGACCCGGAATTGCGCGAGGAACTCAAGCGTTTTTCGAACTGGCCGACCTTTCCGCAGCTGTACGTCAACGGCGAGCTGGTCGGTGGCTGCGACATAGCGCTGGAAATGTATCGCAACGGCGAACTCAAGCAGTTGCTGGAAACCGCCGGCGCGGTGGCCGCCTAGCCGTCTTCAGGCTCGGCCGGTTCGGCCGGCACCAGCGCCAGCGTGGCCCACCCCAGGGCGCGTGCGCGCTGTTCGGCGCGCGCATAGCTGCCGGCCAGTTCATTGCAGATCAGGCAAAATAATTCGGCCGTGCGCTCGGCATCGTAGGTGGCCGAATGTGCCGAGGCCTTGTCCCAGTGTAAGCCCGCGACCGCGCTTGCCTTGGCCAATACAGTCTGACCGAGGGCTGCTCCGGCCAGCGTTGCCGTGTCAAAGCTCGAGAATGGGTGAAAGGGATTGCGCTTCAGGCCGGTTCGAGTCACGGCGGCATTGAGGAACGCCAGATCGAAGGAGGCGTTATGGCCCACCAGCACCGCGCGCCGGCAGCCGTGGCCGCGAATCGCGGTCCGAATGGCGCGAAATATGCGCTGCAGCGCATCGCCCTCGTCGATCGCGGGACGCAGCGGATGCCACGGATCGATTTTGTTGACCTGCAGCGAGGCCGGGTCCAGGCGCGAATTCTCGAACGGCCGCACGTGATACGAATGCGTCTCACCGCGACGCAGAACGCCATTGGGATCGATCTCGATCAGCACCGCAGCGATCTGCAGCAGCGCGTCGGTACCGGCCTGGAAGCCCCCGGTCTCGACATCGACCACCACCGGTAGAAAGCCGCGAAAGCGCCGCGCCATCAACGGTGCCAGCGCCATCGCGGGCGCCGCAGCGGCCGCGGGCTCGGGCGCAGCCTCGGGCGGAGCCTGGTTTGGAGAGTCGCTCATGCGCTGGCGCTCTTGAGCCGCCAGCGGACGCTCTGGCCGGCGCGCAGCGGCACCAGCTGTGCATCGCCGAAGGCGTAGCTCGCCGGTACGGTCCATGGCTCCTTGATCAGTGTGATCGACTCCTGGTTGCGTTTCAGGCGGTAGAAGTCAGCGCCGAATTCGGCCGCGAAGGCCTGCAGTCGCGCCAGTATGCCCTCGGTTTCAAAAATCTCCGCATACAGCTCGATGGCGGCGTGTGCTGAGAAAATGCCAGCGCAGCCGCAGGCGCTTTCCTTGGCAGCGCGCGCATGCGGGGCGCTGTCGGTACCGAGAAAAAAGCGCGCATCCCCTTGTGCGAGCGCCTCCAGCAGGCTCAAGCGGTCTGGCTCGGTCTTGAGCAATGGCAGGCAGTAGTAGTGCGGGCGCAGGCCGCCGGAGAACATGGCATTGCGATTGAACAGCAGATGCTGCGGGGTCACGGTCGCGGCTACGCCGGCGCGGGCAGCGCGCACGAACTGCACCGCCGCACGCGTGGTCACGTGCTCGAATACCACCCGCAGCCGCGGCCAGCGCTCGCACAGCGGCGCCAGCACGCGCTCGATGAAACGCGCCTCGCGATCGAACACATCGATGCCCGGGTCGGTGACCTCGCCGTGCACCTGCAGCGGCAAATCCAGCTCGCTCATGGCATCGAGCGCGGGCTCCAGGCGCGCCAGATCGGTGACACCTGAATCGGAAAATGTGGTCGCGCCCGCGGGGTAGAGTTTGCAGCCGAAGATGGCGCCGGACTGGCTCGCGCGCGCGATTTCCGCAGCGCCGGTCTGATCGGTCAGATACAGAGTCATCAACGGTTGAAAGCTCGAGCCCGGCGCCAGAGCCGCGCGAATGCGCTCGCGGTACGCCAGCACCAGCGCCGTCGTGGTCAGCGGCGGCGTCAGATTGGGCATCACGATGGCGCGCGCAAAGCGCGCCGCGGTGAACGGCAGCACGGCGGCGAGCGCGGCGCCGTCGCGCAGATGCAGGTGCGCATCATCGGGCCGGTTCAGGGTCAGTTCGAGACTCATGGCGCGTGCAGCCGGTGGGCCAGCAGCAACTCGAGCGTCCAGCGCACGCCAAAGCCCGTGATCTCGGTGCTCACGTGCGCGAGTCCTCCGCGCCGAGTGGCCGAGGACAGATCCACATGCACCCAGGGCAGATCGGCGGTAAAGCGCTGCAGGAACCGGGCAGCCAGGATGTGATCGCCCTTGCCGTCCACCGCGCACTGCAGGACATCGGCCATGGTGCTGTCCAGCTCACTGTCGAAGTCATCATCGAGCGGGAAGCTCCACACCCGCTCGCCGCTGGCGCGGCCGGCGGCCAGCAGCGCTTCGGCGAACTGCGGCCGGTTGGTGAATACGCCGCTATAGCGCTCGGTCAATGCGTGTACGCAGGCGCCGGTGAGCGTAGCGAAATCGATGATCAATTTCGGGCGCGTGCGCGCTGCCAGGGCAAGCGTGTCGGCCAGCACCATTCGGCCTTCGGCATCGCTATGGATCACCTGGATGGTGGTGCCGTTGGCGGCCCGGATCACTTCCTGCGGCCGGAAGGCGCTGGGGCCGGTGTTGTTCTCAGTGATGGCCAGCCAGGCGTCGGCGGCCAGTTCGGATTTCAGTTCCGCCAGCGCCACCAGGCAGGCGAGCGCCACGGCGCTGCCGGCCATGTCGGTGTGCATGTCCAGCATGGAGCGGTGGGTCTTGATATTCACACCGCCGGTATCGAACAGAATCCCTTTGCCCACGAGGGCGACATCCGGTACGCGTGCGCCCGCCGCGGCCCGGCGCGGCCGGCGGCCACCGCGCCAGCGCAGATGGGCGATGCCGGCCGCGCGATCCGGATTGCCGCGCGCCACCGCCAGGAATGCGCCTGCGCCCAGGCGCTTGAGCTGGACTTCCGAGTACCAGCGCATCTGCAAGCCATGCCGACGCGAGAGTTGCGTCAGCAGCCGGCGGTAGGCACGCGCCTGAAGCTTGTTAGGCGGCAGCACCGTGAGCGTGCGCACCAGATTGCCGGCGCGGGCGCTGACGCCGATGCGCTTAAGATCGAGCTCGGGCGCATCGTACAGTTCGATCCGCTGCAGCCGCCAGGGCTCACTCGGGCGGCTGCGAAAATCGGGCAAAGCGAAGCTCTCGGTCCATGCGGCGCTCAGCAGGGCTTCGCACCATAGGGCGGCATCGGGCAGCGAGCGGCTGACCAGCAGACCGATGCGCGCGGGCCGGCGCGCGCCGAGCTCGCGCATGAGGCGCCCGGCAAAACTCAGGCGCTCGAAGCTGCTGGCCTGGGGCTTGGCATAGCCGAGCACAGCCTGGGTCTGGCGTACATTGCCGAGCGTGGTCGCGTGCCACTTGAGCACAGCCGGCTTCGCGCGGCTGTGCAACCCGCGCCAGCGCTGGGGTTCGGGCAATCGCGACCACAGCGCCGCCTCGTTGGTAGCCGCCAGCACCAGCAACGCATCGAGCGCCGCTGCCGAACGCTCACCGGGCGGGTTGGAACGGCGCGTGAGGCTCGCGAGGGTGAAATCCGGGAGCGTCGCTGCGAAGGACGCCCGTGGCCGCCGCTTGTGCTTGACCATGCTCTTTGAAATCTTGGATCATGCCGGCCGCTCACAGCGGGGAGCAATGCCGCGCATGGTACCACAGCGTCGCCGGCGGCCAGCGCGGCGCAGGCGGCCAAAGCAGGAAAGCACTAGAATTGGCACATGAATGACGTGACCACCCCCGCGGATCTGGACCCGGTTGAAACACGTGAATGGCTGGCCTCGATCGATTCGGTGCTGCGCAACGAGGGACCGCAACGCGCCCACTTTCTGCTCGAGCGGCTGATCGACCACACGCGCCGTTCGGGGGCGTATCTGCCGTTCCGGCCCAATACCGCCTATGTCAACACGATCGCGGTGACCGCCCAGCCCGAATATCCCGGTGACCGTGCGATCGAGCGCCGCATCGAGGCGTACATTCGCTGGAACGCCATGGCGATGGTGGTGCAGGCAAACCGCAAATCGAGCGAGTACGGCGGCCATATCTCGAGCTACGCCTCTTCGGCGACGCTGTACGAGGTGGGCTTCAATCATTTCTGGCGCGCGCCGGGCCCCGATCATCCCGGCGATCTGGTTTACATGCAGGGGCATTCATCACCGGGCATTTACGGGCGCGCCTATCTCGAGGGCCGTCTGAGCGAGCAGCAGTTGAGCCGCTTCCGCCAGGAGACCGGCGGCAACGGCCTGTCTTCCTACCCGCATCCATGGTTGATGCCGGATTTCTGGCAATTCCCGACGGTGTCCATGGGTCTGGGACCGATGATGGCCATCTATCAGGCGCGCTTCATTCGCTATCTGGAGAATCGCGGACTGGTGGCGCCCTCGGACCGCAAGGTGTGGGCATTCTGCGGCGATGGGGAGATGGATGAACCCGAGTCGATGGGTGCGCTGACCATGCCGGTGCGCGAGAAACTCGACAATCTGATCTTCGTGGTCAATTGCAACCTGCAGCGACTGGACGGTCCGGTGCGCGGCAACGGCAAGATCATCCAGGAACTCGAGGCGGCATTTCTGGGCGCCGGCTGGAATGTGATCAAGGTGATCTGGGGTTCGCGCTGGGACCCGCTGCTGGCACGCGATATCGGCGGCAACTTAAAGCGTGTCATGGAAGAGTGCGTCGACGGCGAATATCAGAATTTCAAGGCCAAGGGCGGTGCTTACACGCGCGAACATTTCTTCGGCAAGGACCCGGTGCTCAAAGAGATGGTGGCCAACATGTCCGATGAGGACATCTGGTACCTCAACCGCGGCGGTCACGATGCGCGCAAAGTCTACGCGGCCTACGACGCCGCCGTGCACACCCGGGGTCAGCCGACCGTGATTCTTGCCAAGACCGTCAAGGGTTTCGGATTGGGCAAGAGCGCCGAAGGCCAGATGGTGGCGCACCAGCAGAAGAAGCTCGATGACAATGCGCTCAAGGAACTGCGCGACCGCTTCAATATTCCGGTGTCAGATGCGGATATCGCCGGGCTGCCGTTTCGCAAACCGGCGCCGGACAGCCCGGAGATCCGCTATCTGCAGTCGCGGCGTAAAGCGCTCGGCGGCTATCTGCCGGTGCGCAAGGCCTCGGCGCCGGCCCTGGTAGTGCCGGAACTGGAAGCATTTCGCTCGCTGCTGGATGGCACCGGCGAGCGGGAAATCTCGACCACGATGGCGTTCGTGCGCATTCTGACGGTATTGCTCAAGGACAAGAGTATCGGCAAGCACATCGTCCCGATCGTGCCCGATGAAGCCCGCACTTTCGGCATGGAGGGACTGTTCCGCCAGATCGGCATCTACTCAGCGGTGGGGCAACTCTATACGCCG
>Ga0302324_100004751_pt1 | contig 29962 bp, 26 predicted proteins | sample Palsa_T0_1_FD_201949 | JGI IMG/M metagenome (GOLD analysis project Ga0302324, IMG submission 201949) | Peat permafrost microbial communities from Stordalen Mire near Abisko, Sweden - Palsa_T0_1 | ecosystem: Environmental > Terrestrial > Soil > Palsa > Peat permafrost | place: Sweden: Abisko...
AGCCGCTGACTTGAGAACCTTTCCGCCCTCCTGGATGACGTGCAACTGATTCACGTCCAGATTCTTGACCACATCGACCTGTCCGCTCAGCCAGCGAATCTCTACCTGGTCGACCTTTTTGGCCTGATCGAGGCCAAAGTGCATACGGAGGTCGTTTTGCGAAAAGTAACTGCCTCCGCTGCGCAGCTCGTCCATCTGCACCAGCGGAGCAGAGGCTTCCGGCGCAGTCTTCGCGGTCACAATCACTCGGCTGCCGATGCCCGAGCGATTAGCCTTCACGCCTACCAGCTTGATCTTGATCCAATTGCGATTCAACGTCGACTCGCAATGCAGGAGCTGAGGCGTGGAATTGATGCAGTTGACAGCCACGTCCATGTTGCCGTCGTTGTCGTAGTCGCCGAACGCGCAGCCGCGGGCCGGAGCGTTCTCCAGGATCCCGGGCCCTCCCTGGCTTGTGACCTCTTCAAACCTGCCGTTGCGCAGATTGCGGTAGAGGTATTTATGCTCGGCATACTTCAGGTCGGTCTTTGACTTATCTACTTCGGGATATACGTGCCCATTCGACATGAGGATGTCCAACCAGCCATCGTTATCCATGTCGAAGAATCCCACGCCCCAGCCTAACAATCTCGTATTCACTCCCAGTCCGGCTGGATAAGTTCGATCTTCAAACGAAGCGTCGCCAAGATTTGTGTAAAGGGAGTCGGTATCGCCCGCGAAATTGGTCTTTACTATATCCAGATTTCCAGTGCGATTGTAGTCTCCGATGGAGACGCCCATGCCCGCCTGCGGCTTTGCTTCCGCCGAAAGCGCCGCGCCGGCTTCAATGGCAATATCGCGAAAGGTGCCGTCTTTCTGATTGAGATAGAGCGTGGCCGGCGCGGAATCGTTCGCAACATAAATATCGGGCCAGCCGTCGTTGTCCAGGTCCGAGGCAGCCACGCTCAGCCCATAAGTGCCCACCGCGGTCCACATGCCGGCCTTTTCACTTACATCCGCAAAGGTCCCGTCGCCCTGATTGTGATAGAGAATGTTCCTGCCGCCCGGCAATCCCGGAGGTCCACAAGCTACCAGGATTCCCTTGTAAGTACACGGTCCGTCCTCGGGTTTCGGCGCGGTCTTCAGGTCGAAATCGACATAGTTGGCCACAAACAGATCGAGATGCCCGTCACGGTCATAATCAACAAACGTACAGCCGGTATTCCAGCGAATCTTCGGTCCAGGCTGTATCAGCACCGCCTGCTGAGTTACATCGGTAAAAGTCCCATTGCCATTGTTGCGATAGAGCGCGTTTTGCCCGTAGTAAGTGACGAACAAATCGTCATGGCCGTCATTGTTATAATCCCCGACGCAGCACGCCTGACCCCATCCCGTCTTGTGTTCGAGGCCGGAGCCGATGGTCACATCCGTAAATGTTCCGTCGCGGTTGTTCTTGAAGAGATGACAATGAGGCTCCTGCCCGGCGGGAAATCCATCCAGGCGCCAGCCGTTCACAAGGAAGAGATCGAGCCATCCATCTTCGTCGTAATCGTAGAAAGCAAGCCCGCAGCCGGTCGTCTCGAGGAGGTACTTATTGGTAAACTCGCCCCCATAAATCGTCTTAACATTCAGGCCGGCTTCCTTATAGACATCGGTGTAACTCACGCCCAGCGGCGTCCCCTCGATGGGAGACTTTGGCCCCCCGGTCGGCGGAGGCGCAGGCTTCGCATCGTACGACCGCTCCTGCGGCCCTATTCCCTTGGGCGCCTCAGGCGCCTGCTGCTGCGGGGGAGCGGCGAGAGCAAGAATCTCAGCGAATGGAAGCACCAGCGCCGAGCGGCTGAGCGAGCGGATAAAATGGCGTCGATTCAATGGGTTCGTCCCTGCTATTTACGGTTGCTTTTGTGCCAGACTGGCCCCGTGCTCCTCGTCGGCATGCACGTGCCATGGTACGCTCTCGATGGAAATCTCAGGATGCTTGCGAAGATAGTCCAGCGAATAAGTGGGCGCGCCTGGATCGATCCTCTTGGTTGCGTATTGCGTGGCCTCCTCGGCGGCCTCTTTCTTCATCCCCTTGCGGCGATAGAGAACGGCCAGGTTATAGTGAGCCGCCAGGTCGTCGGGATCGATGGCCTGCAATGCTTTGAACTGCTCCATGGCCTGATCGCTGCGGTGTTGCTGATAATAGGAAATGCCCAGCTCGCGGCGAGCATCCCGCGACTGAGGGAATTGCGTCACCACTTTTTCGAGATCGGCAACCTCCGCCTCGGTATGCCTCTGCCGGCGCTCCACCAATGCCAAGTAGTAGAGCGCGCGTGCGTCGTCGGCGCGCAGAGTCAAAGCACTCTCCAACGGCGCGCGCGCTTCCGTGTATTTTTCCCACTCAATGTAAGTCAACCCCACGTTGATGTAACCGTCCTTATAGTCCGGTCTCAGGCGAACTACCTGTTCGAATGCATGGATCGCGTCGTCGTATTGCAATTGGTCGAGATAGCCGATGCCGATGTTGTTCCAGCGCATCCAGTCCGGATTGTCGGTAGAGAGCGGTGCAGATGCAGGCGTCTCGCCCAGATCCAGCGTCCTGCTGCGCGATACAAGCTCAACCACCGGGTAAGCCGGATGGTCCTTGCCCAGCACGTTGTTCAGATAGCTCTGCCGCAGGTGCCGATAATTCACTGCCGCGATAATAGTAAGCGGCCCCTTCGCATCTGCGGGAATGTGGAACCGGTAGCGCACCAGTGCGGATCGCCCCGCCTGGATGGTATTGTCGTACGCAACTGAGTGAATCGTCCATACCTTATGGTTATCGACAAAGTTGCCGGTCAAATCCACCGGACGATTGGTGAAGCTATGTGCGCGCGGATCGAGCGATCCATCGGGCTGCAGGAATCCACTTTCATAGATCGTGCCTCCGGACGCATCTTTCACGGTGAACTGAACCCAAGCTTCGTAGAGATCTCTTACTTCAGGGATAAGTGAGTGGCCGATGTTCTTGTTCTGAATGACAACAGAGGCCTCGACCGTTTCATCGCGGCTCACCGATACCGGAACCGAACCAAGCGGAGCCGTCATCGCACCGTTGCCGATTCGCTTCAAGGCAAAGATATCCACGTTGAGATAGTTACCCGTGCGCAGGAAGTCGATGGTCTTCTGAAGCTGCTCATCAAATCCGTAGTAGAAGGGAACAGCCGTGTTGCCGGCCAGCCAGCGGTGCGATACAAAGGTGCCGTCCTTGGCGCCGTACTCCGGCAAAGTCACAGGCGCGCGCTTCATGTGGCAACCCTGGCAGGTAGTAAAGTCCGCCTGGTAGAAAGTCAGCGGATTGCGCTGTGAAAACTTCGACTGCTGCCATTCGTCGTATGCAGTGAAAGCGCGGAGGAATTTGTAGTCGTTCAGTGTGTCGGGCAGGTTCGCCTTGTGGCAGGCGGCGCAGAACTCCGGCTTGTGCAGGAAATCGTGCATCACTGCTTTCGAGTGCCGCTCCGGATGGCGCAGGATCATGTCAAACGGCACTTCGCCGGGGATGCGCTCGCCCTTTTCGTCGACGATCACCGCAGGCACGCCCATCTCCAGGCCCGCATTGCCATTGGTCGAATCCAGTTTCAGCACGGAGTGGCAGGTGGTGCATGTGAGGCCGTCTGAGTCGAACTTGGCGCGATCGACCCTGGAGTTTTCAGTGAGCGCCGCGCTCAGCACCCCGATCGGATTGTGGCAGCTATCGCAGTGCCGCGCGAAAGCGATGCCGCGCTCCGGATCGCGAATCAGCAGGTTCACGCTGGTGCGATAAAACGGCGTACGGAAGGCGTTTGAGTGCAAGGCCTGCCGCCACTCGTGGTACGCCTCCTGATGGCACGTGCCGCAATACTCCGCGCTGGGAAATGCGCCCGGCTGAATGAATCCCTCGCCCTGCACCTGGACGTTCCCCGGCGTAAATGGATTGCCCTTGCCGTAATGGTAGTTATAGGTGGAACTTATATCGGAGTTATAAGCGGCCCGGTCGGCAGCCTGCCGCTGCTCAGCCCGCGCCTTCCACTTAGCCAGAGCCTCACGTTGTGCGGGAGTATCTTCAACCGGCGGCGCACCTTTGGGTCGCGGCGTATAGGCCGGCGGCGGCGTAAGCGCTGAATCGCCCGCCGGCTGCGTATTCTCTTTTTGTGCGCGCAGTGGGGCCAGCCAGGCAACTGCCGTTAGCGCGCCGGCGAAAAGCAATCCGTAAATCGCTTTCTTTTTCAAAGTGACCTCTGCCTGCATCGCTGCTCATGCCACCCGCGTTGGTAGATGCTTCACTGTCCGGCATCATGCCAGACAGCGATACAGATTGACCTCAGGATGGGGCGAGCGCTTGGCTGACAAACTCGTATGTTGCAGGACAGAACCTGAATGCGCGTGATTCGGGGATTGCTCTGTGCGTGCCGTCTCCCGCAATGCTGTAAATTTCAGCTATTCGACTATAACAAATGCGCAAGACGCCTGTACACTTCCGTGCCGCCGCGCGCAGAGCCTGACATCGGGAAAAAGAGCCTCTGGCGGGCGGGAATGCTTATGGGGAATCATGTTGCAGAGCTTCACCCCTGGCGCGCTCCGAGGCCGCTTCCGCGGTCTTCCCCTGCCGAGCAAGCGCGTCCGCCAGTCCCAGGTGAGCCTCTGCATAGTCGGCATCGTAGCTCAGCGCCTCTTTGAATTGCGCGATCGCGTCGTCCACCTTTCCGCCCGCCAACGCCGATCGAGCCGAGTTTGTTGCCACCTCGGCACGCTGGCGATTCATATGGGTGCGCATCAGCGCCGCGGCCGTCTTGCGCTCCGCCGCCGCCTCGGCAGGCTGATTCTGCTTGGCCAGCACCGCGGCCAGCGTCAGGTGCGGATCGGGCTGTGCCGGGCTTTGCCGAATCGCCTCGCGCAGCGCCGTCACAGCCTCGGGTAACTGCTCCAGCTTGCTGTACACGCTGCCCAGCGTGGCCCATCCGTCGCCGTTCTCAGGACGCAGCTTGAGGGACACATTCAGCTCACGCGATGCATCCGCATATCGCCCCGCCTGCATGTACAACACGCCCAACAGGTAGGGCGCCTCCGGTGCGGAAGGGTCAAGTCTCTCCGCAGCTTCCAGCTCCGGAATCGCGTCGGCTGCATCGTCCTGACTCTTCAGCGCGAACCCCAGGTTGTAATGCAACTGCTGAGCGTCGGGCGCTAACTTCAGGGCCGCGCGCAACTGCACTATGGCGTCGTCAAACTGGCTCAGCTGAATGTATGCAACCGCAAGATCCTGCCGGGCCGTTGCATCTTCGGGCGTGAGTGCCACGGCGCGCTGCAAAATCGGCGCCGCGTCCTTTGCCTTCTGTGCCAGGCAGAGAGCCATTCCCAGATTGGTCAGCACCTCGGCGTTGTGCGGGTCGGCGTCGGCAGCCCGCTGCAGCAGAGGAATCGCATCCTGGACGCGATTGAGCCGCTGCAACACCAGGGCGAGCTGATAGGCTGCGGCGGTCGACGCCGCATCCAGCTCGCTCGCCGCCTGCAGCACGGGCAACGCCTGCTCGTCTCTCCCGTCGCGTGCCAGCGCTTCACCAAACTGCAGGGCAATGGTTGCATCGCGCGGCGCCAGTTGATACGCCTTTGTGAGCTCGTCCTGCGCGCCCGGCTCCTGCTGCGCCTGCATGGCCAGGCCGAGGTGAAGATGCGCCAGAGCCAGGTCCGGCTTGAGCGCTGTGGCGGCTGAGAACTCGCGCGCGGCCTCGGCCCACTGCTGCTGCTGCGCATGGAGTGAGCCGAGCTCATCGTGCAGTTCGGCGTTGCGCTCGTCGCCCGCAACTGCCTGCTTCATCTTTGCCGTTGCGGCTTGTGGTTGCTTCGTGGCTGCCAATGCGCGCGCATAGGAGGCGAGCACGGACGGCGGCAGCGCATGTTTCTCGATTCGAGATGCCGCATCGAGCTTCGCAAATAGCGGAAGCGCCTTCGCCGCCTCTCCGAATTGCTGATAGGCGAGCGCGAGATTGAGCTGCGCCGCATTGTCCGCCCGCTTCCGAGCCAGCGCTTTCTCCAGTTCCGAGATGCCCTCGCTTGTGCGCCCCATTCGCACCAGCACTGCACCCAGAGCGCTGTGCCCCTCCTCCATCTCCGGCACCAGTTGCACTACCGACTGAAAATCGGCGAGCGCGGTCTTCAGGTCATTGCGCGACAAGGCCGCCGTGCCCGCTCGGTAGTCGGCATCGGCCTGTCTCAACTTCGGCGAGGGCTCTTGCGCGTGAAGTGCGACAGAAAGCACAGGAAATGCGGCGAGCAAAACACCTGCTGCCAGACGCGATGGAATGGGGAGCGAGGACATGGGCAACCAGCCTCAACAGGGTAGCAGAATCGCGCCTGACGGAGAGCAGTTCCGCCGCTCTCTCTGGGGCATCCTTCGTGATTGTCAGGGACGGACAGAACACGGAGGGATGGAATTTCATGGGCCTGCCCACCTTGTTCAAGCAGCTCCAGGCGTCGTAACGCTGGTCTCGTCGCTGCCCCTCGGCGCGTTTATTCGGGCAGCCTTTGCCCGTTATACTTGAGATGTTCCTGCAAACAACAGGCGCATGCGGGCCGGCGAGCGGCTTTGCGGCGAGGGGTGGGCATTGTCTCAGGCAGAAATCGGCATTATCGGCGGCAGCGGGCTCTACTCCATGCCGGGATTCACCAATGTGCGCGAGGAGCGTGTGGAGACGCCGTTTGGCGAGCCTTCGGACCCCTTTGTGCTTGGCGAGCTGGAGGGCCGCCCAGTGGCTTTTCTCGCGCGCCATGGCCGCGGCCATCGTCTGCTGCCGTCGGAGCTGAACTTCCGCGCCAACATCTACGCCATGAAGAAGCTCGGCGTGGAGCGCATTCTTTCCGTTTCGGCCGTCGGTTCGCTCAAAGAAGAGCACAAGCCCACCGACTTCGTGGTGCCGGACCAGTTCATCGATCGCACCTTCCATCGCGTTTCCACATTCTTCGGTGAGGGCATCGTGGGCCACGTCGCGTTTGGCGATCCGATTTGTGCGACCGTTGCGAAAGCCGCAGCGGAGGCGTGCGCGACCGCGGGGGTGGTGGGCAAGCTGGGTGGCACTTACGTCTGCATGGAGGGCCCGCAGTTTTCCACGCGCGCCGAGTCGAATCTCTACCGCGGCTGGGGCGCGGACGTGATCGGCATGACCAACCTGCAGGAGGCCAAGCTGGCGCGCGAGGCCGAGATCTGTTACGCCACGGTGGCCATGGTCACCGACTACGATTGCTGGCGCGAAGGTCACGATGCGGTCACCATTGAAGAGATTGTGGGCGTGCTGCACAAGAACGCCGCCAATGCCGCCCATGTGGTCAAGTCCGCGGTAGCTGCGATGCCGGCAGAGCGCACCTGCGCCTGCGCGAGCGCCGCCAAATATGCCGTCCTGACGCAGCCGGATGCGATTCCCGAGGCAACAAAGGAGAAGCTGAAGCTGCTGTTTGGCAAGTACCTCGGCTGGTGACGGTCGCTGACCGGCTTAGCGAATTCCGCAGTATAATGTCAATATTCGGGAGCCGGGACCGCTCGGAGGCAAACATGAAAAAGGACATTCTGCGAGAAGCCGAGTATTGGTACAACTTCGACCGGGATATTTTCTACAACCGCAAGGCAAAGAAAGCTTTCAGCCTTGAGTTTGTCGACGATAAGTCTGAGGAGGAGATCCAACTGCGGATCCAGGAGAACACGAACGGCAACGGATGGACTTTTTATTTCAATTCCCCTCCGTCCGAGGGCGTGAAGAACATTCTGGAACAAGTGCTGGGATGACCAAAGAGCGCACGCCTGAAGATCAGCTGCGAGAAGAGTATTTCGATCTGCTCCCCGAAATAACACGGGTTGCATTACAGTTAGAAGCAGAGATCCGGTTTTACACCCTTCCGATTTTGCACAGCTTGAAACGCCACGAGCAATTGATTGTCGAATCTCGAATCAAAGAATGCGAGAGTGCCATCAATACGCTTCGAGACAAGCAGGAAGGCAGAACATTCGATCCTCAAAATCAGGACGGATATACTTTAATGAAGCTGCCGGATTTGGCCGGCGTCCGCGTACTGGTGTTTCCCAAGAGCAGATTGCTTGAGGTTGATCTACTCCTCCGCCATCGCTTCTCCGAGTGGATCTCAAAGCCCGTAATCGATGACTTTGGTGTCAAGCTGGCTCCAAAATACTACGGGTTCTGTAAAGGCGTGAGCCGTAGGGTGCTAGGCGAGTATCAGGTCGTACCAATGTTGCTCGGCCTCTTCTGGAAGGTGGAGCACTCTGCTATGTATAAATTCAAGGCGGTTGCTACGTTTGAAGAAATGAAGAAGCATAGAGCCTCTGTCGAAAGCGCCCTGGCCCAATTTGAAGAGGGGATCGAGAGCTTCATTCAGACATACACTGAGCCACCACACGAGACTTCATAAGCACCTGGAAAATCGCGAGAGAGGACAATACGAATGGCAATTACCGTAGTGGGCAGCGTTGCCTACGATTCAATTGAAACTCCGGCGGGGCGGCGTGACCGCTGCCTGGGCGGCGCGGCCACATACTTTTCGCTGGCCGCGAGCTATTTCACCGACGTGCGCGTCATCGCCGTTGTTGGCGAGGATTTCGGTCCGGAGCAGGAGGCCGTTTTTCACGCGCGCAACATAGACACGCGCGGCATTGAGCGCTCCGAGGGCAAAAGCTTTTTCTGGGAGGGCTCGTATCTCGAAAACCTCAACGAAGCAAAGACGCACAATACCGAGCTGAACGTGTTTGCGAAATTTGAGCCGAAGATACCCAATGCCTATCGCGACTCGGAGTTCCTGTTCCTGGCCAACATCGACCCCGTGTTGCAGCGCCGCGTGCGCGAGGCCATGCCCGGCGTGCGCCTCGTTGCCGGCGACACCATGAACTACTGGATCAAGGACCATCGCGGCGCACTGCTCGAAGTCCTCAAGGGCCTCGATGTGCTGCTCGTCAATGACACAGAGACGCGCATGATCGCCGGCAATGCCAACCTGGTGCAGGCTGCTCGCGGCGTGCTGGCGCTGGGGCCGCGCACGCTGATCGTCAAGCACGGCGAATACGGCGCTACGGCATTCTTCAGCAATCGCAGCTTCGATCGGCAGGGAGAAACGACGGAGCATCCGTTCCGCGCGCCTGCGCTGCCGCTTGAGGAAGTCGTCGATCCGACCGGCGCAGGCGACAGCTTTGCCGGCGGCTTCTTCGGCTACCTTGCATCCCAGGGCGAACTCACCCCCGCCGCCTTTCGCCGCGCCATGTTTTACGGCGGCGTGATGGGCTCGTTTGCCGTGGAGCGCTTTGGGACCGAGCGCCTGCAGGAAATCTCCCGCAAGGAAATCGACGAGCGTTTCACGCTCTTCCGCGAGCTCACCCACCTTGACTGATCGGCCCATTACGCGCGCAGAGAGCCTCACAGCACTGGCTCTCTGCGCGGCGGCCTCTATCACTGCCATCGGCTGGTCATTTCGTCACGGCTCCATGCTCAACTATGGCGACGCCGTGGCCCATTTGCACATCGCGCGCCGCGTGCTCGACTCGCACCGCCCCGGTCTCACGCAACTCGGCTCGGTGTGGCTGCCGCTGCCGCATCTGCTGCTCATCCCTTTCGTTGGGATCTACGATTGGTGGGCCAACGGACTGGCCGGCATGATTCCGTCGGCGATTGCATTTCTCGCCGGCTGCACGGGCATCTACCGTCTCGCGCGGCACTGGCTGCGGCCCGCTCCAGCCGCGCTGGCGCTGGCATTCTTCGCGCTCAATCCCAACCTGCTTTACCTGCAATCGACCGCCATGACCGAGCCGATCTATATCTGCGAGACGATCTGGGTCTCGCTCTGGCTGGTGGAGTGGCGCGCAAGCCTCGATCGAGTTGAGGGTGCGACGGACGCGGGCGCGCGATCCGATCGTCTCCTCTGGTTCATCGCCGCGGCTCTCGTGGCTGCAGTCTTCACGCGCTATGACGGCTGGGTCATGGCGCTGCTCGTATGGGCCGCGATCGGAATCATGCTGGCGCGCCGTGGCCGGCTGCGCTCAAGCGCTTTCTGGATAGCCAGCGCGCTGGTGCTCGCCGCGCCCGTTGCATGGTGCGTTTACAACGCAACGGTCTTCGGCGACTGGCTCGATTTTCTCCGCGGGCCATACTCGGCCAAAGCCATCGAAATGCGCACCGCGACGCCGGGCTGGCCGCCGCATCCCGGCTGGCACAACCCCTGGGTCTCGCTCCTTTTCTATGTCAAGGTCGCCGAATTGGACGCAGCCGTGTGCGGCAACACGCTGCTCGTTCTCAGCCTGCTTGGCACTGCGTGGGCGTGGATGATCGCGCGCCAGCGCGCTCTTGCAGGAACGTTGCTCCTCTGGCTGCCGGTCCCGTTCTACGCATACTCAGTTGCCTATGGGTCGGTGCCCATCTTCATTCCACCTTGGTGGCCGCACTCCTGGTACAACACACGTTACGGCCTTGAGCTGCTGCCCGCATTCGCGCTCGGTATCGGCTTCGCCGCCCACTTCGTGCTCGGCGCGGTCCGCGAGTTCAAGCCTGTCTGGACGCGCTATGCTGCGGTCGCCATGTTCGCGCTGGTCGCGCTCAACGCATGGCAGGTTCTGCGCGCGGGTCCGCTGGTTTACGTTGAAGGCACAAAGAACATCGACGCGCGGCGCTCTTACGATCAGGCCATTCCGGCCGCACTGCGTGCGCTGCTTGCCATGCGCCCCGGCGGCGTGATCCTCATGGACACATCGGTCTATCCCGAGATCGTCGCGTTCACCGGCATCCCGCTGCGCCAGACCATCAACGAGAGCGACAAGGAGTTCTATCGCGCCGCGCTGGCCGCGCCCGCCACGCACGCCGCACTGGTGCTGGCCTTTGACGGCGACGAGGTGGACTCGGCCGTCAAGGCGCATCCGCAGGGGCTGTCAGCGGTGCAGAGATTTACCGCGCCCTGGCAGAAAGCGGGCACGCTTTACGCATCGGGTTCCTGGCCCTCAACAACCACGCCCGCGCGGTGATAGCATCGGGCAAGGTAATGCAATGACCATGGTGCTGGCACATTTTGCGCAACCCCTCAGCTTCAGTTGGGCTGAGCAATCCATACTGATCTACGCCATTGGCCGCCTTCTGCTGGCATGTGTGCTCGGCGCGCTGGTGGGCATCGAGCGCCAGTTGGATACGAGGGCCTTCGGTCTTCGCACCAATCTGCTCATCTGCCTGGGCAGCGCCACGTTCACGCTGCTTTCCGGTGTGTTGGCAGGCGACGCCAGTCCCAACCGCGGACAGGTGGCCTCCAACATCGTCCAGGGCATCGGCTTTCTGGGTGCGGGGCTCATCCTGCATAATCGCAGCCGCGTGAGCGGCCTCGCCAGCGCAGCCACGGTCTGGGTCGTCGCCTCGATCGGCATGGCGTGCGGCGCTGGGCTCTATGTCACCGCGACTGTCGCGGCGCTCATTGTCATCGTGGCCATGTGGCTCGTCGGCCTGCTCGAGCATGACGCAAATCTCAAGAGATTCACCGTGACCTATGAAGTCCGCGGCATCGATGAAACCCGTATGCTTCAGGACATTCTCGACTCGCTCGATAAAGCAGGCGAACCCCTCTCCGATGTTGAGAGCAATGCCATCGGAGAACTTCGACGAGTCACATTTCCTCTCAGGGCGACTAACAGCAAGCATAAACTTGTTCGCGGCTTTCTCATGGCTCAGCCGGCAGTCAGCAACCTGCTGACATTCCGGGATCCGGAGGATAATTGATTCCCTTTGCAAAAGCGCACGCGTGCGGCAACGATTTTCTGATCGTCAGCGAAGACGCCGCGCAGGGCCACGACCGCGCCGAACTCACGCGCCGCCTGTGCGCCCGCAACACCGGCGTTGGCGCCGATGGCATTGAATTTTTTCGCTGGGCCGGCATCTGCGCCGGCCACATTACGCTGCATAACGCCGACGGCTCGACGGCCGAGATCAGCGGCAACGGTACGCGTTGCGTGGCCGCATGGATGGCCCTGCAGATGGATGCGCGCGCCGGCGACGTAATGCGCATCGAGACCGACGCAGGTCTGCGTGTCTGCCGCATTGACGCGGTCGGCCGCGCCGGCATCAACACCATCGACATCACCGCCGGCATGGGCGTGCCTGTTTTCGCGCCCCGCACCGTCAACCTCGCGGACTGCGTGGAAATCGCGGGCGTCGATGTCTCCATGGGCAATCCGCACTTCGTCGTCTTCGTCGACAACGCCGAATTTTCGATTGCTGACTACGACTGGCAACAACTCGGCGCGCAGATCTGCGTCCATCCTGATTTTCCGGCGCAGACCAACGTAATCTTTGCACGTATCGTGAGCCCAGGCGAGATCGAGATTCGCATCTTTGAACGCGGCGTAGGCCCCACGCAGTCGTCGGGCACAGGAACATCCGCGGCCGCCACGGGGTCGATCGCGTTGCATGACTGCCACTCGCCGCTCACCGTCATCGCGCCCGGCGGCTTGCAAACGGTCGTGTGGAATGGCCCCGGCGCTGAACTTCAACTCACCGGCCCGGCCGCGCTGATTGCCATTGGCGAGGCGTGGTAGCGATGCCCTTCGATCTCGAATCTGTGTTGCAACCGGCTCCACTCCTGAGGCCTGACGCAGTGCTGCCAGGCGCGGCCATCGGCGTGATCGCGCCCGCATCTTTCGCCAAGCCCGAGCGCATCGAGCGCGGCATTGAAGCGTTGCGTGCCCTTGGATTTGCACCGCGTTTGCAGGAACACGCACTTGCGCGTGTCCCGCTCTTCTTCGCGGGAACTCCCGAAGAACGCCTCGCGGATCTTCATGCGGCATTCGCCGACGAAGCTACCGCCGCGGTGTCGTGCCTGCGCGGCGGCTACGGCTCCAACTACATCCTCGACGGCCTCGATCTCGAGCTCATTCGCAGCCATCCCAAGCCATTCTTCGCATACAGCGACCTCACCGGAATGCAACTCCTATTCCTTGACCGCCTGCGCCTGCCCGCGTTTCACGGGCCCATGGTCGCAGCCGATTTTTTTCTCGAAGACGGCGTGCATCTGCCCAGCTTCCACGCCGCACTCGCCGGCGCGCCTTACAGTGTTGGCCCCGCCGAAGGCCTGCGCGTGCTGCGGCCCGGCACTGCGCGCGGCACGCTCTATGGCGGCTGTCTGTCTATTCTTGTTTCGCTGCTGGGCACGCCCTGGGAGCCGGCCACCGAAGGCAAGCTCTTGTTCATCGAAGACACGGGCGCCAAGCCGTATCAGATCGATCGCATGTTGTGGCAGCTGCGCCAAGCCGGCAAGCTCGGCGGCGTGCGCGGCATCGTCTTTGGCGAGATGCTCGACTGCGCCTCGCCGGGCGCCGCGCCCGATCTGCTCGAACAGGCCATTCTGCATGCGCTCAGTGGGTTCGACGGCCCCATCGCCATCGGCCTGCGCAGCGGCCACGTGTCGCGCGGCAACGTCACGCTCACCTTTGGCGTGGAAGCCGAGTTGCGCGCCGGGGACGATTCGCAGCTCGAAATGCTTGAGCCGGCGGTGCGTCCATGACAGCCCCGCGACACATTCATCTCAGTGGCATTTGCGGCACTGCCATGGCCTCGCTGGCCGGCATGTTGCAGCTGCGGGGGCACCGCATTACGGGCTCCGACAAGGCGGCTTACCCGCCCATGAGCGATCTCCTGGGTGCGCTGGGTATCCCGATCATGGAGCCGTACTCCGAGAGCAATCTCGATCCCGCGCCCGACCTGGTCGTCATCGGCAACGCGCTCTCGCGCGGCAATCCCGAGGTGGAATGCGTGCTCGATCGCCGCATTCCGTTTACGTCAATGGCGGCCATGTTGCGCGAAGAATTTCTGCGCGGACGCGAGTCGCTCGTGGTTGCGGGAACACACGGCAAAACCACCACCACCAGCATTCTGGCGTGGATCTATCAGACAGCCGCGCGCCAACATCCCGAACGAGAGCCGTCGTTTCTCATTGGTGGCGTGGCCGAAAACTTTGCTACCAGTTTTCAGCTCCGCGCCACGCGTACGTTCATCATCGAGGGCGACGAATACGACACTGCCTTCTTCGACAAAGGACCGAAGTTCCTGCATTATTTCCCCGATGCGCTGATCCTCACGCACATCGAGTTTGACCACGCCGATATCTACGCCGACCTCGAAGCGGTGAAGACAGCATTCAAGCGGCTGGTCAATCTGGTGCCCCGCCGCGGCGCGATCGTGGCCTACGACGGCAGCGCCAACGTGGATGAGTGCGTTGCCCGCGCGTTCTGCCGGGTGGAGCGTTACGGCTTCAGCCCAGGGGCCGATTGGCGCATACAGAGTTTTCGCCACGTTATTGAAGACGGCGAAGGCATCACGCGCTGGGAGGTGGGTCGCAACGGTGCGCCGTGGGCCGAGTTCGCCATGCGTCTGGCCGGCGAACACAACGCGCTCAACGCCACGGCAGCTGCGGCGCTGGCCGCCGGCCAGGGCATCGGCACAGCGGAAATTCAAGAAGCGATTGCGACTTTCAAGAGCGTGAAGCGCCGACTCGAAGTGCGCGCCGTCGTCGGCGGCATCACCGTGATCGATGACTTCGCGCACCATCCCACCGCCATTCACGAAACACTGCGCGCGCTGCGCTCGGTCTATCCTGGCGCGCGTCTCTGGGCGATTTTGGAACCGCGCTCCAACACTCTCCGCCGCAAAGTCCTGGAGAACGAATTGATCGAGAGCCTGCGCCTCGCCGACCGCGTGATCCTGGCCGGCATCTACCAGCAGGAGCGCATCCACGCCGACGAGCGACTGCACCCGGAAGACGTGGTCAGCGCGCTCAACGGCCACGGCACTCACGCCGAGCTGCTGCCCGATGTCGAAGCGATCGTTAACTCAATTGCGCCCCAGCTTCAGTCCGGCGACGTGGTCGCGATCCTCTCCAATGGCGGGTTTGACGGAATCTATGAGAAACTTCCTGCGCGCCTCAGAGCGCTCCAACCCGCCTCGTGAAAGCCCCGCATGATTGCCTCGCTCATCCTGCTCGGAACCATCCTCGTGCTCGGCGCCCCGGCGGCAATCGTGTTTATCCCCTGGACCGTAATCGCCGGCGACGCGGGCGCGCTTTACAAGGTCTCTCTGCTCATATTGCGCGCGGGCTGCCGCCTGGCCGGCATTCGCGTTGAGGCCGCCGGCCGCGATCGGCTGCCGCAAAATACCGCGTGCATCTTCATGGCAAACCACATTTCGAACCTCGATCCGGTGGTGCTGTTCCCGCACATTCCGGGGCGCACTTCGGCCCTGATTAAGAGCTCGCTGCTGCGGATTCCCGTGCTCGGTTACGGCCTGAGACTGGCGAAGTTCGTGCCCGTGGAGCGCGACGGCCGCGTGGAGAGCGCGCAGGCCAACGTGGCCGCCGCGCGCCGCGTGCTGGAGAGCGGCATCCACATCACCACGTTCGTTGAGGGCACGCGATCGCTCGACGGCCGCCTGCTGCCGTTCAAGAAAGGTCCGTTCTATCTCGCCATGGATGCGGGCGTTCCATGCATTCCGGTGTCGATCTGGGGCACGCAGGCCATGATGGCCAAGGGCAGTCTGCGCATCCGCCCCGGCACCGCCAAAGTCGTGTTTCACGCGCCCATTTACCCGCGCGATCACGCCACGCGCGAAGACCTGCTCGAAGCCGTGCGCGCCGCCATCGCCTCCGGTCTGCCTGAGTCGATGCGCGGCTGACAGCTCACCGGCTTACGAGTCCGGGACCATGCTCCGTACCTTCTTGAAGCTGTCATCCTGAGCGACCCTGAGCAAAAGCGAACGGGGAGTCGAAGGACCTGCGTTTCGTCCACGCTCGAAGCGGCAACGCCGCCCACTCAGATTTCCGGATAAAAATCGAAGAACGCATCCAAACTCTGCTTCAGCTGCGTCTCGATCTGTTCCCGCGAGCCCTCCAGCACGTGCATCGTTACATGCGCCTCGTGCCCGTTGGCCAGCTTCAGCGTCGCATCGTGGATCTCGGTGACTTCGCCCTCGGGCAACAGGCGCAGTCCATAGATAAGAGTCAGATTTGCCATGAATCTCATCTTAAAGAAACCGGGCCGTGCCGGATAGGCCCGTCCCCGGCCCAAAGGACTAAAATCAACACGGGAACCACATGACAGACACTCGCGATACCGTTATTCTCGGCTCCGGATGTGCCGGGCTCACCGCGGCCATCTACACCGCGCGCGCGGGGCTCAACCCGCTCGTTCTCGAGGGCCACGAGCCCGGTGGGCAACTCTCCATCACCACGCTGGTCGAAAACTTTCCCGGCTGGCCCGACGGCATCCAGGGCCCCGAGTTGATTGAGAACATGAAGAAGCAGGCCGCCCGTTTTGGCGCCACGTTTCAGCTCGCGCACCTCAAATCCGTCGATCTCGGCGCGCATCCATTCCACCTGCAAACATCGGTGGGCGAGGTCAGGACGCGCACGCTTATCGTGGCCTCCGGCGCCAGCGCGCGCTGGCTCGGATTGCCCAGCGAACAGGCCCTCATCGGCCACGGCGTCTCCAGCTGCGCCACCTGCGACGGCTTCTTCTTTCGCGGCAAGGAGATTGCCGTAGTGGGCGGCGGAGACACCGCCATGGAAGAGGCGCTGTTCCTCACGCGCTTTGCCAGCAAGGTCACCATCCTGCACCGGCGCGAGAGCTTCCGCGCCTCCAAGATCATGCTGGAGCGCGCCATGGCTCACCCCACCATCGAACTCCGCACCAACACGGTAGTCGAGGAGGTGCTGGGCGTGGAGAATCACGATGTGGAAGGCCTGCGCCTGCGCGACGTGGCCACCGGCAAGCACGACACGCTGGCCGTGAGCGGCCTGTTTCTCGGCATCGGCCACGAGCCCAACGCGAAGATGTTTGTCGGCCAGATCGATCTGGACAGTGACGGCTACATACGCACGATGAACAACGTGTTCACCACGCACAAAAGCGAAATTGTCCACGGCGTGTTTGCCTGCGGCGACGTGCAGGATCGCCGCTACCGTCAGGCCATTACCGCTGCCGGCTCAGGCTGCATGGCCGCGCTCGAGGTGGAAAAATTCCTGGAGGAACACGGCCGCTGAAGCCAGACCAACGCATAATAGATGGGTGCCCTGCCCAGAGGGCGCCCATCCGCATTTGGGACCTGGGATACCGCGGAGCCACAGCGCTCGGCCGATCGGCGCCTCGTCTTCGGCTCATCCTCATCGCACTAAAGGTGGTCTAGGTCTCTGACCGCATGATGTTGTACCAATGCTGGGTGCCCCAGGTCCCGATTTTGGGACCTGGGATACCACAAAACCCAATAGCAACGCACAAATTCAAGCGGTCGCAGACCTAGCACATTTGCAGGATTCCGATTCAACAATGACGCATCTTCAGGAGAATCTCGAACGCCTCGAATCGGCCATCGCCGAGGCCTGCGGCGCAGCCCGCCGCCCTCGCGCCGAGGTCGAGCTGATGGCTGTCTCCAAGACCCACCCCGCCTCGACCATCGCGGAAGCCGCGCGGCTCGGCCTCACGCTTTTCGGAGAAAACCGCGTGCAGGAATTTGCCGCCAAATCCGCCGAACTACAGCCCACCCGCAGCGGCCTTCGCGTCCACCTCATCGGCCATCTGCAATCGAACAAGGCCGCCCGCGCCGCCGAACTCTTTGACGGCATCGACTCGGTCGACTCGCTCCGCCTCGCCGAGCGGCTCAACGAGGCAGCCGGCCGCCTCGGCAAGCGCCTTCCCATCCTCATCGAGCTCAAGCTCAGCCCCGAGCCAACCAAGGCCGGCCTCGATCCCGAATCGCCGGAAGCCTCGGCCCTGCTGGAGCGGATGCCGAATCTCGCGCATCTCGGTTTGCGCGGCCTCATGACCATCGCCCCGTTCGATGTGCCGGAGGCCGAAACGCGCGCCTGCTTTCGCTCCCTGCGCGCCTGGCGCGATCGCTGGGCCGCTGCGCATCCGCGCCTCTCGCTCGGCGTGCTCTCCATGGGCATGAGCAGCGACTTCGCGCTCGCCATCGAGGAGGGTGCAACGCGCATCCGCGTCGGAACAGCGCTTTTCGGCGAACGAGCCACGTTGCAGCGGAAGCCGGCCTGATGCTGCGCGTGGTCGCAACCGGCGTCACGCTCACCGTGCGCGCCCAACCCGGCGCGAAAAAGACCGCCATCACCGGCGTCTACGGCGAGGGCGACGCGGCACAGCTCAAGATTGCCGTCCACGCGCCTCCCATCGAAGGCCGCGCCAACCAGGCTCTTATCAAATTCCTCGCGGAGACCTTTGCCATCCCCAAAAGCTCAATCGAACTCGTCTCCGGCGAGCTGTCGCGCAGCAAGGTCTTCCTGGTGCGCGGCGTCACTCGCGGCCAGATCGAGCGCATTGTCGCGCTCTTTTCCTCCCGCCCGTGATCCGTCACATGCCGCGCGCTTCGCCGTTTGCTATAATCGCGCCGATCACTCCGAAGGAGTCTCCCGTGTCTGGGCCTAGTTCATTCTTCCGGCTCCTCGCCGCCCTCGCCTTCGCCGTGCTCGCCGTCCCACTCTTCGCTCAAACATACTTCCCCATCGAAGGCTACATCGGCGCTGTCCACTCGCCCGGCGAATTCGAGGTCAACGGCCGCCGGTTCGATGTCACATCCAACACAGGCTTCGGCTTCATAGGTCAGGACACTGTCTCCACCGCAAGCCCTTTGCGCCATGCACTGCGAGTCGGGGTATATATTCAGGTGGCCGGCAGCGAGCCCGGCGCGCTGCAGCCGATCAGGGCCACGGTGGTGCTGGTCCGCGACGACGCAAACCAAAAGCTGTCAGGCTCTGGTGTAATCAATCGGATTGTTTCCACTGATCCTGAGATCTTTGAGGCTGACGGCTATCTCATTCGCATCCTGCCGTCCACCGATGTCGACTTTTTGGGCGGCATTAATTCTTTTGCCGACGTCTCCACAAACACCTGGCTCCATTTCACCGGCAAGTGGGGCAAAGACGGAGCTGTCAACGCCGCCAAAGTACAGTTCGTCCCGCCCAGGCCCACCCAGTTCAAGGCCGTCAAAGGTCTTGAGATTGTCCCGGTCAAGACTCGCCCTGCGAACCCCAGCGGAAATTCGACGGCAAGCTTGGCCCCGGGGGCGCCCGACATGAAAGCTGACGGCGCATCGCTTGAGCAGGACGAGCAGATCAGGATCGGCCTTGGCCGCTGGCACACTCTGCCCGCCGACCAGCCGCTGCAGCAGCGCGTGCATCGCATCGGCATGGCCCTGGTGCCCGCCTACCAGCGCGCCATGGTCGACGGCGACCCAACCAAAATCCACTTCCGCTTTTTCGCCGTTGACGACAAAGGGCTGCGCGGGGCGGATTGCCTGCTCGATGGCGCAATCCTCGTGTCCACCCAGATCGTCGGGCGGCTCAGCAAAGACGACCAGCTTGCGGCGGTTATCGCCGACGGAATTGCATGCAATTTACAAAGACAGAATGCCCGCATGGTGATGGACATGCGCAAGGAACTGGGTATCGCCATCGCGGTGGACGTGGCCGGTGCGTTTGTCCCCGGCGTTGGCCTCGCCGCCTGGGGGGCCAGGGGCGCCAGGAATGACGAAGACGTCATGCAGGAGGAGCGGCTTCGCATCGCCCTAGCCCTCATGAGCGATGCCGGCTTCGATCCCTGGCAGGCGCCGGGGGCATGGCGGCTCGCCGAGCCCAAAAAGCTTCCGTCAAATCCCGCCTCGCTCCCCTATCCCGACACAAGCTGCTATCAGATCGGGATCCTCAACCTGCAATACGCTGCTGCGGCGAAGGCCAGCGCAGGCATGGCATCGGCGCCAGCCGCATCTGTGCCTCCTGCACATCCGTAACGACGCTGGGTGCCCCAGGTCTCGATTTTGAGACCTGGGATACCACGAACCTCGCACGGTGTCATGTCGCAGGCGATGAGCTGGGAAGTGCCGAGGAGAGTTCGCGCCCTTATCGTCCGTGCGCGGCCAGCGCGGCAGCCAGCGCTTCCTGGGGCTCCGGTCGCACGCGAAAATCGGCATGCGCCTCGGCAAACAGGACCTTCCGGTCGTTTGCGATTACATAGGTTGCAGGTAAGGGAAGCCGCCAGCTCGGCTCGCCGTTGACAAACGGCACATTCACCAGGATCGAGCGATAGTACAGCTGGTGATACTCTGGCACGGTGTAGGTGAGGCCAAACTTCTCCGCCACCGCGCAGCCGGGATCGGTGAGCACGGGGAAGGGAAGTCCGTGCTGCCCGGCCATGAAATCGCTCTGCCGCGCAATCTGCGGCCCGATGGCCACCATCAGCGCGCCGCCCTCGCGCAGAGTCCCGTAGAGATCGCGCCACGCCTCTAGCTCGGTGACGCAGTAGGAGCACCACCGCCCGCGAAAGAACTTGATCACCAGCGGCCCCACAGCCAGCAGATCGGCACTCTTGACGAGCCGCCCGTTCGCATCCTTGAGCGCAAACTCCGGCGCCACCGCACCGACGGGCAGGATGCGCTCCTCGATCCCGGAAGCAAACAACTCGGCCACGGCCCGCTCGCCCACAGCCAGCCGCTCCGCCTGCACCAGGTGCCGCGTGTTGGCAGTGATCTCGTCGAGCTGGTCCTGTAGGCTAGTCATGGGTGTTTGGAAACGAATTCTGAAAATGCGCGTTCTTCGCCGTTGCGAGTTGAGATAAGAAGGACGCCGCCATGTGCTCGAAAACTCTCCCGGTAGCGGCCAATTTTCAGACTTGCACGGGGATATTCGGTGCAGACAATCCAGCCGCTGATCGGCTGTCGCTGTACATATTCTGAATGTGCTCGCCAGAATATCCGTGTAGACTCAATTTGGGTTATCGCATGAGCAACATCCCCGCCTTTCAATTCGACGATTACATCCACAGTTCTCGGAAGTGATACAAGAAAATCGGCCGCGCGTTCGCCCGCTGGAGCGAGACAGCCGTCCATACGAATTCTGCGCACTCTTTCCTTCTTCGCATTCAGGAGAATCGCGCTCATCCCAGTCCCGGCATCATGCACCTTGACCTTTGGATGGCGGATTTCTTCAATGCAAGGATGATTCCTGGCACCGGCCTTCTTACCCGCCATACTGAATCTCCAGCAACTGCCCGAATTCCTCTGCGATATCGCTGGAAACGTCGTCGAGGTAATCGCCGTCAATCTGGCCGGTATCCTCGCCGAAGATGCTGATTAGGGCTCTGTTCTCAATCTTGTAGGCGGCAAAGTCGGAGTTCTTGATCCAGTATTTTTCTGGAATGGTCTTCTCAACAGCAGCGTGACGTTCTGCGCTTTGGGCGCCCACTTTGCCAGCTTTCAGCAGATTCCCAAACGCCGAAAGAATGTAGGGGCTATGGGTCGTGATTGCGAACGAATTATTTAGTGCTGGCTCGTTCGCAAGCCACGTGAAGAGGCGCACCAGCGCATATTGAGTTTTCGGGAAGACGCTGGATTCAGGCTCCTCTACGAAGACTGGACCGTAGGGCAACTTCAAAAACGCCCCAATTTCTGAGGTCTTGGCATCCGACACCAACTGGCTCAAGGGATTTAGCAGGGGCAGGAGTTCAAGAGTCCCGGACGAGAGAAGCTGAAACGGAAGTTTGCGCTCACTGACATTCGATTGGAAGTGCGGAATACCATCTAGTAGAACAACCTTTCCGCCAAGGATGTTTATCGCCTCCTTCCCGAATTCTGAAAGTAGCCCGTTCCCACTGTTGAATGACTCGATAAGTGCCCGATAGTTGAAATCCATTTCTGTGGAAAACCGCTGAGTGATCCAGTCCAGGTTCTTCCCGGCGAAAGATGCAAACCCCTTATTGGGCGTAGAAAAGAAGGCCCGACCTGTGGGAACATATTTTGCGCCTTCCATCTGAATGGGGAAGTCAGGAATCCGATGGCCGTTCTTGATCGCTGAAATTGCTGGCTTGGCGCTGCCCTCTTCGAGGTGCGAGTCAATCCATCGATTGTATTCTTCCGAAAATGCGCCAAAATCGACGGTTGGATGGTTGGAAGATTCCTTGCATTCTACAGAAAGGCGGTATTCATTCGACGTGTAGGAAATCCGGAATTCTTGTCCTGACCATGCGGCAGGCGGAAAACGCTCTAAGAATTCGATTTGGACGGATTCGCTGAACTGACGGAACGGCATGCGCAGCAGTAGTGAGCCACTCGCAATTTCCGGCACAACCTGAATGAAAAAGAACGCAAGTTTGCACAGCAGACTCTTGCCGCTGGATTGCGGGCCGATGAAGACAGTAATTCTGCCAAAGTCAATATCTGTCGCTTCTTGGATCACCGAAAAATTCTTGACTGTCAGCCTTCGCATTGGGATTTCCTCACGGGGTTAATGGCTGCAAATGTACCGAGCGGCTACCAATGCAGTAATGTCTTCGCGCGTGAACATTTCCTGTACTCCTTTCTGCGCAAGCTCTGCCTCAATTTCTTTCCTCAAACGTCCTCTTGTGGTCTCATCCATGCTGGTGTAGGCATGCCTTAGCTCTTCGCGGCGCGCATCCGCCTCGGCTTCGACCACTTCAGGGGGCCGGGCGGCTGATCCTCCTCTATTCTTACACTGAGGGTACTCGGGGCAGCCCCAAAACTCGCCGCGATAGCCATTCACCCTGCACATTGGCACCTGATGGTCTTTGCACCACGGGGCGTCGAGATCCAAGTCGGGATACTTCAGTTGTGATGTGCTAATGGCCGCGCGTACCTCGTGGGTCGTGCATTCTTCGCCAGCCGGATTGCTGTACATTTCCCATACCGCTTCTGTTTCTGCGGCGGCGGCCCTTACGACCTCTCCAACCTCACTGCCAATAGACGCGTAAATCTGCCGACCACATTCGAGGCAGATCGTTTTGGCTTTGGTAAAATCGTGAGTTTCGCCATAGGCCCGGTTGATTAGGTCTGGGAAGGCATCCCTATCGTAATACTGGATATCGTTTTCCCTGGCATAAGCAACGGCCGGCGCGGTAAATCGGCCCGTGCTCACAAAGATCGCTTCGTCGGCCTCCACGTCGTGTTTAGCTGCGAGGAGTATTTGAAGGTCGCGTCGCCCGGTGGCTGACCGGTCTCCGTACCGTTTACATTCGATTACATACTTCTTCTTGCCCTTCCATGCGATTGCATCTTTGCCGCCATCCCCTACATACGCCGTTTGATTTACTCTGTATCCGAGCCTTCTGAATACCTTCATCATTGCGTTTTCAAAATCCCTCGGTCCCATTGCGAAATATGCTTCGGATGAGCGTAGTCGGGCTTGAGATAGGCGCTTGATCTCCGCTCTCCGTAGCTTTTCCCATTCCTGTCTGTAGCCCCCTCTCCGGATTTGTTCTGCCGCTTCGGCTCGACAGAGTTTGCAGTCGCGCGTAGCCCCGTGGGCGCAGGTTAGCTCTCTGCGTCGTGGGGAGTTTATCGCCCCAATGATCAAAGGCAGAATAATGAAGATGAAAAAGAGGAAGCCGCCTATGATCTCCATTACTTCGACCAAGTCCATGTCCATTCGTCGACTCCAAGGTCAGCGCCCAAACCGTTGCTTGCCGCCCATGCCCAGGCCGCCGAGCCCGCCGCGCATCATCTGCTTGGCCATGCCGCCTTTGCCCATCTGCTTGAACATCTTCGCCATCTGCGCGTACTGGCGCAGCAGCTGGTTCACGTCCTGCACCTCGGTGCCGGACCCCTTCGCGATGCGCTTGCGCCGCGATCCCGATATGATTTCGTGGTTGCGGCGCTCGATCGGCGTCATCGAGTTGATGATCGCCTCCAGCCGCACAAACTGCTTTTCGTCCACGCTCTTCGACGCCTGCTGCAACCCCGCGAACGGCCCCACCGACGGCAGCATCTTCAAAATGCTCTCCATCGAACCCAGCTTCTTGATCTGCTTGAGCTGATCGCGAAAATCTTCGAGCGTGAAGCCATCGCCCAACAGCGCCTTCTTGGCAAACTCTTCGCTCTTCTTGCGGTCGAGCGTGGACTCGGCCTTTTCGATCAGCGACATCATGTCGCCCATGCCGAGGATGCGGCCCACGATGCGATCGGGATGAAACGGCTCGAACGCATCCGGCTTCTCGCCCACTCCGATGAACTTGATGGGCTGCCCCGTCACATGGCGGATCGACAGCGCCGCGCCGCCGCGCGCATCGCCATCCATCTTCGTCAACACCACGCCGGTGAGCCCCAGCCGTTTATGAAAATCCTGCGCCGAGTTGACCGCGTCCTGGCCGGTCATGGCGTCTGCGATGAAGAGAATCTCCGAGGGATTGAGCAGCTTCTTGAGCTTCTCCATCTCGCTCATGAGGTCTTCGTCGATATGCAGCCGGCCCGCGGTGTCGACGATCAGCGTGTCGCAGCCCATGATGGTCGCCTCGCGCCGCGCCTCTTTCGCCAATCGCTCCACAAGCGCGGTCCCGGGCCTCTCGCCTTTCAGGTCGCCCTCGTAGAGCTTGGCTTCGATCGACTTCGCCACTACCCTGAGCTGCTCGCGTGCGGCAGGGCGATACACGTCCACAGAAACCAGCATGGGACGATGACCGCCCTTCTTGAGCCACGCGGCAAGCTTGCCGCTGGTGGTGGTTTTACCCGAGCCCTGCAAGCCCGCCATCAAAATCACCGTCGGCGGCTGCGAGGCGAATTTGAAGCGCGCCGTGTCCTTGCCCAGCAGCGCGATCAGCTCGTCGCGCACGATCTTGATCACCTGCTCGGAAGGCGAGAGCGCTGTCAGCACCTCGGTGCCGATAGCTTTCTCTCGGATGTGCTCGAGCAGGTCGCGCGCCACGTTGAGGTTGACGTCGGCCTCGAGCAGCGCCACGCGAATTTCGCGCAGAGCCTCGGCGATGTTCTCTTCGGTCAGCGTGCCCTGGCCGCGAAGATTCTTGAATGCGCGTTGCAGTTTGTCGGTAAGATTCTCAAACATAGTCAACCTCTAGTGTATCGTGCTGGGTGTTGCTCACTCCGCGGGAGCAATCAGGTACTGTTCGAGCTTGCCATCGGGATACGTGTATGTGGTGAGCGTCAGCCGTTTGCCGGGATAGACAATGCGAAACGCATGGAACGTCATGCCGCCACGCAACTGCTCGCTGGATTGCGTAAAGCTGAGCGGCTCGCCCAGCGGCGACAGGCTCTCACGGAAATCGGCAAGCGCCTCGGCAGTGAAGTAATCGCTCAGATTTGGCGCCAGCAGGCTGCGGTCAATGCGCCCCTGCTGCAGGTCGTGAAAGATCGCGATGGCCTGCTTCTCCGAGGGCTTCTCATTGCCAGGGCCGACAATCGCCGGTGCAGCGAGCCGTGCGATTGTCGACGCCGCGCCCACTGCGTCCTGGTTGGTCAACACGGCCACAGCCGCGCCGTCGTCCACCAGCACTTCGTTGTCCGAAACAAAACCTGACACCTCGCCGGAGTGCTCGATGGACCGATGCCCGTCGCGCTGCATCACCTCCACGCCCAGCCCGTAGTGCGTGCCCTTGCCGTCTTTGAGCTTCACCTCGGTGAACATCTGCTTGTAGCTCTCCGGCTTGAGCACGGTCTGCGCGATCAGGCTCTCGTCCCACAGCGCCAGGTCATGCGCGGTCATGGCCAGCTCGCCGGCGGCAAACATCCAGCCGCGGCCCTCTTTCGGCGCCACGCGCAGCGGCCCGAGCGCGTGGCGATAGTAAGCCGTCGCATCGACCGATGTGAGCTTGGCCTCGTCGGAGTTCCACACCGTCTTCATCCCCAGCGGCCGGAAGATGCGGTTGACGAGCAGGTCCATCAGCGGCTTGCCCGTGATGGTTTCGACGATGCGCCCGGCGATGACGAAGTTCGTGTTGGAATACTGCCACTGCGTGCCGGGCTCAAAGTCCAGCGGCTTCTTGCCCCACGTATCGATAATCTGCTGTGCGCTTTCAGGCTTCAGCATCGGCGTCATCACATAGTCCTCGGGCCAGTAGTCCTGGTAGCCCGAGGTGTGGCTCAGAATCTGCCGGATGGTCACCGTATCGCCCTGCGTGAGCCCCGGCACATACTTGCCCACCGTATCGTCGAGGCTCAGCTTGCCTTCCTCCTGCAACAGCAGAATAGCCGCGGCGGTAAACTGCTTCGAAATCGACCCGATGGAGTAGCGCATATCCGGCGTAGCTGCTACCGCGGGGTCCGTTCCAGCAGCCAGGCGCGCATTGCCGTAGGCATGCGTGTAAACGACCTTGCCGCCCTTGACCACGGCGACCGAGGCTGAAGGCACACCGGTCTGCTCCAGCACCTGGGCGGCAATGCGATCGATGCGCCCGCGCAGATCGGCATCGATGGTGTCCACCGTCTGTGCCAGGAGCGCGGATGTGCAGGCGAATGCGAAGACCGCGAAAACAACACAGCAGCGAAGTTGAAAGATGCGAGTCATCGGCGGGTCGAGCCTCCATGGGTAGATAAATGTAATTTTACTGTCATGCGATGCGCGCCAGGGTCAGCGCGGTAATGTCGTCGTCCTGTCCAAACGCCTGTGCCGTGCGCGCGATCGCTTCGGCGGGTTCCACGCTCAGGCGCCCGGTGCGTTCAAACCCAAACAATGCGCCTGCCTTGTCCCGCGCCTCCACCACACCGTCTGTGACCAGCGTGAGCTGATCGCCCGCGGCCAGCGCGAAAGTCGACTCAACATAAACAGCATCGGCAGCCAGGCCCAGCGGCAGCCCATTCTCAAGCGGCAGCTCTTTGCCGCCGGCATAGGGCGCAATGTGCCCGGCATTGGCGATGGTGAGCGTGCCGTCGGCATCGGCGCGCAGCACCAGGCACGTGGTAAACCCGCCGCTGCTGCGGGATAACATCCGCTTATTCATCGCCGCCAAAATCGCGCCGGGGCTCTGCGTATAGTCCGCCAGTGTGCGAAATGCGCCCACCAGCAAAGCGACCGTCATCGCGGCCGGCATCCCTTTGCCGCTGACGTCGCCAATCACCACCAGCACACCGCCACTCTTGGTCGGCAGAGTCTGAAAGAAGTCCCCGCCCACTTCACCGGCCGGTATATACACGCTGTGAATCGCGAAACCCGGCACGCTGGGGATCTCATCGGGAATCAGCACCTGCTGCACGCCGCGTGCGGCTTCGAGCTCGGCAGCCGACCGCGCAAGTCCACGTGCAATCCTCACCGTCCGCCGGATCAGGAAGTGAAGGATGGCGAGGAAGAAGATAAACGTTACATAGGTGGTCAGCGGAACACTATAGGAAGCGAACTGAATCGCGGGCATTTCTTTGAGGCTGGGCGTCAGATGCAGGTATACCGCCGCGTATCGCCCAAAGTTCCAGTACTGCGCCACGCTGTAGATCAACACGGGAAACAGCAGCCTGCGCGCCTCGATGTTCCCACGCCGCCATCCTCTCATCAGCATCGCTGCCAGCAGCACATACACAATCAGGTTGGGTAGAAAGAACACCACAGAGCTCGCAGGCACTGAGGCAATGCCGGCTCGCGCAATGGGGCTGCCGAAGGCCGCGGCAAACGACGCGATTTCCAGGCCCAGCAGCCCCCGCGTTCGCTCCCTGCCCAGCACCAGGCGCACGAATTCGATCAGGGCGACTCCGCCCACGCCCAGGAAAAAGAACTGCACCAGGTCGGCCGCGATCGAGGAGGCCACCACGCTATCCCATATCAGCACCAGCGAGACGGCGCTGAAAGCCAGAAGAAAAACTCCCGCGGCCAGGTACTCCTTGTGGTCGCGCATGGCGTTGAATAACGCCAACGCCACCAACGCCACCAGGACCCCGAGGCCGGCGAGGATGATGTTCACCGCAACCCTGTGAGACATCGCATAGCTCGCCTCGTGCTGGACCGAGGCGCCGCCCATCAGATAAACACCCGCGTCGGATCCCAGCGGACTGCTGCCGCCCCGCCCGTTGGTCCAAGAAGTGTTCAGGGCAAAGCGCAGCGCCAGCACAAGCTCTCCATCGCGCGATACCACCCCATCGGGAACCGGAAAAGCCTCGAGCCGCATCTGCACCCGCTCTACCTGCCCCGACATCGGTCCGTCGCCGCCAATGCGGACGCCATTCGCGTACACCTCGTAGCTGCCGCTGACCTGTCTGACCGCGACCGACAGATTGTGAACGCCCGCTGGTAAATGACGAATGTGGATCCGATACCACGCATAGGGGACGTCCTGGTAACCGTACTCCGTGAGTGGGCGCTCGGCCGAGATGGTTTGCCACCCGCTGTCGTCCAATGCCTCCGACGCCCATGCCGGATTGTCGCCAGGAGCAAACAGCCAGTTGGGCCCGAGAGCGATTCGTTCGCCGTAACCGCTCGCGTCGACCGTGCGTGGGTCGTTCCCGGCGGACTGTGCACATGCGGCCGCGCATGCCGCCGCCAGCAGCAGACTTCCCGGCACTGAATTGAGGCGGGGACGCATCGCCCCACTATATCGCAGGCGGCTTTAAATTTAGTCCGGTGCGATAGGCTGATGCAGGCGGGTCGCTCTGCGAATCCTGCCGGGAGCGAATCGATTCATGGACAAGCTGATTGAAGGGCACAAGCGTTTCCTCGCCGAGGTGTTTCCGCGCCGGCGAGACCAGTTTCACCTGCTGGCCGAGATGCAGGCGCCGGAGTTCCTCTTCATCACCTGTTCCGACTCGCGCATCGTGCCAGACATGATCCTCTCGACCGGCCCCGGAGACCTCTTCATCAGCCGCTCGATCGGCAACGTGGTGCCGGTCGAGAGCGGCGACAATGTGGATGGCGTCACGGCCACCATCGAGTATTCCGTCGAAGTGCTCAAGGTCAAGTCGATCATCGTTTGCGGCCACTCCGACTGCGGCGCGCTCAAGGCCGCCCTCGACCGCAAGAGCCTCGTCAACCTGCCCAAGGCCCGCCGCTGGCTCGCGCACGTTGAGGCGGCGTTCACGCATCGCCAGCCACTCAACCCCGCCGACGGCGAACACGCCGAGTTGGCCTCGCTCATCCGCGGCAACGTCGTCGCCCAGCTCCACAACCTCCGTGCCCAGCCGTCGGTAGCCCGCGCGCTGGTCCACGGCAGGCTTGCGGTTCACGGCTGGTATTACGACATTCTCACCGGCCGCATCGAACGCTACGACGAATCAGAGCGGAAGTTTGTGCCGCTGGTGAACTGACAGAATCCTGAATTCAGGAGTAATCTAGTTGATAAGCTAGTTGATTCGAGATTGGAGCAGGAAAATGGAAACCATCGGACTCTTTGAGGCCAAGACGAAACTCTCCGAGATTGTGCGGAAAGTCGAGCAGGGTGAGCGGTTTACCATCACGGTCCGCGGACGGGCCGCAGCCGAACTGGTCCCCGTTCCGCCGACTGTCCCCCTCCGCACTCCCGAGGAGATCGAGGAGGCATACCAGCGGCTCAGGAACCCGCGCATCGAAGGCGTCTCCCACGAAACAATTCGTTCGTGGATTGAGGAAGGGCGGCCTTGAGGCTGATCCTTGATGCTTCCATGGCTCTGGCCTGGTTGCTGCTCCGCAAAGATCGGGCAGAGGCGGCGCTCGCCGCTCAAGGGCTGGATTTTGTGCACGCGAATGGGGCTTTGGTACCGGCGCTCTGGTACTCGGAGGTGGCGAACGCTCTCCTGCTGGCGGAGCGTCAGCGGGTAATCACTGCGCTGGATTCGGCCGGCTTTCTATCGCGCATATCGATCCTGGAGATTCATCAGGATGGGAACCCGCCTGTAGTGAGTCAGTCTGAAAGCATGCACCTCGGCCGGCTTTACGGCCTCACCGCATACGACGCGACCTATCTGGAACTGGCGATGCGGCGCGCAGCAACATTGGCCACCTTCGACCGCAAGTTGGCCGCGGCGGCAAGAACCGCTGGAGTGCGCGTCTTCGGCGATGCGCCGTATTGAAACGAATGCCAAAGATAAAGGCCGGTTGCAGGCCTATTTCGTCGAATTCATGATCAACCTAAAGAGGCGTGATCGGTGGCATCGCGACTCGTCGGCGCAGAAGCACCCAATGGAAACGGGGAGTCTGGTCGCAATCTCTCTTATCAACGAAATGGCCTGTCTGCCCTCGGCTCCTTTCATCAACTCTCTTTCATATCGGCCAAAGAAGG